>JAABUN010000723.1_pt1 | contig 81888 bp, 74 predicted proteins | sample 5559311 | NCBI WGS metagenome assembly JAABUN01 (sample SAMN10711877, study PRJNA513370) | rock metagenome | isolation source: Antarctica rocks | place: Antarctica: Victoria Land, Siegfried Peak sud
CGACTGGGCAGGCGGTTTGTCCGAAGCCGTCAAGGTGGCGCTGCTTAAAGACGCGGCGTTTTTTGACTTTTTAGAAGCGAACGCGCCCGCACTTAAAAACCGCGACGCCGAGGCGATGGCGCACGCCGTTTACCGCTGCGCCGAACTACATCTGAAGCACATCGCTACGAGCGGCGACCCGTTCGAGTTCGGCTCGTCGCGGCCCCTCGATTTCGGTCACTGGGCGGCGCACAAGCTCGAGGCTTTGACAGCTTATGGGCTGCGCCACGGCGAAGCGGTCGCTGTCGGTATCGCCCTCGACAGTACCTACGCGCACCTTGCCGGGATGCTGAGTGAGGACGACCTGAAGCGTATCCTGAACGTCTTTACTACCCTGGGCCTGCCGACGTTCGTTCCGGAGTTGGAAAACCCCGAAGTCGTCGCGGGCTTAAACGAGTTTCGGGAGCATCTGGGCGGACAGCTCACCATCATGCTGCTCGAGGGCGTCGGGCGCGGCGTAGAGGTTCATGAGGTTGACCGGACGCTCCTAGGCAACGCAGTCTCACACTTAAAGGAGAAGACATGGACGAAAGGGCCAAAAACACCTGCCCGCTAGGGCAACGAGAACTCGTCGACCGCTACTTTATCGAGCACCGCAATCAGGTTTTGGCGATAGCCGCTTTTTTAGACCGGATGGACCGCTCGGTAACGCAAGATGCCGGAGACGAGTTTCGCTTTATGGCACTTCAGAAAGCAGTTCAGGAACTCACCAGCGGCGATTTCGGACGAACCGAACGTATTCAGCTGCTGCTGAGCGACCTCGACCTGACACTTCTGGATGAGCGCGATCAACAGGGCGCGTACGGCGCGTCCGTGCGGGGGGAGACGCAATGAAATACATCGACATGCACGCGCATATGGTTTCACGCACCACTAGCGATTATCAGCAGATGGCGCTGACGGGTTGCCTGGCCGTCACCGAACCGGCGTTTTGGGCCGGATACGACCGCCGCAGCGCCGACGTGTTCGCCGACTATTTCGAGCACCTCACTACCTTTGAACCGGCGCGCGCCGCCGAGTACGGTGTTCAGCACTACTGCTGGCTCTGCCTGAACCCCAAAGAGGGCGAAGACCGGCAGCTCGCCAAAGAAGTGCTGGCGATCATCCCCGAGTTTTTAGGCCGCGAGACCGTCCTGGGCATCGGTGAAATCGGGCTCAACCGCGTCACCCGCAACGAGCTAGCGACCTTTAAGGATCACGTCGAACTGGCTTTAGAGCACAACCAGATGATTCACATCCATACGCCGCACCTAGAAGACAAGTACAAGGGTACGAAAACGATTGTCGAAACGCTCGCCGCCGACCCCCGCATCTCACCCGAACGGGTGATGGTCGACCACGCCGAAGAGCACACCGTCGAGATGATTTTAGAAAACGGTTTCTGGACCGGGATGACCCTGTACCCCAAAACCAAAGCCTCACCGAACCGCGCCATCGACATGCTTGAGCTGCACGGCAGCGACCGTATCATCGTCGCGTCGGCGTGCGACTGGGGCGAGTCCGACCCGGTGGCGGTACCGAACTTTGTCCTGGAGATGCGCCGCCGGGGGCATGACGAGGCGCTGATCGACAAGGTAATTTTGCACAATCCGGCGAGGTTTTTGGGGCAGTCGCCCAAGTTTAAGCTCGAGCAGCTACCTTTGGAGACGCCCAAGACGGGGGAACCGCTGAGTAGCCACGTCTAGAAATGGCAAGGCGGGATACAAAGCGTTCTCACGGAAGCATTTGCTAGCTTTTAGCCAAAAGAGTAACCGAAGGAGCATTTCGTTATGTTAGAGATTCCGAGGTCAGCCGCACCAAGCTCGAGCCTCCCGTGGCGCGGTTTCCATCACATCGCGCTCGTAACCCGTGACCTAGACGAGACGGTCTACTTCTACCGCGATGTGCTCGGGATGCAGGCAGGTGAGGTCTCTACCCAAACGGCGCAGGGTACAGGTAGACGACATCTTTTTATCGCCCCAGGCGACACTAAAAGCTGGGGGTTGCACGTTTTTGAGAATGCGTCGGCGAAACAAGAAACGGCGACACTAGGAGAGACTTTAGAGACGATGGATGTAGGTGTGCAGCACCTTGCTTTTGCACTCCCCGACGAAAACGCTGCTCAAGTTTTGCGCCAACGTCTCGGCAAGCACGGCGTCGAGATAACCCCGGTTCGGACATTGGGGCCGATATGCAACACCCTTTTTCAAGACAATAGCGGGTTTTTGATCGAGGCTACCTGGCCTGCCCCATGACCCAGACCCGCCCCACGATTACGCTGGTTAACGGTACAGGAAATGAGCAGCTTTTGCAGGAACAGCTGCTCGAGCTTTTTGACCGCCATCCGCTCGGTGAATGGCTCTACACCGAAAATATCCGGATAGAAGAGGGTGTCATCCCGCACAGTCACCCCATCCTGACGCTCAGCCCGCAAACGAGAGCAACAGACTATCTGACCGACTCGGAACAGCTTTTGGGCACCTATATTCACGAACAGCTGCACTGGTTTTTACTCTTGGAAGACAAGGTTGCAGCGTACAAGAACGCAAGCGGCGAGTTCCGTGCTTCGTATCCAAAGCTACCGACCGAGCGCCCGGCAGGGTGTGGCAGCGACCGCTCCAACTACCTGCACGTTCAGGTCAACTACCTCGAGTACCGGGCCTTGCGTGAACTGCTCGGTGAGGGCGAAGCCAAAACGGTTGTCGAGCGCGTTCCTTACTACACAGCGATTTACGCGCTGGTGCTGCGCGATTATGAAGAGATCGGAGAGCTGATGACCCGGTATAATTTGATTCCGGACGAAAAGCCGCCCGAGGTCAAGCGGTTTGCAACCACCTGATACGCTCACCTCGTGGCGAAAATTTACGACTACAATCCCGCGTGGGCAAGCGTGTTTTCTAAACAGCAAGCGTCAGCACTAAATGCCATCTCGCGCCTTACCTATAGGCAGTCTGTGAGCCTCGCCCGCCACCTACACCAACATCCACCCCGCTCGAGGCTGCTTGATCTGCGCCCCAGACATAACCTACTCAACCTAATAATGCGGTTAAGCTGTCGGTCATGAGCACTTCAGCAACTCCAAATCGTTCAAGCAGTCGCATTACCCTCGATCCCGAACAGTGCGGCGGGCGTCCCTGCATCCGGGGGATGCGTATCCGGGTGTCGGATGTACTGGAACTGCTCGCAGCCGGGTTGAGTCCTGAGCAGGTACTTGAAGAGTTGCCCGATCTAGAACCTGAAGATATCGCAGCAGCTCTGCGTTTTGCGGCGCGCAGGTTGGACCATCCCGTTTTGGCCGCGTGACCTTTTGGTTCGACGCTCAGTTGTCCCCGGCACTGGCTCCCTGGCTTGCTGAACGCTTTGGGGTAAGTGCCTTTTCAGTCAAATTTTTGGGCTACCGTGACGCCACCGACCGCAGTATTTTTGAAGCTGCTCGAGCAGCGCGCGCTGTCGTCATCAGTAGAGACAGTGATTTCGTCGCTCTTTTAGAGCGTTATGGGCCACCACCGCAAGTGCTCTGGATAACCGCTGGGAACACCTCTAATGTCAGAATGAAAGCGATTTTTGAAGCGACGTTTGCCCACGCTTCAGAGCTGCTACTCGCTGGCGAAGACTTTATCGAAATCGGTGACTTATGAAACTCGGCACTCATCACCTCACCTACTGCACCAACATCCATCCCGCTCACGGCTTTACCGAAGTCTGGGAGAGCCTGGAGCGTCACGCGCTGCCGCTCAAAGCGTCTCTCTCCCCCAACGCGCCCTTCGGCATCGGTCTGCGGCTTTCGGGTGAGGAGAGCCGGGAGCTTTTGGTGGGCGATACGCTCGCCCGTTTCAAAGCGTGGCTGGACGCGCACGGTCTGTACGTCTTTACCATGAACGGCTTTCCGCACGGCCCCTTTCATGGTCAGCCAGTCAAGGCGCAAGTTCACGCTCCCGACTGGCGCACAGACGAGCGGGTGGACTATACGATTCGGCTGGCGCAGAGCCTGGCAGAGCTTTTGCCGGACGGTGTGACGGGCGGCATCTCGACGAGCCCGCTGTCGTACAAAGCGTGGGTCGATGAAACCGACGCGGCGACGTGGCGGCAGCTGACCCAAAACGTCGTACGGGTGGCGGAACATCTCACCAAACTGCACGTCGAGCGAGGGGTGCTGATCCATCTCGACCTCGAGCCCGAACCCGATGGACTGCTCGAAAACATGGGCGAACTCACCGGGTTTTTTGAGCGCTGGTTGCTCCGTGACGGCGCTGAGCTGTTATCCGAGCGGTTGGGCGTTTCCTTAGAAACTGCCAGAGAGGTGCTGCTCACCCACGTTCAGGTCTGCTTCGACACCTGTCATGTGGCGCTCGCGTACGAAGAACCTGCTGACATTTTGGCGCAGTTTGAGGTGCTTGGTATCCGGGTCGGCAAGGTGCAGCTGAGCTCGGCGCTCGAGCTGACCCCAAATGACGAAACAGAAAGAACGTTAGCACCGTTTAATGAACCCGTCTATCTGCACCAAGTTATTCAGCAAAACAAGGACGGCAGCCTCAAACGTTTTGCCGACCTGCCCGAAGCTCTGGCAGCGTTGCCGCAATCTGACGCGGCGCGCTGGCGCGTGCATTTTCACGTGCCGGTCTTTTTGGAACGCACCGACGCGTTCAGGACGACGCAGAAAGCCATCTTTGAGACCCTAGAATCGCACCGTCAGCGCCCATTTTCCGAACATTTCGAGGTCGAAACGTACACCTGGAGCATCCTTCCAGAGGCGCTAAAGCTGGGCCTCACAGCGTCGATAGAGCGCGAGCTCAGCTGGGCACAGGGCGCTTTTTAGCCGTCCGGGACATGCGAAACTAGAGCGTGTCCGAGCTTTTCAGTGCCCCCGTCCGGTTGGAAAACGGCGTCTACCGGGCGCTCCCCAAACGCCCACGGGTACCGCTTGCGCAGAGCAGCAACTTCTGGCCGCTGACCGCCGCCGTCTACGAACCGCTCTGGCGGGGGCGGTCGCTGGGGCTACTTACGCGCGGCGGTTTCAGCACGGCTCGAGAGTTGGAGCTGATGCTCGCGTGGCTTAAACCCCGACCGGGAGAACGTATTTTGGACGCGGCGGCCTCGGCGGGGCTCTACGCCCGCACGCTGTTGCAGCACACGCCCGAGCTCGACGTTCACGCGCTGGACTTCAGTCTGGCGTTCTTGCAAAAAGCTCAGGCGTACGCCGAACGCGACGGGGTCGAGCCGACTTTGGTCCACGCCGATGTGCGCGCTCTCCCCTACCGAGACGCTACGTTCGACGCGCTCGTGTGTGGGGGCTCGCTCAACGAGTTTACCGACCTGCCGCTGACACTTTCGGAGTTTGCGAGGGTGCTCAAACCGGGGGGTCGGCTATGGCTGATGTACCTGACGCGCGCTGAAAACTGGCCCGGACGTACCGGACAGGGATTGGTGAGGCTTTTAGGGCTGCGTTTTGTAGCGCCGCAAGACCTCGAGACCCACGCCTACAAAACTGGATTGACGCTGGCGCGCGCGCAGTATCGGGGGCCGGTCGCCCTAGCGCTCTTCGGGCAGAAACCGCTCTAATCCGCAACATTGTGCGTATTGTTACACTACAGAATCTCATTTCATCTTACGGTTGGAAAAGAGATACGATTTCTGGAGGGAGAGATATGAATTTCATCTTATGGCTGGTTATCGGAGCGTTGGCAGGTTGGATCGCCAGCATGATCATGAAGACCAACGCTGAGCAAGGTCTGCTGATCGATATCATCGTCGGAATCATCGGTGCGTTTATCGGCGGTTACGTCGTGAGCTTTTTTGGTGTCGACGCGGATCAGAACCTGATCATCAGTTTGATCACCGCAGTGATCGGCGCAGTTATCCTGCTAGCTATCATTAAGGCCGTTCGCCGCAATACCTAACTCAGATAGTTTTTGGAATCCGGGCAAACCTGCCCGGATTTTTTTTGTCGCGCTATCAGACCGTGTCACATTTCTAGACTATGTGTACCTCTTGCTTTATGGGCTGACTGCCAAGCAATAGGCAATAAGTAAAGTCTAAAGTCTCACCACTTTTTACGTGTCGCTCAGCGCCTAACAGCCGAAACCTCGAGCATCATCCTCACTCCTCAAGGTGAGTGATAACTGCCAAGACGTAGACTCGCCGACGGCAGGCTTCAGCTCGAGTCTGGGTTGGGCGGGGCTACTCTCGGTGATTAAGGGTGCGTACGCCCCAGGTTCCGCTGGGCAGCTGGGGGTGGGGCGCACGCTACCGCCTAGTTTACCGCTATCTCCGGACGCACCGTCACGCCCACGGGCCTAGGTCGCGCGTTCGCTTAGGTACAGGTCGAAACGGGTGTTTTTGCTTACGACCTTACCGTTCGGTTTTGCGTCCGCTAAAAAGGGTGCGCTAAGAGGCCGTTTGACGGCGACGCGCGCCCCCGCGACGCGGCGAGCCGCCGCCAACAGCCGCGCGGCGTCGTCTTCGGTACCGACTACGGCGCGAAAGAGTTGCATCTCTTTTTTCTGCAACGCCGTTTTGCTCGTGTGCGGATACATCGGGTCGAGATAGACCACATCGGGACGAACCCCGTCGGGACCAGCGCTGAGCGTATCCAGAAAGGTTACGGCGTCGGTGACGACGAGCTGCATCCGGGCGGCGATGGCCGACACCACAGGGTCGGCGTGGGCGCGGCGCAACGCGTCTTGCAAAAGTACACCTATGACCACTGAACGCTCGAGCATCACCACCCGAGCCCCGAGTGAAGCGAGCACAAAGGCGTCGCGGCCCAGACCAGCAGTCGCGTCGATCACGCTCGGCTCGGCGCTTCCCTTGAGTCCGACAGCGCGAGCTAGTGGCTGATTGCGCCCACCACCATGCTTGCGGCGGTAGTCGGCGCGCCCCGCTACGAAGTCGGCGTAGATCGGTCCAGAACCGGACGTACCCGCAGCGACGCGAAGCTCGAGCCGCTTGGGTGTCAGAGTCAGTAAAAAGTCAGCTTCATGCGCGCCCGGGTCGGTACAGAGCGGCAGGGAAAGCGCCGCCGCCAGCCGCCCCGCCTGAACCTCCAGACCTGCCTCCCACGCCACGGCGACGCGCGCGCGACCTGCGGCTGTGTTGGGGTCGGCGGTTTCGTTCACGACCCAAGCATAAGGGCAAAAGGCCCCGTCAAGGTTGTAAACACCGCCGAGAATGGCGTTGGAGCGAGAAGGATTTGTCGGGAGATGAGGCGCGATGCGGTCTGTTTATCAGGGGTAGACTTTTCCTGTGGTACCTTCGTTCGTCCCTTCATCCGACCCCCTGACGTGCGTAACCTGCCTGCGTAAGACCTGCTTGCATGAACGGTAAGGTTCTCGCCACGAACAAGCTGTGGCGTATTCCGAGCATCAGCGGTTTGGAACTCCTGCACGCCCGTCACCTGAAGCAGTCTTTTTCCAAACACACCCATGAGGGATACGCGGTAGGGGTTATCGAGGGGGGTGCGCTAGGGTTTTTCTACCGCGGCGAGAACGTCGTCGCCGCGCCTGGTCACATTAACTTGTGCGTCCCCGGCGAAGTTCATACGGGACGACCGGCTACACCCGAAGGCTGGAGTTACCGGATGTTTTATTTCGACGCCCGCCTATTTCAGCAGGTAGCGACCGACCTTGCCGATAGACCCCGGGCGCTGCCCTTTTTTCAATCGGGCGTCATCGTCGATGCTCGACTGGCTCAGCGTCTACACCGGGTTCACCTGCGCCTCGAGAACCCCCACACACCTCCACTGGAGCAACAGACCCTCTTGCTGGACGTGCTGGCGCAACTGACCCGCCGTCACGCCGATACGCCTCCGGTCACGTACAAGTTGGGCCGGGAACCCGAGGCGGTGAGGTTGGTCAAGAGCTACCTCGAGAGCTGCCACGCTGAGGCGGCGTCACTCGAGCACCTAGCCTGCCTTGCCAACTTGAGCCGCTATCACCTCGTCCGGGTTTTTCATGAAGCCGTCGGTGTTCCGCCCCACGCCTATCACCGGCAGGTACGTATAGGGCGCGCCAAAGAGCTGCTGGCGTCCGGACACGCCATCGCCGAGGTTGCCCTCGCTACCGGCTTTACCGATCAGAGCCACCTCAACCGCTGGTTCAAACGGTTGTGGGGTTTTACCCCGGGCGAGTACCGCAACAGCGTCCAAGACAGATCGGCCTGAAACGTCTACGCTCCAGAGACGCCCCGGTTATAAACGAGCTTAAACCGGACGCGAGAAGGAGCATGATGTTACCGATTGATGTTACCGACCGTTGGCACGACACCTTTTCCGGGGGTCACGTCGGCGTTTTGCTGGTGGAAAACGTCGACAATACAAAGCGCACGACCTCCCTCGAGGGGCGAAAACAGGAAGTAGCACAGCGTCTCCGCGAGAGGTTCGCAGGATCTTCTCGAGCCGACCTGCTCGAGCTGAACGTTCTAAGGGCTTATCGGGATTTTTACCGAGGCTTCGGTAATACCTACCACGTGCAGCTTCAGCTCGAGTCCATCGCCCACAAGGGGAAGTCTTTGCCAAACGTAAGTCCTCTGGTAGACGCGAATTTCGCAGCCGAGCTAGAAACGTTCGTTCTCACAGCCGGACACGACGCGGACACTCTCGAGCCGCCCCTCGTTCTGGGCGTAGCCGCGGGCAGTGAAGTGTTCACCGCGATGAACGGTTCGGTCAAAACGCTGAAACCCGGTGATGTGACGATGTCGGACGCTCGAGGCGTTATCTGCACGATTATTTGTGGTCAGGACGAGCGGACGCCGATCTCTACAGCTACCCGCCGCGCGCTCTACGTAGCGTACGCGCCCCCAGGGGTACCTTTGGGGGCCGCCGAGCAGCAGCTGAACTTGGTTTGTGAGAACGTTCGGCTATTCGCTCCGGAGGCCGTGACCGAGATGAAGGTCTACGTTGCGGGTGAGTTTTAGGGGGGTTGCAGATGCCCAGCCCGGAGTTTTTGCTGACCACGCTCATCGTCGTCCTCATCCCCGGCACAGGTGCGATCTATACGGTTTCGACCGGACTCTTTTACGGGCGGCGCGCGGGTCTCGCGGCGGCCCTCGGCTGCACCTTGGGTATCGTCCCCCATCTGCTGGCAAGCAGCCTCGGTCTATCGTTTATTTTGCACGCAGGCGTGGTGACCTTCCAAAGCCTTAAGCTCATAGGGGCGTTTTACCTGCTCTACCTTGCTTGGATAATGTGGCGCGACCGTAAAGCGTTTACCTTAGGCTCAACTTCCCCTGAACAGAGCCTTCGTCGGATTGCCAGAAAAGCCGTACTACTTAACTTGCTAAACCCCAAACTGACGATCTTTTTTCTGGCTTTTTTACCGGCTTCGGTCCCGCCGGAGGTCACTTCACCGTTAGCTGAGTCCTTACTGCTCAGTCTTGTTTTTATGACGATGACCCTAATTATTTTTGCCGGTTACGGCGTTCTGGCTAGCAGAGTTCGTCAGCGCGTTGTCGATTCGCCAGGGGTTGTCACCTGGCTACGGCGATCTTTTGCGGCTACGTTTGCAGCCCTCGCCATCAGGCTCGCCCTGGCAGACTCGTAAAGCGTTCCTGTAAAGCAGTAGTGAGTTCGGCCCACCGACGTTTGTAGATGCTCGCACACAAGCACCGCCCGACCTCAAAACGAAACGCTTTTTACTGCCAGCAGCTATACTGAGAGCCTGCGCGCGGCACTACCGACAGCTCCCCGCCGAGCGACGAACGGAGCCTGCTATGGCTATCAAACGCCCCTCACTAACCATCGGGATCGAAGAGGAATACCAGATTATCGACCCGGAGACGCGCGAACTTAAAAGCTACATCACCCAGTTTTTAGAGGGCGACCACAGTGTTTTGCGGACGCTCGAGCTTAAACCCGAGCTGCACCAGAGTATGGTCGAGGTCGGGACGACGGCGTGCAATACGGTGCAAGAAGCGCGTGACGAGCTGGTCGGGTTGCGCTGCCGGGTAGCGAGCTACGCCGAAAAGCAGGGGGCGCGTATCGCCGCCGCCGGAACGCATCCGTTCTCGAGCTGGCAAACTCAGCAGATCACCCCCGAAGACCGTTATCAGGGCATCGTGCAGGATATGCAGGATTTAGCGCGGCAGATGCTGATCTTCGGAATGCACGTCCATGTGGGTATCGAAGACCCCGAACTGGTCATCGACTCGATGAACGTGCTGCGCTACTTTAGCCCGCACATCCTGGCGTTGTCGGCTTCGTCGCCGCTCTGGGAGGGCCGCAATACCGGCCTTAAAAGCTACCGGAGCGCCATCTTCAAACGGTTTCCCCGCACTGGGCTGCCCGCCGAGTTCAACTCGCACAGTGAGTACACCTCGTTTGTCGAAGCGTTGGTGCAGACCGGCAGCGTTCCCGACGCCTCGAAAATTTACTGGGACATCCGCCCGCACCACAAATATCCGACCCTCGAGTTTCGTATCTGCGACCTCTGCACAAACGTCGAGGACGCCATCTGCTGCGCCGCGCTGTTTCAGGCGCTGGTCTTAAAACACTACAAGATGCGCGTCGACAACGTATCGTTTCGCCGTTACCCGCTCGCTATGATCGAAGAGAACAAGTGGCGGGCGGTGCGCTACGGGACGCAAGGCAAGCTGATCGACTTCGGCAAGCAACAGGAGTTTCCCGCCGCCGAACTCCTTGGGGAACTCGTCGAGTTCGTCGATGATGTAGTAGACGACATCGGCAGCCGCCGCGAGGTCGAGCACGTCTACACCATTTTGGAGCGCGGAACGAGCGCCGACCGGCAGCTAGAGGTCCTCGAGCGTACCCAAGACCCCAAACAGGTCGTGGACTTTTTAATCGAGGAGACGTTGTCGGGGTGTGGCGGGTAAAACACGCCGTTCGGTGTCACGATATTTCAGAGCGCCGTTTGGCGTAAACAGGTTTTGGGTAGCTATATTTATGCTGAGATGGTGTGTATGACGAGGTTTAGCTAAACGTATGCCGGTAACAGACACTTCCGCTGAAGAACGCTGGGAAATGCTCGTGATAGACGGCGTGCGGGTTCACTATGTCCGGCGTGGGCGCGGAACACCGCTGCTTCTCCTGCACGGCTTTACGGTGGGCTCGAGCCGCCTTACCTACGGCCCTTCGTTCAGACCCCTTGCCGAACACTTCGACGTGATCGCTCCCGACCTGCCGGGGTACGGCCTGAGCGGAACACCCGAAACGTTTTACACCACCGCCGATTACGTGCGTTTTGTCGTGAAGTTCTTAGACACACTGGGACTGGGACAGGTCAACCTGGTCGGCTTTTCTAAAGGTGGCGCGATTGCGTTGGGGGTGGGGCTCGAGCATCCTGAGCGCGTCTGCAAGCTTATGCTGGTCAGCGCCTACGCCCTCAACAGCTGGGTAACGCTGCCCTTTTTGCCCTACCTGGCCCTCCGCACCCCCTGGCTGGTGCGTTTTTTCTGGCGCAGCTTGCGGCGTTACCGGCGGCTCCTGCCGCTCTACCTCAAACGCGTAATTTTCGGCAACGCGGGCGCTGTCACCGAACAGCTCTTAAGTGAGGTACGCGAACCGCTCGCCGAAGAGGGCAGTGAGGCTGCCTTTATCGCCTGGTTACGCGGCGAACTGGGGATGTTTCACTACGCGACCGACTACAGCCGCCGCATCGGTGAGCTGGGCGTGCCGACGCTGTTTTTGCACGGCACCAGAGACCTGGTGGTTCCGGTGCAGGGGGCGAGGCGCGCCGCCAAAACGGCCCCGGACGCCCGCCTGCGGCTTGTACAGCGGTGCGGGCACTGGCTGCCGCGGGAGGCCACAGACGCTTTTGTCGACGCGGTGACGACGTTTTTTCGGTAGCGCGCAAGCGAGTGGCTTGTGGCGAGTGGCTTGTGGCGAGTGGCCTGTAGATCGTGCCCGGTGAAGGTTGCTCCAGACTATCGGCCTTTCTGGATTTTTCTGATCATTGCTGTTTGGAAAACACGCCCAAGTTCTCTCTAAATACAGAACATGCTGACGTTTTCCAAGCTTCTTAATTCTCACTTCTTTCTTCCTGCTCCTTACTCCCTACTTCTTCAACGCAGCCTCACCCCAAAACATCGACAGAACCTAGTGAACCCCTCTCTCCGTCTAGCGCGGTAAGGTTTGGGTATGACCGTTTGGACACTTCAAAGCCGTATCAGCCGCCAGCTGATCGCCTGGAGCGCGCTCAGCGTTGCCATTGGCGTGGCGCTGCTCTTCGCCGCCCCCTTCTGGCGCGGCGTCGGGGTGCAGGCGCTCGTGTGGGGCGCGATTGACGCCGCTATCGCCGGGTTTGGAAGAGTAACGCTGCGACGAAAACTAAAACGTCCGGACGCCGACCACCCGGACGTGCTTGCGAAAGAAACGCGTAACTTGCGTCAACTGCTCCTCATCAATGCCGGGTTGGACGTGCTCTACATCGTCGCCGGTGGGATCGTCTTGTACATGTTTACCACCGACTTTGCGCGGGGAAACGGCGTCGGCATCGTCGTGCAGGGCGGGTTTTTGTTGCTGTTCGATACTTTTTATGCGCTTCAGGTCGAGCGCAGCGGTAAGGTGGCTGCATGAACTTTATCAAACCGCCGAAACTCCAAGCGGGCGATACCGTCGCGGCGATTTCACTCTCGAGCGGCGCAGCGGGCGAGTTTCCACAGGTCTATGCGGAGGCCAAGCGAAACATCGAGCGGGCACTGGGCGTGCAGCTGATCGAAACACCAAACGCGCTCAGAGACGACAACTGGCTCTACCGGAATCCGGAGGCTCGAGCCGACGACCTGCACTGGGCGCTGCAACATACGGAGGTCAAGGGACTGTTGAGCACCATCGGCGGCTACGAATCGGTGCGGGTGCTGCCATTTATCGAACCTGACGTGATACATGCCAACCCCAAAGTGCTTTTGGGCTATTCGGATACGACCGTTACGCAGCTGGCCTTTTTGAGCGCCGGGGTCGCCTCATTGTATGGCCCCAGCCTGATGTCGGGTTTTGCCGACCTGAACGCGTTTCCCTACACTGAAACCTGGGTCAGGCGGCTACTGAGCGGGTGGCACGACCCTTACGAGGCGTCCGAAGCGTGGACGGAAGACCTTTCCGATTGGGACGCGCCTGACTTTGGGGATGAAGCCGAGCGTCCGAAAACCTTGCACCCCGGCGGCTGGCGCTGGCTACAAGGCGAAACGAGGGCTGAAGGTCACGTTATCGGCGGCTGTATGGAAGTTTTGGAGATGCTCAAAGGCACGCGTTGGTGGCCCGAACCGGAGCTGTGGCGCGGTACTTTTTTTTGAGACGAGCGAAGACCGCCCGGCCCCGGCCCAGGTCGAATACTGGCTTCGCAACTACGCCACGCAAGGGATTTTGGGTGAAGCGGCGGCCCTTATCATGGCGCGACCCAGAGGCTACACGCCGGAGCAAAAAGACGCGCTTCAGCAAGCTGTCAAAAAGGTGCTGCTCGAGGTCGACCGCGCCGATATGCCGGTCGTGATGGACGTAGACATCGGGCACACCACCCCGATGATGACGCTGCCGCTGGGGTGCCGAGTAGCGGTAGACGCGGTGGAGAAGCGTGTAAAACTGCTCGAGGCCGCCGTCAGCTAGGCCGCAACATCTGCAACGGTTCGCCCGATCACGCTTACAACTTCCTGCACGTCCGCGCCGGAACGGGCCAGATCAAGCAGCACGCCCGACGCGAAAAGCCGTTCACCCGCAGCTACGCCTGTCAGCACCACCTTCTGCCAAACCTCGAAAAAAAGAGGCACCTTAAGCTCCTTTTCAGCTCGCGTATAGCGTAAATGGGCGTCGGCTTGAAGGGCAATCAGACAGGTTTCCAAAGGCGAACCCGCCAGCGACGTAACATGAATTCCTTTTTGCCGGATGTACGGCACCGTCTCGAAGAGCGCAGCCGACCCCGCCCAAGCGTCTCTCGAGGCGTAGGTCAAAGCACCAACACGGCTCATCCGCGCCGCGCCCACACAGAGTGGACAGGGTTCGGTCGTCGTAAGCAGCGTACAGCGGGACGCCGAAAGCTCACCGAACGGAAAGTCGAGCAGCGCGTTGACTTCAGCGTGTGCGAGTGGGTGACGGTGAAGTGCATTGGACGCCCCATCATTGTCTCGCAAGCGGTTGCGACCACGAGCGACAATAATACCTCGTTCGTCTACGATGACCGCAGCTATTGGGAGTGAACCCTGGCAGTAACTTTCCCAAGCCAGTTCGAGACAAACTCGCCACGGTTCGCCCAACGTCTGCCAGAGGTTCATCTCAACCTCCTTCTAAATGCGGCGTCCGGTCCAGACTTTTGAGCCGCACCTGGTCAGCATCCCGTGACACCGTGACTTCGGCAAAACTCGTATCCCCAAACGCAAACGACGTTTGTACGGGGACGCGCAGCAGGTCGCGCAGAGCCACGTTGAGGCTCCCGCCGTGTGCGACGACCAACACCTTACTCGCGGAACTTTGCACTAGCCCCTCGAGTACCCCGTTTATCCGCCTCGCAAAGTCCGTATACGATTCACCGCCGTCCGCCGTAAACCGTTCAAAACGCCCCCGAAACGCCGGTTCAGGGTAACGTTTTTCGGCTTCGGCGTAAGGTAGACCCGCCACAGGGCCGTTGTCGAACTCACGCCACGCGTCATCGGGTGTAACCTCTAAACCAAGCGCCGCCCCGATAATCTCCGCCGTCCGCCGCGCCCGAACGAGGCTCGAGCACACTACCCGCTCGAACTCCGGCGGGTGCGCCCGCCAGTACACCGCCAGCTTCTCAGCCTGAGCTTCGCCGAGGGCGGTCAGCGGGCTGTCGTAGCGGCCTTCGTGAACCGCTTCGTCGGCGGCGCGTGAACGTCCGTGTCGGAGTAAAGTCAGCTCGAGAAGGTCAGCCATATCCAAAACTCTACCGCACTGCGGATGGCGTCGTCAGCTGGGTTTTGTCGACCATCGCTCTTTAGAAAACACGCTCGAGACCGCGCCGAACACGCAAAGCGCCGACGCTTCACGACCTTCTCGATTCCTATTTCCCACTTCTTCATTCAGGCTTCTTACTTCTTTTCATCCGGCGCGGCATCTTGCGGCGCTCAACTTAGAACGTCTATAAAACCTGCCTCAGACCGTTGTTTTCTGCGCCCAAAACGCGCACACTGGGGTATGTCACAAAAAGAGCAGATAAACGCTCCCGTCCTCGTCACCGGAGCGACCGGCTATATCGGCGGGCGGCTCATCCCGCGGCTTTTAGACGCAGGACTTAAGGTTCGTTGTCTGGTCCGTGACCGGGAGAGGTTGCGCGGCAAAGGATGGTTTGCTGAGGTTGAGGTCAGTGAAGCCGACGTGCTCGAGCCCGGAAGCTTGACGGCGGCGCTTTCCGGCGTCCACACCGCCTACTACCTGATTCATTCGATGGGCGCAGCCGAGCCCGGGTTTGAAGACCGCGACTTGCAGGCCGCGCGCAACTTCGCCGCCGCTGCAAAAGAGGCCGGGGTGGAGCACATCGTTTATTTGGGTGGTCTGGGCGCGGGTCACAAGGGCATGAGCAAGCATCTGGCCTCGAGGCAGGCGACCGGTGAGGCGCTGGCTACCGCCGGGGTTCCCGTAACCGAGTTTCGCGCCGCTATTATCGTCGGCTCGGGGAGCATCTCGTTTGAGATGGTGCGGTACTTGTCCGAGCGGTTGCCGGTCATGATTACCCCCAAGTGGGTCGAGACGAAAGTACAACCTATCGCCATCCGCGACGTGCTCGCGTATCTTCAGGGGGCGTTGGAGCACCCCCCCGAGGGCCACCAGATCACCGAAATCGGTGGGCCGAACGTGCTCACCTACCGTGAGATGATGCTTACCTACGCGCGCGTACGCGGCCTTCAGCGCCGGATGATCTCGACCCCGGTATTAAGTCCGCGGTTGTCGGCCTACTGGGTCAACCTGATTACCCCGATTCCGGCGTCTATCGCCCGCCCGCTCGTCGAAGGGTTGACGAGCGAAGTCATAGTCGACGATCCTGAACCCGCAAAAGCTTACGGGGTGCGGCCTATCTCGTACGAGACGGCGGTCAAGCTCGCGCTCGACCGCACCACGCAGGGGGCTGTCGAAACGCTCTGGAGCGGGGCGCTCGCCGCCGTGCCACGTGGTACCCCGGACGCCGAAAAGCTGCAAGATACCGAAGGCATGTTTTTCGACCGGCGCGTCCGGCACTTTCGGGCGAGTCAGGAAAACGCTTTTCAGGCGGTGGTTAGAATCGGCGGCGACGAGGGCTGGTACACCTTCGACTGGCTTTGGCAACTACGCGGAATTTTAGACCGGATGGTCGGCGGCGTCGGGATGCGGCGGGGGCGGCGTGATCAAAACTCGCTTCAGGCCGGGGACGCCCTCGATTTCTGGCGAGTCGAATCGGTAGCGCCGAACGAACACCTGCAACTCCGCGCCGAAATGAAGGTACCGGGCCGCGCTTGGCTCCGCTTCGACGTGCAAGAAGTTGAAAACGGCGAGAGCGTGGTGCGGCAGACGGCGTTTTTTGAACCCAAGGGTCTGCTCGGTCTTCTCTACTGGTGGGCAGTGTATCCGTTTCACCTGTTTATCTTTCCGACCATGCTGGGCGCTATCGGCAAACGCGCCGAGGGGCTCGAGCGTGAGCACACGCAGCTTCAGCCGAGCGCATCTTAGCCGAACGCTGAGGGACACCAAAACCCGTTTCGGGGAGATTCGGGGCTGGGTTGCACGTAGTCCGGCAGCTGGGTTTTGACTACTGCTATTTTGAAGACTCGTGCAAGCCTGTGCTGGGCACGCAACATACCTTCACAGCCCCCTGCTTTTTGCTTCCTTCTTCTTTTCGTCCAGCACGACATGTCGCGGCGCTCAGCTCGCAACGTCAACAAAAATTCAGCGCGCCCTCGCCAGTTCGCCCTCCGCCAGCCCCACGAGCGCCGTCTTTGCGTCGCTGTCGGGGAACACCTCGAGCGCCGCGACCGCCAAGTGCGCCTCACGTTCGATCTCGGCGCGCGCCGCACGGTCGGCTCCGTGCTGCTCGACTAGTGCGATCATCCGCTCGGTATCACCGTCTGCTGCGGCGTGGCGGCGCAAGATGGTGCGCGCCTCCTCAACCCCCGCCGAGAGGAGCGTCAGCACCGAAAACGTCGCCTTACCTTCGCGCAGGTCGCCGCCGATAGGTTTGCCGAGCGTCGCCGCGTCGCCGAGCAGGTCCAGATAATCGTCTTGAAGCTGAAACGCGCGCCCGTAGTGCATCCCAAACGCCGCCAGCGCACGCCGCTCGGCCTCCGGCGCGCCCGCGAGCAGCGCCACACCCGCGCACGCCGCCGCCAAGAGCACCGCCGTCTTGCCCTCGATGATGGTGAAGTAGTTGCTCAGCGCGTAGGTTTCCAAAGTCGCCATCTGAAACTGCAACACCTCGGCCTCGCAGATACGCGCCGCCGTGTCGGACATCAGCTGGGTAAATTCAGGGCTTTTGGAGCGCGCCAAGATGCCGAGCGTTCGCGCCAGCATAAAGTCGCCCGACATCACGCTCACCACGTTGCCGTAACGCCGAAACGCCGCGTCCGCGCCGCGCCGGGTGTCGGCGTCGTCGATCAGGTCGTCGTGAAGGAGCGAGGCCGAGTGCAGAAGTTCAACCGCCAGCGCGACCGCCAGCGCCTGCTCACGGGTTGCGCCCAGCAGTTGCCCGGTCAAAAAAGCCAGGCTCGGACGCAGCCGTTTGCCGCCCGCGCCCACCAGGTCGTCACCGATAGCCTCGATAAACTCTACTGAAGAACGCAGCTCGGCGCTTAGCTGCGTTTCAAAATTGCTTAACTCGCTCTGAATATTGAACACAAGCCAGTATAGAGTCTGAGGTTCCCGGTCACGGCGCGGCAGAGACAGTTCGGTTCCGGCGCAGCTACCAAAACTTCAGCGTCGGTGGCAGAAATCGGGAGCAGGGGTCAGAAGTCGGTAGTCAGAAGTTGGTGGTCAGAGATCAGGGGTTGATGGTTGTAAGCAGGTCTGATGCGTTCAGCACGTCTTGCGGGGGTGCGTGTTGACGCGATCTGAAGCAAAAGAAACAGGCTCCCGGAGGAGCCTGTACGGACGCCTGCGCTCGCTACCGGTTGACCTTGACGGTCACTTTGGCTCTCGAGCGGTTGCCGTCTCGGTCGCTGACCGTATAGGTGAAGGTGTCGGTACCGACAAAATCGTCTGCCGGGGTGTAGATGATGGTTTTGCTGTCCCTGCTGATCTCGACCGTACCGCCCTCTTTCGGGGTGGTCGCCGCGACGATGATCAGCGCCCTCGGACCCGGTTTGTCGTTGCCGAGTACGTTGATGGTCTCGGACTCGTTACGTTTGGTGCTGACCGAATCGTCTACCGCATCGACGCCGCCGTTGTCGTCGATTACGACTTCGACCGTCTCGGTGGTGGTTCCGGCGCTGTTGGTCGCGGTAATCGTGTACGTCATGGTTTTACTTGGGCTGACGGTGATCTTTTGGTCGTCGTCGTCCGTGACGTCACGCTCGTCCCCGCTGCTCGAGCTGATCACCACCTCTGTCGGCGCGCCGCTGATCTCCCAGGCCAGCGTAACGTCGGTATTTGACCTTACTTCGACCGTCTCTTTGCCGTTGACGGTAAAGCTCGTTACCGTCGGCGCAGCGCCGCCACTACCGCCGTCCCCGACGGTAATCTGGGCGCTGGCGATAGCTTCGCCACCGTTACCGTCGGTTACGGTGACGCTCACGATGTAACTACCGTCCACCTCGTAGGTCACGCTCTGGGTGGTACCGCTCGAGGCCGTATCCCCGTTACCGAAGTCCCAGGTGTAGGTGAGGGTGTCGCCGTCGGCGTCGGTCGCAGTGGCGGTGAAATTGACTGTCAATGGCGCGTCGCCCATCGTCGGCACTGCGCTCAGCGAAACACTCGGCGGGGCGTTCACCGGGTCGGTCGGTGGCGTCGGGTCAGTCGGGGGTGGCGGATCGGTCGGGGGATCAGTGGGGGGTGGCGGATTGGTGGGCGGATCAGTCGGAGGTGGTGGATTTGTGGGCGGATCAGTGGGTGGTGGTGGGTTGGTGGGCGGATCGGTTGGGGGTACTGGGTCAGTCGGGGGTAGGGTTATCGGCGGAGCTTCAGTTTCTTCAGCCACGACAAAGGTAAAAACGACCTCGTTCGGGACGAAGACACCGTTTTCGGCAATCAGCCTGACGGTCTGGACACCCGGTGCAGGTTCTACGATGATATCGAGCGAGTAGGGCGTCTGCGGGTTGATCGGCTGCTCTTCACCGTTTAGAAAGACGGCGAAATCACGCATCCCCGTTTCAGGATCGGACGCCTGCGCGCTGATCGTTACCGGGCCGAGGTAGGGCGGGCCGTTGCCGATCACCGAATAGGCGATATTGGGGCGGCTGCCATCGGCTTGGACCTCGAGCACCACCGCCTCGCTGAGCAGTCCGGAGGTATCGCTCGCCAGCGCGCGCAGTTCCGATGAGACGAGGCCGCTTACCGCCCCCGGAATCGGTACCGAGACGAGGCCACTGCGCGGAGCCGGAAAGATAAAGGGGTTTTTGAACACCCCTTCGCTGCCTCTTAGATAAGTACCCATCGAGGTACCATTCAGAGAAAGCTCGACACTATCCACCGCCAACGTATCGGAGGCGGTGACGTAAACCGAAATGGGGTTGTCGGTGATCTGCCCACTTACGGGGTCGTACTGCTGCGCCGCCGCCACCACGAGCGCCCCGCTACGCGGTCTAAGCGCGTCTATAACATCGACAAATGCGCCCACTTCAATATCTGACAGCGGCCCATCGACTTTCGAGATGGCGACCGCCGGATTTTCGTTCGGGGCTAGCGTCGTTCTGTCCCTACCACAAGCTGTTAAGAGCAGAGCGGCTAGACAGGCAATAGACAGATATTTCATCTAAATACCTACAGGACTGGAAATAGCGAACTCGTACGCGTCGCTTATAAAACGGCGCTGCACATCGTCGGTTCCGTAAAAGGTCACATTGGCCGTAGCGCCTACAGCGCCGCCGATCTGAATAAGACGCTCGAGCTGAACAGCAATGTCTATCGACAACATGAACGTGGGGGCTGAGGATGCAGGCTCGCTCCGGGCAAACACTACACCGTCAGTGTTGACCGTACATTCGTCAACTTCGGTAGCGTCAAAGGGCGGGCAGCGGATTCCTGGTGGTACGCGAACGTTGAGTGTACCCCTAGAACGCTGAACCGAGTCGCCAGGAAACGCCGGATTGCCGCTCGAGTCGAGATACTCGATAGTGTAGCCTTCTATAGTCGCGCCTACAGACCCCGCAGTGCTGTTAAACGTGAGGATATGGGAAGGTATTACGTACTCTCCGGCTGGAGTGATAGTCCAACCAAGCGGACTAGGATCGAGTGCCAAGTCAAAGCTGTAAGGCGACGCGCTAAAACCTCCGCTACAAGCGGTCAAAAGTGAAAGCGTCAGGCCAGCTATGAGCAAAATACCTTTGGGAGCGTTCTTCATAACTCTCAGAATAGGCTGTGAGCGGGGTCGAAACCGGTAAAAACGCCACAACACCCGCGCCTGCCGGGTGTAAAGGGAACGCACGCAGAGTCTTTAAGTCGCGTTCAGGAACGACTAACTAACCTACCTTTGGTAGGAGGTATGCGTGTGTAACGGTGTATGGCCTAGCAAAAAGCAACTGGCAAAGGTGTGAAAGAGTCGACTGAACTCGAGAAACTTCCTTCACACGGACGCAAATGTGAAAAAATCCTCATCTGTGGGTCAAGCGAGTTCTTCGCGGAGTTGCGGGTTCAGGATATAGAAAGACAAGCGTTTAAGGCTCGCCATAAAGTCTACGGGTTCGACGTGAATCTCTTTGGGAACCTCGATAGTGGTCGGCGCGAAGTTCAAAATACCTTTAACTCCGGCGCGTACAAGCGCGTCGGCGGCGTCCTGAGCCGACGCCTGCGGTACGGTGATAAACCCCATATCGATCCCTTTTTCACGGACGACACCGGGCAGTTCGTCGAGATGCTGAATCTTGAGACCTTCGACCTCGAGCCCTACCTTGCTTACGTCGGAATCGAAAGCTCCTTTAAGTAAAAAGTCGTAATCGCCGAAGTTAGGATAGTGCAAGATCGCTTCGCCGAGCCGCCCAACGCCGATGAGCGCCACGCTCCACGGACGGGTCAGGCCCAAAATGCGGCGAAGTTCGCGGCGGAGCGTCGGCACGGTGTAACCCGCGCCGCGGGTACCGAAACGACCGAAGTAAGCCAGGTCTTTACGAACCTGAAACGCTGACACCTGCGCCTCGTCTGCAAGATGCTCGGACGACGTTTTTTTAACGCCTTGCGCCTCGAGTAGCGTCAGAATCCGCAGGTAAGTCACCAAACGGCTGACGGTGGCGGTCGGAACGGACGACATCTACTGGGAGACCGGAAACGACTCGATCCCCCGCGCGTTCAAACGGGCTTGAAGTTGACTAATCTGCGCTTCGCCATAAGGTCCGACGAAAAGCCGGAGCAGGCCACCCGCGTCTTCGCTACTAGTGACGTTGAGGCTGAGTTGCTCGAGCTGCGCAAGGCGCGGCGCGGCGCTCGCGTCGCTGGCAAACGCGCCGACTTGAAGATACCGCTCGCCCGTTCCGGCACCGACGGCGAGGTCTTCAGCAACCTCATTTCCAGGCGCTGTGTTCCCGGTGGTCGCGTTTCCGGTCGCCGCATTTCCGGCAGTTGCACCGGAGTTGCCCGAAGTACCTGCACGGGTAGTTCCGGCATTTGCATTCCCGGCCGCCGGGATGCGGGTGGCTCCGTTGTCGGCCAAGACCGTGCCGTCACCATTTCCGGCACCATTTGCAACACTGTTTTCGGTGACAGCATTCTGAGTGACGCCGTTCGCGGTGTCCGGAAGAGCGATTTCAGTACCTTCGACACTTTCGTCGGCGATGTCGGCAGCGGCTTCAGTGTCGTCGCTCTCACCGTCATAGCTGTATACCAGCGCGTCACCACCACCGGCAATGATCGTCTCAGCGGTTACGTCGGCGTCGGCCCGAATCCCGTAAGGACCGACCCAGAGCAGATAGAGGTCGTCTTTTTGCTCGACTGTGACCTCGAGGCCGTCTTCTCGGTAGCTTTCGGCGAGCGCGCGCGCGCCGTCTCTCGAGTTCGTAGCACCGGCTGCAACCCGGAAACCGCCGGTTTGCGAGGTAGCGGGCAGCGCCGCGTCTGCTGCGCCCACCTCGGCACCGGCGTCCGTGGTCTGGTCGCCGGACGCAGAAGCGTCACCCCCCACGCCAGCGGCTTCCCCGGCTTGCCCACCGTCGGCAGCGGTTTCTCGTCCGGGAACACCGGGAACAAACACGTCGTAACCGTCCCCGGTCGTCGCGCCGTCGGCGGGAGTGTTTGCTTGAGCGTTCGTCTGGTTGTTTGCCGAGGTGTTCGCCTGGGTATTTGTAGAGGTGGAACCGGCAGCGGCGTCTCCGCTAGCCGTAGCCGAACCGTTCGTGGTCTGCGCGCCGCCGGTACTGGTAGCGAGAGGTTGAGGGGTATCGCGCCGAACAAGCGAAGCGAGCGAACCGCCGCTCAGCAAGGTAATGACGATCATCGCTATTACCACCACGAGTGCGACACCGATAAGCAGGTCGGGCCAGTTGCGTCGTAACCAATCCATACACATATTGTAAGGCCAAATATGCTCGAGGGTAACGTCCTCGACGCCGACCCTCAAGTACACGGTCGCGGCGCAGCCCGAACGGAGCACCCCCCGAATCGGCTCAGCTACCGTTTTTTACGTGCCTGATGGTACTCAGCGCATGATGATGTGTATTGTGCTCATGGCTTTTCCGGCGTTCAAACTGGCGGCTGCCGCTTTCTGTATACTTTTTACGCCCGTCACAACACCTCAAAAACGCCCGAAGCTTGCGGTCTCCAGCACGCCTACTCGAAATACTCGGTCAGCGCCGCCTGCGCGGGTTCGTAACCGAGTTCGGAGGCTTTCGTCCACGCCGCCTGCGCCTCCTCGCCGCGCTCTTGTGAATAGAGCGACCAACCGAGGTTGTAAAACGCTTCGGCGTCTTCAGCGTCTTGCTGGGTGATGAGAGCGTAGACGCTTTCAGCGTCGGGGTAACGTTCAGCTGCCAGATACGCCGCGCCTAGGTTGAGGCGAGCGTCCAAGCTGTCGGGATTGAGGGTGGTAGCGCGTTCGTAGTATGAGATGGCTTCGGTGTAGTCGCCCTGTTCGTAGTAGGCGAGCCCGACCCAGAGCTGCGCCTGCGCGTCGTTGGGACGCGCCTCAGCAACCTCACGGAGCGCGATCAGTGCCCCCCGGAGGTTGCCGGAGCGGTAGAGCGCACGCCCGGTGATGGCGGTCGCGTCGAGGCGCAGACGAGGCGCTTTGAGGCGGGCCGCTGCCGCGTCCGCACTCCGCCGCGCGGCGTCGGGCTGACCGAGTTGGTCGTAGGCGGTCGCCAACGCCAGAAACACCTCACCACTGACTTGTCCCTGCGCGCGTTCGGCCGCGAGCGCGTTTTGAAGCGGCGCAAGCGCCCGCTGCGCTTCCCCCCCCTCCAAAAGGCTGACGCCCTGGTTGTAAAACGCCCTGCCAGAGTCCGGCGTCAGGGCGGCGGCTTCTCCAAACGAGCGCGCCGCTGCCTGCGAGCGGCCCAGATTGCGTTGTAACAAACCAAGCTGCAAAAGTACGTCGGCTTCGACTTGGGCGTTACCCGCTGCTGCGGCGCGGCGCTGCGCCCGCGAGAGCGCGTTAAGCGCGTAGTCGGTCTGATTGGCCTGGAGGTAAATGTCGGCGATCAGCGCGCTCGACCGGTAGTCTGCACCGGTGGCCTCGAGCTTAGTCAGGGTCGGCAACGCTTCGAGCCCCCGACCGGCCCGGTAGAGCGCGGTGCTGCGGGCGAGCAGCAGGTCGGGCAGGCGGCCTCTAAACCCTATTGCGGCGGTGTAGGCTTCGGCGGCCTCGTCGAAACGGCCCAACAGCTCGAGCTGCCCTGCCAGACCCAACTGCGCGTCGGCGCGCTCCTCACGCCCCGCCTCCGGCGACGCCTGCACCAGCGCCTCCTGAAACGCAGCGACCGCCTCTTCGCCCCGGCGCAGCTGAGCGAGCGTAACCGCGCGGTTGAAGTGACCGTCGAAACGTTCCGGAAAAAGCCGCGTAACCTCGCCGAACTCAAAAAGTGCCGCACGAAAGTCCGCGCGGGTGTATTCGCTCAGGCCCAAGCCGAAGTGAGCGTCGGCGGAGAGGTAGTCGAGCGCCACAGCCTCTAAAAAACTCGTTTTGGCGGCCCCCGCTTGGCCCAGCTCGAGCTGAAGCTGTCCCAGGTCGAGCCAGGTGTTGAGGTCGTCGGGCCCGTTCTGAATCCGCGTTTGCAGGCGCTGAAGCCGCGCCCGCGCCGCAGCAGGCAACTTGGGCTGAGGCTGGTCCGGAGCTTGGGCAGGCGGAGCCGGGGGCGTCTGTGCAGTAGGTGTCTGGGTGGGCGGGGTCGCTTGCGCCAGAACGGGTTGGGTGGACACCGCCACAAGGACGAGCAGAGCGGCTGTGAGGGTGAGAGAGAGCTTCATAGTAGCCGCATGGTACGAGTTCGGCGGGCAAGGTGATGTTAAATCACGTACGCTCGAGGCCGGTAACGCGCAGGTAGCTCGAGGGAGTTCTACAGACGTCACGGCTGCGAAGACGCCGTCCTGGTGTTGGCCCTGCACCATCGGCGTTTTTTGCACTATTGCCGAAGTTTTGTAGAGTAAGCGTCGGTAAAAAAACCCGGCAGCACCACGCCGCGTACGAACAGCCGTAACTGTTCGCACGCCGAAACCGGCGTCGTAACGTCAGATCCGTCCTCGATTACGCCTCGCCCATCATCAAACCCTCGATGGTGTGGCCTTGGACGATGGGCTCGAGGGCGTCGACTAAGCGGCAGGTAAGGTGCTGACGAACCTGCTCGGGTAGCGTATCGTAGAACGTTCTAGTGAGCTGAAAGTCGTGCCGCTCGGCGTTGCGGGCGTCCGGCGCGTCGGCCCCGAGCACGAGCACCGGGCGGGCTTTTTGTGAGTGGTTCGCTGTACCGCGGTGAATCGTCAGCGCCGAACGCACCGAGATGTCGCCCATCTTGGGCATCTTTCTTTGGGCGCGCGCCTCGTAACGTTCGTAAAATGACCGGGGCGGGAACATCCCGTGCTCGAACGCGGTAGGGTCGTCCCACTGCGTACCGGGCGCGATCTCAAACGGTCCCATGTCCTCGAACACGTCGACTGTAGTAACGTTGAAGGCAAGCGAGTTAAGATGGCGGCCCGTCAGAGTCTCGTCGGGGGCCGGAAAATCGCGGTGCCAAGGCTGATCGAGGGCACCAGGATTCGGGACGTCAAAACCGATCTCGACGATGTTGTAGTCGGGACCGAGCACCGACGCGCAGACCGCCACCACCCAAGGATGCGACGCGAGATCGACGAAGCCGCGAATGTCCTCGGGGTGAATCTCCACATAATGCCGTTTGGGACCCCGCCCGACCACGCCGCCCGGACGCTTGAGGGCGTCTTGGTAAGCGACCGCCAGATCTTCGCCGAGCTGCGCCACCCAGTCCCGGTCAAAGGCACCCTTCAGACCGAGTATGCCGTCTCCGTACAGCCCGCCCATGATAGCCGCTGTGTCGAAGGTTTCAACGCGTTTCTGCTCAACTGTAGACATCTCACCCTCCTTATAGATTATGGTAGCTCAAGATTTTAGTCGTCACCGAACCGTCAGGCGTTATCTCGCCTCGCCGGACGGTAGCGGCAAAGGCGTTTGGAGCGAGACAGGTCTGCCCAAGCGCGGCAAACCGTCCTCACCCCAGATAATCTTCTGCGCCCTTGGCGAGCGCGCCGCCCCACAACCGAGCCCGGAGAGCGGGTTGGCGTGGTAGATCAGCCAATCTTCTGAGCCGTCGGGCGATTTGAAGAACGCGTTGTGACCGGGACCGAACGCCTGCGCGTCGTCGCTGCGGGTCAGGAGCGGCTCCGGCAGCTTGCGCCACGAGTCGGGGTCTAAGAGATCGGCTTCGGCGTCGGCGACGAGCATCCCGACGGCGTAGTCGTCTGTCCAGCAGCCGCTGCCGGAATAGGCCAGAAAAATCTTCCCGTCCCGCTGTAAAACGGCTGGGCCTTCGTTGACTGCGCCCTCGACCTGCTCCCAAGCCTGATCAGGTTCAGAAATTTTCACCCGTGGCCCCTCCAGCGTCCAAGGGTTGACGAGCTTGGCGAGGTAGAGGTACTGCGGTTTTTCGTAGAGCATGTTGTCCTGCGGCGTCCCGCTCCAGACAACAAAGCGGCCTTTCAGGGTGCTCAACACGGTCGGGTCGATAGCCCAGAAGTCGTGAGCCGGGTCGAACAGGCGGCTTTTGTAGGTGTAGGGTCCCAGCGGGTCGTCGGCGCGGCTCTCGAGCACGTGCATCCGCTGCTCGGCGCAACACTCAGAAGGGCCAGCGGTGTAGAGGACGTACCAGCGCGGGCCGTTCGGCCCTACCGTGCGGTGCAGCTCGGGTGCCCAGATGTTACAGCAGCGCGCGGGGTCGGTGTCGGTCCAGACGACCTCTTCTTCAGCTTCTGAAAGCGTCGCCAGACTCCGTGACGTGCGAACGCGAACGTCCGAGCCGGTCGTATAGGTTAGGTAGTAGCTGCCCTCAAAAACAGTCATCTGCGGGTCCGCCCCACCTGGAAGCAACGGGTTGGTGAAAGTTTGGGGGTGGCTTGGGGCGCTCGTCATAAAGACCACCGTCAGCAAAAATAGGTAAAACCAGAAACCGCCCAGCCGCTCCATAAGGGTCCTTTCAGTGCGCTGTAGAATTTCACTGGTTATAGCATACTGAGCACCTCAAACCACCACACCGGAACCACAAACCGCACGCTACAGGTCAAGTACCGGCGTGAAGACGTCCTCCAAAGGTAGAAGTCGCCTTGAGCATCTGGCAATCTACATCTGGTAGCTCCCTCAGGCTCGCTCTTACTTCTTTAGGTTGCGCGTCAACCGATTTTGGAGCAGCACCACCAGCAGCAAGAAGCCACCCCGAATCACCGACTGCCAGTATGAACTGAGACTGATCACGCCACGCCCGTTCTCAAAGTTCAGCATATTGAAAATCAAACCCAACAACAGCGCCCCGGCCAGCGTACCGCCGACGCTCCCCAGGCCACCCGTAAGCAGTGTGCCGCCAACTACTACCGAGGCGATAGCAGAAAGCTCCCAGCCTAAACCTTCCGTAGGTTGCCCCGCCCCGAACTGCGAGGCCAAGATCACCCCGGCAAGTCCTGCCAGAAGCCCTGACAGCGTGTACACGAGTACCGTGATGCGGCTTGTGGGCAAGCCCATAAGCCGCGCCGCCTCCTCGTTGCCGCCGAGCGCCAGCACATGCCGCCCGAACGGGGTGTAGTGAAGGACGACGAGACCTACAAGATAGGTGCCAAACAAAATCCAGGCCGGAACGGGAAACCCCAACCAATTGCCCTGACCTAAAGTAACAAAGTTCGTATCGTAAGAGACGCCGACGGACTGGTTTTTAGCGAGCGTCAGCGCCCCGCCGCGCGCCGCCAACATCATCGCCAGCGTGGTGATAAACGGTAAAACGTTCAGGCGCGTGATGATGAGGCCGTTGACCAAACCCAACCCGGCCCCGGCGAGCAGCGCCGCCAAGGTTGCAGGCCACAACCCCTGCGGGCTTAGAAGCGCAGAAACGACGCTCGAGAACGCCACCACACTTCCGACCGACAAGTCGATGCCCCCCGTCATAATGACAAACGCCATACCCAGCGCGATCAAGCCAAACATCGAGTTGTAACGTAAAAACGACTCGATGTTGTATTCGGACAAAAACCTCTCGTAACGCAGCCCACCGACGACGGTGAGCACGATCAGCGCAATCCATACGCCCTGACGCGCCAGTAACCTGAAGCGGCTGCCTGAAGCCTTGGGTGAATTTTCAGCTCGGATCATCGTTCTCCTAAGTGTGGTCGCCGCGTATATTGCCTAGAAACTGAGGTTTTAACTCGGCAGCGTCCAGACTGCCTGGTTACGCCTGTAGCCACGCCCTCGCTTCCCTTTCAGAGCGGACAAAGCGGATCAGGGGGTGGTTTCGGTGCTCATAGGCAAGCTCGCCGAACCGCTCGCCGTAAATCTCGGGGTCCGGCAGAACGACCGCCAACCGCAGACTATAGTTCGTGAATTTCTGAAACACTTCCCCTGCCAAGCCGGTGCGGAGGTCGAAAAACGCCGGTGCCAAGTCGTTCTCGGTAATGATAAGACCTGCCGCACCGAAACACGCACCGATCACGTCGGGAACGTCTCCAAGCGAGCGGATAGCGATGCCCGCAGCAGAGGCGACGAGAACGCTGCGCTCTTCACTCATAGCTTCCGCTCAGCATTTGTCTTCACGCCTCACCCCACCTAAGCTCGACGCGGACGTAGCAGGTACACCGCCGCCACGATCACCGCCGCTTTGACGATCAAGGCCACCGCGTCGGGGACGCCACGCGCTAGCAGGGTGTAGCGGATAAGTTGGATAATGCACGCGCCGAGCAGCGTCCCGACGATGTGAGCACGTCCTCCCGTAAGCGCCGTGCCCCCGACCGCGACAGCGGCGATAGCGTCTAGTTCCATGTTGAGACCGACTTGGTTGGCGTCCGAAGCGCGGTTGATAGCAACTACGATAAGTCCGGCCACACCTGCTAACAGACCGCTCACGAGGTAGACGGTTCCCTTGACCCGGTCTACCGGCACACCCGCAAGCCGCGCCGCCGCCTCATTGTCACCGACCGCCTCGAGGTAGCGCCCGAACACGGTGGCGCGTACCAGCCAGGCCGTTAGCGCCACGATGACGAGCATCAAGACGACCTGAAAGGGAACACCCAAGGGACGCCCGTAAGCCAGATACTCGAAAGCCGGGTTACGAAAAGATTGTAAGTTGCCGTTAGTTAGTACCTGCGCGACGCCGCGGCCGGCAATATACAGCACAAGCGTGGCGATGATCGGTTGGATACGAAAGCGCGTTACCAGCGCGCCATTAAACATACCGCCGACGCCCGCAGCGAGAACAGGCAGGGTAAAGGCCAGCAGCAAACCCAGTGGCGGCGAGAGTGCGGGGTTGGTAAACAGCAGTGGTGCGAGCGCACCACTGATCGCCATCAGCGACCCCACCGACAAATCGATACCGCCCGTAGCGATAACCAGCGTCATACCCACACCGACGATGACGATAGCCGCAACCTGAGTGAGGTTGACGTTCAGGGTCTGGATACTCAAAAAGTTTGGCGTGAAAGCAGCGTTAAAGGCGATTAGCGCGAGCAGCGTCAGCAGGGCGAGCAGCGTCGGCCCAAGACGCCACAATCTGAGCGGCGCTCGTGTAACGGACGGGTACGCCGCGCCCGGTTCAGAACGCACGGTTGCGGCTTTCTGAAGGTGCGTCGGGCGCGGCGTACCCGCTGGCGAGAGCGTGCATCATCGCGTCTTCGGTAAGGTCGTCGCCCTCGAGCTCGGCGACGCTTTTGCCGTCGCTTAAAACGACCACGCGGTCGCAGCCTTCGCTCAGCTCCTCGAGTTCCGAGGAGATCATCAGCACGCCAAGTCCGGCTCCAGCGAGACCATTGATCAGCGCCTGAATCTCCCCTTTCGCGCCCACATCGATGCCCCGAGTCGGCTCGTCTAAGATAAGCAGCTTCGGATCCGTACAGAGCCAGCGCGCCAGCAACACTTTTTGCTGGTTGCCGCCCGACAGCTCACGGATGGGTTGGTGCGGCCCCGCCGTCTTGATGCCCAGCTTTTGGATAAAGGTTTTAACGATCTCCGCTTGACGTTCCCTATCTACCACGCCCGCTCTAGCTAAGCTCGGCAGCAACGCCAGCGTGAGGTTTTCTTGTACCGACATCCCCGGAATGATGCCCTCGCCTTTGCGGTCTTCCGAGCAAAAGCCGATACCTGCGCCGATAGCCTCGGCGGGAGAAGCAAAAAAAGCCTCTCTGCTCCCGAAACGCAGGTCGCCCGCCTCGAGCACGTCCGCGCCGAAGACGAGCCGCGCCGTTTCGGTACGGCCCGCACCCAAGAGCCCCGCTAGACCCACGATCTCACCTGCTCGCACACTTACATCGACACCTGACACTTTGGGTTTACGCGTCAAACCGCGCGCTTCTAAGAGGGGCGCGGCGGCCGCCGCGTCACGCTTTTCAAACGCAGTCCGACCACCCGCCGCGACCTCCTGCGGCTTTTTGCCGAGCATTTGGGCGATCAGCTCGAGCTTGCCGATACCTTTCATCTCGCCCGCAAAAACGGTTCGTCCGTCACGCAGCACCGTTACACGGTCACAGACGGCGTACAACTCGTCGAGGCGGTGGGTAATAAAGACCGTCGAGACGCCCTCGTCTTTAAGCTGCCGAATGACGCCGAACAACACCGCGACTTCACGCTCGTCGAGCGATGAGGTAGGCTCGTCCATCACCACCAGCTTGGTAGAGGCCAAGACCGCCCGGGCAAGCGCCACCATCTGCTGCACGGCGATGTTATAGCTGCCCAGCGGCTGTGTCGGGTCGATATGAACGTCGAAGCGGCCCAACAGCGCACGCGCCTCCCGGTTCATTTTGCGCCAGTCGAGTAGACCCCAACGCTTCGGCTCGCGGCCCATAAAGATGTTTTCGCTGACCGAGCGCAGCGGTACCAGATTGACTTCTTGATAGATAGTGCTGATCCCCGCCGCCTGCGCCGCCCCCGGTGACGTGAAGTCCACGTTATGATCCGCGAAGCGCACACCTCCCCCGTCGCGGCGGTAAGCTCCGGTCAAGATTTTAATCAGCGTGCTTTTGCCCGCCCCGTTCTGCCCGACGAGCGCGTGGACCTCACCTGGAGCAACCGTCAGCGACGCGTCTAAAAGTGCACGCACGCCGACGAAAGACTTGGTGACGTTTGTCATCTCGAGCAGCTTGGTATCTACCGCCGTCATCTACACCGTCCTTAAAGTATCTACCGCTTAAGCGCCTCGGCTTCACCCGCGAGTCAGTCTAATCTGCACTACGACCGAGGTTGCCGGTGTCAAAAAGATATACCTATCCATAAAGACACAACGCGCGTGGGCAGTGCAAATGATAGCTGTTTAGAAAACTTAAAGGGGACGGTCGGTCCGTCCCCGGCGCAGCGTTCTGGAGCTGTTCTGGTAGAGTGTGGGCTAGTAAGCGCCCGCTAAACCTTCGGCGGCGTTTTCAGCGGTGTAGTCACGGTCCTCGAGGATCAGTTTGGGCGCAATCTCTTCGCTGCTGGCGTAGGCTGCCATCGTGTCGAAGGCTTTGGGTCCGAAACGTGGGTTGGACTCGACGATGTAGTTGATCTTGCCGTCCACGACGAGTTGCACAGCCTCTTTGCCACCGTCTATCGAGAGCACCATCACGTCCTCGCCAGGGGTGCGGCCCGCGGCCTCGAGCGCCGAAATCGCGCCGATAGCCATCTCGTCGTTGTGGGCGTATACGACGTTTACATCCGGGTGCGTTTGAAGAAGCGTCTCCATAACCTGACGACCCTCGTCACGGGCGAAGTCGCCGGACTGCGACGCCAAGATGGTCATATTCGGGTGCTGTGCGATCACATCGTCAAAACCTTTTTTACGGTCGTTGGCAGGGGACGAGCCGGTCGTGCCTTCTAACTCAATAATCTTGGCTTCGCCGCCCGTTTCTTCAACGAGCCACTCGGCGACGCGTTGCCCCTGCTTGACAAAGTTCGAGCCGATAAAGGTAACAAAGTCTTCGCCCGCTTGAGCGAGCGACGGATCGACGTTGCGGTCGAGCAAAATCACCGGGATACCGGCGTTTTTGGCCTCCAAGATAACCGGCGCGAGCGGCTTCTCCTCACGGGGCGCTAAAAAGATCAGGTCGACACCCTGCGCGATCATCGAGCGCACGTCCGCGACCTGCTTAGCTGCCGAACCTGCGGCGTCGGTGTAGACGAGCCGGTCCCCGCGCGCTTTCGCCTCGTCTTGCATCGAGGTCGTCTCAGCGATACGCCAGGGATTGTTGCTCTCGGTCTGGGCAAAGCCGACGACGTAGGTATCTTTTTGCTCCAGAGGCGGCAGTTGCGCGCTCGCAACACCGATAAACAAACAACCGAGCAGTCCAAACCAAAAACGTGATTTCATGGAGTTCCTTTCTCAGAACATGACGAGCGCCTGCTTGCAGACGCAGAAAGAGCAAGCGAAGCCTCCGGGCCAGCCGTGCGGTCTCCCCTCCTGTACAACCGTCTGCGATAGTCGTCCTCACCATAACTACTCAAACAGACAGAAACGCAAATTGCGGTTACGAAGGACAATCTAAAGCAAGCAGCTATAAAAGTCAAGTTTTCTCGTACCTATAGTCTATCTAAGCACGGGTTTTGTTCAAACGTGTTTTATAGAGCAACCGAAAAACACGTGTGACACACTCTTTTTCTAGGAAATTGTAGTCTTTGAATAGATCAAGTAATATAATGAGATGGAAAGTATTCTTACCCACTCGGGGGTGTGTCATGATCGTAGCTGGCAGCAAAACATTGACTATTGACGGTGAAGGTTCTCTAAACGTGTTACAGGCACTAGGTTCGGAAACACGTCTACTCATCCTGAGCTTGCTTTCACACCGGGTTATGAACGTATCCGAACTTACTAAAGCGCTCGGCTTGCCTCACTCGACGGTCAACTTTAACCTTAAGCAGCTCGAGAACGCGGGACTCTTACAGGTGCAGTACACGCCCGGTACCCGCGGTCGACAAAAACTGATCTCGAAACGTTACGACGAGGTGCTCCTCAAGCTACCCGGCGTTGGTATCGAAAGCTCTCAAGATGTGGTCGAGGTGTCGATGCCGATTGGCAACTACAAACGTTTCGACGTTCAGCCCACCTGCGGTCTGGCGTCGGCAGGCAAGTTTATCGGGATGATTGACGACCCCCGCAGCTTTTATGAACCCGAACACGTCTTCGCGCAGATTTTGTGGTTCCGCGAGGGTTTTGTCGAGTACGAATTTCCCAACAACGTCCCTTTCGGCGCTGAAGCGACGAGCCTCGAGCTCTCGGTCGAACTCTGTTCCGAAGCTCCCGAATACGACCTCGACTGGCCGTCGGACATCACACTTTGGATTAACGGTGCCGAAGTCGGTACCTGGACCTCGCCGGGCGACTTCGGCGGCGAGCGAGGACGCGTCACCCCGCCATGGTGGCAGACCGAACAAACGCAGTACGGCCTACTCAAACACTGGCGCGTTACCGCTGAAGGGTCTTATCTAGATGATCAGAAGCTCAGCCAGATCACGCTCGGCGAGTTGGACTTGGGTGCGGACAACCATATTTCCGTGCGGCTCGGCAGCCAAACAGGAGCGCGACATGTAGGCGGCGTCAACTTGTTTGGACGCAAGTTCGGCAACTACGAGCAAGACCTGCTGATGCGTGTCCGGTACGCGTTTCGGGAGGGTGAACGGCCTTACGAGCTAAAGTAAGTACCCGCGACCTGCCCTAAAATCGTCGGCGACTCACGACCGGGCTTGGCGGAAGCGTGGAGTCGATGGCTCAGGCTATTCCCTCTTGCGTAAACTCACACCTTTCCGGGTTGCGAGTTCTGTTAAGTTCTACAGCAGATGCTTACGACTCGCGCTGGTAATTCCATATCTGTACACCCTGTATCTGCCAAACCCTCGCAGGACGCTCTGTTCTACCTCGACTCCACATCAAAACCAACCTCTAAATCTCGTCACCCCGACCCGTCTAGCGTATGCCCTTAAAGGTCATCGGCGCAGGCTTCGGTCGCACCGGCACAACTTCGCTCAAGGCGGCCCTGGAGAGGCTCGTCGGCCCTTGCTATCACATGATGGAGGTATTTCCAAAACCCGAGCACGTTGCCTTCTGGGAGGCCGCCCAGAGAGGCGAACCGGTCGAATGGGAAACCGTATTCAGCGACTACCAAGCCGCCGTAGACTGGCCCGCCTGCACCTTTTACCGTGACCTGATAGACCGCTATCCGGAGGCTAAGGTGGTTTTGTCGGTTCGTGACCCCGAAAGGTGGTACGAAAGCGCCCTGAGCACCATCTACACCGTCAACAACCAACGCCCGCCCGCCTCGTGGCTATTTAGGGCGATTCCGCAGGTGAGGCGGTTTGTCCGTATGAGCGACGCGGTGATCTGGCAGGGAACCTTCGGCGGCAGGTTCGAGGATAAGGCTCACGCTATCCGGGTTTACAACGCGCATATAGAGGAGGTCGAACGCACCGTACCACCCGAAAAGCTGCTGGTGTTCGACGTTGGGGAGGGTTGGGAGCCGCTCTGTGCATTTTTGGGCGTCCCCGTACCCGACGGGCCGTTTCCGCATCAGAACGACGCGGCGGCGTTTAGAGAACAGGCAAGCTGGCGGTTTTTCGTCCGCGCCTTGCGAAACCGTCTGTAGCTTTCAACATCGCCTTAACTCACAGTTTGTAGGCGCGCTCGGCGCTAAGGTTGAAAACGCTAGAGACAAACCTAAAGGGGGAACACTATGTCGATGCAATCAGGTACGAGCGATAAGAACTACAATTTGGTGAGCGTACTTTATCACTCTCTCACCGCTAAAGACACTTACAAGGAGTACATCAGCGACGCCGAAGAGAGCGGAGACACCGAACTCGCAGAATTCTTCAAAAAGGTTCAGCAGCAGCAAGAAGAACTCGGTGAGCAGGCCAAAAAGATGCTGATGGAGCGTCTCGGCTAGTTTAGTTTAGATGGCTTTGGCAGTCTCGGAGATAACTCCGGGGCCGCTTCTTTTTTGTGGCTCGAGCAGCTCGTTTCAGCGGGCATCCGCAAATTGAGAAGGTCAGGTGACGCTTGCGGCGAACCGGTGCAGTTTTTTGGAACTGCTATGCAGAAACAAGAATGTGCAGAGGCACTACTCTTCCCGAAAGCTCAGCGGTTGCGTCCCGGTAGTTGACGTTTGTATTTCCCAAGCAAATCCGGTTTTCGGTACCTGCGTCGAGACTCGAGCCGACGTTGACAACCCTCTAAAAACCTCTAGCTGCGCGTCAGAGCGAGTTGTCCGCACGCTCCGCCGGTGTCGCGGCCCCGGCTGAACCGTACCGACACCGATACGCCGCCACGGGTCAAAATTTTTTCAAAGCGTTCGATGACGGCGCGGGGGCTCGAGCGAAACCGCGCTTCACCCCAGGGATTAAAGGGGATCAAGTTGACGTGGGCGACCAGACCCGAGAGGCGCTCGAGGAGCCTTTCAGCTTGCCAGGGCGCGTCGTTTATCCCGTCGAGCATGGTGTATTCAATCGTCACACGTCGCCCGCCCGAAGCCTGCCAGTCGTGCAGCGAAGCGATGATGTCGTCTAGCGAGTGCGCGTGCGCGGTAGGGATAATCTGTTTGCGCGTCTCTTCGTCGGGTGCGTGCAAAGACACCGCCAGCACCAGCGGCAGCCCTTCGGCGGCGAGTTTGCGGATGCGTTCCGGCAGGCCCACAGTCGAGAGCGTGATACGCCGCGCCGACATCCCCAGCGCCAACGGGTCGATCATCGTACGAACTGCGCCGAGCGCGTTGTCGTAGTTTAGGAGCGCCTCGCCCATCCCCATCAGCACGACGTTACGGACCTCGCGGGGTGAAAACCCCTCACCCTGCGCGACAGCCAAAATCTGCCCGACGATCTCGGCGCGCGTCAGATTGCGACCGAAACCGAGCGCCCCGGTCGCGCAAAACGCGCACCCTGCCGGACACCCGACCATCGACGAGATACAGAGCGTTTTGCGTCCGCTGTAGGGCATATAGACGGCCTCGGTTTGTTTGCCGTCGGTGAGGGTGAAGAGGTAACGCACCGAAGCGTCGCGCGAGCTGAAACGTTCGGTTTTGACAAAAGGGCTGAGGCTGTAGCTGCGCCCGAGTTCCGAACGCCAGCTCTCCGGCAAGTTGCCCATCGCCCCAAAACTCTGCGCGCCGCGCCCGTAAAGCCACCCCGCGAGCTGGTCGCGCCGGTAGGGTTGCGCCTCGGGCGCGGGCAACGCGGCGGGCTCGAGCCCCAGCAAACTGGGTTTGGGTGGTTCAGCTGTGTTTATTTCACCTACGTTCACCAGGTCTCCGGCGTTCGCAAGGTCTCCCGTGTTCATACGGTCTCCGCCGCGACCGCGTCGGCGGGTAGCACGAAAAACGGCAGCCGTTCACGGAGCGGTTCGACCTCGGCGCGCAGCCGGGTAAAGGTTTCGCCGTCCAGATAAGACGCCGACGCCCGTAACAAACCCAGATAATAGGTCGCTACCAGCTCGGCGTGAGCCTCGGTCAGTTCGGTACGTTCGCGGCGGGTCAACAGTTCTTCGACGAACGTTTGGGGGGTCTCGAGCGCCCGGCAACCACCCCGTTCGATCACCCGCTTCAGAAATTCGATGCTCTCCCCCGGATTGTGCCAAAACCCGAAGTTGAGCTTTTCGGTCAGCGCCTCGACCTGCCGCAGTTGCACCCGGTAGTCGGTGTTTTTAAGTACGTTTTTGGCGAGCGTCTGACGCTCGAGCCGCAATGCGGCGTACGCCGCCAGCGACAGGTACGCCGCCGGTCTGCCGCCGACAGCGGCCCGCAAACGGTACGCCAAAACGTAATCTTGATACTCGAGCAGATGTTCTGCGCCTCTATCTTGTAAGTCTCTGTCTTTTGCGCCTCTATCTTCCACGCCCTCTATTGTAGGCGGCGGCGGCAGGTTTGGGTAGTGTAGGGGCCGTGTCCGGATTCTCTCGTGCCTGGGTAGCCGCGTCTGGGCTATAGTGCTCGTACAAGCATTTTGCCAAACCCCGCACCGCGAGCACTCGGGTTTGAGCGACGTGTGCAGGCAAACCCCAACGCTAAAGCACGCTGAAAGGACATACTTGTGAGCAAATCCAACGATCACGCCAGAGTTTTGGGAATGGTACTCGCCGGGGGTAAAGGCTCGAGGCTCGAGCCTTTGACCGCCAAACGCACCAAACCCGCCGTCCCCTTCGGCAGCAAATACCGCATCATCGACTTTGCCTTAAACAACATGATCAACTCGCACATCTACGGGATGTATGTGCTCACGCAGTTCAAGGCGCAGTCTTTAACCGAGCACATTCAGCGCAACTGGCGTTTCGGTTCGTTCTTAAACGATTACTTCATCACCCTGGCCCCCGCCCAGATGTACCGTTACGACGAGTTGGGCGAACAGTGGTACCGCGGCACCGCCGACGCGATCTACCAGAACCTGCACTTGATTCACAACCACCACGCCGACTTGGTCGCTATATTCTCCGGCGATCACGTCTACAAGATGGATATTCGCCACATGATTAAGCAACATCAGGAAAGTGGCGCAGACGTAACCGTGGCGGCCTATCCGACGCCGGTTGAAAGCGCCAGCAGCTTCGGGGTATTGCAGGTCGACAAAAACTTTAACATCACCGAGTTTCAGGAAAAACCCGCCGACCCCAACCCCATGCCGGGCCGCGACACCCACGCGCTCGCGTCGATGGGCAACTATATTTTTAGTACCGAGGCGCTCTTCGACCTGCTGACTAAAGACGCAGCGATAGACGAGTCGTCGCACGATTTCGGCTATAACGTTCTGCCGATGGCGATGAACGACGGTTACAAGGTTATGGCCTACGACTTCGCCACCAACCCTATTCCCGGTCAGGAAGGCCCGAACACCTACTGGCGCGATGTCGGCACTATCGATTCGTACTGGGAGGCCAACATGGACTTGGTCGCGGTCAAACCTGAGTTCGATTTGTACAACTACGAGTGGCCGCTCCGCACCTCGTCGGAATTTTCGCCCCCCGCCAAATTCGTTCACGAAGAGGACGGGCGGCGTGGGCAGGCATTTAACTCACTTGTCGCCGGGGGCGTCATCATTTCAGGCGCGACCGTAAGGCGTTCGGTGCTGGCGCGGCGTATCCGCGTCAATTCGCACAGCCTAGTCGAAAACTCGGTCGTGATGGACAACTGTGAGATCGGTCGCCACTGCACGATCAAAAATGCGATTTTGGACAAGGGCGTAATCGTCACCGAAGGTACCCAGATCGGCGTCAATTTAGACGACGACCGCGCTCGAGGCTTCAAAGTTACCGATCAGGGCGTGGTGACGGTTCCCAAGAGCTACCGGTTCTAGCGGCTGACCGCTGCTGGCGAGTGGTTTGTCGGGTTATGAGGGCGGCAAGACCTTTTTTCAGGGCGCTGAGCCCTCGAGCCGGATACAGAACGCGCCGCGTAGGTGGGAAAAGGTGAGACAGGCAGTATGGCGGGAGTATCTGCGGCTGCTTGCGTGATCTGTGTACGGGTTGTCGCAACCTGAGTTAAACGCTGCTGCTATAGTCCGGCAGCTTACAGCCTGCCAAAGCGCATAAATGCTACGATACGCCTTACTGAAGACGCCCGCTACCCAACCGATTATCCCTGCTGTACGCGCACCGGGCAGGCCGCGCAGCACGCCCCCTGGAGGCACCTGTTGAAACGAACGTTCAACCCTTGGTTTTTCGTCATTCTGATTATTTTAGGGGTGGTGATTTTCAACCAGTTCAACGCCCGCCCCCCCGGTAGCGAAATCTCGTATTCGACCTTTACCCGCTTTGTCGAAGAAGGCAAGGTCGATTCGGTCGTCATCGAGCAAAACACCATTCGCGGCGAACTCAAAGCCGAAATGCAGGTCGATGAGGGCGGTCAGACGCGCGCGATCCGTTCGTTTGAGACCACCACCTTGCCGGTCGAAGACCCCAATTTGGTCCCTCTCTTAGAGGAGAACGACGTCGTCTTTGAGGGTCGCGTGCCCTCGCAGTGGCTCGGACTGCTCTTTTCGTTTTTGCCGATAGTCATCCTGATCGGTTTTTTCTGGTTTATCTTTATGCGCGCGCAGGGTGGCCCAAGTCAGGTGATGCAGTTCGGTCAGTCCAAAGCTAAAACGTATGGGCGCGAAAACAAGGTCAAAACGACCTTTGAAGACGTTGCCGGACATGAAGAGGCGAAGCAGGAGCTTAAAGAGGTCGTCGATTTTCTTAAAAACCCGCAGAAGTATCTGCGGATCGGCGCAGAAATTCCCAAGGGGATGCTGCTCGTCGGCCCTCCCGGTACCGGTAAAACGCTCCTCGCGCGCGCGGTAGCCGGTGAAGCCGAAGTACCTTTTTTGACCGTTTCGGCAAGCGAGTTTATGGAGATGTTCGTGGGCGTCGGCGCGAGCCGTGTTCGCAACTTGTTTGAAGAGGCGCGTAAAACCAGCCCGGCGATTATCTTTATCGACGAACTCGACTCGATAGGGCGGCGGCGCGGAGCCGGAATCGGCGGCGGTCACGACGAGCGCGAACAGACCCTCAACCAGATTTTATCCGAGATGGACGGCTTTGAAAAAGACACCTCGGTGATCATCATCGCTGCGACGAACCGCCCTGACGTGCTCGACCCGGCGCTCCTACGTCCGGGCCGCTTCGACCGGCAAGTAACCATCGGTCTGCCGACGCAGCGTGAACGTGAGCAGGTGCTCCGTGTCCACGTTCGCAACAAACCCGTTGCCGACGACGTCGATTTAGAGCGTCTCGCCAGCGCCACCCCGATGTTTTCCGGGGCCGACCTCGAGAACCTCACCAACGAAGCGGCCCTTATCGCCGCCCGTACCAGCAAACAGATCATCTCGTGGTCCGACTTCAACGAGGCCCTAGACCGCATCGTTTTGGGTCTCCGGCGCGGCTCTCTGGTGCCGAGCGAAAAAGAGCGGCAGATTCTGGCCTACCACGAGTCGGGGCACGCGGTCGCGTTTGCGTCGCAACCCGATTTGGGTCATATCCGCAAGGTTACGATCATGCCGCGCGGCGGTGCGGGCGGGTTTATGGCCCCCTTATCCAAAGAAGAGATGTTCTTTTCACGCGAGCGTTTTCAGCAGCAGCTCGTCGTCGCGTTCGGCGGGCGCGTCGCGGAAAAGCGGCTGACCGGCACCATCTCGTCGGGAGCCTCGAACGACCTTAAACAAGCCACCGATGTGGCCAAACAGATGGTCTTCGATCTCGGTATGGGCGGCGAAGAGTTCGTCGCCTGGGGTTCGGATCAGGGGCCGGTCTTTTTGGGCGGCGAAATAAGTCGCCGTAAGGACTTTTCCGAGGAGACCGCGCGCGAGCTAGAGGGCGAAGTCAACAAGATTTTGGAGGCGGCCTACAGCGCCACCGAAACGGCTATCGCTGAGAACTGGACAGCCGTCGAGGGCGTCGCCAACGCCCTGCTGCAACGCGAGACCGTCGAAGGTACGCTGATCGAAAAAGCCTACGAGCGCGCCCGTGAGGGTGCGAGCGCCGACGAGGTTACACGGATGATCGTCGATGAGGCCGACGCCGCCGAACGCCGGATGGAAGCCGCCGCGCAGCGCGCCGCCGAGTCCGACCGGCAACGCCGCGCCGAGCAGCGCCCCGCACCGACTATCGACCCACGCCCAGCTTCGGAAGGGCCAGGAAGCTAGAGCCGCCACTTGTCCAGATGAGGCGCGGGAAACCGCGTCTTTTTTTGTCGTGTCGTTTTATGTATGGCGAGCCTCGAGCCCGCCCATCAGCGTGAGGAGAACCTCTTCATCCTCGACGATATAGTCGAGTGGAACTTTCAGCATCGGGTTGAGTTTAGCGTTCACAAACGACGCACGTACGTCGGTGTAGAGGCCGATGAGCATTTTGGTTACACTCAGCAGATATTTGTGCGCGTAGGCGATACCGAGTTCGACAGCTGCCCCTTCATCCGGAACACGCCCGTCTAGGACGAAGAGGAAAATATCTGCGTCTAAAACCTCGTCACGGTCGGTTTCAAAAAGGCGTCGCCGTTTCTCTTCGGCAGGCATCTTGTCATAAGGTGGTTTGTCACGCTCTACCCCGTCGCGTTGCGGCAGGAACACGTTAAAGCCGAGAGACTCGAACCTCCCCGTGAGCTCCCGATTGAACGTGCGTTCGGCGCTCGAGAAAAGCGGTCCCGCAAAGTATATTTTTACCCCTGGTGCAGCTGAAACGTTCTTTACCCAGCCAGTTTACAAAGCTTTGCCGGGTCATGCCGATCCAGGTTGAGGCGTATTCTGCGTCTCTAAAAATACGCACTCGGTAACTTGTGAACAGACTCGTGTTCGGTACGTCCGACCGAACAGCAGCCACAAACCCTATACAGATGAAATAGCAGGTACAAGTCTTGACTCGACTCGAGCCCTCGCCCCGGCCCCAGCAGATAAGATGTAAGGGCGTGTTAGATGGTAAGTACGAGATCACTTCGCAGCGGGAGCTAAGCCCCCGTGAAACGCTGTTCGGCGCTACCGCTCCGGACGGGACAGCGGTGCAGATCAACTGGTTTGAACTCGGCGGCGCAGCGGACGAACGCGATTTTGAACGTTACCGGGCGCTTTTGCGGGTGCTACGCCGGGGCGGACACGCGGCGATCTACGACCTCGTAGCCCGCCCCGGCGCGCATTATGTAGCGTGGCGGGTACCGGTGGACGGCAGTACCACCATCAGCGGGGACGGCGGGGAAGCCGCCGAGCCTATCGCGGCGCTGCTCGCGTCACACGAACGAAACCTCATCGAAGCCCACATCTGCGCCTCACCGAGCGCGTCGCCACAGGTCTACGCGCTGCCGTTCAGCACTGTTTTATCGGGAAGCGACGCGCCGCCCGCGACGCATCCCTCGAGTCCCCTCGTTTCCCCCGGTAACGCTATTCCCGGCACTGTGGATGACCTGTGGATAAGTCGTTGGCAGCGGCTGCGCCCGTGGGCGCTGGGGAGCGTGCTAGGGCTCTCGGGCGTGTTGCTGCTGCTGCTCAGCGCCGAGCAGCAACTTACCAACCGCCTCATCAGCGTGCCGGAGGTGCGCGCTCAGAACGTCAACGAGGCGCTTCTAAGCCTCTACGAGGCGGGTTTTAGCACCACGCCGATGGCGGTGACCTCGGCGCGTCCGGCGGGTGAGGTGCTCGAGGTCAGCCCCGCTGTTGGAACCCCGCTCCGCCCCGGTCGTACCCTCAGCGTTCGCTACGCCCTACCTGCGGGGCGCGCGCCGGAACGTGTACCGGTCGTAACGGCGATGACGCTGGTGCGCGCCGAAACCGTTTTACGTGAGGCGGGTTTCAGCGTCGGGAACGTCGCCCGCAGTTACAGTGACGCGGAGGCCGGAACCGTAATCTCGCAGGCTCCGTTCGGCGATACCCTCGCCGCCCGTGGGAGCCGGGTTGAGCTGCTCGTCAGCGACGGACCCAGAGGAAAGCTGACCTTGCTGCCCGACCTGACCGGCCTGAGCGAAGAGGACGCGCTACGCCTCGCCGAAGCTGCCGGGTTCGCGCGAGAAGAGGTGGGGCTCGAGCGCACCCCCGGTAACGGTGCAGCTGCCGGAACGGTGCTGGCGCAAAACATCACGCCGTTTACCGGTGTGCCGCAGGGACGGGCGCGCCTTCGCCTCACCGTAGCCGAAAGCGGAGCGTCGGTTGCTGCCGAGAGCGGTACCCCGGACCTGACCGGACTAAGCCTCGCCGACGCACAGGTAAGCGCCCGTAGCGCCGGTTTAGGCGTCGTCACCGAAGCTAGTGTGAGCACCAGCGAACTCCCGGTCGGCGTGGTGACGCAGCGACCCGCACCCGGCGCGCCACTCGGGGACAGCGTCGCGGTTACGCTCAACGTTCCTCCGCCGCGTCCCACAGCGGACGAGGAGGTGCTGGACGACGATAGAACAGCCGTGCGCCGCGCCCGCTACAGCTGGCAGCTAGGAACGGACGCCGACGGGCAGCGCGCTACCGTAACGGTGCGTCTGGCGGACGGGTCGAACGAGGTGATCGTACGGGGGCAGCAGGTTCGTGACGGTGAAAGGCTCTCCGGTACCTACCTCACCACGGCGACCGGCCCCCTGACCTTTACGCTTACCCTGGACGGGGAAGCTTATGGCCCACCGCTTAGGAGCGACCCGCCACTGCCGTAACGACTCGCTTTTACTGACGCTTCGGCCTCGGCTGTAAACAGGCTTGTCGGCCTAGGTGCTGGAGCTTGGTTTTTGAGGGTCAGTAATCGGCGGCCCAAGAACTGCCGGACGTCTGGGCTTTCAACGTTTGCCACGTGTGGCAGGCACCAGCCGGTCTTCGTCTTGCTCACCTCACCAAACGTGTGAGCTTACGCGCTTCAGACGAGGGCCACGAAGGAGTAGACAAACTTTCTAGCACCACCAACCCCCACAGATTTGGAAAGATACCGAATTTATTCGAGCGGAGGCAACCTGTACCGGTGCTGCCACCCAGTTTTACGGAGTGGGCGCGCCCCCTAGTGCCCAGCGTGCGTAGAGTTCGGCTAGGAGGGCGTCGGTGCCCGCGCCGCCCTGGAGGAGAAACCCCAGAAAGTCGCGGACATCTTGTGGGCTGCTCGAGCGAAACAGCGCAGAGCCGCCCAACCCCGAAAACCGCCCGCGCGAGACCTCCGGCAGCGACTCGGCGGCGGCGTCCGCAGACGTGGCGAGCTCATCTTGCAACGTCTGCACGAGGGCGTCGTCGCGGGTTCCCGACGCGTTCGTCCCAGCGTCTGTCTCGACATCGTTGGGGGTATAGAGCGGCAGGCCGGTACTGAGGCTGCGGAGCATAATACCCCGGCCCAGCAGCTGCCGGACCAGCGGCGGCGCGCCCGCCGTCACCCGGAGCGGTAGCGCTGTACTTTGGGAGCGTCCGCGGGCACTCGCCGTCACCACCAGCCGGTACGTTCCCGGCGACAGTTTGGGAGGCAGCGTGAGCGCCGCGTCGATCTCCAGAGCTACCGTGTTGGGCGGCAGTAGCGCGCGTTCGGTCTGCGCGGCTTCGGCAACGACGCGCCCCGCTGCGTTTTCCAGACGTGAGGTGACGCGCAGGGGCAGAGGCAGGGCGTCGCCGGGGGTAGCGAGTTCAAAACGGGTGTAGACAAGGTCGCCGGGGCCGTAATCGGCAACGTCCAGAACGTCGGGGCCGACACCGACGCGCGTACCGGGACCGATCTCGAGGGGTGGCGGTGGAGCGCGCAGCACCCGCGACTGCGCCGCCGCCTGCGCCGCCAGCGCACCCTCCCCGCGCGCGGCGTACCGCTCGAACTGCCCCGCCGCCGCGCCGAACTTGCCATCGGCCTCGAGGAGCGTCGCCAGCGCGTAGTGAACTCCCGGAACCGCCGGATAACGCGCCAGGGCGTCCTGAAGGTCGGCAATCGCCGCCGGGTCGAGCGTCTCGTCCCCCTCGAGGTCGCGGAGGACGGCCTCGGTGTAGGTGTCCAAAGACACCCCCAAACGTCCGGTCACGACCTGCACCAGCCCTAGATTGTAGAGCGCGACGAGTTCATTTTGATTGAGCTCGAGTGCCCGCTCCGTGGCCGCTTCACTTTCGCCCAGCACGCCCAGCAGGTAGTACGCCCAACCCAGATTGGTCCAGTAGAGGTCGCTCTGGGGCTCGAGCCGGGTCGCGGTGCGGAGCGCCACCGCCGCCGCAGTCGGGTCGTCCCGGTCAAAGGCGAGCTGTGAAAGGCGTTCATAGGGATAGGCGAACGCCGGGGCACGCTTGGTAAGGCGCTCTGCCAGACGCTGCTCGAGGGCCACGTCTTCAAGCGTCTGGGCGATAAAGAGACCACTTACCAGCACGCTTAAAGAATCCGGTTGCCGCATCAGCAGCACCTGCAACTCGGTCCGGAGCGCGGCGTCATGAGCGCCACTCCGGCTGGCCCGGTAAAGGAGTCCTTCGGCGGCGCTGAACGGATAGGCGGGCGTAGCGAACACCGCCCCCTCACCCGTCTGCGCCGCCAGGAGCGCCGTCCATAGCCGCGCCAGCGGCAGCTCGCTGACAACAAAAGCCTGGCTGACTACGGCTTCGTCGAAGGGTTGAGTATTGAGCGCGACGACCGCTGCCAAGAGCGGATAACGCGACCGCGCCGCTTCCAACTGCGCCGTGCCCGAACGCACCGACAACAACGCCTCCAGACCCGCCGCCCGCCCCTGCCAGCGTGGTTCGGCGCTGAGGGCCGCCGCCGCCCGCCGCAAGAGCGGGTACGCCTCCTCGGGAAACCCACTACCCAGATTGACCAGGCCGTCGATAAAGGTGCCGTACGGTGACGACAAGTCGAGGCTGAAACGCGCTTCGGGGCGCGGCGTCAGGTCGGCGAAAGCGGCAAGCGCGGCCTGCGCCTGCCGCACCAGCCTGTCGGGAAACGCTTCGGGCGCGCGAAAAAGAAAGCTGCGCGCGCCCCCCGGACGGGCGACGAACAGCTCGAGCTCGAGCCCGCCCGTCGGCTCAGCGGTGTAGCGCACCCGCCCGGTTACAGCCGTCTCCACCGCCAGCGTTTCGCGGAGCAGCGCGGCGGCGTAGCGGCTGCCGGTCTGCTCGTCACCGAGCAGGTTCAGCGGGCTGATAAAGGTGCCCTCACGCAGCAGCAGCGGCGGTACCAACCCAAGCGCCAGCTCCGGGGCGATACCGGGGTCGCTAAAGGCGTGAAACAACCGGTCGGCGACCGCCACACCCAGACGCGGCTCGTTGCTGACGAACGGAAATACGACCAGCTGAACCTTGTTTTGCACTTGTACCGGGTTTTGCACTTGTACCGGGTTTTGCACTTGTACCGAGGGGTTGGTCTGCGCGCCCGCCGAACCTTGCGCGTAAACCGGAACACCCAGCAGCACCAGACTCGAGACCAAAACAGCCCCAGCAGACCGGACCAGAATTTGTACGGATAAAATCACTCGAGCAACCCCTCGAATTCGTCTAAGATCGTCTCGGCGTCCCCGCTGCCGCGCGTAATCACCATGATGGTGTTTTGCCCCGCCAGCGAGCCGATGATCTCGTCACGCTCGAGCTTGTCGATGACGTAGGCGATACCCGTAGCATGCCCCTCATCGGTATTGATGACGATGATGTTTTCGCCCCGGTCGACGTCGCGGACGAAGAGCCGAAACCGCTGCTTGAGTTCGCCCAGCACGTCCTCTTGCGCCGCCAGCGGGGTAGAGCGGTAGCGGTGCTGACCGTCGCCCGCAGGCAGCCGGACGAGCCGCAACTCGTTGACGTCGCGGCTGATGGTCGCCTGCGTCACGCGCACGCCTCTAGCGGACAGATGCTCGGCCAACTCGGACTGCGTGGAAATAAACTCGTGTTCGACCAGCTCTTCGATGAGCCGCTGTCTATACTCTTTACTCGGCATAATTATTCATCATAACAGGTCACAGCCGAGGTAGGTTCATCACGCAACTTTGCATTGTAGCTGCCCCCGTTTGGCTCAGCGCCTCCCCAAATCTCATCACGCCTTTGTTGTCGGGATATCACTATCCGCCAAGTGATGATCGCCTCCTGAATACATCTGCAAGCATCACCAGGGAGATGGTCAAAAGTATAAGTAAGGTGCTACCGGGCAAGACGAGTCCTAGCCCGGTAGCTGCAAAAACGTTCGCACCGATGACCAGCCAAGAAGGTAAGGAGGGGAAACAACGTTTTATTTTCTTTTGCCGCACCCTCTAACCTCCACGCAGCGATGCACAAGCCAAACATCCCCCCACTGGCGGCGACCAAGATCATCAACATAAATAGCGTGCGTGTCAAGCTTCTCGTAGCCTCAGCTTTGACGAACTCGGCTCTGGACTCAGCGAGGGGTTACGACTTGACCGTTTAATCACCTTTCAACCGCAAATCCAGCAGAGTCGAAACCCGGTCGAAAATCGCGTCTGCAACTGCGCGTTTGGACATCCGGGGCAACACCTCGGCTTCGCCTGTGGGCGTCACCAGCGTGACCTCGTTGTCGTCGCCGCCGAACGCCGAACCCGCGCGGGTCGGGTAGTTCAGACAGATCAGCTCGAGCCTTTTACGCCGCGCCTTGTCCGCCGCCCGCGCCACTCCCTTATGCGTCTCCATCGCAAACCCGACCAGCACCTGCCGCTCTTTACGCGGCGCGAGCGTGCTCAGGATGTCGGGGGTACGGACGAGGTGCAGCGTCTGCGCTTCACCCAGCTTTGGCTCTTTTTCCGTCAGGACTTCGGCGGCTCGCCAGTCTGCGACGGCGGCGCTCATCACCACCACGTCGCTTTCGCCAAACGCTGCGCTGAGCGCCGCCAGCATCTCCTCGGCGCTCTCGACGCGAACCGTTTCGACGCCCACAGGATCGGGAAGAGAGACCGGCCCACTGACCAGCGTTACCACGGCCCCACGGTCACGAGCCGCTTCGGCGACAGCGAAACCCATCTTGCCCGACGACGGATTCGAGAGGTAACGCACCGGGTCGAGGTATTCGCGGGTCGGCCCGGCGGAGACCAGCACCCGGAGGCCCGTCAGATCGCGCGGTCTGAAAAGTCGCGCCAGCTCGTCTACAATCCTTTCCGGTTCGGGCATCCGGCCCAGCCCTGAGCCCTCACCCTTCGCCGCCAGCGCGCCCACGGCGGGCGTCAGCACGTGCTGACCGAGCCCCTGCAACGTATTCACATTGCGCTGCACGAGCGGGTGCGCCCACATCGCGGTATTCATCGCCGGAACCCACACGACGCGGGGAACACCCGCCAGCACGAGCGCAGAGATCACGTCGCCAGCTCGAGCGGTCGCAGCGCTCGCCAGCGCGTCGGCAGTCGCGGGCGCAACGACCAGCACGTCGGCCCAGCGCGCCCACGAGAGGTGTCGCGCCTCACCGTCCGGACGGAACCAGACGGCGCGGTCAAAAACTTCACCCCCGGCAGCGACCGCCAGCGACAGTTTGGTGACGAAGTGCAGCGCGTCGTCCGTAGCCGCGGCCCGCACCTCATGCCCCGCCTCGGCGAGCCGCCGCAAAAGTGACGGCGTTTTAAGCGCAGCCACCCCACCCGACGCCGCCACGATGACGCGCACCGCTAGGGTGCTCCGGGGAAGGGGATGGGTAAGGGCGTTTGCACAGTCTTATCCTTTGACGTTATTTGTCCTTTACAAGAAACCAAGTTAGGTGTGCAGCAATGAGTATGTAGCAACGAGCACAGAGCAATGAGATTTTGGGGGCTTACTCATTCCTCATTGCTCACTTCGCAACAACCGCCCTCCCCAAAAGCCCCACTAATCCTCATCATCATCGAAACGCCTCGAGACGCTGTAGCTCGGTTCCTCGCGCCGTTCGCGTTCGACGAGCGAGCGCAGCGCCTCGGTGCTCGGCAGGTCGTCACCCCAGCGGACGCCCGCGTCCTCCTCGAGTTCTTTCATCGCTATCGTCACGGTGTTGCGCGTCTGCGGCTGCTCGTCTTTGGGCAGAACCGACGGAATCCCCAACTTGAGCTGCGCGGCGCGGCAGGCCGTCACCATCGACAGGCGGTAACGCGATTCGGTCAGTTCCATAAGGGTGTCGAAGCCTTCTTGAGCCATCTTATCTCCTTTACCGGACGCCCCGGTAAAGCGCCCGTGTCCGTTTAATAAACGGATTGATACACAGATTTAGCACACAGCCGGAGCCGTGTGCTCGTCAGCCTACACGTTTTGCGTAGGGCTTACGTGTACCTGAAAAACGCCATCGTACGGGCTCGAGCACCCAAAGTTCCTGAGATGACGACGCCAGCTTGTTTCGGCGCGCAAGATGCAGTCTAAAACAACGCCCCAAATCTCGTGAGGGACGGGCTAATGGATAATTCAAAGCACAGCTAAATCAGAAGTCGGCCTGACCGCTACAGCTCACGTAAAAAGGTGGCGAGGTCGCGTTTACTCAGGCGCGTGGTGCGGGCGCGTTCGGCGTAGACGACGCTGCAAAAGTCGCGGACGGCGGCCTGCAAGGTATCGTTGACGACCACGTAATCGAACTCTTGAACGGCGCGTATCTCCTCACGGGCGCGGGCCAGCCGTTTTTGCATCCTGCTTTCGGAGTCGGTACCGCGTCCGCGCAAACGGCGCTCGAGTTCACTTAGGCTCGGCGGCGCGATAAAGATCATAATCGCCTCCGGTAGCCGCCTTTTGACCTCACGCGCGCCGACCAACTCGAGTTCTAAAAGCACATCCTGACCCTCGGCGAGCGCCTCTGCGACCGGGGCAGCGGGGGTACCGTAATAGTCGCCGACGTATTCGGCGTGCTCCAAGAGGGCGTCTTGGGCGATCAACGCCTCGAAATCGGTTTTATCGTAAAAAAAATACTGTTTGCCGTGAACCTCACCGGGGCGGCGGCTGCGGGTGGTCGCCGAAACTGAAAAGTAAAGGGGTCCCAGGCTCGGCAGCGCCGCCTGCCGGATGGTGTCTTTACCGACGCCCGACGCGCCCGTCATGACGAACAAAAGGCCGGGACGCTCAGGCATAGGGGCAATTGCAAGGCGTGGGAAAAATAGACACCGAAAAAATAGACACAGAGACAGGAATAAAGACAGGCACAAAACCGGAGGGCATGGCAAAAATGTAACACGCGCGCCACCTGCGCGGGGCCAGCTAACTGAAATTTCACATCGGTGGCGGGGCGCGGCAGCTATGCTTTTTAGTGTTATGCTCCCCTCCTCTACGCTCCCTTCGCCACACCTCAACTCGTTACGGGAACCCCACCCCTTCGCACCACCTACCGCTGAGGAGTTTCAATGAACCCTACCCGATTTCTGTCGGCAACCCCGGCAGCGCCGCGGGCCGTATGTGTCTTGTCATCTATGTTGTTGGGCTTCGCTCTCAGCTGGACGACCGCTAAAGAACCGCCCAACGATCTGTTAGCCGACTACGGGCGCGCCAGCACCGCCCTAACGGAGAGTGTCGAGGTCTTCGCCAGCGATCAGGTCGAGAGTCTGGACGCGTTGCGGCGCGCCCGAGCCGCCTTCGCGCCGCTCGCCGCCGAACTCGCCCCCCCACTCCGGCGGGGCCTAACCACCACCTTTGCCAGCGCGGAGGCCGCTATCGGCAACCGTAGCGAGACCGACTTGCGCGTTCAGGCCGCCGTGCTGCGCGGCGGCTTTCAGCGCGCGCTTTATAAGTCGGCGCTCGAAGAAGCCGGTACCGACCTGCCCCGCGCGCAGGAGCTGCTGGGCGTGATAGCTACCGACCTGGGTATGACACAAACAACCTTTAGCGGCACGTCGCAGCGGGCGCTGCAAACGACGTTCGAGGAACAGCTGGCGGCTCTCAGCCTGACGCGACTAGGTGAAGGCGACGACCGGGAGAGCCGGTACGAAGCTCTCGCCACCGTCTACGGTCAAATTTTTCTGGTGCAGGATTCGCCGCGACTCCCTGAGCAGACGCAGGCGACCCTGCTAAGTGCGATTCAGGCGCTTGTTACAGACGAAGCTATAGCGCCGCTCCTCGAGACCCTGCGCGCGCAGCTCACCGAGTTCGGGCAAGCGGCTCAAGCCTCGAGTGCCTCTGAAGGAGCGGCAACTTCGGCAAGTACGGCGGCGAACCCCGCCGAAGCAGACGCAACCAGCGCAACCGAAGAGAGCGTCACGGAAGACGATGTTACCGGCAACGCGACCGTCGACCCTGTAGGTGAAACCTCCCCCGGCGCAACGAACGGCGTAGCCGAAAACGGTGCCGAAGCCGGTCCAACAGCCAGTACAGAGGCACTGGCAGAGATAGACATCGCCCCGGCACTTACACCGGACGTAGAGGCGGCCGATATCGACGCGGCAGCCAGCGCAGCGACCGGTGACTCGGCGGGTGAGGGGGACGGCGCTGCCGGGACCCCGGCGACTGCGAGTACTCCCGCCACCACACCGAACGCCGCCAGCGCGCCCCTCAGCCCGAACGAACAGCTGCTCGGCGACCTCCGCAACCCCCTGCTGCTCGTTGCCGGTGCCCTCGCGCTGATCGGGTTTTTAGGGTTGCTGTTCTCGCGCCGGAGCCCCGTACCGTGGCGCGACGCCGCGCTCGCGCTGCTGCTGCTGCCAGTTATCAGCGAAGGAATTATCGCGCTCGCGCCGACCGTTTCGCCGTACCTGACGCCCTTTGTAAAAACCTACCTGGCCCCGCCCCTCGAGCCGTACCTGACGCTATCCTCCGGCGACCTCGCCGCGTACTCGCTCTTTACAAACCCGCTTACACAGCTCGTGTGGCTGGGTCTGGTGGTCGTCTCGGGCCTTTGTCTGCTGCTCGGTCTGAGGTCGCCACACAGCGAGGTGGTTATGAGTAAAACGCCCGCCGATACCGTGGTTGTAGCAACCCACGCAACGTCAGCGGCGGCCCCGACTCACCCGGGAACACCTCCCCAAACCAGTCATCTGAGCACCGGCTCCGGTTTCAACTGGGATGAGGACTTTTAGGGGTGGCGAATACTCTTTATAAAACGACTGTTCGTGAACTCGAGGCGGTGCTGCCGCCCCGGGTCGTATCGCAATCGCTGCAAGAAGGGCTTTCCGCTGCCGGTAAAAATGCCGATACGCTCGCCTACGGCGACGCCGAAGACATCCTCAAAAACCGGGTGCTGCCGCGTCTGACCCTATCGCTCGGCGCGGAGCGCGCGGAGAAGGCGCGGCAGGGGATTTTAGAGCGGCTCGCCAAACTCCCCGACGAATCACAGCTACCGACCCTCGATTTAGGCGCGCAGGGGCGGGCGCTAATAGAACTTCAGGCTGCGCTCAAACCGTTTAATATCTATTTCGACTGGAGCGAAACACAAAAACTGCGCGCCCAAATCGCGCAACTCGAGGCCGAACACAAGGCAGAACGCAACGCCGGTGCGCTGATCGCGGCGGCGCAGACGCAGCTCGGCGCGCTGCAAAAAAAGCTCGACGACGAACTCTCAGTGCAGGCGCGCGATTTGAGCGTGCTGGGGGCCGCTCTGGAGAGCAGCGTCGCCCTGAAATCCCCCAAAGCACGGCGTTTGGGGCTGCTGATCGAATTGATTCGCAGCACCCAAGCCGCGCGCAAACTCGCACCCGCCGAGGTAGAGCGCGCCCACAAGCTCGCGGGCGACCTGAGCGCCGAAAGGTCGCGGGTTTGGGCCGAAGAGGTGCGCGCGCTAAAGGAAAATTTCAGCACGCTGCTGACACTCGAGCCGAGCCTCGCCGAACGGCTGAAGGCGTATGAACGAGAAGGTGCTGAAACGCCGCAAGGGTCAGTGGAATCGTTTCGCAGTGAGCTGGAAGCCGCTCAGGAAACGCTCCGCAGCGCTTTCCAGCGCGAGTTTCAGGACAAATTTCAGGCGGGTGCAGGCACGCTCCGGCCCGAGGACGCGCAGCTGCTGGCGCGTTCGCTGAGCACCCTCGAGACCACCCTGCCGAGCGAAGGCGACGTGCAGCGCCTCCGCGACCTTATCCGTAGCGGTGCCGGGGACAGTACCAGCAACCCGGATGAGGATTTGACGGACTTTTTCAGGGCGGCGCAGAGGACGCTCGAGGACAGCCGCGACCTCTTCGACCTGACGAGCGGTTGGGGCGCGGAGGCCCAAACCGAGAACACCGGCGCGGCGAGCTTTGCGGGTCGCCTCGCCGCCGCCGAAAGCGCCGCAGCGACGTTTTCAGCGCTTACCTCAGAGGCCGCGACCGACCTGCGCGGACGTATGCGGCGGCTCCGCGCGCAAGCCGCGTCTGCCGAACACGCCACACCCGAACAGCAAGCGGACCTGGGGACCGCCTTTCAGGAGACCGAAACCCTGATCGCTTCGCTTCAAGAAGAAGCTCAGGCCACCCAAGGCGTCGCCGCACAACTTCTTCAAGACGACGCTTTCGACGACCTCTTCGGCTTTTTCGGCGCGTCCGAAACCACCAAACCTGCGCCCCCGGCAACCCCGCTACCGGACGCGGCCCTTCAGAACTGGCTCGAGCACCAGGTAGCCCAGGAGGGCGTCGACGGCCTCGCCCTCTTTGCAGACAACGACACCCTCGTCGCGGGTGAGCTGCCGACCGAAGCTGAGGCGCTGCACCACGCGGTAGACCAGGCCAGAGCCAGCGCCGACACGCTCGCCGCCGACCTCGAGCAGGGCGACGCTACCACCCTCAGCGTCGAGACGGCGGAGCACACGCTCGTTACCTTTTGGCTGGGCCGCGCCCGCAGCCTGGTGCTCGTCACCCGCGCCCAGGGCGACGCGGCGCGGCAACGGCTCGAGGCCGCGCTACCCGAACTCGTAACGCTGCTCACGTAGGGAAATAGTTGCGCCCGTCCTAAAAAGTAATTGTCTCTGGTCTTGCCGTTTCCCAAGACCAACCGAGGTTTGTCAGAATAAGCAGCCCTCCTGAAACGTACGTCACTGCTTGCACGTTGGTCCCTCTAGCGTTTTGCACAGTCGAGCCGAACGGCTGAACGATTTCAGACCGAGCTCGCTTCAGTATTTGGGTGCTACCAGAACGACAAAGAGGGAAATGGGTATATCAGCTGATTTGGACTGAAGTCCAAAACTTCTTTCCTCGAATAGCACGTGCTACTGCTGTTGGATTGTACAGTTCAGACGCCGAAGCCAAATGGCTGACCAGCTTCAGCTGCATACCAGAACCAGGTAGCCGCGCAAACTGCCGCGCGTCGTAAACTGACCCCCATGCCCGTTACCCTCACCTCACTCGAGGACACCGAACACCTGGCCCGGAGGCTCGAGCGGCACGCTCCACCCGGCGCACTCCTGATTCTCAGCGGGCCGCTCGGGGCGGGCAAAACGACGCTGGTGCAGGCGCTCGGGCGGGCGCTCGGCAGTACGGCGCAGATCAGCAGCCCGACCTACACACTGATTCACGAGTATCCGACCCCGGCGGGCGTGCTCGTTCATATCGACGCCTACCGCCTGAGCGCGGCCCGCCCGAACGCTGCTGCGGCGCTCCTCGAGCTGGGTCTGGACGATTACCTGGGGCGGGCGCGTCTGGTCGCGGTCGAGTGGGGCGAAGACCTGCTGGAGCTTTTTCCGGAAGCGGTATTCGTGACGTTATCTTTGGGCGGCGAAGCACGGCGGGCGCAGGTCACGCAGGCTGACAAGATTTTGGTGTGAAGCGCAGGAGTGCAAAGAGTAGGTATGCTGGTGGCTGTGGCAACGCTTGGTTTGGACCTCTCGAGCCCCTATCTGGCGCTGGGACTCGTTCATAACGGAACAGAAACGCGCTGGTGCGAGCACGTCGGGCGCGACCACGCGGCGCGCGTGACAGGCGCGTTGGACGAGCTTCTGGAGTGCGCCGGGGTCAGCCCTGGAGACCTCACCGGCGTCGCCGTCGGCGTCGGGCCGGGGTCGTATACGGGTTTGCGGGTCGGTGTCGCGGTCGCTAAGGGTATCGCCCGGAGCCTGGCTATCCCGCTGCGCGGCGAGAGCACCCTGCTAGCGCTGGCGGCGACCGTCTTGAGCGCCCACCAACCCCACGTCGCCGTGGCGCTCGACGCGCGGCGCGGCAACGTTTACGTCGGAGTTTTTCGTCTGCAAGATGGCGTAATCGTGCAGGAGGGCGAACTGGTCAAAACAGCGCGTGAAACCGTGCAGAACTGGGGGCTGCCTTATTTTGAGAACATCGCGCCGGACGCCGCTTACCTAGCCCGCCGCGCCGCCCTCGGTGCGAATACGGTGACGCCGCTCTATCTTTAGGTCGGGAGGTCCAGGCCGAGGTGATTACAGGCCGTAGTAATCTCGGCGGGGGCACAATTGGCGGGAGCGCAATCGGTCGGAGCACAAGGGTATACTGAGCCTCACTGTGGACATCCCTTTTACCGTGAACCTCTTTTTACCCGTCCAAACCCTGCGGGAGCGCGCCCGAAACCGTGTTTAGACCGTTTCAGGAGATCGGCATCGATTTGGGTACCGCGACGGTCCTTATCTACGTCAAGGGCAAGGGCATCATGCTCCGCGAACCCTCGGTGATCGCGCTCGTCAAGGGTACGGGCGAGGTGCGCGCGGTCGGTGAGGAAGCCTATAAGATGCTCGGGCGCACCCCCGGCAGCATCGTCACGGTGCGGCCCATGCGCGACGGGGTGATCGCCGACTACACGTTGACCGAAAAGATGCTCAAGGCGTTTGTCCGCCGGGTGACGGGCGGGCCGAGCCGGTTTTTGGGCCAAAACGTAATGGTCTGTGTGCCGTCGGGCGTAACCGAGGTCGAAAAGCGGGCGGTGTTGCAGGCTGTCCGTGAGGTCGGTGCGAGGCGTGCGCTGCTGATCGAAGAACCGTTGGCAGCCGCTATCGGCGCGGGCCTCAGCGTCACCGAACCGACGGGTTCGATGGTCGTCGATGTCGGCGGCGGCACGACCGATGTGGCGGTTATCAGTCTGGGCGGTGTGGTCGTTGCGGAATCTTTACGGATTGCCGGAAACGAGTTCGACGAGGCTATCGTGCGTTTTGTCCGGCATAAGGAAAGTATGCTGATCGGCGACCGCACCGCCGAGGAGATCAAGCTGCGGGTGGGCGCGGCGAGCGTCAAGTCTCCGGGTGAGGTCGGCAGTTTCGAGGTACGCGGGCGCGACATCACCAGCGGCCTGCCGAAAACCGCGACGGTTACGACCGACGACGTAGTCGAGGCGCTCCGTGACCCCCTCGAGAAGATCGCCGCCGGGGTGCAGCGGGTGCTCGAGACTGCGCCTCCCGAACTGGTGTCGGACGTGATCGACAAGGGCATCATTATGACCGGGGGTGGCGCGCTGCTGCGAAACTTCGACGATCTGCTCCGGCAGACAACCGGGATTCCGGTCGCCGTCGCCGAAAACGCCGTCGACTGCGTGGCGCTCGGAACCGGCAAGGCGCTCTCGATGACCGAACTTTTAGAAGACGCGCTTGTCTCCGACCGTTTTTTGCGGCGTTAGCGCCTGCGCTCGAGCCGTCAGGTTCAAAATTCAGCGGACGTTAAGCCCGTGAGGATATAGTTGAGGGTGACCAGTGAGCTTACGACTGACGAGCCAACGACCGAAAAGCCGAAGATGGACAAGCCTTTGACTTCAGCACATATAAAAAGCGCGACCTCAACGTCGGGGCGACAGACCGGGCCGACCGTGATGAAACCGACGCTGTGAAGGTGCGCGCGTTGCTGGCGTCGCTACTGCTCGGCGCTTGCGTCTCGGCGCAGAGCGTTGCAGAACACGGCATCCCCGCACAAATCACCTCAGCACAAATCATCCTGGTGCAGGGCACCGCAACCCAAAGCGTGACGACCGCCACCGACCAGACTAACAAAACGCCGCTGTTTCCGTTGGCGGCGCTCGAGGCCGGTCAGCGCGGATACGGCCTTACCGCCGGGGCGGGGAACGTGATCGAGCGTTTCGAGGTCGAGGTGCTGGCGCTTCAGTACGACGCCGGAACTGGTTTTCCGCTCGTGCTGGTGCGCTCGAGTGGCCCCCTGATCGACGCCGCCGGGGGTATCGCCTCGGGCATGAGCGGCAGCCCGGTGTATCTCGAGCACAGCGGCGAAGACGCGCTCCTGGGCGCAGTCGGGTTTACTTTTCCGGAGACGAGCGGCGGCTTGGGTCTGGTGACGCCGATAGCAACGATGCGCCGCGCCGACCCGCGCGCCGCGCCTGTAGCCGCGTTCGGGCCAGCCTTCGACCCCCGCGACGCCGTGCCGGTGCGAACGCCGCTCTTGCTGTCAGGGCTTTCGGAGCGGGCCGGGGCGCTGCTCTCGCCTCTCTTTTCCGGTGAGGTAGTGCTGCTGCCCCTGCAAACGACCGGTGGGCAGGCCCCCGAGCGAGCGCGCGAAGATGCGGATTACAAGCTCGAGCCCGGTGCGGCGGTCAGCGCGCAGCTTATCCGGGGTGACGTGACCGTAGCCGCCGTCGGAACTGTGACGCTCGTCGAATCCGGCGCGTTCTGGGCGTTCGGGCACCCGCTGTTAGGGCGCGGCGCGGTCTCTTTCGCGCTCGCGCCCGCCTTTGTCACCGCCGTCGTCCCGAGCCGCAACGTACCTTTCAAGCTCGCCGACAGCGGTCGGCGCATTCTCGGCACCGTCACCCAAGACCGGCCCTACGCTATCAGCGGTCTGCTTGGCGAAAAACCCGACTTTATCCCTGTAACGCTGAATCTGAGCGGCGACGCGGGTACGCTTACGAGACGTTTCGAGGTGACGAACGACGAACGCTTTTACGCGCCGCTTTTGGCCTCGGCGACGTTGCAAACCTTCGACGAGCTGTTGCAGGGTACGAGCGGAGGCACCGCAGAGCTGGCGTGGGAGATCACCCTGGCGGGGGGCCGGACGGTGCGGGTGCTCGAGCAGGCCACCTCAGCCGCCGACCTCGCCCTCGCCGCCGCTGACCTCGCCGCCGAACCCCTCGGACTTTTCTCGGACAACCCGTTTCAAAAAGCTCAAGTTGCGCGCGTCAGTATCAGCGCCGGTTATGAGCGCGCCGAACGCGTCGCCGAGATCGTCGAGGTCATTCCCGAACGCCAAAACCTCAAACCGGGCGCGGCGCTTAGCCTCAACCTCCGGTTGCAACCCTTTCGCCAAGGCCCACAGGTCGAACGGGTAAACGTGCGGTTGCCGCCCAAACTGCGCGGCTCGGTCACACTTACAGTGCGTGGCGGTCTGACCCCGCCTGAAGATGAAGGTGAGGGGCGGGCGCTCTATTCGTTTGCCGAACTGCTGAACGCTTTAGAGGAGAACGTGCAGTCGAGCGAACTGGTGGTCGAAACCACGGTAGAGGGCGAAACACGGGTCTTGAAACGCCTCAGCTTGCCCTATCTGGTAGCGGGCAGCGAGGTGGTCGAGGTGACGGTGCAAGGCAAGCGGAAGCCCGCTCAGGTACCCGGAGTCGCGCCCCGAACACCGGAAGCGCCCAACCCGGAAGCGCGTGACGACCCCCAGACCCCGGACGAGCTACCTGAAGACGATCCCCTCGAGGAACGCCCCCCTGTCGAGCCCAGCACGCCCGGTACCGCGCTACCCGGTATCGACTTGGGTGCGGGTGTAGGAACAGGTGGTGCAGGTGCGGGACGTTACCGATGAGTAAGGGCAGGGGTGACGGCAACCTCGAAAGCAGAACACGCGACGGCGAAACCCTGGCCCGTACCCTAGGCGGGCGTTTGGTCGGGGAAAACAGGCGTATTTCGGCGCTCGTTGCGCCGTCTCAACTCGCGGACGCAGCAACGCCGGAGGGCGCGGTGGTGGTGCTCGAGTCGCGCACGCAGCTGTCCCAAGTCTCCAAAACGCTGGGGCAGCTCGGGGCGGTGGTCGTTCCAGCACGCCTCGAGACGGTCGCGGCCCTCCCCTGCCCTGTCATCTACGTCCCCGACACACGCGCCGCCTTTGCCCGGCTGACCGCGATGTTCGCGCCGCCCCCGCCGGAGGCCCGGATCAGCGAACACGCGGTCGTCGGTCCCGGCGTCACCCTGGCAGCGGGTGTAAGCATCGGGGTGGGGGCGGTCGTCGCTGAAAGCGTTCGGCTGGGCGCAGGTTGCCGGGTCGGGGCGGGTTGTGTGCTCGGGGCAGGGTGCATGCTCGGCGAAGACACCGTGCTGCACGCCAACGTCACCCTCTATCCGGGTGTGCGCTTGGGCGCGCGGGTGATTTTGCACAGCGGCGTGGTGGTCGGTGCGGACGGCTTCGGCTACGCTTTTACTAAAACAGGGGCGCTCAAAATTCATCATCTGGGGACCGTGGTTATAGGGGACGATGTAGAGGTCGGGGCAAACAGCTGTATCGACCGCGCGACGCTCGGCGAAACCCGGATCGGGGCGCGCTCTAAGATCGACAACCTCTGTCAGATCGGGCACAACGTTGTGATGGAACCTGACTGCGTAGTCGCGGGATCGTCGGCGATAGGCGGCAGCACCGTTTTGGAGCGCGGCGTCGTGCTCGGCGGCGCGGTCGCCCTTAAAGATCACCTGCGGCTCGGGGCGGGGGCGCGGATTGCGGGGCGCTCGAGCGTTACCAAAAACGTTCCGGCGGGCGAGAGCTGGGGCGGGTATCCGGCCCAGCCGCAACGCCGCTGGGCGCGCGAACGCTACCTGCTCGGTCAACTCGACGCGCTCTGGCTACGGCTCAAAAAGAACGGTGTGCAGGCTAGAACGGTAGATAAGGTCGCCGACCAAATCCCGGCTGAAACCCCCGGTGAGGCGGCGGTCACAGGTGATTAGCGGTTACGGCCTCCATACCGGCGCGCCCTCGCGGGTGGCGCTGCATCCTGCCGACGGGGACGTGCGTTTTCGCCGGGGGCGGCAGGAGATTCCGGCGCGGCTCGAGTTCGTCGCCGATACGCGGCGCAGCACCACGCTCGCGTGCGGCGGGTATCAGGTGTTGACCGTCGAGCACCTGCTGGCAGCCCTCTATGTGCGCGGCTGGTGGCGCGGCCTGATCATCGAGGTGTCCGCCGACGAGCTGCCGATCTTAGACGGTTCGGCGGCCCCGTGGCTCGCGCTCATCGACGCGCTCGGGCCGCCGCCACCCGCACCACCGGGTTACCACGTCAGCAGCGCGTTTACCGCCGAGTACGGTCAAACGCGTTGCCGCGTCACGCCGGGCGAAACGCGCCTGTGCGCCGAGATCAGTTTCGAGCACCCGGCAGTCGGTAGACAACGCTGGTGCGGCGCGCCGGAGCGTTTCGAGACGCTCCTGTCCGCACGAACCTTCGGTTTTTTAAGTGAACTCGACGCCTTGCGCGAACGCGGGCTGGCGACCGCAGCAAGTTTGGAAAACGCCGTCGTTTTCGGCGATGACGGACCGCTCGCGCCTCTACGCGTTCCCGACGAACCGGTGCGTCACAAGGCGCTCGACGCGCTCGGCGATTTTTACCTGCTCGGGCGGCCCCTGTTGGGGGTGCTCGAGGTCGTTCGCGGCTCACATGAGGCGCACCTGAACTTCGCCCGGACGCTTCTGCGCGAAGCTATGTTACTCTCACTCTTGCCTTCGCCTGCGGGCGAAGCCGGGGAGTTGCCTTGCTGATATCCAAACGAGGTGTTACATGAAACGTCTAGCGGTTGCAGTCGTCGGTTTCGGCGTGATGGGCAAAAACCATGCAGGCGTCTACGCCGCGCTGCCGTACACCGACCTCGTCGCGGTCGTCGATCCGAGCGAGGAGCGCCGGGCCGAGGCCGTGCAACGCTTTGCGGTGGCAACCTACCCGGACGTGGCGGCGATGCTCGCCGCCACGCGGGTGGACGCGGCGAGCGTGGCAGCCCCGACGAGCTACCACTACCCCGTCACCGAGGCCCTGCTGGAACGCGGCGTTCACGTTTTGGTCGAAAAGCCGGTCGCGGAGAGCGTCGCCGAAGCCGAAGCCCTGGCGAGGACGAGCCGCCGCACCGGGCTGATCTTGCAAGTCGGTCACATCACCCGGTTTTATCAGGCGGTCGAACTGCTCGGCGAACGGATCAGCGAACCGTACCTGATCGAAGCGCGCCGCCTCAGCCCGAACGCCCGTATCCGCGACGTAGGCGTGATCTTAGACCTGATGATCCACGATATCGACATCGTGCTGGGCATCGTGCCTTTCCCCGTCGCTAGCGCCCACGTCTCGGGGCATATCCTGAGCGGTAGCGGCGACCACGAAGACGTTGCCGCCGCCCAGATCACCTTTCAGAACGGCTGCATCGCCCGCTTTTTAGCCTCACGCGTCGCGCCCGACGCCGAACGTACCCTCGTGATCGCTGAAAAAACGCAGACGTTGCGCGTCGATTTCGGTAAAGAACCGCACACCGAGGTGTCGGTCTACCGTCCGGTCATGGAGGGTGTGGGCCACTCCGAAGTACGCCTCGACCGGATGGTCGTTCACGAAGACAACCCCTTGCGGCGCGAGCTGGAGCACTTTTTGGCCCGTATCCGCCGGGGCGCGCCACCTATCGGTACGCTCGACGACGATCTGCGCTCGCTGCAACTAGCGACGCAGCTGATCGCACAACTTCGCTCGCAACGGTCGCACCACCCGCAAATGGTATCGGTGTGAGCGCGGTCGATATTCAGGCGGTTCTCCCCCACCGCTACCCCTTTTTAATGGTCGACGCGTTCGTGTCTGGAGGCGGCGACGCGTTTGAATGCCGCAAAAACGTTTCGCACAACGAACCCTTTTTTCAGGGTCATTTTCCGGGCGAGCCGGTGCTGCCGGGGGTGCTGATCGTCGAGGCGCTCGCGCAGGCTTCGGCGGTCGGGCTCGCAGTCCGCGAAGGCTGGACCGCGCCGGGAACCGAGGCTAAAATTGGTTATCTGGTCGGCGTCGACGAGGCTAAATTCAAACGTAAGGTCGTCCCCGGCGACGTGCTGCGGCTGACCGGAACGATTCTGCTGTTTCGCCGCCGTCTGTGCCGGGTCGCGGCCCGCGCGCTCGTCGGTGACGAGGTGGCTGCTGAGGCTACCCTGTCGTTCGTCTTCGCCACGTAAAATTTTGCACCTCGTTATGAACCCTGCGTCCGTTCACCCCAGCGCCGTCGTCGACCCCAGCGCCGAACTCGGCGCGGGCGTAAGCGTCGGGCCGTTTGTCGTCATCGAAGCGGACGTACGGGTCGATGACGGGGCGGTCGTCCAGACCGGGAGCGTGCTGCATCCGGGTTGCCGCGTCGGAGCCGGGTGCCGGGTGGGGCCGTACGCGGTTCTGGGCGGTGAGCCGATGGATACGGCGTTTCGCGGGGAGCCGAGCTTTGTGGTGCTCGAGCCGGGGGTGGTGCTGCGCGAATATGTAAGCGTTCACCGGGCCAGCGGTGAGGGCCGTGAGACGCGGGTCGGGGCCGGTACGCTGGTGATGTCGTACGCGCACATCTCGCACAATGTCCGGGTCGGGCAGGGTTGCGTACTGACCACGCAGGTTCAGCTCGGCGGACACACCCAAGTCGGTGACTACGCGGTGCTCGGGTCGGCGGCGATTTTGCACCAGGGCTGCCGCGTCGGAGCGTACGCCATGTACGGCGCGGGCAGCGCCTCGAACCGGGACGTGCTGCCCTACAGTCTGGCGCGGGGAAATCCTGCCAAGCATTACCGCCTCAACCGGGTCGGATTGGGGCGACGCGGCGTCGCGGGTGAACGCTATAGCTATCTCGAGCGCGCCGTACGCGCGTTTCGTCGCCGTGACCGGGCCCTGCTAGAAGAACTCGCGCGGGTGAGTGACGAGGTGAGGGTGATGCTCGAGTTCAGCGCGTCGTCAAAACGCGGGCTCTGCGGGTTTGTGTGAAGATAGAAGTAGGGAGCAAGAAGTCAGTGTGCAGAGGTCGGTAGATCAGGCATCGGGGCAGCTTGAAGGGTAGCAGGCGTTTTTATGGCGGACGACAGCATCGTTTTGGTTAGTAACGGTCCTGGTGAGCTCTATACCTGGGTGCGCCCGGTGCTGGCGGAACTGCGGCGCAGCGCGCCCGGTCGCCGCGTCACCGTCAGCCTCGTGCCGTGCCAGTTCGCCAGCGGACACGAAACGCGGATCGCCGAGACCTTTGGGGCCGACCACGTGACCAGCCCAAAAGACTTTCTGGCGTTCCTGGCAGGGGGCCGCGCGCTGCACAAGACAGCGTTCGGACGTTCGGCGGGCGCGGTGCTCGGTCTGGGCGGGAGTGCAGGTATGGCCCTGCAAATCGCCGAGCGACTGGGCGCGCCGACCTACCGTTACTCGTTTACACCGTACTGGCACCGGAAGCTGACTACGCTCTTTGTCGACGCGCCCCGTACAGCGCAGCGGGCGCGGCTTTTGGGCGCACCCTCTAGCAAGCTTACTGTCGTCGGCAACCTCGTCGCTGACGCCGTAGACCTCGCCGAACCGGTTGCGGAGCGCGGCGACCCTCACATCCTCATGTTGTGCGGTTCCCGTGACGGGTTCGCCGTTCACGTGATTCCCTTTATGCTGGCGCTCGCCGACGCGCTCCACAGTCACTACCCAAACGCCCGCTTTGTCTGGCCCGTCAGCCGTCTGCTGAGTCCGGCGGCGATAGATGATGGGATCGCCGGGGTACAAAAGGCTACGCTGGACGGTATTTCCGGCAGACGTGAGGGTGAGGTGGTTATTACAGGGGGCGGGGCACGCCTCGAGCTGGTTCCGGAAAATGCCCGCTACGCCCACATGCGCGCCGCCGACCTCGCGCTGACGATCCCCGGTACCAACACCCTCGAGCTGGGTATCGCCGGGGTAGTGTCGGTCGTGCTGCTGCCGCTCAACAAACCCGAAGTCATCCCGCTCGAAGGACCGGGGCACTGGTTCTCACTCGTCCCGGTCATCGGCACGGCGCTCAAACGGCGAGCCGTACGGCTCGCCGCGCCGCACCTGCCGGTCTCGCTGCCGAACAACCTGAGCGGTGAAAATTTGATGCTCGAGCTTAAAGGTACGCTGACTCGAGACGGGGTACTGCATGACGTTTTGGCTCTCTTAGATGATAAGGAGGGGCTCGAGCACCGACGGACGCGGCTGCTGACGACGATGCCCCGACCGGGCGCAGCCGCCAAACTTGTCTCACACCTGCTGTCGTGAGCCGTGCTGTTATGAGACGCCGATCATGAGCCCCGCCCTTCCGCACCTCCTGCTGCCGCGCACCGCGCTTACGGTCTGGGGCACGCTCGCTGCCGCGCTAAACGCGCTCGTCCGGGTTGCGGTCGCGCCGCTGCTGGTGCAGCCGCTTTTCGACCGCGTGTTTATCGGCGGCGATTTCGGCGCGTTGCCGGGGGTTTTGTGGCTGGGCGGCGCGGTGCTGCTTCTGGGTTCGGCGGCGCTCTGGGCGCAGGACGCGGTGTTCGGTGCGGTTGCGGCGCGCGTAGCAGCGGCGTGGCGCGAGGGGCTCTACCGCACGCTGCTGGGCGCGCCGGAGGATAACAAACAGACCAGCGGTGGCCTCACCGGGCGCGTCCTAGCTGACCTTAGAGAGGTCGAGGCGTACCTTCAGGTTGGTCTGGGAACACTGATTGCCGAGTCTTTGACGCTGCTCCTGAGCGTAACGTATCTCGTCTACGTCGACCCGCGCGCGACGGGGCTGCTGACCCTGCTGGCGCTGCCCTTGGTAGGCGCGCTTTTGTGGGCGGGACGAGGTATCAAACGGCGCAGCTTTCAGGCCCAAGAACTTTTGGAGGAGACCAGCGCGCACCTGCAAGAGGGGTTGGCGCAGCGCGAAGTGGTGCGGGCGTTTGGCCTCGAGACGTTTTTGCTCAGACGGTTTCGTGAAGCTAACGTTGGTGCGGCGCGGGCGCAGGCGGCGCGGGCGCGCTGGGCGGCGCTGCAAACACCGCTGGCGCAGGCGCTGGGTTTCGTGGCGCTGGCATTGCTGCTGATGTTTCTCACGCGCAGCGTTCAGAGCGGGCAGATGACGCTCGGTGAGGTAGGTGCGTTCGTTACGCTGCTGGCGCTGTTATCGACCCCGGCGCAGCTTTTACCCCGTGGTTACGCGCACCTACAAAACGCGCGCGCGGCGGCGGCGCGGCTGGCGGCGTTGCGCGGCCTGGAGCGCCCACCCGAACCCCCACCCCCCCAACCTCACCCCCCTCGACTGCCGCTACTGACGCTCGAGGGTGTGACCCTCGAGCGCCCCACCGAAACGGTGCTGGACAGTCTTACCCTCACCCTTTCCGGCCCCGCCCTGATCGCCCTGACCGGGCCGAGCGGCGGCGGCAAAACCACCCTGCTCAAAATTCTGCTGGGGCTTTTGCCCCCGACCAGCGGGCGCGTGCTGCTCGCCGGAACCGACCTGTCGCTGTACGGTAGCGACGAACGGCAGCACCGCGTCGCCTACGTCCCACAAGACAGCACACTTTTTCGCGCCAGCTTGCGCGACAACCTGACGTTGGGCGGGCCGTTTTCAGATGACGAGGTGTGGGCTGTTCTGCGTGTGGTCGGTTTGGCAGGCGCGCTTCAGGGTCGCGGCCTGGACACCGTACTCGCCGAGGGTGGTGCGGGCTTGTCCGGGGGCCAGCGGCAACGGCTCAGCGTTGCCCGCGCGCTGCTGCGCGACCCCGATGTGCTGCTGCTCGACGAACCCAGCTCGAGCCTCGACGCTGACAGCGAGCGGGTGCTCGTTCAGGTGTTGCGCGTTCAAGCAGAGCAGCGTTTGGTTATCGTGGTCGCTCACCGTCCGGCGCTGGTGGCGGCGGCGACGCGGGTGCTGCGTCTCGAGCACGCCCAGATATCAGAGACTGTACCGGCGTGAACTACGACCCGCTCGCCGAGCTCTACGACCTGCAATATCAGCACTACCGCGACGACCTGAGTTTTTATACCCGGCTGGCGGACGATTACGGCGGCCCGGTGCTCGAGCTCGGCGCAGGAACGGCGCGCGTTTCGGCGGCTCTGGCCCGCGCCGGACACGAGGTGGTGGCGCTCGAGCCCTCTCCGGAGATGACCACGCGCGGGCAAGCGCGTCTGGCAGATGAAGGTTTGACCACCGTCACCTATCATCAAGGCGGTATGCGTTCGGCACGTCTAGGCCGCAAATTTCCGCTCGTCATCGCGCCGTTCAACACGCTTATGCACGCCTACACCCTTAGAGACCAAGACGAGACCTTGCAGACCGTGCGGGCACATATGGAGACGGGCGGGCGCTTCGCTTTCGACCTCTACACGCCCAACTTCAGCGAGCTGAACGTGCTGAGGCTCGAGCCCGAATGGGCGCATGTGGGTGAAGGAAACGGCGAGCTGTTTTTACTCCAGACCCACGACCCCGACACGCAGCTGCTGACCACCCGGTATTTTCTCGACCGAACCGACGAAGGCGGGGTGCTCCGGCGGGGACGCGTCGCCCTCACCCAGCGGTACTTTTACAGGTTCGAGCTCGAGCGCGCCCTCTTGCAAAACGGCTTTACCCAGATGCAGTTTTACGGCGACTTTAGCCGGAGCCGGTTTCACGCCCGCGCGCCGCACCTGGTCGTTATCACTGCCTGAGACCGGCCTGTTTCGGTTCTGACGCTACACCCTCCGAAATTCGCGTTAAGCTTATCTATTGCGCGGGGGGCGCAGTTATGGTCCAACTCATTCAAGACTTTTTGTCACCGGGTACCTACGAGGTCATCTTCGCCCTGCTGGGCGTGGCCTTTATCGGGGCGGCGTGGTTGCCACGCCTGCTCGAGGGCAGACCGCTGTCGTTCCCCATCGTCTACGTCTTGCTGGGTTTCGTACTCTTCAGCCTGCCGCTCGGGTTACCTGACCCGTTGCCGCTTCACAACCGCGCGCTGACCGAACACTTTACCGAACTGCTACTGATTATCGCGCTGATGGGGGCGGGCCTCAAGCTCGACCGCCCGCTGAGCTTCCGCAGTTGGGGCGTGACCTGGCGACTGCTGGGAATCACCATGCCGCTGAGCGTCGCAGCGGCGGCGCTGCTGGGTTGGTGGGTGGTCGGTCTAGCGCCGGTGTCGGCGCTGCTCCTGGGCGCAGTTTTGGCCCCGACCGACCCGGTACTGGCGTCCGACGTTCAGGTCGGGGGACCGGGCGCAGGCGGCGAAGACGAGGTACGGTTCGGCCTCACCTCCGAAGCGGGCCTAAACGACGGTCTGGCGTTCCCTTTTACCTATCTGGCTATTTTAGCCGCGACCTACGGGCTGGCCCCACAGGGCTGGCTGGGCGCGTGGACGGGCTACTATCTCGTCTACAAGATCTCAGTCGGGGTAGCGGTGGGATGGCTTTTGGGTACGTCGCTGATGCAGCTGATTTTTAGAGCGAAGACCAAAACCAAACTGGCTGAAACCCGCGAAGGTTTTGTCGCGTTGGCAGTGGTGCTGCTCGTCTACGGCGTTACCGAACTGCTTCAGGGCTACGGGTTTTTGGCGGTGTTCGTCGCGGCGCTGGCCCTCCGGCACTTTGAACGCGAGCATAACTACCACGAGCATCTACACGCTTTTATCGAGCAGAGTGAACGTCTTTTGCTCGTCATTGCGCTCGTCGTTTTTGGCGGGACGCTCGCTACCGGACTATTCGACGACCTAACTTGGGACGGCGTTCTGCTGGGAGTCGCCGTCGTCTTTCTGGTAAGGCCCCTTTTCGGACTGCTTGGGCTTTTAGGTACGGCGCTACCGTGGCGTGAGCGGTTCGCGCTCTCATTTTTTGGCATCCGCGGCGTCGGTTCGTTTTACTATCTGGCGTACGCCATCAACGAGGCCCGGTTTCCGGAATCCGATACCCTCTGGGCCGTCGTAGGTTTTGTGGTGCTGCTCTCGGTGCTCGTTCACGGGGTCAGTGCGCCGGTCGCCATCGACAAGCTCGACGCCAAACGTGAACTCGAGGAAAAGCTCGAGGAAGAGGACGCGCTGGGGCGCACTTATGGTCGCACTCCTTAACCAACCTCCTCGTGATCGGCGGGAGCCTCGAGCAGCACAAAGTCAGGACGCGACAAGACTGCAAACGTACCGAGCGCCCAGGCTTGCCAGAACGTAAAAGGCTCAACGTCGTTGTGTGCAGCGACGAAAAGTGTGTTGACGATGCCGTGAGCAGTGAGCACGACGTTTTCTTCCGGATAAGATGCGAGCGCCTCTTTTACCGCCTTTACAAAACGTCTTTGCGACTCGTCTGCACATTCGTGACCGAAAACCTTTTGAGTAGGACTCTCAAAAAACGCTTTGACTGCCGCCCCATAGTCATTTGGATGATCAAAATAAGGCTCTCCGGCGCGGTCGAGTTCGTGAAGTCCGGGAGCGGTGCGGCGTAACAAACCGAGCACGTCAGCGACGATCTTACCCGTCTCGGCAGCTTTGGGTTCCTCGCTGGTAATGACTATCTCTAGATGATGTGGGCGGAGCCGCTCGGCTAGAAGCAGGCTTTGCGCTCTCCCTTGTTCACCCAAAAGCCAGCGTTTGGAGGGAACATCCGGTCGGATCTCGGGCAGCGCGTGTTTGACGAGCAGAAGTCGGGCCACCGCTAACCGAGAACGTTAAGCGCCGCCGCCAAACCTTGACCCGGCGACACGTTTTGGCCCAGCTCGAGCAAAACCTCTTCCAACGCTGCCACCACTATAAGCGCGTCGTAACGGTCGGCGTAGCCCATCACCGAAGGACGGAAGAGAACCGGCTTGGCGTCGTCCTGACCCCCGGCAATCCGCATCCCGCGCGCGCTGAAGCCCTTTACGATATCGGGGGCGGCGACGCCTTCGGGGACGTACAGAGCGGCGACGGCGGGGCTGACGCGCTGCGCGTAGGGTCGGCAGCCGAGCGTCCCAGCACCCTCCAGAACGGCCCGGTTGAGCGTTTCCCGGCGGTGCCAGACGTTTTCCAAACCCTCGTGCAAGAGCATATCCAGAGCGACCTCCAACCCCGCGATTAGGCTCACCGCAGGCGTGTAGGCCGTCTGCCCCGCCCCCTGCTGCTTACGCTCTTTACGCAAATCCAGATAAAAGGTTGGGTTCAGGTTTTCGGTTCTAGCCCACGCCCGTTCAGAAAGCCACGCGAACGCGAGACCCGGCGGGGTCATCAGACCCTTTTGGCTTCCCGAAAAGATGCCGTCGAATCCCCAGTCTTTCGGACGCAGTTCCGCCACACCCAGGCTCGTTACGGTATCGACCAGAAAAAGCGCGTCCGGCGCGGTCTCACGAACGACCTCGGCGATAGCCTGAACATCGTGCAGGACGCCCGTAGACGTTTCCGAATGGGTCGTCATCACGGCGCTCACGTCCGGATGTTCTTTTAGCAGGGTGCGGACGGCCTCCGGGTCGGCGGCGCGGCCCCAAGACAGCTTCAGCGTGACGACCTCGTAGCCGTACCCGCGCGCCAGCTTGACCCAGCGTTCACCGAACTTGCCCGCGTCGATACCGACAACCTTTGTACCCTTCGGCACGCACGCCAGCAGACCGGCCTCGAAACCAGCCGTGCCGCTGCCCGCCAAAATCAGCACGTCGTCACCGGGAACGCAGGCGACCTCGGCAAGTTTTTCACGGGTGCGTAAGAACAGCTCCTTAAACGCTGCCGTGCGGTGATGGACGACCGGGCGCGCGGTGGCCTCGAGAACCTGCGGCGGCACCTCGACCGGGCCGGGGGCGTACAAGCGTGGTTTGAACATGACCATCTCCTGTAGTCAAACTTTTTTTAAACTTGGTTCGTCGTCAGCAAGGTCACACGGATTCTTTCATCCCTCAGTCCCGGCAACCCCATCCAAACCACTTATCTTCACTGCTCACCACTCATTGCTCAGACCAACACATCCCCACCGCCACGTCACCACCTGAACACAAAACAGACTAGAGCCTCACCACCTCGAGGCTGACCAGCACGTTCGGCAGGCCGCGCAGCACGTCCAGCACGGCTTCGGGCGGTTCGCCGTCGAGACCGAGCGCGAAGAGCGCCAGACCGTCCTCACCGACGCGCGAGAGCTGCATCCCCGAGATGTTGACGCCCGCGTCGCCCAGAACGGTCCCAACTTTGCCGACTGCGCCGGGGCGGTCGTAGTTCGTGCAGATAAGCATGGTGCCTTCGGGCCGCAGTTCGATAGGGTAGTCGTTGACCGAGACAATACGCGGCTCCGTCCCCAAAACCGACCCCCCGACGCTGAAGCTGCCCTCGTCGGTCGTGAGCGTCACATGCACGTGCGCGGTGTAACCACGGCTGCGCGAGGCTGTGACTTTCGAGACGCGGATGTCGCGCTCTTTGGCGATTGAGGGCGCGTTGATGTAATTAGGTGCTTCGTCCAAGATAGGCTCTAACACGCCCTTCGTTACAGCTACCGCCACCGGGTCGGGATCACGGGGAAAGGTGCCGGAAAACTCGATTTGCAACTCGCGCATCCGTCCGTGGGCGAGTTGCGCGGCGAGTTTTCCGAGCGCCTCACCGAGTTTGAGGTGCGGCCCCAGAACCGCCATCACCTCGGGGGCCAGCGCCGGGGCGTTGACCGCGCCGCGCGAGAGGTCGCCGCCCAGAGCGAGCGCGGTGCGTTCCAAAATCTCCTCACCGACCCGCGCCTGCGCCTCGGCGGTGTTCGCGCCCAGGTGCGCGGTCAGGACCACGTTGTCAAGCGCCAGCAACGGGTTTTCAGGCGAGGGGGGCTCGAGTACGTACACATCCAACCCGGCAGCAAAAATCTCCTTGGCGGTGAGCGCCGCCAGCAGCGCCGCCTCATCGATGATGCCGCCGCGCGCCGCGTTGACGACCACTGCGTCACGCGGCAAGAGCGCCAGCTCCGCCTCCCCGATCATGCCCTCGGTCTCCTCGGTCAGCGGCGTGTGGACGGTCAAGAAGTTCGCACGTTTTAGCAGCGCGTGCAGATCATCGACCAACTCGACCTTGAGGTCTTCGGCTCTTTGTCGGGAAATGTACGGGTCATACGCCACGACGCTCATCCCCAACCCCTGCGCCCGCCTCGAGACGAGCGACCCGATCCGCCCAAAACCGACGATCCCGAGCGTCGCATCTTTGGCTTCACGGCCTAAAAACTTGCGGTCCCAGGTACCGGAGCGAATCTGCTTATCCGAACGGCTCACGCCCCGCGCCGCCGAGAGCATCAGGGCTATCGCCAGCTCCGCCGCCGAAACATTGTTCGATTCGGGAGCATTTAAGACCAAGATGCCCCGGCGACTCGCCGCCGCCAGGTCGATATTGTCGACCCCGACCCCGCCACGCCCGATGACCTTGAGGTTCTTCGCCGCGCGTATCAGTTCAGCGTCTACTTGCGTGCGGCTACGGGTGATGAGCGCGTCGTAGTTGCCGACGATCCCCAGCAGCTCGGCGCGCCCAATCCCCTCGCGGTAATCTACCTGCACGCCCTCGTATGTTTTATCGCCTAGTTGAATGGTGTCGGTAACGAGAACCTTATGCGTCATAAGAGCGAACTATACCGCTAACGGCCCGCTAGCGGCGTCTGACCAGGCTCCGGGGCGTCGGCAACGCGTAGCTGAGCACCCCCGCCGAGACCAGCAGCGTCGCGGCGACGAAATACAGATTCGGCAACGTCCGAAACGATACCTCACCGACCAGCGTCCACGCACCCAGCAGCAGCAGGTGAAGCGCGAGCACCAGCAGCGGAACCAGTGCGGCGCGGCGGTTGTCCCGGCGGTAGAGGCGCGGCCCCGCCCGCAGGGTCAGGGCAATCAATCCCACGTCGAGCAGCCCGAACACCACCCCGCCCAGCACGGCGTCGGTGGTGGTAAAAACCCAGACGAGCACGTACACGAGATGGACTACCCAGGGCAGCGCAGCGAGCAAGATGACCTCCGGCAGACGACCGGGCCACCAGCGGCGTAGCAGCAGCCCGAGGACGAAGCCTGCGAGGGCGAAGAAGAGGCTGAACCGGAGGAGGAGTCTCATCCAAAAACCCTTTGCCTAACGCGTGAGGTGTTGAGCGTCCGACCCCACAACCAACCCGAGGCAAGAACCCACAGCAGCAGTGTAGCAACGAGAGGGAAAAGGTGAAGCAAACCGTCGGGGGTGACGTACATACCACCATAAAGCATCTGCTCGAGCCGTCCATACAGAAAAACAAAGTAGACCGCGGTTACAGCTGGCGGCATAAGGACTACTGTCCACGGCAACCGCCACAGTGCGAACGCGCACACAACCAGCGAGGCCGCAGCACACCAAAACGTCAGGGTCGTAAATTCCGTAATGGCTCGGTCTATATGCTGCATCGTCGCTACCGGCATACCGTTTACGCCCGTGAGGTAACCCCGAACACCGCTGAAGTCGAGCAGTGCAGGGACAAAACTGACGAAAAGTATTAGAAAAGACAGCGGACGCCAAACCCGAAACTTTTTAGCGCCCATAGCGAAAAGACAGCCCACCGTAAAAACCAGCAAAAGGACAGCAGCGAACGTCCTGAGGAACGTCAACCCATCAGCAGAGGTATTTCTAGCCATATTCGGACCCGAAGGCTCCACATATACCGTATAGTCTTCAGCATCGTGGGGAAGGAAATAGTCCTCAGCATCAGGAAGCATCAGATAATCTCCCAAAGCGCGGGAGCAAGCTCACTGCACCCTCTTCAGCAAGTTCGTTTTGATAGTCATCGGCGGCTCCTAGTCAAAAGCTTTTAGCATCGTTACGTGATAGGACTGCAAACCAAACCGTTCAAAAAGTTTTAGTGACGCTCTGTTCTGAGCATAGACGCCTGCCCTAACCCTTTTTACACCTTTTTCTTGAGACCAACTCAAACACGCCTCAACAAGTTTGTCTGCAATATCTTGGCCTCGAGCGCACGCTTCGAGATAGATGACTCCGATCACACATTCCCGACCTGCAAGCGCCAGATGAGCGGGTATGGGCTCTGTAGTAGCGGCAAGATACCCTATGGGTTGGTTTTGAACTTCAGCGATAAGGTAGAGTGCGTCAGGGTTTGAAAGCTGCTCGGCGTCTCTTTTTCGGTAGTGATCCCCAAAGTAACGCATGTGAGGCTCGAATACACGTTCTGCCTCGTGCAAGGCGCGCCCCCACCGCTCGATGTGGTCGAGGTCAGCTGGTGTTGCAGGACGCACTACTACAGCCATAAAGACCAGTTTACGCTCGCAACTGAAGATAAGCTCATACGGCAAGCCTTAAAGCTAGATAATCTCCCTAAACGCCACCGCCCGACTCCGCCGCTTAAGCTCTTCACGCAGCCTCGCCGCCCAAGTCGCCTCGAGTTTAGGGTCGGCCTCCAACATCCGCTTCGCCAGGTCGCGCGACTGCTCGATGATCTCGGTGTCTTGCGTGAGGTCGCCTAAAACCAAATCAGGCATCCCCGACTGCCGGGTACCCCGAAGTTCACCGGGGCCGCGTAGCTCGAGGTCTTTTTCAGCGATCACAAACCCATCCAGATTCTTTTCGATCACGCCGAGACGCGCCTGCGTCTTTTTCGAGCGGTCGCCTGCGATCAGCACGCAGTAGCTCGCGTGCTCGCCGCGCCCGACCCGGCCCCGGAGCTGATGAAGCTGTGATAGACCAAAACGCTCGGCGTTTTCGATAATCATCACCGAGGCGTTGGGGATGTCCACGCCGACCTCTATCACAGTCGTCGAAACCAGCAGGTCGTATTCGCAGCGGCGAAACGCCTCCATCACCTCATCTTTTTCCTGCCCGGTCATCTTGCCGTGCAAGAGCGCGATGCGGCACGCCTCAGGCATGATGGCCTTGAGGTCGTCATACATCTGCGTCGCCGAAACGATCTCGCTCATCACCTCGGCTTCACTCTCTTCAATAAGCGGCGTTACCAGATAGACCTGCCGCCCTTTCTGAATCTCGCCCCAGGCGAAGCGGTACACGTCACGGCGTTTGGCGTCGTTTACCAGCCGCGTTTCGATAGCCTGACGACCCGGCGGCAGCTCGTCGATGATGCTCAGCTCGAGGTCGCCGTAATAGGTGAGCGCCAGCGAGCGCGGGATGGGCGTCGCGCTCATCACCAGCACGTCCGGGTTGTTGCCGAGCAGTTTGCGCCGCTGCTCGACGCCGAAACGGTGCTCTTCATCGACAATCGCCAAGCCCAGGTTGCGAAAGACCACGCCCTCTTGAATCAGCGCGTGCGTGCCGACAGCTAAATCTGTTTGTAACGATCCCAACCGCTCGCGCGCCTCGCGCCGCTCCTTAAAGCCCGCCGAACCGATAAAGAGGTCGCACGCAACGCCGAGCGGGTGCAGATATTGAATCAAGTTCAGATAGTGCTGCCGCGCCAGGATTTCGGTCGGGGCCATCAGCGCCGCCTGAAACCCGTTTTTCACCGCGATGTAAGCCGCCGCCGCCGCCACCGCCGTCTTCCCCGAACCCACGTCGCCCTGCAAAAGCCGCGCCATCTGTTTGGGGTTCTTCATGTCACCTAAAATCTCGTCGAGCACCCGGCTCTGGGCTTGGGTGAGTTTGAAGGGCAGGCTCGAGGCGAACGCTTTCAGGTCTTTTTGCTTGACCTTGAACTGCTTGCCAACCAGAGCGGTATCGCGGTTGAGCAAAACGCGCAGCTCGAGAAACAAAAACTCGTCGAACTTCAGGCGGCGCAGGGCGACCGTGAGCGCCTTTTCATTGGTGGGAAAGTGAACCTCGCGCAGGGCTTCGTCGAGTGAGATGAGGTCGAAGCGTTCGATGATACTTTTCGGCAGGTGGTCGGGAACCAGACTCAGCGCGTCGAGCAAACGGCGCGCCGCCCGCCGCAAATATGCCTGCGAGAGCCCTTGGGTAGACCCGTACACCCCGACGATACGCCCCGAAGAGAGCGAGTCGGTATCGTCGTCGATCTCATGGTGCGCCGCTGAGAGTTCGACGCTGCTGCCACGCCGTTTGACCTTGCCGGTTACGACGATATGCTGACCCGGGAAAAGCTGTTTCTCGAGCCACGCCTGGTTAAACCACACCACCGTCAGCCGCGCCCCGTGGGGGTCTTCCAAGAACGCACGCACAACGGTCATCCCGCTTTTGGCCCGCGTCAGCTTGCGCCCGGTGATGGTGCCTACAACCGTCACCGATTCCTGTTCACCGAGCGCCGCGAAACTCGGCAGCGCGCGGCGGTCTTCGTAACGTTTGGGATAGTAAAAGAGCAGGTCGCGGTAGTTTTTAAGACCCAGCGGCGCGAGTTTCTTGGTCGCGCTGTGTCCGACGTTAAGCACCTCAGCGCCGAACTCGGCGTCGAGTTGAGTACTGGAGAAGTCGGACTTGACAGGGGCGGCAACCGCGGGCGGCCTCGGCGCGGCTGGTCTCCGTGGAGACCGCACCGGCTCAGGCTCGAGCACTGGAGCCTCCGGCGGACCCAGCAGCGCCAGCGCCTGCTCGAGCCTTTCCGCCCGCTCCGTCGGCCCCAGATCGCGGTAGCCTGCTATCACCTCCCGAACGTCGCCGAACGGCCCCCCGACATTTTCGAGGAGGCGCTCGAGGCCGCCCTTGACCGCCGTATCCCGGCAACCGCTGCGAAGCTCCAAGGTCAGCGGCCCCCGCAAACGCGTTCTCAGTTCGTACACCGTCGTCGTCACGCCTTCCATTATGAAATACCGGGGCGGGTTATAGGTGAAACCCAGGCGTTGCGATCAAGGAACTGCCCTTAGCTGATAGATGCCGACACGCCTATTCTTTATCTGCCTGGTCATTAATAAGATTCAAGCTTCCAGGTATCTTGTTGGCTGAACTTTGCATGAGGGGCGCTCGTACCGGAGAGTTGTGGTACGGCGCGGCAGAGCCTAGGTGGACCGGTTGCGAGAGCTCCTTGCAGCGGGTTCCCTCCCGGCAACGCAAAAACGGCTTGCAGGCCTTCACAGCCTGCCCCGGACGCGTTAAGATGTTGAAAGAACAACTTGAAGGAGCAGATATGAAAAAAATCGGCATTACCCTAGCCGCCGCCTCGCTTCTGTCGCTGACCCAGGCGCAGGAGCTGGAAATCTTCTCGTGGTGGGCGGGCGACGAAGGTCCAGCGCTCGAGGCGCTGATCGACCTGTACGAGCAGCAAAACCCGGACACCGAGGTCGTCAACGCGACCGTTACCGGGGGTTCGGGGGTCAACGCCCGCGCTGTACTTAAAACGCGTATGTTGGGCGGCGACCCGCCCAGTTCGTTTCAGGTTCACGCCGGTCAGGAGCTTATCGGAACCTGGGTCGCGGCGGAGAGGATGGAAGACCTCACGAGCCTTTTTGAAGAGCAGGGTTGGAACGAGGTGTTTCCCGAAGGTCTGTTAAACCTCATCAGCACCGACGGCGGTATCTGGAGCGTCCCCGTCAACGTTCACCGCTCGAACGTGATGTGGTTTGTACCCGCGAAGCTCGAGGAGTGGGGCGTTGCCGCGCCGACCAGTTGGAACGAATTTTTAGAAGTTTGCCCGACGCTGCAAGAGCAAGGCGTCACGCCTCTGGTCGTCGCCGAACCCTGGACGCAGCAGCATCTCTGGGAGTCCGTGGCGCTCGGCGTTTTGGGGCCGGACAACTATGAAGCTCTCTGGTCGGGCGAACTGGCCTTCGATTCGGAAGAGGCGGCGGCGGTCTGGGAGACCTACGGAGAGATTATGGCCTGCACGAACGACGACGCGGCGGGGCTATCGTGGCAACAGGCAACCGACCGCGTGGTAAACGGCGAGGCTGCGTTTAACATCATGGGCGACTGGGCCGCAGGCTACCTGACCACCACGCTGGGCCTCGAGCCCGAGACCGGTTTCGGCTGGGCTGCGTCACCGGGTACCGAAGGCAACTTTATGGTCTTGGCCGATTCGTTCGGTCTGCCGGTCGGCGCGCCGGACGCGGACGCGACCACCGCCTGGCTGACGCTGGTCGGGTCCAAAGAGGGTCAGGACACCTTTAACCCGCTTAAAGGGTCGATCTCACCACGCCTCGACTCCGATCCGAGCATCTATAACGCCTACTCGCAGTCGGCATATACGGACTACACCGAAAACCGCCAGGTCGGTTCGCTCGTTCACGGCGCAGTCGCCAACGAAACCTTTATGAGCGAATTTGCCAACGTCTTGGAGGGTTACATCAGCTCCGGCGACGCCGCTCAAGCTGCCTCGAGCGCACAAGAACTCGCCACCCGTACGGGCGTCGGCAGCAACTAGACCCCTACATCTCAGAGACGCCGAGTGTGACGCAGCACTCGGCGTTTTGTCGTACCGGCGTAGAAATCCAACGCAACAACCCGGTGCGAGATTTGGCAAAGTGGCGCGGACGCTGTAGTATTTCGAAAAAGGCTGCCCCGTTTACGGCTCGCTTGTGAGAGGCTTACTATGAAATTTTCCAGAGACCGCCTGACGGCTGTGCTGATGCTCTCGCCGTCGCTTATCTTACTCGCCGTGTTCGTCTACGGCTTCATCGGTCAGACGTTCTACACCTCGCTGACCAACTGGGGCCAAGACCCAGCGCAGGCGCTCGCGCTAAATCCGGTGCTGAAATTTATCGGTTTTGAAAACTACCGGCAGCTCTTCACCGCCACCAGCGAGGCCCGGTTTCGTCAGGATTTGGTCAATACGTTCTTTTTTACCCTGTTTTTTCTGGCAGGTTGCCTGGGCGTCGGGCTCGGGTTGGCGGTGCTGCTAGAGCAAAACGTCCGGGGTGAGGCAATTTTTCGCACCATTTTTCTCTTTCCGATGGCGCTGGCGTTTATCGTCACCGGGACCATCTGGCGCTGGCTACTGCAACCCCAGGGCGGGGTGAATGTGCTGCCGACCGCGCTCGGCCTACCCCCCGGAGAGTTCCGCTGGCTCTCGTCGCGGACGCAGATATGGCAGTTCAATTGGCAAGACCTGCCCTTTATCACGGGCCTGCTCGTCTCGGTGGTGCTGCTGCTGGTGATGGTCGCAGCTTTTCGCAACCGGCGGCGAACTCAGGGCGTCGTCGTCGGCGTCATCACGCTCGGGCTCTTTGCCTGGACGCTGACCGGGGCGCGCAGCACCGTGATCCTGGCGAACCCTGAAACGCACGGTTTCAACCTGGCTTTTATCGGGATCATTTTAGCGGCGGTGTGGCAGATGTCGGGCTATACGATGGCGCTCTATCTGGCGGGTCTGCGCGGCATTCCCGACGACCTGCGCGAGGCTGCCCGTTCGGACGGCGCAACCGAATGGCAGCTCTACCGCCATGTGATCTTGCCGCTCCTGGCCCCCATCACGCTTTCGGCGATGATTATTCTGGGGCACATCAGCTTAAAGATTTTCGACCTCATCTTTGCGATGGCGGGGGCCGACAACGCTACTACCGACGTACCGGCCCTTTTGATGTACCTGCGCGCGTTTCGGGCGAACCAGTTTGCCGAGGGTGCCGCCGTCGCGGTTATCTTGCTGCTGCTGGTCGCCGTCGTTATCGTGCCGTACCTGTATACGAGTCTTCGCGGCGAGGTGCGGCGGTGAGCGCGGTGACGGTGGTTCCAGCGAAAACCGCTAGGCGACCCCGGCGTTTTCGCTGGGTCGTATATTTGCTCCTCGTGCTGGCGGCGCTTTTTTACCTGTTGCCGATCTACCTGGTCGTTATCACCAGCCTCAAAGCGCCCGCCGATATCAGTTTGCAAAATACCTGGCGGCTACCCCCCAACTGGAACTGGGCGAGCTTTAGCGAAGCCTGGAACGCGTTTGCGCCGCAGCTTCGCAACAGTCTGCTACTGACCGTTTCCGCAACGCTCGGGGCCGCCGTGCTGGGATCGCTCAACGGTTACGTGCTCTCGAAGTGGCGGTTTCCGGGCGCGAATATCGTCTTTCCGCTGATCCTGTTCGGGATGTTTATTCCGTACCAGAGCATCCTGATTCCGCTCTTTCAGTTTTTGAGCGATATCGGACTCTACGGCTCGCTCTGGGGGCTGATCTTGACGCACGTCGTCTACGGTCTGCCGATTACCACGCTGATCTTCCGCAACTTCTACGCCGAGATTCCCGACGAGATGCTCGAGGCCGCCAAGATGGACGGGGCCGGGTTTTTTGGTATCTACCGGCGCATTATCTTTCCGCTCTCAGTATCGGGCTTCGTAGTCGTCATTATCTGGGAGTTTACCCAGGTGTGGAACGAGTTTTTGTTTGCTGTTACGCTTACCAAACAGCAGACGCAGCCTATCACCGTGGGGCTCGCCAACCTGGCGGGCGGGCAGGCCGTCGACTGGAACCTGCCGATGGCCGGGGCGATTCTGGCAGCGCTACCGACGCTCCTGATTTACATCGTGCTGGGCCGCTACTTTATCCGGGGGCTGTTGGCGGGGTCGGTCAAGGGGTGAGAGTGGATATATGAATGACACCAAGACGGTTCTGGCACTCGAGGCGACGTGGGGCGTGTCTCCGCTGACCGGCGACTTGGATACCGTCGGCAAGGTCGTTGCCGACGACTGACTAGGTCTCGCGCCCACGGGTCGAACCATGACGAAGGGTGATTTGCTCGAGATGCTAGCGTCGCGTCCGGGCGTGTTCGACTCAGCGACGTACAGCGAGGTCGCGCTGTCGCTTTTCGGTAGTACAGCAGTTGTGACTAGCTCTTTTACGGTGTCGGCAAGACGCTGGGGCTTAAACAACGTTATATGCGGGTCTACGCCAAACATGAAGGAAACTGGCGCTGCGTAGCTGATCGTACCTGTTCCGGTCAAAATATCCTGATGCTCGAGCTGGTCTCAGAAAGGCCGTAACATCGTGGCGTACCTCGCTAAGCAGATGCACCGAATCCCTCATGCTGAAGCGTGATTTCCAACCCCGCTTACTGGCTCTGCACGAGCCCCCGCAGCGGTTCGTCCGCACTCGGCGACGCGCTCGCCCGTACCGGCGTCACCGGACGTCCGACCGAATATTTCAACCACCGCTTCTGGCCCGAGCTGTTGGAGCGTTTTAACGTAGACCCTACGGAAAACGCGTTTGTAACGACCTATCTGCGGGCGCTTGTCAAAGAAACTGCAACTCCTAACGGCGTCTTCGGCGTCAAAGTGATGCTCGATAGGGACGTGAAGCCGTTTTTCGAGGGTTTGCGAGAGGTTCACGGTTCTCTCTCCGACGCCCAACTCCTCCGGGCGACCTTCGCCGACCTGCGTTTCGTCTACCTGACGCGGCGCGACAAGGTGCGTCAGGCGGTCTCGTTCGTGCGGGCGCGGCAGACGGGAGTGTGGGAGCGTTACAGTGGTGAGGCGAAACCTGAAACACCTCGGCTCGAGTTCGACTTTGCCGCCCTCAACCAGACTGTTCACGACCTGACGCTCTGTGAGGCGCGCTGGCAAGACCTGTTCAGTGCGCTCGGCGTCTCGCCCTACACGGTCGTCTACGAGGACTACGTGCTGGGGCCGGAGGAGGCGGTGCAGGAGATTTTGGACTTTTTGGGGCTCGAGCCCTCACCCACTTGGTCACTGCCGGAATTGCCGATGCAGCAGCTTGCCGACGAGGTGTCGGACGCTTGGGTAGAGCGTTACCTCGAGGTCGCATCCCGCTGACGAGACAGAACGTTCTATCTTCTCAGTTCGCCGTTTAAGAACGAAAAAGGGGGATAGGTTTGCTCGAGTCCAGTTTGCTGAAGTCCAGGTTCTGTCGATAACTAGGCTCTCCAATCCGACCCTCACCACTCTAAGAGAGGCCAAAAACAGGTGGCGAGTAGATACGAAACCCACACGCTACACGCCACTTGCTTGCGAGCGCGAGAAGAACAGCGTTGACAGAGAACAACTCTCAACCGAACCTGGAACGCCCAGACTCAGCTCGAGAGCTGCGCCTCCTTTGCTTTGGTTACGGCTTCGGCGAGCAGCTTTTCATCGGTCAGGTCGAGGCGTAGCGGCGTCAGTGAGACGTAGTTGTTCTCAAGCGCCCAGCGGTCGGTCCCCTTTTCAGCGCCCGTACGCGGATAGGCTGCAAACCAGTAGTGAGACCGCCCCATCGGGTCCTCCCCGGGGACGACGCTACCCTCGTAGTGACGTACCGACTGCCGCGTCCAGCGGGTACCTTGAGGTTTGTAGGGCAAGTTGACGTTGACCAGCGGCAGCTTGGGTTCTTCTAAAAGCTGTTCGACGATCCTCTGAATAAACGGCTTAAGCACCTCGTAGTCGGGCGGCGTGCCCTCGTAGGGTGCGCTGAAGGCGACCGCCTGAATCTCTAAAAAGGCGGCCTGTTTCGCCGCCGCGACCGTACCCGAGTGCCAGACGTTGTGACCCAGGTTGAGACCCAGATTGATCCCTGAAAGCACCAAGTCGACGTCATCCCAGAGGTGCGCGCCGAGCGCCACACAGTCGGCGGGGGTACCGTTGACGCGGTAGGCGTCGAAACCGTCGACCGGCGTGGCGTGGTAGTGAAGCGGTCTGCTGATCGTAATGGCGTGACCCATCGCGGACTGTTCGACGTCGGGCGCGACGATCCGCACCTCGCCGAAACCCTGCGCGACTTCCGCCAGAGCGCGTATACCGGGGCTGTAGATACCGTCGTCGTTAGAGACTAGAATACGCATTCTATAGGGTAGCACCCACACTTCACCCTTACGTCAGCGGTTGTACCTTCAGCAAAACGTGGCCGACTAGGTCAAGGCCGAGATAACATTGTGAAGATAGAGCTTACGCGGTGGGACGGCCCGGATACCCGCCCCTGCCAAATCGCGCCTAAAAGCTGACCTGTACCGAGAGATCAGGTTCTATCAACTCGGTTCAAACGTAGATGCTGCCGTGCAGGGCGGTTGGTGCTTAGTCGGTAGCCCTAAAACTGCCGGGCGGTTGGACGGGCTACTCTGCGGCGTTCACACCGTTGAACAGAATTTTTGCATCCCGCTGCGCGGAAGCTCAGCACGGACGTTGCACAACGTACAGCCTAAACCGCTGTTCCGACAGGCAACTCGGCGCAACACTTCAGCGTTGAACCTGCGAGACGAGTTCAGTACGGTTTCTGACGCCGTGCTTGTCGAAAAGGTTGGATACGTGCGCCTTAACGGTTCGTTCAGAAATGCCCAGATTCTCGGCGATGGCTCGGTTGCTGAGTCCGCCACCGAGCAGCCCCAGCACCTCCTGCTCACGTTCGGTCAACTGCGGCGCGGCGATGGTGCCGAGGGTGCGGGTCAGCAGTTCGCGGCTTGCCCAGATTTCACCCCGCCGAACCGCCTCGAGCGCCAGTTTGAGGCGGCTTAGTGGGTCGTCCGGTCCCAGATAACCGCGGTAGCCCCGTTGCAACAAACGAATCGCTTCATCTTCGTCACCGGAAAAGAGTGCCAGCGTCGGCACGGGCGGTGGAGCGGGATACGGGGGTTTGGTGCGCGTCAGGTAAGCGAGGGCGATCTCGACCTCGTCGGTGTGGGTTTGCTCCGGCTTAAAACCAAGGCTCGAGACAAGTTCTGTCAAAGCTCGGTTCAAAATCTCAAATTCAGTTACGATCCAAACATGCATTACGACTCCAAAGGTCATCGTTCAGGCAAAGTGAGCGCAAGATGTAAAGGTTTAGCCCACAAGCATGGCGCACAACTATCTCCAACTCTACTGTTAGGCGTCTCACCTTTATGTGAAAGACCGAACAGGTCAACAGCATTTTAGCAACTACTCCTACACCGTTTTGGACAAAATCCGTTTGTCTTCGCGGCTTTTCACTCTGACTTCTCAGCGTCTACCAGTCGTATCCGGCCTAAAGAGGATCTTGAGACGTTGGTTTTACAGTAGTTGTAGCCTTTATCAGAGGCGGTGACCTTCGAGCGTTAGCCAGAAGTCGATACTTTCACAGCTTTAGTTTCGTATACCCCGGTCGATAGCGTTTGTGCGTAACATCACATTTGTTTACAAATATGCCGCCGCAGACCAATTACAGAGGTTGTTCACGACCAACGCCACGACGGCAGGTTGACGCAATGTAAATAAACTCGGCAGGTTCCGTAGCCACCCGTTCGGTCGTTAGACGCTGTTAAGTCTTGCCGTTTAGAAAATCCGTTCAGATTTGTGCCGGATACGCAACATGTCGACACTTTAAACCTCGAGTGCTAGGGGATAGGGAGCAAAAGGTGGAAACTGGGAGGTATGACAAGTACACCCCAGTTCCAAGGCCAGTCTACGCTGAGCGACCTTTTCACTGTTGTTTACGTGAT
>JAABUN010000724.1_pt1 | contig 81847 bp, 82 predicted proteins | sample 5559311 | NCBI WGS metagenome assembly JAABUN01 (sample SAMN10711877, study PRJNA513370) | rock metagenome | isolation source: Antarctica rocks | place: Antarctica: Victoria Land, Siegfried Peak sud
CCATCCGCGCCCACTGGTCGTCGCGCAACCCATACCGCCGTGTCATCGCCTCCCCCTTAACCGTCGCGCCGCCCGCCCGCCCCTCCTACCCTACCACAACTGAGGACACGCCCTAGCAATCACGGTAGGGGTATCGTGCCATCCCTCGCGAGTGTACGATTGTACCAAGGCCCACCCACCCTGCTCGCTTGCGACCACCGCCCCCGTCGGCTACGATCGACAGGGGACGACGCGGACGCCAACGGTGAGGACAAGGGAAAGGTCTGGACCGCGATGGGCTGTCGCACAGCGCTGATCTACGGGCCGCGCTATCACGATTACCGCTTCAACGACGAACACCCGTTCGACCCTTTGCGCCTGCGCCTGACGGTGGAGTTGATCGCGGCCTGCGGACTGTTCGACGCCGAACATCGGCTCCTGCCGCCGCGCCCGGCCACCGACGCGGAGTTGGCGACGATCCACAGCCCCGCCTACATCGCGGCGGTGCAAGCCGCCGGGCGGGGCACGCTCCCCCCCACTACGGCGGCCGACTTCGGACTCGGGACCGATGATGTGCCGATCTTCCCCGGTATGCACGAAGCGGCGGCGTTGCTCGTCGGCGGCTCGCTCCTCGCGACCGAGTTGGTGATGCGCGGCGAGGTCGCGCATGCCTTCAATCTCGGCGGCGGCCTGCACCACGCCATGCGCGCCCGCGCGGCCGGCTTCTGCGTCTACAACGACATCGCGGTCGCCTGTCGCCACCTGGTCGACCAACACGGCGCGCGTGTCCTCTATATCGACAACGACGCCCACCACGGCGACGGCGTGCAGGAACTTTTCTACGACACCGCCGATGTCCTGACCGTCTCGTTCCACGAAACGGGTCGCTACCTCTTCCCCGGCACCGGCGCGACCCACGAGCGCGGGCGCGGCGCGGGCTACGGCTACGCCGTCAACGTGCCGCTCGATGCCTTCACCGACGACGCGGCGTGGCTGCACGCCTTCGAGGCGATCGTCCCCGCCCTCACGCGCGCCTATCGCCCCGACGTCATCGTGCTGCAGAACGGCTGCGACGGCCACTTCCTCGATCCGCAGACCCACCTGCACGCGACGACCCGCACTCCCGAGCGGGTCGCCACGCTCGTCCATGATCTCGCGCACGAGTGCTGCGACGGGCGGCTGATCGCGCTCGGCGGCGGCGGCTACGACATCTGGCGCGTTGTCCCCCGTGCCTGGACCCTCGTCTGGGCCGCGCTGGGCGAGCAGGCGGTGCCCGAAGCAGTGCCGCCCTCCTGGCTCGCAGCCTGGCAGCCCGTGGCCGGTAGACCCCTCCCCCAACGGATGCGCGACGCGCCCGATGCCTGCCCGCCAATCCCGCGCGTGCGCGAAGTGGCGGCCAACAACGCCGCCACCGTCGAGCGCGTCCTCACCGGCTCCCTACCCCTCATCACCCCGCGCTGATCAACCCAGCGCGACGGGCACCGAAGCAGTAGCGTCACACCCACCACCTCAGCCCCCAGTCCGCGAAGGTGGGCCCCGCTGCGCTCTGCTGTAGACTTCGCGGCCACAGCCTTCAGCCGGGACGATGGCAGAGCCCGGCGGGACTTCGGTCCAACGGCCCCCCGCCTCATCAGCACGCCCAATCCTTGTGGGCGACTCCGTGGCCGCAGCCCTTGGCCGGGGGTTTTCATCCCACGGATTTCCTCGCCCGCACTGCCCCCCCTGGAACTACGCACCTGCCCAGTGCTATGCCCACACGCTCCCCCAGGCTCGCGCCGCACGGCACCTCCCGTCGCACCCCACCTCCCGCACCCCCTGCGGCCCCCGCCGCGCCGCGCCGCCGCCTCTACGCGCCACGCCCCCGCCCCCACGGATACATCCCACCCCAGCATCCCACACCACATCACCCATTATCCCTGTTCGCTCCCTTGTGCCGGTGTGGTATACTACGTTTCAGGAATTGGAGTTTTCGGAATCTTCCGAAAGATAGGGAATTAGGGATGAGCGTGAAGCTGGAGTTGCAGGATATTCTCGCGACCGTGCGGGATGACCTCGTGGGCGTCGATGCCAAGGTGCGCCAGGCCGCCGAGGTCGATTATCCCCTCCTCGCTACCGTGGTCGATGCGGTGATCGGGTCGGGCGGCAAGCGCCTGCGCCCCGCCCTGATGCTGCTGATCGCCCGCGCCCTCACCCACGAGCCGAGCCGCGTCATTCTCGCCGCCGCCGCCTCCGAACTCCTCCACACCGCCGGGCTGGTCCATGACGACCTGATCGACAATGCCGCCACCCGACGCGGTGCCCCGACCCTCAACTCGCTCTTCGACAGCGGCACCGTCATCCTGCTCGGCGATTATCTCTTCGCCCAGGCCGCGCGCACCGCCGCCGCCACCGGCAGCACCCGAGTGATGGACATCTTCGGGCGTATCCTGGCCGAGATCACCGACGGGCAACTGCGCGAGATTTTCAAGGCCCACGACGCCGACCAGACGATCGCCGACTACGAGCGCCGGATCTATGGCAAGACCGCCTCCCTCTTCGCCGGATCGGCCGAGATCGCGGCGGTTCTTTCCGAAGCGCCGGAAGAGCAGATCCAGGCGGTGCGCCAGTATGCCAGCGACCTCGGCATCGCCTTCCAGATCGTGGACGATGTCCTCGACATCCGCGAGACCAGCGAAACCCTCGGCAAGCCCGCCGGCTCCGATCTGCGGCAGGGCACCGTCACCCTGCCGATGCTCTACTTCATCGGTAACGGCCACGACCCGGCCGCTGTCGCCTTGGTACGCCGCGCCATCACCGGCAACGAGGTATCCGAGGAAGATTACGCCACCGCGATTGAGCAACTGCGCGCGACCGATGTCCTCGGCCAGAGCCTCGACGAAGCGATCCGGTACATCGAGCGCGCGAAAGATGCCCTCCAGGCCCTGCCACCGAGCGCGGCGCGCGACAACCTGAGCGCCCTGGCCGACTTCGCCGTCGAGCGGCATCGCTAACGCCGCCACCCCGCTTCGTCGCCTGGACCGCACTCCCGCCCCGCGCAGCGGTGACTCGCCGCCAATTGCTACCACTACCTGCCCCGGCCTCAGGGGTGAACTTCACTCCCGCGCAACGAACATACTCACGCGGACTCGTCGGCAGCCCCGCTTTAGCTGCCCACATATAAGATGTCCGTTCACACGATTCTATAACGATCGCCATTCCCCCCCAACTTCCCACAGCCTCATCGCTCGCGATGCGCCGTGCCAAACGACAGGCGCGGCTTCTTCGCGGCGCCTCAGCATGACCGTTCGTGAGTATTCGGCTATTCACGAAAGCAGCGGTCCTTTTCGGCAACGGGTCTCACAGATATGCGCCAGATTGTCTTGGTCTTTCCCACCCTCCCCGCGTCGGGGAGGGTCGCCGCCCGCAGGTCTCTGGAGCATCTCTGGAGCATTGCTGAACCACCGCGACTGGTGGCCGCGACTGGTGGCGATGGGGAAGGGTCACCCTACTCTACCACCCACCCCTCGCCTTCCCCTGTAGGGGCGTTCCCTGCTGCGGCAGGGCCGGGCAACCGCCCGCTCACCCACGCCATACGGCCCGACCTATCACCATCATCCCCCACCCCTCCCCCCACCCTCCCTTTCAGGGGAAGGTCGCCGCCCGCAGGCGGCAGGGGCACGTCAGGCCCGTCGCAACGGGTATTATGCCCTTCACGGGTACGAGAGAAGCGGGGCCGGGAAGGGGTCACCACTGCCACGTACTGATGGAACAGACTGCTCAGCCATAACGCAAGATGCGGCTTCCTCACGGTGACGCGGCCTCCCACGCCCGATCGGTCATGCGGAGTCGCCGCCAAGAAGCCACGCCCATCCCACCCTGTACATACACTTCGTACCCAAGGTATACTGCCCGCATCAGCGTCGCCGTGCTAGGCAACAGCCGTGGGGGGACAGTGGCCGAACCTTCCGAAACGTGCGGGAGCGAGATGCCGCTACCCGCGTCCGTCCCGAAATCGACTCCCCGCACACCGCCCGCTCGCTGGTCACGGCGTGTTCGGACGCTCCTCCTCGCCATCACGCTGGCCCTCAGCACGGTCGCATTGCCGTCCGAATACGGCCCGCGCGCCGCGCTCGCCGACACTCGCCCCTACAACACCGCGCTCCTCGTCGCCGCCGATACCGGCCTGGCGCTCGATGGCGTCGTCACCGACGGCGTGACGCTCGCCTGGCTCGACACGCGCGGCGCGATCTACACACGCACCCTGGCCGACGGACGCGAAACCCGCGTTCTCGACGGCCCGGCCCGGCGCAGTCAACTCGCGCTCGGCGGCGGCACACTCGTCTGGACGGAGCGCGGCCCGAACGGCGTCGCCTTGCGCGGCCTGCGGCTCGGCGGGGGCGAGCCGCTCACCTTCGCCACCGGCCCGGGCGAGCGCAACAGCCCGGCGATCAGCGGCACCGTCGTAGTCTGGCGCGCGGCCAGCGGGACCGGCTGGCAGATCGTCGGCCACGACCTCGACAGCCGCCGCGACATCGCGCTCACCGCGAACCCGGCGGCGCGCGGGAACGTCGCCATCGCCGCGCAGGCCGTGGTCTGGGAGGAATACCGCGAGGGGCGCTGGACCCTCGTCTCCTACGATCTCCAGGAGCGGCGCGAAGGGCCGTTGACGACGAGCGCCGACGACGACCTCGCCCCGGCCCTCGGTGCCGACGCCGCCGTGTTCGTGCGGCGGCGTGCCGATCGCACCGCCGGGTCGCTGATCGTCCGCGACCTCCGCACCGGCCAGGAACGGACGATCACCGCAAACCACCTCGTGCTGCGCCCCCGCATCGCGGGCGATCTCGTGGTCTGGGAGGACTGGCGCGACGGTATCCCCAGCATCTACGCCTTCGACCGCGCCTCGGGCAAGGAGTTTCCGCTCGCCCGCATGGAAGATGCGCGCGGCCCGGCGATCGGTGGCACCGTTGTCGCCTGGCTCGGCCAGGGGCAGTTCAGCGCGCGGATCACCGCAGTCCGCCTGGTGAAACCGCTGCCGAGCGATCCGCAGGACGCGCCGACCATCACCGATCCCGACGTGCGCTACTTCTCCGAGACGAAGCACAGCGTGTCGGGGGCCTTCCGCCAATTCTGGGCGCTGAACGGCGGCCTCCAGGTCTTCGGCCTGCCGCTCACCGAGTCCTTCGAGGAGGCCGGGCCGATCGGCGTCAAGCGTCAGGTGCAGTATTTCGAGCGCGCCAAACTGGAAGCCGCCCCACAGGATGCGAAGAACATCGCCCTGGCGCGGCTCGGGGCCGAACTCGCCAGCGGGCGCACCTTCCCGACCATCGCCCCGTTCGACTCCACCGCCGAACGCGCCTTCTTCCCCCAGACCGGCCAAGCGGTCAACGGTTGGTTCCTCCGCTACTGGCTGGCACACGGCGGCGTGAACGTCTTCGGCTTCCCCCTCTCGGGCGAAGTTGTGGAGAACGGTCGCACCGTACAGTACTTCGAGCGCGCCCGCTTCGAACTCGCCCCAGGGGCCATCGATCCCGAGTCCGGCATCTCCCTCGGCCAAATCGGCCGCGAAGCCCTCGTCAAACTTGGCTGGCTCGCCCCAGAACGCTAAACCCCTTGCGCGCCGCACTGCCCCCACGAATCAGCAACACCAGCCCTAGAAACGCAAAAACCCCCACTCCCACCGCCCAAACCTTGACAAGCGACGCCGCGCTACCTAGCATGACTGCAGGAGCGCAGCGCCGCTGTGCGCGATTCTGGCGATGGAGGGGCAGCACATGGAGCGCATGGTAGATTGTGTCAAACTTGGCCGCGCGCTCCCCGGACTGGAGAAGCCACCCTTCCCCGGCGAGTTGGGTCAGAAAATCTTCGAGACCGTCTCCGCCGAGGCGTGGCGGCAGTGGCAATCGCAGCTCACCATCATGATCAACCACTACGGGCTGAATCTGCTCGATCCCGGCACCCGCACGATGCTCGACGAGCAGATGGAAGAGTTCTTCTTCGGCGCGCAGCCGGAGATGCCCGAAGGCTGGGCACCCGACAGCCAGAAAGGCGGCGCACCAAGCGCCAAGGGCGGCGCACCCGCCCGGAAATAGCCCTGCACCCCACCCCCACCCCTACCCTCCCTTTTAGGGGAGGGTCGCCGCAGCGGGGAGGGGTCACCCCTGCGCGTCGAGGAACCCCCGCACCAGCCGATTGAACTCGCCGCGCCCTTCGAGGTTCGCGGAGTGGCCGACACCCGGCAATTCCACATACCGCGCCCCCGGAATGGCCTCGGCCAGTTCGCGACCGAGATACGGCGGCACGAGCGCATCATCCCCACCGGCAACCACCAGCGTCGGCATGGTGAGCGCGGCGAGCCGGTCGCGCCGATCCTGGCCGAGCGTGACCGCCGCCTGCCGCCGAAAAGCGTCCGACTCCTGCGGGTGCGGCGCGTTATCGGCGTAGCGCTGGAGATTGCGCAGGTTCGCCGGGCGCTCGAAGAAACGCCAACTGAGGAGCCAGGGCCAGGACTGTCGCGCAAAGTCGCTCGGCCCCAGGACCGGGTAGATCGCGCGCCACGCTTCCAGCACCGCCTCCAACCGCGCGTCGGGCCGGGCGAACGTGGAGACCAACGTCAGGCTCCGCACCCATTCGGGCGAATGCAGCGCCAGTTCCTGCGCGATGGCCCCGCCCAGCGAGAGGCCCACAACGTGGGCATCATCCACGGCGGCGTCATCCAGCACCGCGCGCACATCCTCCGCCATCTCCGCCAGGGTATAGGGCGCGCTGGCCCGACCACTCCGCCCCACATCCCGGTTATCGGGCGAGATGCAGTCGTAGCCGTCGCGAAAGGCGATGATCTGCGAGGTCCACGCCGTATGATCGGCGTTCAAACCCTGAATCCAGACAACCGGTCGCCCGGCCCCCTCCCGCCAGTAGGCGATCTCCAGCCCCTCGCGCCGCACCACCCGCCCCGCCCCGCCCCCCACCCGCCCCCCCCACGTATCCCTCGGCAAATGTCTCTGGAGCATCTTTGGACGACCGCGCCTGGTGGCCGCGACTGGTGGCTCCCGCCAGATGCTCCCGCCAGATGCTCCCGCCACGACGGGACGACGGGACGACGGGATGACGGGACGACGGGACTCATCACGCATCGCTCGCCACTTTTCACTCGTCCCTCTCCCTACAACCCCCGCCAGCGCGCCACCAAACGTTTCACCGTCAGGATGTAGAGTGCCGGATCGTTGGCATCATAACCCGGCGCGTAGATCGGCACGATCCTATCGATGGTGTCCAGCCCGAGTTCGCGCACATAGACCTCGTCGATCAGGCGATACCAGTCCGCAATGCCCTCGCGCCAGCCCTCGTAGGGCCGGTAGCCCTCGAAAGATGGCTGCCCCGCCAGCGCCCGGATATTGCCGACCGAATAGGTCGTGCGCGCGACGCCGCGCGTCCCGGCCGCACTCTCCACGATGAAGAAGGCGAGGCAGTAGGCCGGATCGATGCCGCGCGCCACGCCCAGGTCGTAGAACGCCTGCGCCTCATCCACCGCCGGAGAGTTGTAGCTGGCGAGCACGCGGCGGATACGCGCCACGTCGATCGACGGCGGCCCCAGCACCGGCGCGGCCCCCAGCGGGGTGATATCGGGCGTCGGCTCGATCGTCGGGGGCGGTGGCGACAGCGCCCGCCGCACCGAGCGCTCGGCCAGCAGCGCGCCGCCGACAAGCGCGAGGGCGACGATTACCACCGCCAGCACCGCCAGCACCGTGCAGCCCTGCCGCTCGGACGGACGCGGTCGAAAGGAGCCCCACACGCGTCCCCGCCGCCGGGTGCCACCTGGGTCGGCAGCCCCACCATTGGCGCCGATTCGGCGACCCGCCATACGCCCCGCTCGCCCATCTTCGCCCGATTCGCCCTGCCCCGCCATGACCTCAACCACTCGGATCGCGCCCGCCGCCCGCCATCGCGCGCGAAGTGTAGCACGCACCGCCCAGCCGCACCGAGGATAAAACCCCTGCGCTCTCACTCCGCCGGACAGGAACGCCATCCGCCAATGTCAGCGCCTGGCTGGTGACACCCGAATAGGTTTGATAAAGGCTGGTACAATTCCTCGGTCAGCAACGGAACCGATCCGTCCTGGGAGATCAAGTATGACAGCGCCAACACCGCCGACTCAGAGCGCCGATATCGGCAATAACAATTTCCGCTGGCTGGAGCCGGACGAAGAGCGACAGCTTTTCGATAAGCGCGCGCGCGCGCTTATGAACATGGGCGGCCCGGAGTTCCTGCGCAGGCTGGATCTGGGCGAATTCGATCAAGCGCTCGAGGAAGAAGACGACCTCAACTTGTCCCATCTTGTGTCGCTTTCCGACCTTGGCCGCTGAGTCGCCGCAGGACGCCGCCGAACTATTTTTGCGCCCGCTCAGGCGGGCGCTTTCCTGCATCACTAACGAGTACCTGGGCGGCGGTTACCACCCCAGCAGACCAACCCTCTTGAGCTTCCCCAACGCTCGTAACGATGGCTATATCCGCCTGCGGAGCGATCACTGCCAACTCCAAACGCAGAGACTCATCGAGTTTCGCCTGAGCTATAACTACGAGATCACCGAGGGTGCCGATGGTTGGGTGGCCCATACGACGGGCTACAACTATGCGTTCCAGCTCGACAACGGGCGCGAGATAGTCGCGTATCACTTCGATCCGCGCCGCAGATGGAAGGTGCAGACGCCCCATCTCCACGTCCGGGGCCTCGCCGCCCCTTTGGCGCTTTCCAGGGCACACTTCCCGACTGGGCGCGTCTCGATCGAGGAAGTCATCCGCTTCGCCATCACCGAACTGCGCGTTCGCCCCCTGCTGCCGGACAATCTATGGCAGGCGCTCCTTGAGGAGACGGAGCGCGCGTTCATCTCGAATCCGCCCCCCTGAGTGCATCCCACCCACGCCTGACCAACGGCGCTGCTATACTCCCTGCGATACAGAACGGATAGCCGCTCCACGCCATGCCGCCATGCAGACAAAGGGCCAACGGAGCGCATGAAAAAAGGCAAACCCCCGGAAGACGAAAATCCCCGCTCGGAGTTCGGTGAGGTCCTGCTGCATCCCGACGAGGCCAAGGCGATCTTTCGCACTGAGATGACGCGCCAGATCCTCACTCGGGGGATCGCGGTGGAGAACTTGCAGCCCCGGATGATCCCGCAATTGATCGAGGCCAACATGGATGCGATGCTGACGGTGCTGGCCGAGAACAACCACCGCATCGTCGATCTGCTCTACCAGATGGGCCTGATCACCTTCGCCACCGAGGACACAGCGGACGACGAGACGGCGGAGTAGCGGCGGCAGGCCGCCCGCCACTCGGCCCGGTCGCGCCCGGCCGCTCGCCAGCCCGCACGGAGAGAAAACCCATGGCAAGCGACACGTTCAAGGCGCTGGTCCTGGAGCAGCACGATGGCACGGTGGCAGCGGCGGTCCGCGACCTCGACCGTAGCGCCCTCCCGGACGGCGAAGTGCTGGTCCGCGTCGCCTACTCCACCCTCAACTACAAGGATGGGTTGGCGATCACCGGACGAGGGCCGGTCGTCCGCGACTACCCGATGGTGCCGGGGATCGACTATGTGGGCACAGTCGAGGAATCGGCCTCCGCAGCGTTCGCGCCGGGCGACCAGATTATCCTCACCGGCTGGGGCGTCGGCGAGCGCCACTGGGGCGGGCTGGCGCAGTTGGCGCGGGCACAGGCCGATTGGCTGGTAAAATTGCCCGCCGGGTTGAGCCCGCAGGCGGCGATGGGCTTCGGCACGGCGGGGCTGACGGCGATGCTCTGCCTGATCGCGCTGGAAGAGCAGGGGCTCCAGCCCGGCGAGCGCGAGGTGATCGTCACCGGCGCGGCGGGCGGGGTCGGCAGCATCGCTGTCGCCCTCCTGGCCGGGGCGGGCCACAATGTGACCGCCTCGACCGGGCGAACCGCCGCGCACGACTATCTGCGCGGACTCGGCGCGCGACAGGTTGTGGACCGCGAAGCCGTGGCGACGCCGCCCGCTCGACCGCTCGCGCGCGAGCGCTGGGCGGGCGGCATCGACACCGTCGGCGGCGAAACCCTCGCCTCGCTCCTGCGCTCGACCGCCTACACCGGCGCGATCGCCGCCTGCGGCCTGGCCGGTGGGACCACGGTGAATACCACCGTCCTGCCCTTCATCCTGCGCGGCGTGCGCGTGATCGGCATCGATTCGGTGCTGGCCTCGCGGGCGCGGCGAGAAGTCGCCTGGGCGCGACTCGCGCGCGACTTCCCGGTCGCGCAGTTGGATAGCGTGACGCGCATGGTGCCGCTCGGCGAGGTCGCGGGGCTGGCTGACGCGATCATCGACGGTCAGGTACGCGGGCGCATCATCGTCGATGTGAACGCCTGATCCGTTCTGCCCCGCCGCATCCCGACCGCACAAACAGTCGCGCGAATGAGTGGTAAACGACCCCGGAGGGAGTGAACGCAGGATGTCCGGCACCATGCCGCCGATGAGCCCGATCAAGCGGAAAGAGTACCGCTCGCGGGTGCTCCAATTCCTGACCGGGCTGCGCTTCCCGGCCACGCGCGAGCAGATCCTGGCGCACTACACCCGCAAGAACACGCCAATGGAAGTGCTGGAGGAGACGATGGCCCTGCCGACCGGCTCTTTCGCCAGCGCCGCCGAATTCGCCGACGTCCTGGCCGCGAGCCACGCGCTGCGCGCGCCCCACACCTGGACCAGCCGCGAGATCCGCGACTAGCGCGCGCAACCAGCGCCCTCGTCGCCCGTTCAAATGTGGATACATCGGTGGCGAGGAGTGGTGAGGACGGGCGGCATATGGGATAGCCCACGGTTGCCTCGCAACGTGCGCCCGTGGTACATTCTCGCGATTCCACGCGACCGGGGTATCCGAGAATCGCGCGCAGTGCCTGGCTAACCAGCATTGAGGGGAATATATACGTGGTCGCCAGAGCGCAAGAGCTGTTCAATTACCGCAGCCTGGTCCGCAACCTGGTGCTGAAGGACCTCAAGGTCCGCTATAAAAGCTCCTTCCTCGGCTTCCTCTGGTCCCTGCTCAATCCGCTCCTGATGATGCTGGTCTACACCATCGTCTTCACCAAGATTTTCCCCTCGCAGATCCGCAACTTCGAAATCTTCGTCCTCAGCGGCCTGCTGCCGTGGAATTGGTGCGCCCGCAGCCTCTCCGCAGGCGCGACGAGCCTCCTCGACAACAGCACGATCATCAAGAAGGTCTACTTCCCGCGCGTCCTGCTGCCCATATCGACCGTGGCTTCAGAAGCGGTCAATTTCCTCCTCGCCCTGCCGACCCTCTTCGTGCTGATGCTCGTGTTCCGCCTGCCCTTCACCCCCTGGATCGCCTATCTCCCGGTCCTCTTCGTGATCCAGGCGATGCTCCTGATCGGCCTCAGCCTCTTCCTGGCCGGCCTGAACGTCGTCTTCCGCGATACCGGCGTCATCCTGGAGGTCGTGATCCTGGCCTGGTTCTTCCTCACCCCGGTCTTCTACGACATCAAGCTGGCCTATCCCGACGCGGCGCGCTGGATCTATTGGCTCAATCCGATGGCCTCGATCATCGAGCAGTACCGCACGATCCTCTATTCCGGCAGCCGCCCGGACATCTTCTTCGATATTCGCGCGGGCGCGACCTGCTTCGCGATCATGGCCCTCGGCTACCTCTTCTTCATCTCGCTCAACCGTCGGCTGGGAGAACACCTGTGAGCCGTCGCCCTTCCACCCACAGCGACGAGAACGCGGTCGAGTTCGTCGGCGTCTCGCGCCAATTCACGATCCATCACGAGCGCAAGGAATCGTTGCAGGACTGGTTCATCCACCGCTTCCGCAACGACCGCTCGGCGGATGAGCGCTTCTGGGTCCTCAAAGACGTCAGCTTCGACATCAAGCGCGGCGAGACGGTCGGCCTGGTCGGGCGCAACGGCGCGGGCAAGAGCACGATGCTCAAGCTGGTCACCGGCATCCTCGAACCGAGCAGCGGCCAGGTGCGCGTCGCGGGCCGCACCTACGCTATGCTGGAACTCGGCGCGGGCTTCCACCCCGAGCTGTCCGGTCGCGACAACATCTACCTCAACGGCTCGATTTACGGTTTCGGGCGGAAGGTGATGCGCCGGAAGTTCGAGGACATCGTCGCGTTCGCCGAACTCGAACGCTTCATCGACACCCCTGTGAAGCACTATTCGTCCGGGATGTTCATGCGCCTCGGCTTCGCCACGGCGATCAACATGGATCCGCAGATCCTGGTGATCGACGAAGTCCTCTCGGTCGGCGATATCGCCTTCCAGCGCCGTTGTAACGATGCCATCCGCGCGTTGCAGGACAAAGGGGTGACCATCCTCTTCGTCTCGCACAGCAGCGAGCAGATCCGCGAGTTCTGTCACCGCGCCATCCTCCTCTCCAACGGCGGCGTCCTGGCCGACGGCGAGGTCGAGGATGTGCTGACCGAATACGCGCGCCTCCAATTGCGCGAAGGGCCGGGCGGGCAAGGGTCCGACACCGGCCTCGACGGCGCGGCCACAGCGAGCGTCGGCCCATCGCCTAACGGCGACCATGCGCGCGCACAGTTCGCCAGCGTCTCGCTCCGCGATGCGCGTGGTCAGGCGACGCAGCACTTCGCGCCCGGCGAATCGTTGACCATCGCACTGACGACCATCGGCGACCACCACAGCCCGCTCGACACGATCGTGCGCTGGCGCACCCCGCTCGGCCTGCTCCTCTTCGAGGGCCGCCAGGCGCTGCCGCCCGTCCCGCACGGCAGCCCGCGCGGCATGGCCTGCCACTTCCCGATGCTGCCGATCCAGAGCGACGACATCATCGTGGAGGTGTTGCTGACCGACCCCACCAACGGCATCACCATCGACACCGCAGAACTGCACCTCCACCTCGATGCCCCGCCCGGCCCGCTCCTCCAGATCGAGCATACCTGGGAACCATCAAACACCCGCCCCCAAAATGGCACGGGGCAAGCGCAAGCAACACCGTCGCTCACGACCGTCAGCGGCGACTAAGCGCCACGTTTCGCGAGCAGCATACGGCCCTCAGCCCGGCATTGCTGCGGCTCGCCACCGCCGCCCAGAAGGCACCTGCCCATCCGAGAAGCGGGGAAGACCAGCCGGTAGGATGTGCGTGATTGCGAGGCGGTGTTGCCCCCGAACCTGCTGCTTACCCGTCGTCAGCAGCGGTGGAGCAACGATTCCCCCCTCTCCCTCGGATGGGCGGGTGCCCCCTGGGCGGCAGGATGGCGAGCCGCAGCGACGCCAGGGGTGAGGGTGCCCAGCCGCCGCAGCCGCTGCCGGGGGTAAGCCCCCACCGATCAAGGAGTACCGCCGTGAGCGCCGCAGAAGCCCCGGACGAACCGGCAGCCACCAGCGCGGGCCTCCGCCTACGCGCGACCTGGCGAACCCAGGCGGAGCGTTGGTCGCATGTCAGCGCGCACCTACCCCTCGGCGGATCGGGCCGACTGGGCGCGGCGCTCGGCGCGGGGCAGCGCGCGACGCGCTATCTCCTGCGCTGGTACATCAACCCGATCGTGGAGCAGCAGAACCACGCCAACGCCGCCTTCCTCAGCCTCGACGCCCTCACCCACGCCCACGCGCTGGAACTCGCGCGCGAGGTGGCCGAGCTGCGCGCGCGCGTGGGCGAACTGGAACTCCGTCTCGCCAGCGGTGACCCGGGACCGTCATGACCCGGCTCGACGTCTTCACCCCCCTCCCGCCGAGCGGCAGCGGCATCGCCCGCTACAGCGCCGAATTGCTCCCCGCCCTCGCCGCCGACTATGCCATCACCGCCGTGATCGCCGACGATGCCCCATCCCCAGCGCCCTTGCCAGACTCCATCCGCGTTGCGCGCGCGGGCGCGGCACGCGCCACCCTCCCACGACCCCACGCGACGATCTACCAACTCGGCAACAGCCCCGAACACGCCTATATCGCCGCACACGCCGAGCAGGAACCGGGGATATGTATCCTCCACGACGTCGCCCTCCCGCATCTCCAGCTCTGGCGCGCGCTCCATGGCGGCGCGGACGCGACCCGCGCCTACTCCGCCGAGATGGCCCTGCGGTACGGCACAATCGGGCAACGCGCCGCCGCCGACCTCCTCCACAATCGCCAATCACCGGTCCCCTATGCCGACATCCCCCTTTGCGAGCGGATCGTGGAGCGGAGCCTGCTCACGGTCGTCCACAGCGCCTATGCCCGTGCGGCGGTCCTGCGCCATTGCCCCGGCGTTGCCGTCCAGATCGTCCCGCACGGCGTCCCGCTGCTGCCGGAGGGCGACCGCGCGCAGGCACGGGCAACGCTCGGCCTGCCACAGGGCGCGGTGATCGTGGCGGCGCTCGGCAACCTCATCCCCGAGAAACGGCTGGAACGCGCGCTCGGCGCGTTCGCGCGCGCCCTCTACCATCTGCCCGAGGCGGTGTTCGTCGTCGCGGGTGCCAGCACGCCCCACTACGATCCGCGCCCCCTCGCGCGGCACGCCGGGCTGGAGCCGGTCACCCGCTGGCTCGGTCGCGTCGGGGACGAGACCTTTCAGCAACTCCTCGTCGCCGCCGATCTCTGCGTGAATCTCCGCTGGCCGACCGGCGGGGAAACGTCGGGGAGCCTGTTGCGGATGCTCGCCGCCGGTCGTCTAACGCTCGTCAGCGACGCCGGATCGTTCGTGGAAGTGCCGGAGGACGCCTGTGTGAAGGTGCCGCTCGGCGATGATGAAGAAGCGACGATCGTCCGCGCGATCATCTGTGCAGGGCGCGAACCGGCGTGGGCGGCGACACTCGGCGCGCGCGCGCGCGCCTTCATCGCGCGCGAACACTCGTTCGCGCGCGCGGCATCCGGCTATCGCGACGCCATCGCACGCGCCACCCCTCCCGCCAGCAACAGGTGACCGGACCGGGTCGCGGTCCGGACCGCGACCCGAACCGCGACCTGGGGCCAGATGTGGTATAGTGCCGCCCGTTAGTCCGGCGAGAAGGGGCGATCCGCGCGAGCATTCGACGCGTCGTGCCGACCGATCGACGTGGATCGACCGACAGGCGACAGGTAAAAAAGCGGCGGGGGGATACTTTGGCGGTTGTATCGTATGAGCGGTTGCGGGCGATGGATGTCTACGACAAGAATGATGTCGTCGTCGGCATCATCAGCGATTTGGTGATCGACACCGAAGCGAACGACGTCTTCTACGCCGTGATGACCCCCGCAGGTGTCCTCGAAGGCCGGGGACTCGGACAGGCGCGCTTCCCGGTGCCCCTGCGCGCCTTCGAGTTCCTGGGCGACCGTCTGCGCCTCGCCCTTGAGGCCGACTACGTCCGCAAGGCCCCGCCGATCGCCCCCGATGTCCCCTACAACGTCAGCGCCCAATACGAATCGAAGATCTTCGGCTTCTGGGGGGTGACACGGTAGTCGGTGGTCGGTGGTGGTCGGTGGTCGTCGGTCGTCGGTCGTCGGTCGTCAGAAGAGCGGGGCCACCGATGGTGCATCGGCGGCCCCGCTCCTCTTCGCTACGACTTACTTCTCGCCATGCCAGCGACTACTCCTCCGAGGGCTGGCCGCCGGCACCGCCAACCGGGCCAGGAGCGTCTGCGCCGCCGCGACTGGCCGGACCGTCAACGACCGGACTCATCTCCGACTCGCCAGCAGCAGCCCCTTCTTCTGACGACTGACGACCGACGACCGACGACTCCCCCACCGGCTGAATCGAGACGCGCCGAAAGTCGCCCTCGCCGCTGCTCTCGGTCGCGACCTCGGTGTCCTTACGGAGGGCGAGATGGACGATGCGGCGCTCGTTGGCGGGCATCGGCTCCAATTGGATCGCGCGCCCGCTACGGGCCACCTGACGCGCGACACGCTCCGCCAGGCCAATCAGCGACTCCTCACGTCGGCGCTTGTAGCCCTCGATGTCCACCGAGACGCGGGTCCAGTGGCCGATACGACGCGTCACCAGCAGATTGACCATGTATTGCAGTTGCGCGAGATGTTCCCCGCGCCGCCCGATCAACATGCCGAGATCGTTCCCGAGGACATTCACCCCGACCGTTGGCGGCCCCTCTACCTCGTCGTCGCTCACCGCTTGCGGGACCACCCGCACCTGGAAGCCCATCGCCGTGAGCAGTTCGGTGGTCACCGCCATCGCGACCGCGGTCGTTTCGTCGGGCTCGATCTCCGGGGCACGCGCTGCGGGGACACGCGACGGTGGCCCCGTTGCGCCGCGCATCGGTCGCGCGTGGCCCCGCGACGGCTGCGACGCCTGCCCGCGCACGCTCACGCGGACCAGGGCCTCGTCGTCATCGGCTCCCCCCCCACGGGGCTCGGCCAGCACCTCGATCTCGACCTCGTCGCGCGTTCGCCCGAGCTGTTCCAGGGCGAGTCGCACCGCCTCTTCCACCGAGATGGCCTGAATCTCCACAGTTGTGCGGCGGTCCATGCTCCTCCCGTCCTCTCCGCTTCTCCCCGGTGATCAACGCGGCCCCCGGCCCCGCCTCCTCTGACCACCCCTTCGCGACGACACCAGGGCGGATCGTCCCAGCGATCCGCCCCGGCGCTGACTTGCTTTCCTCACCCGACCGTGCGCCCGTCGTCACCGACCCCAGCATTATCGCCTCACCGGGACAACAATGGGACCAGTAACGCAATTAACGCGGTGGCCGCTTCGGCGTCGTACCATTCCCGTTGCGGCCATTCACCGTCGTGACCGTTTTGCGCACCGCCACGCGCGGGGCCGGGCCGTTGGGAGCGGGCGGCTCGCCTTCCCCGAGGGTGTCGTCGATATCGGCGGTGCCGAGCGCCGTCGTCGCCGCGACACGCCGCACCTTCGCCGTATTCGTCACCGCCACGCGCGGGCGTGGGCCATCGGCGCGGGCCGCCGCACCCTCGGCGCGAGCGCCGTTCCCCTTCACCACCACCGGTGCCTCGTCCGGCTCGGTGGCGACGCGCTGCTGCTCGACCTTCGCGATCTGCTTGCTAATCAGGCCCCACAGGCCCTTTTGCGGCATCGCCGGGCGGGCTTCGTCCGAGCCGGTGACGATCACCTTGCTCTCATCGATCGCGTCCGGGTCCGGGGGCAGATAACGCACCACTTCGGGCAGGAACGGCAACCACTCGCGCAGTCCGCCCCAGCCGGTGATGAAATACTGCTGCACCGCGCCGAAGACACTCTGCGTGGCCCAGTAGAGGACTAGGCCCGAGGGGAAGCTCCAGCCGAAGATGATCACCGTGATGGGCAGGAACTGCATCATCTGCGACATCATCTTCTGCTGCGGGTCGGTCGGCTTGTACTTGCCGGTCGGCATCGACATCCGCGTCTGGATCAACTGGAAGATGGCCGCGATGAACGGCATAATGTGCAGCCCGTCCGGCAACCCCAACGAGCCGAGCCAGAGGAACGACTGCTGGAACGGCCCATCGGGCGTTTTCGACAGTTCGTTGAGGCTCTGATACAAGCCCCAGAAGATCGGGAGTTGGAAAAAGATCGGGAGGCAACTCGCCGTCGGATTGATGCTGTGTTCCTGGTAAAGCCGCATCGTCTCGGCGGAGAGCTTCTGGCGATCGGTGCCATAACGTTTCTGCAGCGCCTTGATCTTCGGCTGCAAATCCTGCATCGCCCGCTGCGACTTAATCGTTTTCAGGGTGAGCGGCGTCAGCACCAGCTTGATCAGGACCGTGAAGATGATGATCGCCAGCCCGGGGCTGCCGGTCACATTCGCCAGCGTGGTCAACCCGAGCTTCATCAGCCCGACGAATTGCGTGAAGATCGGGATCGAGATGAGGTAGAACGGGCTGGCCCCTAGCACTGTCTGCCGCCTCCTGCCGCGCGCACCGGGCGCGGCATATCTTCGAGTTTCGTTGTCGCACCCGGCGGCTCGGTATACGATCGCACCCGAACCCTACACTCCGTGAGTTCCATAGGCTCTACTGATGGAGTTGGAGCGCTTCGCCTACCACCGATTGAACACGGGTTGCGCACAGAAGCTTACTCCACACCTGCCCCGCAGTGCCACTCTATCTACGCCGCGAACGCGCTTTCGTTGCACTCTGGAGGGGCATGTGTGGCCCGCCCAGCAGCAGGGCACATCTATCATGGGACGTAGTCGAAGCCGCCCTTAATGTATCACGGGACGTACCCTTAATGTATCACGGGACGTAATCGAAGCCGCCCTTGTTGTAGGGATTGCAGCGAAGCACGCGCCAGGCACCGAGACGGATCCCTTTAAGCAGGCCGTACTTGTCGACCGCCTCATACGCATATTGGGAACAGGAGGGGTGGAAGCGGCAGGTGTCGGGGAAAACGGGCGATATCCAGCGTTGATAGAAACGGATGGCGGCGAGGAGGGGTCGTTTCATCGCTTCTTGTCCGTATCGTCCGCCATTTCTGCCATTGAGAAAGGTGGTATCGCTATCGAGGAGGGGATGGCGTTATTGCCACCCAGCGCCGTGAGGGGTGCCGACTCAACTGCGACCGTCCTGCTCGCCCACGCGTTGGCTCGCCAGCGGGGTGGGCGGTGGCATCTTAAGCAGTGACGCCCGCGTCAACAATACAGTTACACCGGCGGCGATCTCGTCAAACGGCGCTTCGCGAATGCTTGGCCTGACGATGAAGACACAATCGAAGCCGGGGCGGATCCGGTCGGCGGTGTCGAGCGGGCGCAGGATCTCGCGCAATCGCCGCTTCGCCAGATTGCGTACCACCGCATTGCCGACGCGCTTGCTAATGACGAAGCCGTAGCGATTCCCAGGCAAGCCGTTCGACGTAGCGACCAGCGTCATCAGCCTATGGCCCCACGACCGCCCTGCGGCACGCACACGGCGAAAGTCTGACTCCGAGCGCAGGCGTAAGCGGCGTTCCATCACTCTCAGCGGGCGAATTGCGGGGTGCGAGACATGTCTCGCACCCCGCCCTTCGCATTAGTTTCGGGACAAGCCCTTCTTCTGCGCCTTACCGGTGCGCTGCTCGCTCACCGTCAGCACATGCCGACCCTTCAAGCGGCGGCGGGCCAGGACATCGCGCCCACTCTTGGAGGACATGCGCTCCATGAACCCATGCTTTCGCAGGCGCGGGCGACGCTTCGGCTGCCAACTGCGCTTAACCACGTTTGTCCCCTACCTCTCCACGTTTATCTATCCGCCACATCCCCAGCCGACCGCGAGGCGGAACTCGCTCGCCACCCCCTGGAACGTGTCTCGCTGACCCCTCAAAGCCCGTCTCACGCGCCCCGCACGGGGCCACAGCCCCCGGACGACCCGCCCACCGCATCAACACCACCGCGCGAACCGGAAGGCACAACGGGGCCGTATCACAGATACCGTCGCGCGATGGATGATCTCATCCCGCTTCGCCACACGCGACACCACAGAAACACGCCGCCAATTGCGACAGATCAGAGGGCATTATACGCGCCAAGCTGAAGCAGTGTCAACGGCATATAGCTCACCCATACGCCGCAAGACATGGACTTTCTCACCCAGATCAACTCGCCAACCAGACGCCATCACGCTCACAGAGGACCACCTCGCGCCCCCACCTCGCGCCCCCACCTCGCCCCCCAGTCCACGGAGGTGGACTTCGTGGCGGCACCTTCAGCCGGGACTTCAGTCCAACGGCATCCCCGCGCCGTGAGTCCCCAGCCCCCAACCCGGATGGCGGCACGGAAGGCCCGTTGGTACGGGCGAGTCCTGCGGGGCCTCAATTCGGGGCATCCCCGCCCCAGCCCCTCACCCCCCTCACCCCCCCCACCCCAACTCCTCCAACCGCCCATACCGGGCCAGCGGTGCCCCCAGCAGCGGCAGCGCGTACCGCCTGAACGCCGCCGTCACCGAGCGCCCATCCGCACCGATGAACGCATCCGGCAGCAACCGCTCCGTATTCGCGATCCGCGCCAGCGGCACCGCCCCATAGGAGACGCGATACGGCTCATCGTCCGCCCGCTCGATCGCGATCATCAGATCCGACTCGCCGCCCGTTGCTCGGCGCACCGCCTCGCGCCCGGCCGCCTCGGCCTCGGCCAGATCCGTCTCGGAGACCGCCACCATCGACATCCGCGCGATCGTCCCCGGCTTGTCGTAGCGCGCGCGCAACCCCAACGCCGTCGCAATCCGCTCGGTCAGCAGCGGCGCGATACCGGGGTAATAGGCGTGCCCGAACGCATCCACGAAGCCGCTCGCCCCGCCGCCGATCGGCAGGCCGGTCGCATCGCGCAACGTCTCCGGCACGACCGCCACGCAGTAGCCGTGGTCGCGCACGGCGGCGGCGATCTCCGCCAGCAGCGCCTCGAAACTGGCGGGCGGGCGCTCCGGCAGGAAGAGCAGGTGCGGGGCATCCCGCGCCTCGTCGCGCGCGAGCGCACACGCCGCGGCGACCCACCCCGCGTTCCGCCCCATCACCTCGATGATCTTCACCGGGTAGAGCTGCGGGCTCGCCTCGGTGTCGCGCCCCGCATCGCGCGTCGCGAGCGCCAGAAAGCGCGCGATCGAGCCGTAACCGGGGCAGTGATCGGTGTGCGGCAGGTCGTTATCGATCGTCTTGGGGATCGCGATGACGCACAGATCGTAGCCGACCTCCCGCGCCCGCTCGTGCAAACGGTGGGCGGTGTCGGCCGAGTCGTTGCCGCCGATGTAGAGGAAGTAGCGGATATCGCGGCGGCGGAGCGCGCCCAAGGCTGCATCCAGCTCGTCAGCGGCGAGCTTGTGGCGACCGGTGCCGAGCGCCGCAGACGGGGTACGCCGCAGCCGCGCCACCACCTCGGCGGGCTGTCGCCCCAGATCGAGCAGATCGTCGCGCAGCAATCCTTCGATCCCGCCGCGCATCCCCGCGACCGTCCCGACCGCCGCCGACGCCCGCGCCGCCTCGATCACGCCGACCAGGCTGGCGTTGATCACCGCCGTCGCCCCGCCCGACTGCCCGACCAGCAGATTGCCTCGCGCCGCCATGCCCACGCCCCAATCCTCCCGCACCTTCGCAGCACTCTTCCTAACGCGCAGGCTACCCGCCGGGGAGTATACACGCGCCACCGCCCTCCCCCTCCCTGATACCCTCAGCGGAGTGCGCTTCACAATCTTTCGTGGGGGCGGTGGTGGCGCAGGCGGGCGCGGATTTTTCGGCTGCGGCCTCAGAATGACAACTCGTCGGTTATCGGCCCCCAACAAAAGTGGCGATCATCCCGAGTCACAGCACGTATCGTCGGTGATCGGCCCACAACGTACGGAATTGTCATTCTGAGCCGCAGCCGAAGAATCCGCGCCCGCCGCCCCAGGGTCACCCGCCACGCCGCCCTTCTCACCCGCGCAAGAGTCTCGAACCGCACCCCTCAGCGCACCCTCCCCCGCCCGACGATCGCGACCGCCCCCAACTCCGGTAACAGCGCAGCCGCAGGCCCGCTGTCCCCCGCGACACCCGGCGTCGCCGCCGAGGGCCGACGCAGACTCGACCACAGCAGCAGTTCCGCCGCCCCCATCAATAGGCCGAAAACGATCGTGGTCAGTGGGCTGGCGGCGTCGAGTCCCCGCAGCAGCAGCACCCCGCACGGCAGGCCGGCCAACAGATACCCTTGCCTCCTGATCGCGCCGACCGCGTCCGGGCAGGCCCACGCGGCGAGCAGGAGGCCCGGCGAGGACAGCGCGCCGAAGAAGGCAGGCAGGCCGAACAGGTACGCCAGGCCACGCCCGAGCGTCGCCGGATCGACCAGGAAGACCAGGTAGCCGAGCAGCGCCCAGGCGACGATCGTCTCCACCGCCCACAGCGGCGCGCGGAGCTTCCGCCCTGCGGGCAGGGCCACGGCGGTCGGCGCGAGGACGAGCAGGAGACAAAGGAGGAGGACGCCCGGCGTCGGCGTCGCAGCGTGGACCCCGATCCCTAACGCCACCAGCGTGCCCACCGCCACCCAGCAGAGCAGCGCCGACCCGATCGCGCGTATCGCCGCACCCATCCCATACCCCCGTTCACTTGCCAGCCTGGCACATCGACGCCACCGGAGTCTAGCGGCAAGCCGACGCGTATGCAAGGCCGATACGCTCGTACGTTCGCCACTTCCCAGGCTTGCATTTCGCCACGACTGTGCTAGTATGAACGTGGTGAGTCGGCACAATCGTTGCCTGGGATGTGCCAGGATGTGCCTGACATGTACCGTCGCGGACGCACGACGGCCTATCCTTCGCGTATCTCTAGAAGCGGCGTTCCAGGCAACCAGCGCCCCGACCACATTCGACACGGAAATCCTCGGCGATCGCACGAACCAGGAACGAGGAGATGCCGATGTTCCGGCGTGACAAGGACAATAGATTGGATACTGAGGGACTGCGGCGGATGCGCGAGGCCATTCGACAACGCCTTGAGCAGGAAGAAGCGGCGACCGGGGAGCAGACGCGGGAGGAGTCGTCGTATCGCACGCCAACGCCCGGCGCTGGCAACACTGATACCTACACCCCCGCCACCACGTTCGACCTCTCGCCCCGAGAAAGGGACACCGAATACTCGTTCCTCAATACCGGGCGGCAGGAGCGGACGCTGCTGCCGGGCAACGCCCCCACCCCGGACGAGGTCGAGGAGCAGCCCTGGCCGTCGAACGCGCGCGCGGCGGTCGAGGCGACGCTGGTGGCGGCGGATACGCTCTGGCGGGGGATGCTCCGCTCGTCCGGCCCGATTCGCATCGAGGGCACCTTCGAGGGCCAGATCGACACCGAGCAGGCGCTGCACATCGCCCCGAACGCGCGGGTCGAGGCGACCGTACACGCCGCGTCGATCGTCGTCGCGGGGCAACTGAACGGGCAGATCAACTGCCGCGAACGGTTGGAGGTCATGCCGAGCGGTCGCGTCTCCGGCCAGATCGATGCCGGGCGCTTCGTCGTGCATGAAGGGGCCTTCCTGGGCGGTCAGGTGCGGATGCGCGCCTCGGGCGATGCCGGCAATGACGGCGACGATAGCCGCCCGATGTTGCAGCGCGTCCGCTGAACCCGGCGCGCTCGCGGGTACGCGCCGACGCCGCTGCCGGGGGCGGGACAGGGGGCTGGGCAGGGCCGGACCCGCTCCGCGCGGAGCCGGATCGACGACGTGGCAAGTGGGACGTGATAGAGGAACGTGGTAAGAGGGGGAATGATGGCGATAGGAACCCCGATGCGCGGCGGGATGGGCTTCCCCGAGAGCACGTCCGGCGGCGAGGAGAGCACGATCGATCGGAGCTCGGCCTTCGATGGCGTCCTACGCACCGCGCGCAATCTGCGTATCGAAGGACAGGCCAAGGGCGAAGTCTACTGCGATGGGACCCTCTACATCGAGGAGGGCGGTCAGGTCGACGCGCGCATCGTGTCCGCCAACATCTCGGTTGCCGGGACGATGACTGGCGAGATTCTTTGTCACGGAAAGCTCGAAATCCTGCCCACGGGTCGCGTCTCGGGGCGGGTCGCCACCGCCTCCCTGATCATCCAGGAGGGGGCGATCTACGAGGGCGAGTTGCGCATGTCGAATCTTGACGAGGAGCCCCCCTCCGCCCTCGAAGCACTCGCGCCCATAGCGCAAGGGTCCGGCCCGCGCGACGGTCGCGCCGAGTCGCCCGACACCGACCCGCCCGAAGACGAGAACTGAGCGCGCCCCTTTGCGAATATCCGTCGGGATGGCCGCGATCCGTTCCCCCCTTCAGCAGCCGATAGGAGCGTCCAACGGCAGGTCGTCATCATCGGGGTGGGTGGGGATGAGCCGCAGTGTCGCGCTTTCGGCTGGCCTTCGACCGCCACACGGCACGCCACGAGTGCATATCAGCGTCGCGCGCAGTGGCATGTAGTGGCGCGGCGGGGCGCGGACTCTTCGCGGCGGCTCAGAGTGACAGTCCCGTTCGCGGTCGGCCACACACTGAGGATCTGTCATTCTGAGCCGCCGCGTAACTGTTCAGGTACTCGATTCGGCATGGGAAAGGGATGCATATGGACGCCACACGGGCGAAACCGGGCGAATAGGTCCGATTTTGTCCGCAATCGAGCCTTGAGCGGGCCAAAACGCTTTGCCGCATAGACGTTCCCCATGCGAAAATCGCGCTCTGGCATCCAATGAAGCAGCACCTGAACAGTTACGCCGCCGCGAAGAATCCGCGCCCACCACCCTGATGAGGCTTCCAACACCGCCCGCATCCCGCCTCGCCCGCTCCCCCGCCATCGCAGTACACCATCGGTGCCCCCCGAAGCATGAGCGCGATGCCTACTCCCCCCACTCCTCCACCATATTGGCGGCGAGCGGCAACCGAATGGTTATGTCGGTACCCCGCCCCTCCCCGCTCTCCGCCACGATGGTCCCGCCGTGCGCCGCCACGATCTGTCGCGCATCCATGAACTCCGCCACAAGCTTCGGCACCCGCTCGGCGTCGCCCACGTCGCGGCGCGGATACCCGAACACCGTGCCCAATTCGGCGTCCGGCCCGACAACGCCCGCCCCATGAAGGCGCAGCCACACCCACTGCTCGCCCGCGAGCGGCTCACACGACAGCGCCACTGTGTGCGGCTCGCCCTCCGGCGTGATCGCTTTCACCAGCGCGAACACGCTATCCAACGCCCGCTCGAATCTGGGCCGATCGATCGCGACCCGCAATTGGGCCGGGGCGGCGACGAGCGTCACCGGCTCGGGCGTTGCGGCGGTGTGATTCATCGCCATCACGCGCGTGACGAGCGCCACCAATTCGACCGGCTGCCGGTCGAGATCCAGGGGCCGCCCCGCCGCCAGACGCGCGCCATCGACCATCCGATCGAGCATCGCCTTGAACCGATCCGCCGTGGCGATGATCGTCGTCAATCGCTGGCGCAGGGCCGGGAGATCGCGGTCGGGATGCGCCAATTGGAGGTGCGCGATCTGGGCCTGCGCCCGGATCACGGTGAGCGGATTCTTGAGATCGTGGGCGATGGTCGCCAGGAAGGTCTCGCGTTCGCCAACCGGCGTGTCGTGCGCCGCGTGTTCCCGTTCATCGCCGAGATCGCCCGCATGTCGCGCGCGTTCCAGCGCGATCGCGGCGTGTTCGACCAGCGCGTGGAGTGCGGTGCGCCTCCCGGCGGTGAATGCCTCGTGTCCACTGAACTCGAGTCCGAGTACGCCCGACACCCGCCCGTTGGCGAGTAACGGTAGGGCCATCAGCGTGCCGCCAGCGCCCCCCACATCCGTCGCCTCGCGAGCGCCCCCAACCGCAGCCACCCCGTCCCATGCATGCGACGTGGCCGTGGCGACCGCCTCGACCAGTATCCCCCGCGCGTGACGCGAGGCGTCGTTGTCCGTTCCCAGCCAATCGGATGAGCGGCCACGCGCACCGATCGCGGTGAGTCGCCCCTCCCACCCCTCGTGCAACACGAACACCGCCGCCAGGACGCCCGGCACGTCGATCGCCCGATCGAGCGCGACTGCCGCCACCTCCCGCACCGTGACAGCCGCCGAGAAGCGTTTGGCCGTCGCCAGCAGTTGTGCGAGTGCCCCTCCGTCGGTGTCACCGTCGCGCGTGTTCGCCCCGGCCTCGTCGGTCGGTTCGAGGCCGTGCGCGCCGCCGCCCGACGATGCCCCTCGCTCGGTCGATTGTTCGCCCACAACCACCCCGACTTTCACCCTTCCCCCGCCTGGCATGTACCAATTAAGCACCCGTGAAGCATCGCGTTTCGCCCCGCACCCCGCACCCCACTTTGCAAGAAGTGTGCCGAACGATGTACCACCATTCACAGACTCTTTCCCACTTGGTTACGCGCACATTTACCTTTCCCTGGTCAACTGATAATACACTCCCGCCCCCAGGCCGGACCGGGCGCAGCGTTTCCGTGCGCGCGCTGCCCAACGGGGGAATAGATCGTGCGTGGCAACCCGGCGAGCGAATGGCAAGATTCGCTGGCCGCAGCGAGGCATACTCGGATGGATGCGGTCCTCAACAGCGTGCGCGATGCCGTGCTGGTGGTGGATACAACGGGCAAACCGCTCTTCGGCAACGCGGCCTTCCGTGGCACCTTCGGCAGCACCTTCGGCAGCGTCGCCGATGTACCACGGTTCGCGGCGCTTCGCGACGCCGCCGATCGCCCGGTTACCTGGGAGGAAGCGCTCTTGCGGCGCGCGGCGCGGGGGGAAACATTCGCGCTTGAACTCGCGCTGGCAGCTCCCACCGACCCGGAGCGCTGGCCGGAGCGCTGGTTCGAGGTGCGCGGCTGGCCGCGCACCGACACTGCCGGGCGGGCCGCAGGGGGGGTGCTGTTGCTACGCGAAACAACCGAGCAGCGGCAACTGCGCGACGAGAACAGGGGCCTGCGCGACGCCTTCGCCCTGGCGCCGATCGGATTGGCGATGCTCGATCTCTCGGGACGCTATCAACGTGCGAATCGCGCCTACTGTGCGCTACTCGGTCGCGATGAGGGGCAGTTGCGCGCGACCGATTATCTGGCCTTCGCCGCCCCCGACGACCGCGCGCCCTACCAGGAAAGCTTGCGCCAGCTGCAGAGCGGCGCGCTCGCAGGCACCGCCGTGGCGCAACGTGGCCGCGCGGAGACCGGGACGGAGCGCCGCGTGATCGGGCAACTCGTCGCCGTGCGCGATGAGCGCGGTCGCCCCGGTTCGCTGCTCCTGGCGGCCCATGAGGACTCATCGCCCGGCCTCCGACAGGCGCGCAAGGAGTTCAGCGTGGCTGTCGCGCACGACTTACGGACGCCCTTAACTGTTATTCAGGCGGGATTGGGGTTACTATCAAGCAGCGCGACCGCGCGACTCGTGGCGCAGGAGCGCGAGTTGCTGGACAATCTGGGCCGGAATACCCTGCGCCTCAAGGCGCGTATCGACGAACTTCTGGCGCTTCAGCAACCGAAGGTCGCGGCGAACCGCTCTGACACGGCGACGTTCGATCTACGCATCGCCGTGCAAGCCGCAGTCGCCACGATCCGCCGTCTGCTCGACCGGCGCGAGCAGTCCCTCACGGTCGAGTTGGGTCGACCGCTCCCCGTCAGCGGCGATGAGGAGCAGCTGGGGCGCGCATTCACCGGCCTCCTGTACGCGGTGCAGGGTGCCTCGCCCACCCGGGCACACCTGCGCATTCGCGGCGAAAGCGGCGGCGGGATGGTCCGGGTCCGCATCGACACCGCCGCCGGGATGACTCCTCTCGACCGGGACGATCTCGAACTCAGGATGGTGCGCGGCATCATCGATCTGCACGGGGGGCATCTGCACACCACCGCCCCCGGCACCCCCGCGACGGGCGGCTCATTCACGATTTCGCTACCCGATGCCGGGGGATATGTATCGCCCCGACCACAGACCTTGACGACGGAGGATGGGCATGGGACCGCGACTGCTGATCGCTGAGGACGACCACGATGTGGCCGAGATCGTGGCCTTCTCGGCGCGCATGAACTGGCCCGACTGCCAGGTCACGATCGCCTCGAACGGGCAGGAGGCACTGCAACGTTTCAAGGACGAGCAGCCTGACCTGGTCATCCTCGATGTCTCGATGCCCCCGCCCAACGGGTTCGAGGTCTGCCAGCGTATCCGCCAGAACTCCTCCGTGCCGATCCTGATGCTGACCGCCCGCGAGGCGACCGTGGACAAGGTACGCGCGCTCGATCTCGGGGCCGACGATTATCTGACCAAGCCGTTCGACCATCTCGAACTGCTGGCCCGGCTCCGCGCCCTGCTGCGCCGCGCCGCGCAATCGACCACCGTCGAGGAAACCGACTTCACGCTCGATGGCTTGACGGTGAATTTCTCCACCCACGAGGTGCGCCTGGAAGGCGACGTCGTGGCCCTGACGGCGACGGAGTACCGCCTGCTGGAAGAGTTGGTCCGCCACGCGGGCACGGCCCTGCCGCACCAACTCCTGCTCGAACGCGTCTGGGGACCGGAATATGTGAACGATATCCATTACATCAAGGTCTTCATCCGCCGCCTGCGCCAAAAGCTGCATGACGACGCCGACCAGCCGCGCTACATCCAGACCATCTGGGGCATCGGCTATCGCTTCGTGCCGCCTCACCCCACGTCGTCGCACAATAAACGCTGACGGGGAAGGCGGCGCGCATCCGACGCGCACCGTGTGCGCCGTCGTCGCCACCTCACGCACAACCGTTTCATCACCGTTTGTAACCGTCCTGTTACCTGGTTCGACGAGAATATTTACCACTCCCGGTTAAGTTTATACCAATGGCGGTTCCCTTGAGCCTCGCAGATGAGGGCTGAAGAGGACTCTGTTCCAAGCGACAGGAGAGGATCATGACCCGCGTTGAGCATTCGGTCGATGTGAAGGTGCCGGTTCGGACGGCGTACAACCAGTGGACGCAGTTCGAGGAGTTCCCGCAGTTCATGGAGGGGATCGAAGAAGTCCGCCAGATGGGCGATGAGAAGATGCACTGGCGAGCCAAGATCGCCGGTAAAGTCGAAGAGTGGGACGCCAAGGTCACCGAGCAGACGCCCGATCAGCGGATCGCCTGGACGAGTATCAATGGGGCGACCAATGCCGGGGTCGTCACCTTCCATTACATCGACCCGAACACCACCCGCGTGATGTTGCAGCTCGATTACGAGACGGAAGGGGCCATCCAGGCGATCGGCAGCGCGCTCGGCATCGCGCAGCGCCGCATCGAAGGCGACATGGACCGCTTCAAGGAGTTCATCGAGGCGCGCGGCACCGAGACTGGCGCGTGGCGCGGCGAAGTCGAGCGCGACACCTCCCCGAGCAAGTAGCCATCAGCCACGCGATTCGAAGCCGAGACGCGTCGAGGGGGCCGGGACAATTGTCCCGGCCCCCCTCGACGCGTGGCGAAAGTCCCGTTCAGTGGCCACCATTATCGTCGCGCAGGTTCAGCGCCCCGGCATCGTGGAGTACGTCGATCGCCTCGTCGAGCCGATTGGTGCGGACGGCGACGAGGTAGCCCCCCTGTTCGAGTTCGTCGGTGAAGTAGCTGGTGTCCTCTTCGCTCGCGCCGATACCGGCGAGTGAGCCGCCCAGCGCGCCCAGCACGCTGCCGATCAACCCGAACACCAGCATCGCCACCACCGGGCCGCCGCTCGCGAAAAGCGGCCCGATACCCGGCACGTTCAGGAGCGCCAGGCCGGTCGCCGCGCCGCCCGCCGCGCCGGTCAGGAGGCCGATGCCGGTCCCCAGATTGATCCGCGACGTCGTCTCTGCGGTCGCGCCGACCGCGACCTGTCCCTGCATCCGGTCGGCCTCGGGTTCGGCGAGCGCTTGATTGTCGGCCGGGGACGTGGTGGGGGCAAGCTCCTCCACCTCGGCCTTCGTCTTCTTCACGACATTGATATTCTGCGGGCTGAAACCGTCGGCGGCGAGCATCCCCCGCGCCCGTTCCGCCGCTTGCGGGTCCTTGAACACACCGACGATCACCTGCGAACCGTCGATTTGGATCTCCAGCAATTGCCGCGTCGCGCTCATCCGCCCACTTCCTTCCCCATCCACCGCATCATCTGTCCCTGTCATTATACCGATCGCGGCGTCAGACACCACCGGGGCAATCCCCCGAGCCACCGCCCCCTACCTCGCCCCCAGTCCACGAAGGTGGGCCCCGCTGCGCTCTGCCGTGGACTTCGTGGTCACGCCCCCTTCAACCCCCCGCCTCAAGGCGTCGTCCGACTATACGCGGGCGGGTCGCTCGCCGGGAACGACTCCTCGGAGGCGGTCTGGACGCTGGTCACCGACTCATCCTCATCCTGCTGCTCCCCCTGAAGCGCCCGACGCTTCTGCTCGACCCCCGCCAGCAGATCATCGAAGGACTTGGCGAACAACGCCACCCCCTCCTCCTCCAGTTGCCGAGTCACCGCGTCGATGTCGATTCCGACCTCCGCAAGCGCGGCCATGGTCGCGCGCGCCTCGTTCACGCCGCTATCGATCGTGCGGCGCACCACGCCGTGATCCCGGAACGCGTCGAGCGTCGCGGGGGGCAGCGTCGTCACCGTATCGGGGCCGATCAGCGCGTCCACGTACAGCACGTCGCTGAAGGTCGGGTTCTTGGTGCCCGTACTGGCCCACAACGGTCGCTGCACCCGCGCGCCGCGCGCGGCCAGCGCCGCGAAACGCGCCCCGCCGAAGATTTCCTGGAAATTCGCATAGGCCAGCTTCGCGTTCGCGACCGCCACCCGCCCCTGCAATGAGCGCAACTGCGTCGCCTGTGCCGTGTCCGCGCCCGCCTCGGCGATCTTGGCCTCGATCAGCTTGTCCACCAATGTATCGACACGGCTGATGAAGAACGAGGCGACCGATGCCACCCGATCAATCGGTTCTCCCGCCGCCGCCCGGCCTTCCAGCGCCTCGACATAGGCCCACATCACCCTCGTATGGCTCGCCAACGAGAAGAGGAGCGTCACGTTCACGCTGATCCCCTCGCGCAGCAACGTCCCGGCGGCGACGGCACCCTCGGCGGTGCCCGGCACCTTGATCAGGACATTCGGGCGATCGACTGCCGCCCACAGCCGCCGCGCCTCGGCCACGGTCGCCTCCGTGTCGCGCGCCAGCCGGGGCGACACTTCGAGCGACACGAAACCATCTTGCCCGCCAGTCTCCTCGTACAACGCCAGGAAAAGGTCGCACGCCTCGCGCACATCGGTGGCCGCGACCGTCTCGAAGATCGTGGCGGCGTCCTGGTCTTGCGCGACGAGGCCCTTGAGCTGGGCATCGTATGCCTCGCCCGCGCCGATCGCCTTCTCAAAGATGGTCGGATTGGAGGTCAGGCCGCGCAGCCCGTCCCGCTCGATGAGTCGCTTCAGCCCGCCCTCGCGCACGAGCTCGCGCGTGATGAAATCGAGCCACACACTCTGCCCCTCCGCCACGAGGCCGACCAGCGGATTCTTGCCCGCATCGCGCGCCTCGGCGGCATTGTCGGTCGCAGCGGGCGTTGTCCCGGTCATCGCTCCCCTCCCTACGTATCGCCCCATATCGCCCCATCGGCGGCGGGTGTAGCCCCGGTTGCCAGCACTCCCGACCGCGCCGTACACGCTGTCGCGACTCCGCACCACATCTGTGCCGCAGCAGGGCTACCCCTACCAACAGGCAATGCAGCGTCTCACGATTCCCCCGATCAAGCAAGATTCGCTCCAAGAACGGGCGCGGCTCAACACCCTGCGCGGCGGGGAGCGCGGGCACCGCCCCCGCCCATCCGAGCCACTGCCGCCTACTTTGCCCCCAGTCCGCGTAGGCGGACTTCGTGGCGAGCAAGGCGAGCCTTCAGCCGGGACTTCAGTCCGACGGCCTCCCCGCGCCGTACTGCCCCCGCCCCACCGGCATCCCCGCGCCGCCCCCCGCGCCGTCACACCACCGCCCGCGCCAACGGCGTCCCCGCCTCTGCCGAGCAAGATCCTGAACCGCACCCTTCCACCAGCAATCGCGCGCCACCCACAAGCCCCATCCACCCGTAACGATGGCGCGCAATCTGCGTAACCGATGGTTGCGCTGTCGGCCCACCCGTCCGCGCGACACTACGTTTTCACAACTACCGCCGAGGGACAAACATGGCGCGACAATCCCCCACCCTGAGTTCGGTCATCGCGGCGCTCCCATGGCTCGATCGAGTCGCGGAGCCGCTGCAAAACGCGGCCCACGCCGTCTTCCGCAGCAACGACGCGACGCTGCGCCTGAAGAGCCTGCTGAACGGCACGCCGCTTCAGCATCGGGTCCACCCCGCGCTGATCGCGGTGCCGATCGGTGCCTGGACCACCGGGCTCATCCTGGACTTCCTGGAAGCGCGCGCCGACTCGCCACGGGAGTGGGCGCGCGGTGCCGATGCCGCCGTGACCCTCGGGATCCTCGGCGCGCTGCCGAGCATGGTCAGCGGCATCGCCGATTGGGCCGACACCTACGATCACCAGCGCCGGGTCGGCATCGCGCACGCCCTGGTCAACAGCGTCGCGCTGACCTTCTATGGGGTCTCGCTCGGGCTGCGCCTGGCGAATCGGCGCGGCGCGGCGCGCGTCTGCAGCGTTGTCGGCTTCGGCACGGTGGCGCTCGCCGGGGCGCTCGGCGGCGAACTGGTCTACACCCTTGGCGTGAACGTGCCGCACACCCTCTATCCCAAGCCGCCGGACGAGTTCACCGATATACTCGCGAGCGCGGAGTTGACCGAGGCCACGCCAGTCGTGGCCGAGGCGGGGCGTGTGCCAGTCCTACTGGTGCGGCGCGGCGACGATATCCTGGTGGTCGAGAATTGGTGTCCGCACGCGGGCGGCCCGCTCAGTGAAGGCGAGATCGTCGGCGACGAGGTGCGCTGCCCCTGGCACGACTCGCGCTTCTGCCTGCGCGATGGTCGAGCCACCCAGGGACCAGCCAGCGTTCCCTTGCACACCTTCGCCGTGCGCGAGGAGAACGGGCGTATCCTCGTCCGTCCAAATGACGAGGCGCGAAGCTGGCCCCCGGCCCCCCCCATGCCCCAGCCAGCCGCCGCGGCGAATGCCTAACCGGCCCGTTTCGCCAGTACACGTCGGGCTACCTTTTCCCCTCTCCTCGGATGGGGAGAGGGGTGGCGAGCCGCAGCGATGCCGGGGTGAGGGTGGTCAGGTTGCCGCAACTTATGAAACGAACCACTCAACCGACACGGCAACACGCCCCGACAAGCACGATGAGGAGCGCGGGATGACGATCGTCGACGAAAGGTCCATCGGCATCGCGGAGGCGGATACGCTCGACGCCCTGCTGGCACGAACGACAACGGTGGCGGAGTTCTGTGCGGAACACGCCGCCGAGCATGACCACGACGAGGGGTTCCCGGAAGAAGAGTTCCGCCGTATCGCGGCGGCGGGCCTCCTCGCCGCCCCGGTGCCGCGCGCCCACGGCGGCCTCGGCCTGGGCACTGAGGCGGGCGCGACCGGGGAGACGTTGCGCGTGCTGGCCCGGATCGGCTGGGGCAATCTGGCGGTAGGCCGCGTCTACGAAGGACATATCAACGCCCTGCAACTGCTCACCCTCTTCGGCACACCCGCACAACTCGCCCGGGCCGCGACCGACGCCCGCGAGCGGGACGCCCTGTTCGCCGTCTGGAACACGCAAGGTGCCAATGGCGTCACGCTCGAACCACTCCCCGGCGGGCGCGTGCGCCTGCACGGCGCGAAGCTCTACACCTCGGGGGCGGGCTGGGTCACCCGCGCGATCGTCCCCGGAGCCTGGCCCGATGGCGGCTGGCAGATGTGCCTCGTCCCGATGGATGCCGTGAACACGCCGATCGATCGCAGCGTCTGGCGACCGCTCGGGATGCGCGCCTCGGCCTCATACCTGACCGACTTCACCGGCGTCGAGCTGGGGCCGGAAGCGCTGATCGGTGCTCCAGGTGCCTATCATCGCCAGCCCTGGTTCAGCGGTGGGGCGATCCGCTTCGCGGCGGTGCAACTCGGCGGCGCGGCGGCCCTGTTCGACGCCGCGCGGGCCGAGTTGCGCCTCCTCCGGCGCACGGACGATCCGTTCCAACGCGCGCGCGCGGGCGAGATGGCGACGCTGCTCGAAGGGGCCAACCTCTGGCTCCGCGCCGCCGCCGACCTCCTGGACGCCCTGCCGGGCGCATACGACGGCACCAACCCGCCATCGGCGGCGGACGGCGCAACGCTCGTCGCCCACGCCAACCTGACGCGCACGGCGATCGCCGATGCCTGCGTGCGCGTGATCGAATTGGTCGAGCGTTCGGTCGGGATGCGCGGCCTCCTGAAGCCCCACCCGATCGAGCGTCTGGGGCGCGACCTCACCCTCTACCTGCGTCAGCCCGCCCCGGATGCCGCGCTGACCGGCGCGGGGGCCTACGCCCTGGAAAGCACGCGACCGACGCTCGATCTCTGGCCGGGCGGACGATGAGTCTGATGGCGGCGACCGGCGGCCCGCTGGCCGCGCCGGAGCGGCTGCCCCTTCTGCCGTCGCGCACGGTCGAAGGCTTCGGCCCGACCCTCGTCATCGCCCCCCATCAGGACGACGAATCGCTCGGGTGTGGCGGGGCGATCGCCCTGCTGCGCGGCGCGGGGCTATCGGTCGCCGTCCTCTTCGTCAGCGACGGCACCGGCTCTCATCCCCGCTCGCGCACTCACCCGCCCGCGCGACTCCGCGCCACCCGCGAGGCCGAGGCGCTGGAGGCGTTGCGACTCCTGGGGGTCGCGCCGGACGCGGCGACCTTCCTCCGCCTCCCGGACACCGCCGTGCCCCGGCGCGACGACCCCCGCTGCGACGTTGCGCGCTTCGACGCTGCTGCCGCGCGCGTTCGCGACTCCCTAGCCGCGACCACGCCCGCCACGATCCTGCTCCCCTGGCGGCGCGATCCGCACGGCGATCATCGCGCGTCCTGGCAGCTGCTCGACGCCGTGCTCGCCGATTATCCGACGCGACCGCGCCTGCTCGAATACCCGATCTGGGTCTGGGAACTGGCGGCGGCGGGCGATCTGCCGCGTCAGGATGAAGTCGTCGGCTGGCGGCTCGACATCGCCGGGGTGTTACCGCTGAAGCTGGCCGCGATCGCCGCCCACCGTTCGCAACTGACCGACCTGATCGCCGACGACCCGGACGGCTTTCGGCTGCTGCCGCCGGTCCTCGCGCACTTCTCCCGGCCCTGGGAGATTTTCCTGGACTCCCCGGCTCGGGCGACGACCATGTAGCTGGCGGGGCCGCGCGCCCGACCCCGCGACGAGAAGGACGCAGCCAATGCCCCCCCAGCCCCACCCCGGCACCTCGCAATCAGCCGACCATTTCGAGCGCATCTACGCCGCCTCGCCCGATCCCTGGCATTACGCGACGAGCGACTACGAGCGCGAGAAATACGCGGCGACCCTGGCGGCGTTGCCCCGCCCGCGCTATCGCGCCGCCCTGGAGATCGGCTGCTCGATCGGCGTGCTGACGACGCAGCTCGCCGCGCGTTGCGACGCCCTTCTGGCGATCGATTACGCGGCGACGGCCCTCGAACGGGCGCGGGAACGTTGCGCCGGACAACGCTGGGTGGACTTCCGCCGCATGACGCTGCCCGCCGACTACCCGGACGGCAGCTTCGATCTGACCGTGCTATCAGAGGTCGGGTACTACCTGTCGCTGGCCGATTTGCGGGCGGCTCGTGCGCGCATCGTGGCCGGATTAGCCCCCGGCGGCCAACTCCTGCTGGTCCACTGGACGCCGCCGATCGATGATGCGCCGCTGAACGGTGACCAGGTCCACGAGGAATTTCTCGGCCGTCGCGGCGACATCCTGCGCCATCTCGGCGGACAGCGCGCGGACTCCTACCGGCTCGACCTCTTCGAGCGGCAGTAGGCGCGGCTCCACACGGCGCAAACGCGCCAGCAATCTTCTCAACTCGCGCGTCGCCTGCTCGATCTTTACGGGTGGCCCCAGCGGCTCGAATACTGTCCGTCGACCCTGGGCGCGCGCCACCAGCAACGCCAACTGCCCCACCGTCGCCGCCGCCGCGAGCGCGTCCGCAACCGCGCCGTGGGGCAGCCCCGACAGCCCGCCGATACGCGCCCACAGGCTTGACGAGCCGGTGCCGCCCGCGCGTGTCTCGTGCCACAACTCGCGCAGGAGCCGCCGCTGGCTCGCCCGCGACACGACCGACGCCGGTGCCTCGACCAGCAGGGGCACCCCTTCGGCGTGCATCGCGCTCCACTCGCGGAACTGCGTCGCGAAGCCCCGCACCGCGCGCGACGAGGTGCGCGCCGAGGTGATCACCCGCACGTCCGGGCTATGTCGCACGCGCGCGTCGGCCAGAACCAGGGCCATCGTCAGGGCCACATCTTCGAGCGCGGGGAGTCGGGGCAGGCCGCCCACGCGCCGATACGCCTCCGCCGTGACGGCGAGGCTCGCCCCGAAATGCTGGTAGTGGTGCGGCCAGGGGTCGCACGCCACCGGATCGAGCAGGCTTTCGACCTCGGCCACCAGGAAGCGGTAGCCGACATCGCGCAGATGGGCCCGACGCGCGCCCTCATCGAGCTCGGCGCGACTCGCGGCGGCGGTCGTGATGCGGCCACCGACCGCATCGGCCCCCGCATCGATCGCGGCGAGGATCGCGGCGAGCCAGGTGAGCTCGGGGCAGGTGTCCGCATCGGTCGAGGCGATCACGCCGCGCGGCTTACCGTTGGCCTGGAGCCGCCGACAGGCCTCATCCATCAGGAGTCGCCGCGCGGTCCCGACGTTCGCCTCCGCCTGCGACAGGGTGCGCTCGACGACGTGCAGGGCCAGGCCGGGCTGCCGACGCGCGAACGCGCGCGCCAGCGTCGCCGTCTCATCGCGACAATTATTGGCCAGCAAGATGATCTCGAACCGCCGACGGTCGAGCGGGACACCGTCGGGGCCGCACTGTCGCGCCAGCGAGGCGAGGGTCCCGACGATCCCGACCGCCTCGTCGCGGGCCGGGACGATGATGATCGCCCGGCAGTCGGGATGCGACGGGTTGGAGACGAGGACACTTCGTGGGTCGATCGGCGAAGGGTAGCGTGCGGGAAAGATCGTCGAGCGCCCTAATGGCGACACACCGGCCATATGTCGGAGCGCTCCCTTCCCTGTCGCGTGATCGTAGCGTGGCGTTGGTGCTAGTATCGCTTGATCCGCACCCCTGGCTGTGGTCATCTTCGACAATAGTCAGGAGATGCCTTCCTCGCCCGCCCTAGGTGGGCGAACTCTTCCATGTGGTTATGCAAACGCTGTGCCATTAACCCGCGTTTGAACGGCGAATAACGGCCAAAATGGCCTGGAAATATTCATCACGGTCGGGCGGGATGTACCGTTGTTTACCGGTACAGTCGTCTTCCTTTACTGCGCGAGCGACGTCGTTCCGCTATCCTTGGCAGCATGGGCGCGCGCCGGAGCGGCGACCGTTCCGGTCGCGAGACCACAAGCCGCCGACACGCACATGTCACCGCAACGAAAGGGCACAGCGCGATGGAGCGGGGGAACACGCCAAACGAGACAGGGGCGGGCAGCAGGTCGGCGGAGCCGTCGGACGCCATCGGCGCGACCGATCGTGCGGAGCCGACACCCGATGCCAAGCAGCGCGCGATCGAACACAGCGTGGAAGAGTATTACCAGCAGGAAGGCACACTGGAGGACAGTCAGCCGCCCGAGGCACCGGGCGTGGCGGGGACAGCGGGCGGGCAGTTGCCGCCCGGCACCGACTGACCATCGCCACGCATCGCGTGTCCAAACTTTGGACAGCGGGAAAGCACATACCGCCCGGCATCGACAAATCGTCTCCGCGCGTCGCGTGTCCAAACTTTGGACAGCGCGGCGATACGACAGTACGCCATCGTGCCAGCCGCCATATCCGGGGATGGGACGAGGATAGCGATCACTGCGGGAGCATTGGGTTCGCTTCGCCGCCACTCCCGCGCCCGCCCCCGCCCTCCCGGTACTGCCTCCGGGGAATTGCGGCGCGTCGCTCGCGGCGTGCTACCATAAGCTCGCGCGGGCGAGGGCGGGTCGAGCCTGTCCCGGCACGCCACTGCACCCGACGTGAGCACCGACCAACGCGCGAGCGAGGACAGACGCGAGTGAGTAGGCCATGACCGCCGAATCAGCCGCACCCGGCGTCGATCCCCGCCAGTATCGCGACACGATCGGCCTGTTCGCCAGCGGGGTCGCCGTGATCACCACCCGCCTGGGCGACGCCATCCACGGCATGACCGCCAACGCGCTCACCTCCGTGTCGCTGGAGCCGACCCTCCTGCTGATTTGCGTCGATCGCCGCGCGCGGGCGCACGACCTCATCCTGCAGGCGGGCGTGTTCGCGATCACGATCCTCGCCGAGGAGCAGGAAGCGCTGGCGAGCCATTTCGCCGGGCGCGTCAAGGACGGGCCGCCGCCCGCAAGCCTCCGCTTCGTCTACGGCCCGATCGGCGACGATGGCGGTGTCCCGACACTCGGCGGTGCCGTCGGCGCGATCCGCTGCCGCGTCGAGGCGACACACGCGGGCGGCGACCACACGATCGTCATCGGGCGTATCGCCGAACTGCGCCCCGGCCTGCCGGGCACCTCGCCGCTGCTCTGGTTCGGCGGGCGGTATCGACGCTTCGCCGACATCGCCACCCCCGATACGCCCGCGCCGGAGCCGCCAGCCACCGAAACCTGGACCACAGAGACCGAGGCCGAAGTCGCGAACAGACACGGCCCCGCGATAGAGGCGGCACCGCTGTCACAGCCCATCACCGCGAGTGCCGGGGATGGGCGGAGGGCGAACCGGCGATAACACGTATGCCGGAGCGAGCTATTCCTCCCCGCGCTGTGGCCTGGGATCGGGGCGAAAGGGGAGCCCCACGCCACCCTCCGGCGTGATGAGGCCGACCCAGCAGCGGCGAGCCTCGAATACGGTCTCCCCAGCGGCGGAGGCTCGACCGTATGCGGCGAGCAGATCACCCCGCCGTCCCAGCAGTTCGACCTCGACCGCCACCTCGGTCCCGGGCGCGACGCGCCGCCGATAGCGGAAATCCTCGTCGCGCGCGCGCACCCCGATCCGCCCGGCGAAGGTCGCATCGGACAAGAGTGGGCTGTGGCGCAGCAAAACGCCGAAGGTCAGATAGAGGAGGTCGCCCAGCACCGAACCCGGCAACAGCGGCGTCCCGAAGCTGTGCCCCTGACACCGCGCCGGATCGACGATATGGAAGCCCACCGCGCTCTTGCCATCGGCGGCCAGCCGGACCCGGTGCAGGAACTCATCCGGGTGATCATAGGGCAGGATCGAGGTGATGGCCGCCCCTTCCAGCACCACGCCCTGACCGGGCGGGTTGGTCGGCGGGAGCGGGAGCCAGGGGACCAGCCCGCGCAAAATATCGGTCGGTCGGCGGCGCGGCGGCTGGACCGTCCCCGCCACCATGCTGTCCTTCTCGCTCACCGTTTCCTCGCGCTCCCCCTCGCCGCCGCCACGTCGTGCCAGGCCCACACGCCGACGCGCGTTGTCACCCGTTATCACCCACTGTCATCCACCGTCATCGATCGGAGGCAATCGTGCCCGTACCCGTGCTACCGAACCCGCCCCGCGAGGGGCGCGCGGCGAAGTCGGTTTCGTCCCACCGGGCGCGATCAACGCGCACGAACACGCCCTGTGCGATCTTCTCGCCCCGCCCGACCGTCACCGCCGCCGCCGTGAAATTGTAGACCTGGACCAGGATCTCGTCCGACGCGCCGCAATAATCCTGGTCGATCACGCCGATGCCGTGCGGCACCGAGAGCCCCTTGCGGCCCGGCAGGCTGCTGCGCGCGGCGACGAGCAACATGTAGCCCGGTGGCGTCTCGACGATCACGTTGGCGGGGATACGCGCCACCGCGCCCGCCGCGACAGTCGTCGCCACGCGCGCCAGCAGATCGAACCCGACCGCGCCCGCCGTCTCGTAGGCCGGGAGGGGCAGGGTGGCGTCCACCCGCGCGATCCGCACCGCGAGCGGCAGTTCGGGTCCGGGTGCCGTCATGCCGACTCCCACGAACACCCGCCATCCCATTGGTCGGCGGCATTCGATCGTTGGCCCCGCATGGCCCCCTCGCTCGACCCTGCCGGGTGCGGTTCCAATTCCAGGCCAGGGCCACGCATCGCCTACCTCGCCAGTTTGCCCCTCAGCGCATCGTGCAGGCATGGTAGCAGACGACTGGCGGGGGTGCCAGATGGCGGGGTTCTTCGCGGCGGAGGCCCTGGATGCCGCCGCTGCTGGCGGGCGGTTGAGGCCCCGCGTTGCTCTGCCACCACCGCGCCTCGGGGTGCTGCGGCACCACGAAACCCACCTGCGTGGGTTAGGCTCTGTACGTCTAGTCCGCGCAGGAGGACTTTGTGGCCCGCAGGCCCCGAGGCGCGGTGGTGGCAGAGCAACGCGGGGCCTCAACCGCCTGCCTCAACCGCCCGCCACCACTGCCTGCCTCCACCACCCACCGCCTCGCCCCGACCACCCATGCACGACGTCGAACCGCACCCACGCACCAGCAGCGCCTTGCCAGGTGGCCGGGATTCGGCCATAATGACGTGCGCATACGCGAGATCGCAATGCCGCGATGGGCCGGGAAGCGACGGGGGGCGGGGTGAAAGCGGAGCGACTGGCCGATCTGCGCGCGCGTGTGCGTGGGCGCGATCTCGACGGCCTGCTCGTCACCCACCCCTCGAATCGCTTCCACCTCAGCGGCTATACCGCGACCGACCTCGCCCCGAACGAGTCGGCCGGCTGCCTCTTCATCACCGCCGACGCGGCCTACCTGATCACCAGCGGGACGAACGAACATCAGGCGCGCGCGCAGGCCATTGCCTTCACGGTGGTGCGCCGCGAACGCAAGCTGGCCGCAGCGCTGCAAGTGCTGCTGGAACGTCATGCCACGCGCCGCCTCGGCTTCGAGGAGGACGCGACCCTCGTCTCGCTGCACCAGAGCATCGTCGAGGCGACCGGCGGTGCGGTCGAGTTGGTGCCGGTCGGGGAGTTGGTCGGCGAGTTACGGCTGGTGAAGACGGCGGCGGAGTTGGCGCTGATCGAGCGGGCGGTGGCGATCACCGACGCGGCCTACGAGGCGGTGGCGCGCACGCTGCGCCCCGAGCGGACGGAGCGCGAGGTCGCCTGGGCGCTCGAACGCGCGCTGCGCGAGGGCGGTGCCGACGCCCTGGCTTTCCCGGTCATCGTCGCCGCCGGGGCGAACGGCGCATTCGCCCACCACGAGCCGGGCGACACGCCGCTCGGCACGGGCCTGCCGATCACGATCGACATGGGCGCGCAGCTCGACGGGTACGCCGCCGACCTGACCCGCACGGTGATCCTCGGCGAGCCGACGACGCAGGCCCGCGCGGTCTATCGAACTCTTATCCGCGCGGTCGAGGCTGCGGAGCGGGGCATCCGCCCCGGTATGCTCGGCAAGGATGCCGACGCGCTCGCCCGCGACGTCATCGCCGCAGCCGGGTTCAGCGACCACTTCGGACACGGTCTCGGTCATGGGGTCGGCGTGCGGGTCCACGAAGCGCCGAGCGCCGCGCAGCATATCGAACAACCACTCCCCGCCGGCGCGACCCTGACGATCGAGCCGGGCATCTATATCCCCGGCTGGGGCGGCGCACGCATCGAGGATCTCGTCGTGATCGAGCCGCACGGCGTTCGTGTGCTGAGCCGGGCGTTGAAGCAGGACGTGTAGCGGGGTCGTGGGACGTGAGTCGTGAGTCGTGAGTGGCTGCGCAGTGGTGAACGGGCACAGTAGCCGACGAGCAAACCTCTACTCACGACTCACGTCTCACGCCTTACGACTCACGACTCACCAAGGAGGGCCAATCATGGCAGTCGTCGACACCGGGGGACTTCGCAAGGGGCTGACGATCGACCTCGATAACGAGTTGATGCGGATCAGCGATTACCATCACATCAAGCAGGGCCGTGGCAGCGCGTTCGTCCGCCTGACGATGAAGAATCTCAGGACCGGCTCGACCACCGAGCGCACCTTCCAGGCCGGGAGCAAGTTCAACGTCGCGCGCCTGGAGCGGCAGACGATCCAGTATCTGTACAAGGAAGATGACCAGTACAACTTCATGGACACGGAGACGTATGAGCAGTTCCCGCTCTCTGCTGACGTGCTGGGCAACGTCGTCAACTATCTCAAGGAGAACGGGGCGATCGATCTGCTGACCTATCAGGGTAAGCCGATCGACGTGGAGATCCCGGTCAACGCCACGCTGCGAATCCAGCGCACCGATCCCGGCCTGCGCGGCGACACCGCGACCGGCGGCACCAAGCCGGCCACGCTGGAGACTGGCCTGACGATCAATGTGCCGCTCTTCCTCAACGAGGGCGATCTGGTCAAGATCGATACGCGCACGAATCAGTACCTCGAACGTATCCAGGGCTGAAGGCGCGTGTGGGGCGCGACCGACGTAGCCAACGCAGCGGCACGGGTGAACGTGGCATCTCGCACGCCACACTTCGCACTTCGTCCTTCGGGAGGGCATGATGGGGCAGAGCGAGAACGGTGTCTCCGGTGAACACGCGCCGGGCGGCCTCCCGACAGGGCTGACGGCGGATGTCCGCACGCTGGTCGAGGTGATGGCGCGTGGCGGCATCACCGAACTGCTCCTGGAGACCTCCGCCGTGAAGCTGCGCCTGCGCACGAGCGCGGCGCATGGCCTGATCGACAGCGCGGTGCAGGTCGGCACGATCGCCCGCGACGGTGCGATCTTAGAAGCCGAGCCGGAGGGCACGATCATCACCGCGCCGATGCTCGGCACCTTCTATCGCACGCCCGCCCCCGGCGAGCCGACGTTCGTCGACGAAGGCGACACGATCGAGGTGGGCCAGACGATCGGGATCATCGAGGCGATGAAGATCATGAACGAGATCCCCGCTGAAGTCCCCGGACTGATCGCCGAATTCCTGGTCAAGAACGGCCAGCCGGTCGAATACGGTCAGCCGCTCTTGCGCCTCGCGCCTGCGTAGCGCGGGCGGTTACAAGTTGGCAGGTTGGCAGGTTGCAGGTGACCTGTCCAAACCAATCCATAACCTGCCAACCTGCAACCTGTTGACCTGCAACCTCTAAACGAAAGGAACTCTCAATGGCAAATCTGGGTGTCACAAGCATCGGCCACATCGCGATCCGCGCGCACGATCTCGATTCGCTGGTCGCCTTCTACACCGGAAAGCTCGGCTTCTCCGAGATGTTCCGGCTGAATCAGGAGGATGGCTCGCTGATGTTGGTCTACCTGCGGATCACCGACGATCAGTACCTCGAACTCTTCCCGAACGGTGTCGGCGACGCCGCGCCCGCCCGCGATGCCACCGGCATGACCCACGTCTGCCTCGCGGTCAGCGACCTGGAAGCGACCGTCGCGGCGCTCGAAGGGGCCGACGTGACGATCACCGTGCCGCTCAAGACCGGCAAGGATGGCAACCGCCAGGCTTGGATCGCCGACCCCGAAGGCAACCGCATCGAGCTGATGGAGATGTCATCGTCGTCGCTTCAGGCACAGGCGATCGCGAGGATGCAGGGCGGGCGGTAGCAGGGAGACCCTCACCCCCGGCATCGCTGCGGCTCGCCACCCCCTCTCCCCATCCGAGGAGAGGGGGAAAACGGTGGCAACGCTGCTAACTGCACAACGCAGCACTCATGCGTATGGCCATCAATGCTCTTGCTCGCGCATGACGCTCGATTTGGTCTATAGAACAAACGGCTCGCGGATAACCTCTTTCCCAGCGCTGGCACGCTGCGCGATCTCGCGGTTCGCTTCAAGGACGAGCTGCGTTGCCTCCTGCAAGTTTTCGCGCGCGTCTTCAAGGCTCTTACCTTGCGTGTTCACGCCCGGCAACTCCTCAATATAGGCGATACACCAATCGTCGGTTTTCTCGAATACTGCAGTCAACTGCCCCATGACGAGACCTCCCTGTGCCGATCGGGCCAAGCGATCTGCGGAAATTTGCTATGTTCGCCGCCCCAAGCTCAGGCACGATATTGTTCTATTCTACTCGCTGTCGTCACCATCTTCCTCATCATCACTATCCTCCGCCAATCCCAATCGAGCCGCTTCAAGAAACCCGATAAGCTGCGGAATATTGTCGGGATGAATGAGGATAACCGAATCACCATTTTGCTCAGGATCGTAGGGATCACTTTGCATGATGAAAACTTGCCCCTTCTTGTCTCGGTATACCTCAAGCCCGAGTCGCGGCTGGATTTTCCACTCACTCATATAGCTTCTCCCCTCTCAGTTAACCCACTCGCTTCGCCATATAGATGTCAGGCTTGCCACGCCCGTTCGCGTCGGGCATCAGGCCGGTGATGACGAAGCCGAGGCGCTGGTAGAACTCGTAGGGATGGCCGCGCAGGTTGCGGATGGTGGCGATGCGACCGGGAATGTCGGGGTAAAGATCCGCGCCGCCGAGCGAGGTTAGGCCGCTCTCGTCGTCGGTGCCGAGCCAGAGGGTCAGGCCGCCACGCTCGCGCACGCGCGCTTCGAGGTCGGCGACGAGCGCGCGACCGACGCCCTGCCGCCGCTGCTCGGCGCGCACCACCAACGGGTGCAACTCCCAGACATTGCCGTCATACTGCGCGATGCCGCCGATCCAACCGACCGCCACACTTTGCGCGTCGAGCGCGACCCGGCTGATGCGGTCGGGCGCGAACGACTCCCCAACCTCCGTCAGCGCATCGGCCAGGGTCGGCCAGGCGTCGGGCCAATGCTCGGCGAAACCCGCGACCAGCAACGCAGCCACCTGTTCGACCCGCGCCGTGTCTTCCTGGGTGAGATCGCTGATCTCCATGCCGCACCTCGAACACCAGGAGCATCACCGGGGACTCAGCCACTCTACCGAGTCTATTGATCCGGCGAGAAGACCGCGCCGGTTACTCGTCCCACGGCGGCGAGTCGTCGTGCGGATCGGCGGGGTCCTGGGCGCGCGAGCCGAGGGCGGTGCGCCCGCGCACACCCTCCGAGGGGCCGATAACCCCCTCCTCCTCCATCTGCTCCACGAGGCGGGCGGCTTTGTTGTAACCGATCCGCAACTTGCGCTGGAGCATCGAGGTCGAGATGGTGCCGTGCTCCTCCACCAGCTTCAACGCCTTCGCCATCATCGGGTCGTCCTCATCCTCGTCCTCGTCGCCGGGACGATAGAGCGGGACATTGACCCAATCGGACTCGTACTGCGGCAAGGGCACCGCCTTGCGCCAGTGCCCCACCAGCCGCTCGATGTCGCGGTCATGGACGAACGTCCCCTGCACGCGCACCGGCTTGGCCGCGTCGCGCGCCTGATAGAGCATGTCGCCCTTGCCGAGCAGGCGCTCGGCCCCGACCCCGCCCAGGATGACGCGACTATCGACCTGGGAGGTGACCATGAACGCGATCCGCGCCGGGAAGTTCGCCTTGATCAGGCCGGTCAGCACGTCCACCGAGGGGCGTTGGGTGGCGATGATCAGGTGGATGCCGGTCGCGCGGGCCATCTGTGCCAGACGCACGATCACGCTCTCCACCTCGTCCGGCGCGGTCATCATCAGGTCGGCCAGTTCGTCGATGATCACCACCAGGTAGGGCAGATTCTCCATCGTCGGGTCGAGTTCGCGCTTCGCCCGATAGCCGTCCATGTTGCGGATACCGAGACCGGAGAAGAGTTGATAGCGACGCTCCATCTCGTTCAGCGCCCGGCGCAGCGTGCCGACCACTTTGTCCATCTCGATCACGACCGGACTCTTCAGGTGCGGCACGCCGTTATAGCCGACCAGTTCGACCATCTTCGGGTCCACCATCACCATCTTGAGTTCGTCGGGCGTCCGCGTCAGCAGGAAGGTCGAGATGATCGAGTTGAGACAGACCGACTTCCCGGCCCCGGTCGAACCCGCGATCAGCAGGTGGGGCATGTCGGCCAGATCGGTGACGATATAGCGCCCGTTCACATCGCGACCGAGCGCGATCGGCAGCTTCGCCTTGCTGCCGAGGAAGTCCGGCGACTCCATCGTCTCGCGCAGGCCCACGGTGGCGATGTGCTTGTTGGGGATGACGATCCCGAGGCGCGGCTGCCCGGGGATCGGCGTCTCGATGGTGATCGAGGAGGCGGCGAGGGCAAGGGCGAGATCGTTCTCCAGGATCTTGATCGAGCGCACCTTGACGCCCGGTCCCGGTTCCAGCGCGAACTGCGTCACCGCCGCGCCGGGATTGATCTCGCGCACCTTCGCCTCGACCTTGAAGGCCGCCAAGGTCTGCTCGATCAGCCGCGCCTTCAGCGACAGTTCCTCCTCATTCGGCATCACCGACTTGTAGATCGGCAGCTCCGCGACCTCCGGCATGGCGTACTGCGGCTCGGGTGCCTGCGGGGCCAGGGCAGGAAGTGCCTCGCCGGGGAGGGCCAACTGCCCCTCACCGACCACCACCGGCGCGATCGGCTCGTCGAGCGCTGGTCGCGCCCTGCCCGGGCGGGGGATGAACTCGACAACCGGCGTCGCCTCGCGCGACAGCGAGGACAGCGGCATGTTGATGATCGGCTTGCTGAATTGCGGTTCCTCCGGCGCGGCGAGCGTCGCGCCGGGTGCTGGGGTTCCCGCCTGCGCGGGCCGGATGGCGACCAACGCTACGCCACGGCGCGGCGTCGGGTCGGACTCCAGCAACACATCGGCAGGGCGCGGCAGGGACGGGCCATTCGGCAGGAGGCTGCCGACGATCGTGCGCGCCGTGCGGGCGACGACCTGCCAGAGCGAGCGCAGATCGGTATTGAAGGTGACGACCGTCGCGAGGAACGCCAGGCCGACCAGCACGATCGCCGCGCCAATCGGGCGCACCGCCGTGACGAGCGGGATCGCGATCACATACCCGAGCAAGCCGCCGCCCTTGCCGGTCTCCCACCAGGTGGCACCGGGCGTTGGCGCGGGGAGGGCGAAGTCGGGGGACGGGAGGTGGATCAGGCCGAGGACGGCCAGGAAGAGGATCGTCATGCCGAGCAGGTGGCGCGTGCGCGGTCCGAGTGTCGCCGCCTCGTCAGCATCGTCGTGGACGCGCAGGGTGTCCACAGCCCAGGCCAGCAGCGCCAGCGGCACCAGCAGCGCCGCCCAGCCGAATGCGCCGCGCAGCACGCCATGCCAGAGGCCGAGCACGCCGCCGCGCTCGCCTAGGAGCGCCCAGATCGAGAGGCACGCCAGCACGACCAGCCCGATCGCGGCGATGTCGCGCCGCAATTCCGGCCCGAGTCGCAGCCTCGGCCACCGCCAATGCGAACGGGGGGCAGCGGTCGCCCGCGCGCCCTTCGCGGACGAGGTCCGCCGCTTCGGCGCGCTGGTCGCCTTGACCCCGCCCTTGCCCGCGCGTTGCGGCACGGCACGCTTTGGCATCGCCTCGGCCACCTGGCTTCCTTTGCGCGCCGACGCACCGCCCACCGCCGCCTCCCGCTGCTTCGCCATCGCTCGCCCCGCGTCGATGGGGATGTTGTAGCATGTTATGTGTACGTACGCAAGCGTAAGGGGCGAAGCGGAGGCGGGGGATGGACCTCTCCCCGCCGCCTGCGGGCGGCGACCCTCCCCGACGCGGGGAGGGTAAAATTGGCGTCGCCGGTGCGGTATCAGGCAGCGACGAGGCGGCTCTCGTCTTCGGCCCAGAATAGCTCTCGCTGGCGCTGGTGGCCGACGGCGGTCAGGCTTTCTTCGAGGTAGACGGTCGCCAGGGTGGCGAGTTCGAGATGCGCCGCGAGCATCCGTTCCACGTCGCGGCGCGCGCAATGGCGGCGCGCTTCCAGCAGGAAGCCCCCGGCGAAGCTCAGATCCCAGTCGTATTCGGCCAGCAAGTAGGCGATCCGGCCGAGCGTCGCCGCACGCGCGCCGAGCGCGGTCGCGAGATCGGCCACTGCCGCCGCCAGGACCGGCAATTCCGTCTCGGCGAGGGCGCGCAGGCGCAACGGCAATGGGTCGATCACCAGCAGGAAGCGCTCGCCGCCCGACCAATCCAAAGGTTCGTCTCGCCCGTCCATCCCGCTCCTCCCCGCACATCTGCGTATCGACAAGGGCAGTATAGCACGTATGTTCGGGCGGGCTAGTCCGATGTCATTGATCGGATGGGAGGAGGTCATACACGATACCTAACGGGTAATCGCTCCACTCCGGCATCGGCTTGACGAGTCCGCTTGGGTCGAAGATGAAGATATTCGTGTCATTCTCATATTCCCCGGTCGAGTAGATGCGTGCGCCCCGGATCGCATTCTCCCGTATCTCGAGGACGGCACCCTCGAAGGGTTCCCCGCACCCCTCGCAGCGACGACGCTTCTGCGGAACCTCCCAGAAGAATTGGGCGGGATCCCTCACCAGCAGGTTCTTGATGGACGGATCACCCAGATTCGCGCCCTGATCGACGGTCTTTCCACCGGGGCGCGTCCAGAAGTAGACCCAGGGCAGGACCGACCCATCCTTTGTGGCTTGCCAGCGAATCTGGTCGCCGATATGGTAGACGTGCTCCTGGCGCATCGCGTGGCCAGCACTGAAGCCCCACTGGAAGTAGAGCATATTGGTCACGATGTCTCGGCAACTTGGGCAGCGTAGGTCCGTCTGTAGATATGAGTAGTGCGGCATCCAGGTCCCCCACAAGGTTGTACACGCGGAAAACAGCGATGCGCTCCCCTCGTGTGTGGTCATCGCAGTCGCTGACACGGTGTGCGGGGCTGGAGACATACGTCACGAATATGGGGTGGGTGACAACATTTGGGGTTAGGGGCGAGCGACGCCCCGCTCGCGCTGCGGGTTGTGGTCGCGCGCTGTCAGACGCGCGTCAGAGTTCGAGCCGGGCGCGCACGACGCCGTCGGGGAAGTCGGGTGTCAGGGTGAAGCCGTGCTTGGCGGCGACGAGTTGCATCCCCCGATTCTCGGTCAGGACCTCGGCGGTGATCCGTCGCAGGCCCTCGTCTCGCCCGATCTGGATCAGCCGGATGAGGAGTTCGGAGCCGATGCCCTGGCGCTGGTACCGATCGTTGACCAACATCGCGAATTCGGCCTCCGGCTCGACCGTGCCGGGGGTGCGACTGAGCCGCCCCACCGCCATGATCTCCGCCTCGCCCGTTGCCGGGTCGCGGCGCTCCACGACCAGCGCCATCTCGCGCGCATAATCGATGAAGCACATCCGCGTCAGCCGCTCGTGCGAGGTACGCCGATGCAGGGTCAGCATGTGGAAGTAGCGGAAGTAGACGCTGCGCTCCGAGAGGGTCTGGTGGAATTGCACCAGCAGCGGCTCGTCCTCCGGGCGGATCGGGCGGATCGTCACCGGCGTGCCGTCCCTGAGGGTCGCGGCGGAGATGTACTGCGCCGGGTAGGGGCGGATGACCGACTGTGGCAACGCCTCCTCCGGCACCCCGGCCTCGTGGATCACCACCCGCGCGTCGAGCGCCAGCAGCCGCTCGGGGCTGGCGAGCAGCGGATTGATGTCCAGCTCCTTGATCAGCGGCTGCTCCACGATCAACTGGCTGAAGCGGACCAGCAACGCCTCCAACGCGGCCAGATCGACCGGTGCGCGCCCCCGCACGCCCTGCAACGCCGTGAAGATCCGCGTCCCCTCCATCATCCGTCTGGCGAGGGTCGTGTTCAGAGGCGGCAGCGCCAGCGCGCGGTCGCGAAAGACTTCCACGAGTTGCCCGCCGGTGCCGAAGAGGAGGACCGGGCCGAACTGCGCGTCGAGGCTGCTGCCGATGATCAGTTCGTACCCGTCGAGGCGGATCATCGGCTGAACGGTCACCCCCTCGAACGCCTCGGGTCCGGCGTGCGCCCGCGCCGAGGCGTCGATCGCGCGGTAGGCGGCGCGGACGGCGTCGGCGTCGGCAAGATTCAGCTGCACGCCACCAACATCGGTCTTGTGCGTGATGGTGCGGGAGTAGAGCTTCAAGACGACCGGGTAGCCCAGCGCCTCGGCGGCGGCCACCGCCCCGTCCTCGCCCCACATCTTGCCCCCCGCCTCGCCCCCGCCTTCGCCAGCCTGAGCGGCCACGGTGCGCGTCTCGACGGTCGGGATACCGTAGGCGGCCAGCACCTCTTTCGACTCCGGCTCGGTGAGCAGGGTGCGCCCCTCGGCGCGGACGCGGCGCAGCAACGCGCGCACCAGCCCCTGCGCGTCGTCAGCCCCTTCCGCCGCGCTCAACAGGGTAGGAGTTTCGTAGAGGCCGCGCAGATTGTCGCTGTAGCGCCACATGTAGCCGAAGACGCGCGCGGCGGTGTCGGGGTAGGGGAAGGTCGGGATACCGGCCCGGTTGAGCACATCCTCACCCCCCGCCACCGCCGCAGCGCCCATGAACGAGGCGATGATCGGCTTGCCGGTGCCACGCGCATAGGGCGTGAGCAGTTCGGCGGTGCGGGCCGGATCGCTCATCGCCTGCGGGGTCAGGATCACCAGCAGGCCGTCGGTCGCGGGGTCCTTGGCGGCGATCGCCAGCGTCGCAGCATACCGCTCGGGGTCGGCGTCGCCGATGATGTCGATCGGGTTGGCGTGGCTCCAATGGGCCGGCAGCACCGCATCGAGCGCGGCGATCGTGTCCGGGGCGAGTTCGGCCAGCGCGCCGCCGAATTGCAGCAGCGTGTCGGTCGCCAGGACGCCGGGGCCACCGGCATTCGTCACCATCGTCAGGCGCGGGCCGAGCGGGCGCGGCTGCTTCGCCAGCGCCTCGGCCATGTAGAAGAGGTCGGCGATGGTATTGACCCGCAGCACGCCGACGCGGCGAAAGGCCACGTCGAGGACGTCGTCGCTGCCGGCCAGCGAGCCGGTATGCGAGGCGGCGGCCTGCGCGGCCTGCGGGGTGCGCCCGCCCTTGATGACGATGATCGGCTTGGTCAGCGCGACCTCGCGCGCGGCCGAGAGGAAGGCGCGCGCGTCGCCGACCGACTCCATGTAGAGGATGATGCTCTGGGTGTGCGGGTCGTTGCCGAGATAGTCGATCAGGTCGCCCCAGCCGACATCGAGCATCGAGCCGATCGAGACGAAGGCGCTGAAGCCGACCTGCTCGCGCAGGCTCCAATCGAGGACCGCCGTACACAACGCGCCGCTCTGGCTGATGAACGCGACGTTGCCGGGGCGGGCGACCGTCGCGGCGAAGGTGGCATTGAAGCCGGTCGGCGGGACCATCGCCCCCAGGCAGTTCGGCCCGAGGAGGCGCATTCGGCCCGCGCGCGCGATCTCCAGCACCCGCGCCTCCAGCGCGACCCCCTCCGCCCCGCGCTCCTTGAAACCGGCCGAGATGATGATCGCGCCGCGCACCCCGGCCCGCACGCACTCGGCAACGATGTCCGGCACGGACGGCGCGGGCGTGGCGATCACCGCCAGGTCGATCTGCTCCGGCACCTCGCCGATCGTCGGGTAGGCGCGGACACCGAGTACATAGCGCCGCTTCGTGTTCACCGGGAAGACCGCCCCGCCGAAGGGGCTGCCGATCAGGTTGGCGAGGATCGCGCGCCCGACACTGTGGGGCTGCTCGCTCGCCCCGATCACGGCGACCGCGCGCGGCTTGAGCAGCGCGTCGAGCGGGTGGCGCTCGGCGCGGTACACGTCGTGGGCGGGATCGGATGGGGCGGGATCGGATGGGGCGGGATCGGGCGGGGCGGGGCTGACGGGCGCTTGGGCCATGGGTGTTGCTCCTCCCTCTCCGACTGTCGCACAGCGGCGGTGCCACACCTCGCGCGGCGAGGGCGCACGGAGATCATGCCGGGAAGGGGCGGGAAAGTCAACGGGCGCGGGGGAGGCGGCCTGGGGCACGATCCGGGCCAGCCAGCAGCCGGGGAGTCGTTGGCACAGCGCGGAGCAGCTTCTTCGCTACGCGCAGAATGACCGTGCGGGTGCGGTTCAACGCCTTGCGCGGGTGGTTGGACTCCCACGTTTCCGGCAGCGGCACGCGCCACCGCGACACGACGCAACCCGGCCACCGCCCGCGCGTTTCCCCGAAATCAAGGCCACGCCGTATTGAGAGGGGCGACGATGAACGAGTTGCGACAAGCGCTGTACCTGATCGCCGATGAGATGCGCGGCGCAGCGACTCTGAGCCGCACGTTCGCGTCGAACGTCTACGAGACCGAGCGCGCCCACCATCTGATGGACCTGGCGGCGCAAGTCGCGGCGCTGGCTGAGGGCGAGCCGGTCGCGGAGGTCCGCGCCATCTTCGAGGCCGAACCCTGGCACCGGGCCTCCCCCGCGCTCGGCGTGGACGCGGCGGTCTTCGACCCCACCGGGCGCGTGTTGCTGATTCAGCGGCGGGACAACGGCCATTGGGCGTTGCCGGGCGGCATCGCCGAGATCGGGCAGACCGCCGCCGAGGCGACGCTACGCGAACTCTGGGAGGAGGCGGGCTTGCGCGGGCGGGTCGTGCGCCTCCTGGGCCTCTTCGACAGTCGGGTCTGGCGGTCCTGGTCGAAGGTGCATATGTGGAATCTGATCTTCCTGGTCGAGTGCGACGATCCCACCCCGGTGCCCGGCATCGAAACGCTCGACGCGCGCTTCTTCCCGCCCGAAGCCCTGCCCGAAGCGATGCACTCGAATCACGCCCCGCGCATCGCGGCGGCGCTCCGGGCGTTGCGCGAGGGCACGACCTACAGCGATCCCGCCGCATCCGACGATGGCCGCGCGATGCCAATCCACCAACGGCCTGCGGGGGAGACGGCGTAGCCCCGTCCTGCCCTGGCGGCAGGGCGGCGATGGCGAGGCGTCGCAGGTATGTTGGGGGATGGATTCAACGTCCCGCTCGCGAGCATTACGGCGCACGGTCGTCCCTGAATGCGCGGAGCATCATCGCGACCAGTCGCCGCGATGCCTCCTCGGCCATAGCGCCCGACATGGCGATGACGCCGGCGTTCGCCTTAAGCACGATCATGAAATCGGCGTAGCCGACGTCGTCGCGGAGATCGCCGCTCGCCTGGGCCCGCGCGATAAGACGGCCGAGGTTCCACTCCACCATCAGCCGCTCCTCGTCGAAGCCGGTGCCTTCGAGGAACGTGGCGACGATCTCGGACGCGAGTCCCCTGGCGCGCACCTGCGTCTCGCAGAACCCCTCGATGACCGACCGGAAGGCGTGCCAGGGCTCGGGGTCGGTGAGCGCCGCTTCGAGATCGGCCTCGCAGGCGGCGATGCTGTCCGCGAACACCTCGCGCAGGAGGATTTCTTTGGTGGCGAAGCGCCGGAATAGGGTGGCCATGCCGACATCCGCGCGCCGGGCGATCTCCGCCATCGAGGCGTTCACACCGAACTCCGCGAAGGCGGCCCCGGCAGCGTCGAGGATTCGCGCGCGGTTCAGCGCCGCATCGGCGCGCAAATGAGCGATACGCGGGTCCGCCGTGCCGGATCGGTCGGGGGGTGCTGCACTCATGACGCCATTCTATCACAAGTGGACAGCATAGCCCCACTTCGAGTACACTCCGGCCATGCCTATATGGACACCCTGTTCCGTTTGAGGCGGTGGAGGTTTCGATTATGACATCGATGCGTGCCGCGCAATTCCACCGCTACGGGCCGCCGGACGTGCTGGGCGTCGCTGCCGTGCCGATCCCTGTCCCGAAGGCCGACGAGGTCTTGGTGCGGGTGGGGGCCGCGACCGTGAATGGCGGGGAGTTGCTGATGCGCGCCGGGAAATTGCGCGCGCTGTCGGGCTCGCGTTTCCCCAAGGGGAGCGGAATCGACTTTGCCGGCGAGGTCGCGGCTCTAGGTGCTGGCGTCGCCGATCTCGCCATCGGGGATCGCGTCTGGGGTGTCCTCCCCCGCTTGCAGATAACCCGGTCGGCGACGGGCACCGGTTCGATGGCGGAGTATGTGACCATCGCCGCCGCGCGCCTTGGGGCCACCCCCGCCGCGCTCGACGATGCCGAGGCCGCGTCCCTCCTGGCCGGGGGGGCGGTCGCCATCGTCGGCCTGCGGGATACGGCCAAGCTGGCGGCGGGGGAGCGGATCCTGATCCGCGGTGCCACCGGGGGCGTGGGCAGCATCGCGGTCCAGCTGGCGCACGCCCTCGGTGCCCACGTCACCGCGCTGGTGGGGCCGGGGAACCTCGACTTCGTGAAGGAACTCGGCGCGGATGAGGCCCTCGATTACACCACGACCACACCGGCGCAACTCGGGCGGTACGACGTCATCTTCGACACCGTCGGCTCGGACCTGGGCACCTACCAACAACACCTGGCACCGGGCGGACGCATGGTGACCATCGCCCTCGACCCGCCGCTACGTGCCCTCGGGACCGTGCTCGCCTCGACGATCTTCGGCTCGCGCCGCATCCGCTTCTTCAGCGGGAACCCGCGCCGCGCGTTGCTCACGGACCTCGCGGGCTACGTCAGGCGTGGGGCGCTGCGCCCCGTCATCGACAGCGTGTATCCCCTCGACGGGATCGCCGCCGCGCACCGCTCTGCGGAGAGCCGGGGCGGGCGCGGGAAACGCGTGGTCAAGATGCGCTGACCGTGTAGTCGAATGCGCCGTTCCTCGGCTCTGGTGCACACGCAGAGGGACACAGGTCATTGGTCGCCGCCACGTTGATCCAGCACGCCCGCGCCCCCACCTATCTGCCGCTGCCCATCGCATCTGACGAACGCTGTATCGACCGGCGCAGGCCGACATTGTCCCGGCATGGCGGGCAAGCAACGCGGGGCCAGGGGCAGAGCAACGCGGGGCCAGGGGCAGAGCAACGCGGGGCCTCGACCACCCCCCGCGCCGCGTATATCCGCGCCTACATCTCCCCTCTCCTCGTAGAACCTTGAAGAGTCCCCGGCACCGGGTGCGATTCAGAGTTTTGCGTGGATGTTTGGGGCGGTGTAGCAGGCGATTAAGGCCCCGCCCCTCCCGCGCACAACCCTCGAACTGACCCTCGGCACGCGGCAAACGGTGCATCCCCGCCGCCGGTAACGTACACTTCGCCAGTCTCGACAACATCGCGCCGTTCGCTGTAGCATGGGGTGCGGCGCGGCGGGGTCTGCGCGGGGGTTTTGCGGCGCGGGCCGTGAGGGAAAGTGGGAGAAGAAGCGCTGGTGGTCAGCCCAGGAACAGCGGGGGGGGATGTTTCCTCCCCGGCCCGCACGGAGCGCGGCGGTGCCGCCTTGCGACTCCCCTATCTGCCCGGACTCGACGGCCTGCGCGCCATCGCCGTCGGCGCGGTGCTGCTCTACCATGCCGGGGTCACCTGGCTGCCCGGTGGTTTCCTGGGGGTCGAGGTCTTCTTCGTCATCAGCGGCTATCTGATCACCGCGCTGCTCGCGACCGAATGGCGGGCACATGGGCGGCTCGATCTCGGCACCTTCTGGTTCCGGCGGGCGCGGCGACTCCTCCCCGCCATCGTCCTCCTGCTGCTCGTCGTGCTGGTGTACGCCGTGCTGTTCCTCCCCAGCGAGGTCGCCCGCCTGCGCGGCGACAGCCTGGCGGCGCTCGCCTACGCCACCAACTGGTACTTCATCTTCCGCCAGCAATCGTACTTCGAGGCGATCGGTCGCCCATCCCTCTTGCAACACCTCTGGTCGCTGGCGATCGAGGAGCAATTTTATGTCATCTGGCCGCCCGTGTTGCTGTTGCTGCTGCGGCGCTGGGAGCAACGGCGCATCGCGCTCATCCTGCTCGGCGTGGCCGCCTGCTCGACGTTGCTGATGGCGCTCCTTTATCGCGCGGAGGTCGATCCGTCGCGCGTCTACTACGGCACCGATACCCGCGCGGCTGGGTTGCTGCTGGGCAGCGCGCTCGCCCTGGCCTGGGCACCCTGGCGCTCGGCCACGCGCATCGCCACCGCCCTGGCAGTGCGGCTCGACGTGGCCGGACTCGGCGCGCTCGGCGTGCTGCTGCTCTGCTTCGTGGGGTTCGATCAGCGCCAGGATTTCCTCTATCGGGGCGGTTTCGCCATCGTCGCGCTCGCGACCGCGACCGTGATCGCGGGGAGCGTCGTCCCCGGCGCGCGCTTGCTGCCGGGGCTGCTCGAACTGCCCCCGCTCCGCTGGCTCGGCGAGCGCTCCTACAGCCTCTACCTCTGGCATTGGCCGATCTTCACCACGACCCGACCGATGATTGATCTCCGCATGGAGGGCCTGCCGCTCTTCGTGCTCCGCTTCGCGCTGACCCTGCTCGTGGCCGACCTGTCCTATCGCTTCGTCGAGACCCCCATCCGGCGCGGGGCGCTCGGGCGATCCTGGCAGGGACTGCGCAGGCTCTGGCGATCGTCCGAGCGCCGCAGTTGGCGACTGGTCCAGCTCGGCAGCGTCGGCAGCGGCGCGCTGGTCGGCTTCGCCCTGGCGCTCGGCATCGCCGTGGCGAGCGCGCAGCCCCCGCCACCCGACGCGACGTTCGGGAGCGGCACGGTGGAACTGAATGTGCCGACCGCTGTCCCGGCCCAGGGCATCGGCGGCGAGATGGAGCCGCCCGCGCCCGCGCTCGTCGCCAACACCGTCCCAGCGCTGCCGATGGCACCCGCGCCCTGCGCGCCGCAGCTACGCAAGCCGCTGATGACCGCGCTCGGCGACTCGGTGATGGTGGCGGGGGCCGAGAACATGGCGGAGTTCGTCGGGGAAGGGCTGTATATCAGCGCCGAGGTCGGGCGGCAGGCGGCGCAGTATCCCGCGCTCCTGGGCGCACGTCGCGACGCGGGCGAACTCGGGACGATCGTGATCATCCACGTCGGCAATAACGGCTACGTCACCGAGAAGCACTTCAACGCCATCATGGCGGAGCTGAAAGACGCGCGCGCGGTCCTCTTCTTCAACGTGCGCGTGCCGCGCGAGTGGGAGAGCAACAATAACGCGGTCCTCACGGCGGGCGTCGCGCGCTATCGGAACGCCGTGCTGCTCGACTGGTACGGGGCGAGCGCGGGGCACCCGGAATATCTGAAGGATGACGGGGTCCACCCGATAGCGAAGGGGCGGGCGATCTACGCCGCGTTGGTATCGACGGAGATCGAGGCTATCAAAGCGCGCTGGGCCAGTGAGGGCGGCTGCACGCTCGGGGGCACCACCGTGCCGAGCGCCCCGGTGGCCTATCAACGGCAATCGCCACAGCGCTGAATGCCCACGCTTCCCGGCACAAAAAAGGCCCAATAGATAGTCCGAATGGGGGGTACGTAGGGCTGGGCAAGCAGCGCCCCGCTACAGTACCATGCCCCTTATAAAAGACAGGCGACCGATCGCCGAGCGCGGTGTTCAGAAGCCTTCGGCGACCGCTTGTAGTTCCTGCATCAGCCAGGAACCGGGGCCTTTGCCGGTTGTATAGGGATGGAGGAGGGCGGGGAGGAACCCGCGCTGCGCCTCGACGAGCCGCGCCACCTCGCGGGAGCGCTCGACGAAGAGGGTGTCGATCGCTTCGACCGGATCGAGGTCGGCGAGCGCCGCCACCTTGGTGGACAGATGCTCCGCCCACAAGCGCAGGCGGAGCGCCCGCGCGCCCGGCCCGTCGATGCTCTGGGCGTTCATCTCGCTGTCGGTCGCCAGCCCGCGCCGGTTGAGGTTGGCCGAGCCGAGCATGTACCACTCGTCGTCGATGACGGCGATCTTCGCGTGGACGTAGATCGGCACGAAGCCGACGCCGAACCGCCCCGCCGCCGGGCCGCTGCTGTACAGCGAGAAGGCGTGGAACATGCCGCGACCGGCGTCCAACTCGCGCAGGCGCGCGATCTGCTCGTCGTTGTCGTATTTGCCGAAGTCGGCGCGGGCGGGCAGGATCACGACGATGCGGAACGGGTGGTCCCGATTGCGCTCCAGCGCCTCGCCGAGCGCCTCAACGATCTCGGCCGACCAGAGATACTGATTCTCCAGATAGATATAGTGCCGCGCGCGCGCGATGGCGTCGCGGTGGGCGGCGGCGATGCCGAACTCGCCGCGTCGGGCGAAGGCGTAGGTCCGGCTCGGCAGGGTGCGCACGATCTGGCAGGTGGTGTTCCAGGCGGGGTCGACCTGCGGCTCCCGATGGGGCAAATCGCGCTCGCCGGTCACCGCCGTCCAGCGTTGGCGAAAATTCTCCTCCAGATCGGCCACGGCCTCGCCGCGAATCTGCAGCGCGGCGTCGTGCCAACCGCGCCCGTGGCGCAACGGGTGGCCCGGCGTATCCCAGCGGTCGCCCTCCAGCGTGGTCAGATCGAGTCCGCCGACGAAACCGATCTGCCCGTCGATGACGACCGCCTTCTGGTGGTGGCAATGGGTCGGGCGGGCGGTCGGGTCGAGGCGGATATCGAGCTGCGGGGCCTCGCGCTGCAATTCGGCGCGCGTCTCCTCGTTGATGGCCCTGGTCGGCTGGAAGAAGAGGTTCGCCCCCTGCCAGATCAGCAGCTTCACCGGGATACGCTCGGACGCCTCGGCCAGCACGCGGACCAGCATCCCCTCATCGGGCGGGGGGTGGCCGGGACGTGCGAGCGCGAAGGTCGGCGTGAGCGCCCAGCCGACGATATAGACGTACTCGCGCGCCTCCTTGATCGCCCGCAGCATCGCCTCGAACACTTCCTCACCGTCGATCAGCGGTCGCAGCTCATTATGCTGGCGGGGCGGGAAGCTGCGCTCGTACCAGCGATCGTCGGCGGACCACCACTGATTGTGCGGCATCTTCCCGCCCACGCGCCGCCCCTTGAGGTGACGGTGCGGGCGACGACGGTGGAAGCGCCCCACCAGGAAGCGCGGGAGCCGGGCCAGGATAGGGAGTATCGTGCGCAGCGGCATAGGCTTCGCCCTCCATCGCGTCGAGGCGGCTGACGGCGTATCTCGCAAGGCGGGGCCGCGTTGCACGCCCTGGCGGCTAATGATACGCCACGCCCGCTCGGATCGCGCGGCAATGCGCGTGAACATGCGTCATTCGCACCAGCAGACGCGACCGGCAGGCGTGAGCGGCGCGACAGCGGAGACCATAACGTCTTGTGCAGACAGCATAAGATCGGCGTCAGAAGTTAGCAGAAGCATCCATAGACGCGCTTTGCTGGAGGGAGTATGCTTCTTCACAGATCACGAAACTGTGCAACTTGCTTCAGCGGGCCTGCGCGGCGGGGTGGATTCGGCGTAAGCGGTTGGGAACGGGGAGGGCTGAATGCCGATCGACACAGGCGACACCGCGTGGGTACTCCTCTGCACCGCCCTGGTCATGCTGATGACCCCGGCGCTCGGGTTCTTCTACGGGGGGCTAGTCCGCAAGAAGAACGTCCTCTCCACGATCATGCACAGCTTCTTCATCCTGGCCCTGATCAGCGTGCAATGGGTGCTCTGGGGCTACACCTTGGCATTCGGCCCGGATAAGGGTGGACTCATCGGCGGCTTCGCCTTCCTCGGCCTGCGCGGCGTCGGGGCCGAGCCGAACGCCGACTACGCGGCGACCATCCCGCACTCGGCCTTCATGATGTTCCAGATGATGTTCGCGGTGATCACGCCCGCGCTGATCACCGGCGCGTTCGCCGAGCGCAAGCGCTTCAAGGCGTTCGTGATCTTCACCCTGGCCTGGGCCACATTCGTCTACGCGCCGGTCGCGCACTGGGTCTGGGGGGTGGGCGGCTGGCTGCGGACGATGGGCGCGCTCGACTTCGCGGGCGGCACGGTGGTCCACGTCACGTCCGGGGTCTCGGCCCTGGTCGCCGCGACCGTGCTCGGCAAGCGCGTCGGCTTCGGCAAGGAGGCGATGGACCCGCACGACCTGACGATGACGGTCCTCGGGGCCGGGCTCCTCTGGTTCGGGTGGTTCGGCTTCAACGCTGGCAGCGCGCTCGGGGCGAATGGGCTGGCGGCCAACGCTTTCATGGTCACCAACACCTCCGCCGCGATGGCCGCGCTGACCTGGATGACGATCAGTTGGCTGCGCCACGGCCAGCCCAGCGTCCTCGGCGCTGCCGCAGGAGCGGTCGCCGGCCTCGTCGCCATCACCCCGGCGGCGGGCTATGTGGACGCCAGCGCGGCGATCGCCATCGGCTTCGGGGCGGGGCTCCTCTGCTTCTTCGCCCTGGAACTGCTGAAGCGGCGGGTGGACGACGCGCTCGATGTCTTCGCGGTCCACGGCGTCGGCGGCATCTGGGGCGCGCTCGCCACTGGCATCTTCGCGCAGAAGGCGATCAACCCCGCCGGGGCCGACGGACTCCTCTACGGCAACCCGAAGCAACTGCTCATCCAGGCGGCGGCGGTACTCGCCTGCGCGGCCTTCTCGGGCATCGTGACGGTCGTCATCCTCAAGGCCATCGATCTGGTGATCGGGCTGCGCGTGCCGGAGCGCGAAGAAGTCCTGGGCCTCGATACGACACAGCACGGCGAGGTCGCCTACCAACTGTAGTCTGCGGAATACGCGACACGCGACACCCGACACACACGCGCACTGCTGGCACGACACACTTGAAGCACTCATCAAGGAGCATCGGCAATGGAAATCGTCGCGTTCATCTGCTTCTTCATCCTGGTCGCCGCCTGGTTCGTCGCGCCGAACGGCGTCCGCGAGGAGCAGCCGGTGGTCGTCAAGGCGACCGAGGTGATCGCCGTTCCGTAACCGTCGCGTCGCGTCATCGGCGCACACGGCGAGGCCGCGCCCACGAACGGGCGCGGCCTCGCCGTGTGCGCCGCGCTTGGAGCCGGGCGCTACCCCCGCTCGCCCGAGGTGCGGGCGGCGCGCAGCCGGGGGAGCGCGGCCAGGCGGAGACCCAGGAGGACATGGACGAGCGCGGCGACGAGCAGGATCGGCTGCGCCCGCCAATGGTCGGCCAGCCAGCCGCCAAGGGCCACGCCGAGCGGGGCGACCGCGATGCCACAGAGGCCGATCAGCGCGAAGACCCGGCCCCGGAACGGCGCGGGGACGACCGTTTGCAGCAGCGACCGCTCGCCGGTGATCAGCGCGCCGATGCCGAGCCCGGCGACGAACGCGGCGGCGAGGAGGGCCGGAACGGACGGGGCCAGCGCGAACCTGGTGTTGCCCAGGCCCGCCAGGATCACGCCGCCGACGTACAACGCGCCGATCCGCCGGACGGCCATGGCACCGACGACGGCGGACGCGACGAGCAACCCCGCACCGTAGACGGCACCTTGCAGCCCGTACAACGCCGCCCCGCCCCCCAATTGCTCGCGCAAAAACGGGGCGATGGCGGCGAAGAAACAGCCGCCTGCGAAGGCGTGGAGCGGCAGCACCGCGAACCAGTCCCGCAGGAGCGCGTCCGCCCGAATCGTATCCAGCGCCGCTCGCAGCGCCGCCAGCGGGCGACGCCGCCCCGGCTCGACCGCGACCCGTACTTCAGGCCAGCTGACCGACCAGACCGCGAGGAAGGCCACCAGGAAGGTCGCCGCGTCGAGCGCCAGCGCCCTGGCCGGGCCGAAGACGGCGACGATGACGCCGGTGAGCGCGAAGACCGCCGTGCTCGTCAGGCTGGCCGAGACACCCTCCAACGCGTTCGCCGTGACCAACTGCGCTGGCGGGACAACCTGCGGCAGGGCGGCGGCGCGCGCCGGGTTGTGGCAGGCCGTCGCGAGCGCATTGATCACGGTCAGGACGTACAGCACGGTCAGGGACGGGGCGACACCGAGCAGCCAGGGGACACCGACCACGGCGGTACACAGCAGTCGCGCGCCATCGGCGGCGAGCAGCACGCGCCGACCCGGCAGCCGATCGAGCACGGCACCGGCGATCAGGCTCCCGAGCAACCCGCCGAGACCGGCCGAGACGGTGATGCCCCCGGCGGCGAACGCCGAGCCGGTCGTCAGCAGCACATACCAGAGGAGCGCGACGTTGTAGAGGGTGTCGCCGATCGTGGAGACGGCCTGGCCGAGCCAGAGGGCCATGAACGGTCGATTGGCGAGCACCTGGCGATATGGTGCCGCGCGCGGGATGGGATGCGAACGCATGGGGGTCTCCTTGCCGTGAGCGGGACGCACAGAAACGCCGCACCGCGCGTTGGCGGGTGCGTGTATCCGGCGGAACCCGGTCGGGCAAAGATGGGCGCGGCGCGGCGCTACCGACAGTCAGCGGCGGCACGCCGGGGAGATGCGGATCGCGGCAGTCACCCTACGTGGGCTCCGCTCAGGCGAGGCGCTGGCGCACACCGTAGATCATCATCGCTCCTCGTCGTTCATCAGTGGAGAGGGGTGGGGAGGCCAGACACAGGCATTCGGCGTTCGCCAGGTGAGGGCAGGCCGAGGTGCGGATGATAGCACATCGCCCCCCAACGCCCGAAGTCAGCCCTCGCCCTGCTGTATCCGGCTCGACTTACGCGCCCCGCGCCGACTGATAGGTGAGGACGACGACGCCCGAACTGAACGTCTTGGTGTCGACATGTCGCAGGGTGGTCATATCGAGCCCGTCGCTGAAAAGGCGTTTGCCATGCCCCACGACGACCGGGAAGACCATCAGCCGATACTCGTCCACCAGGTCGTGCTGCCTCAGCGTATGCACGAGCGCGGCACTGCCGCCGACCAGGATGTCGCGACCGGGCTGCCCTTTCAGTGTGGCGACCGCCGCCGCGACATCGCCCTTGATCAGGCTGGCGTTCCACGCCACCGTGTCCAGCGTTGTCGAGGCCACGTACTTGGGGAGGCTATTCATCCGGTCGGCGAATCCCTGCTCATCGGTGATGGACGGCCAGGCGGCGGAGAAGTCCTCGTAGGTCACGCGCCCCAGGAGCAGCGCATCGCTCGCGAACAGCTCGTCGCGTTTGTACTGCCGCCCTTCGTCGCTCCTGAAGGGGACTGTCCACGCCGGATCCTCCATGACGCCATCCAGCGACACGAACTCCGAGACGATAATCTTGCGCACGGTAATGCTCCATTGGTGGCATTCATCGGCATCCACAATCGAGCGCCGCGTTGTTGCCGCTCAACACGACTCCATTTGTCTGCGCGATGACCGCCAGTTGCCGTATGATCGGATGGGGCGGTGTCGAGCGGATTCGGAGTATCCGCCCTGTGGTTATCCGGCCCGCAATACAGCACAACGTTGCGGCGTTCATCTGGTCCGTCCTATCCACGTCGCTGCCCTGCAGGGGCCAGTAGCCAACGAACTCCTCGAAGGTCTGCCACATCCCTCAGTGGCTCCTGGCATGGTCCGGCAGTGCGCGCGGCACCATTTACACCTCCTTCTTGTCGGGTGACAATGGCAGCTTGGCCATGCAAGTGCAAGTGCAAAATTAGGCCGTATTCGGTTGACCGCGCGATACGCGCTGCCCGGATCGGCTGGCGCGCAAACCCTGCTCGACGGCAATCCGCACGGTGTCATCCCGCTCCCGCGCCGCCCGCTCTCGCGCCGTCTGGCGCGGCACGGGGAGGCGCGGGAGCGGGATGACCGGCCCCCGTGCCGATCGCCGCGCCTATTCCGCCGCGAGCGAGACGCCTGCGGGCGCGACCTCCTCGGCTATGGGCGCGGCGGCGCGACGCATCGTGCCGACGGCGAGGCGGTCGCTGATCAAGGTTGCGGTGCCGAGGGCGAGCAGATCGAGGAGCGCCGCCGCGAGGAAGGCGTCGTGGAAAGCGGCGACCGCGCCGGTACTGCGGGCCGGGTCGCCGAGCGCGCCATCGTAGGCGACCAGCCGGGCGGCGAGAACGGTGGCGAGGACCGCGAAACCGCAGCTCGTCGCCACCTGCCGCACGGCGTTGTAGGCGGCGGTCGCCCTGCCGGTCAGCGCGGCGCTGATCCGGGCGAATGAGGCGGTCTGCAGGGGGATGAAGACGAACCCGAAGCCGACGCCGAGGGGCAGCATCTGGAGCCGAATCTGCCAGAGGTCGGTCGTCAGGCCCACCCCGCGCAGCGCCAGCGCGGCACAGGCGGCGAGCGCCGCGCCCGCCATCACCAGGCGGCGCGGGCCGACGATCGGGTAGAGCCTGCCGACGAGGGGTGCGGCGAGCATGATCCCGAGCGCGGTTGGGAAGGTCGCCAGCCCCGAGGTGAGCGGGTCGAGGCCACGCACCGCCTGCAGGAATTGCGGCATCAGGAAGGCGATGCCGAAGAAACCACCATTGACGAAGAAGAGGATCAGGCTGCCGACCGCGAAGAGGCGGTCGCGGTAGAGGCGCACGTCGATCAGCGGCGCGGCAACCCGCCGCTCGACCAGGACGAAGGCGACGAGCAGGGCGATCCCGAGCAGGCCGGGCACGAGGACCGTCGGGGCGGTGACGCCGCGCGCGCCGACCTCGCCGAGGGCGTAGACGGTCGCGGCGAGGCCACCGGCGGCCAGCGCGAAACCGGGCAGATCGAGCCGTGCCGTCCCGGCGACGCGGTACTCGGTCAGCCCGCGCGCCGCCAGGAGGAGGCCGACGAGGCCGATCGGGACGTTGACCAGGAAGATCTAGTGCCAGCTCCAGTCGCGCACGAGGTAGCCACCGACCACCGGGCCGAGCGCCGGGGCGACGACGGTCGGGATCGTGATGATCGAGGAGACGCGGGCGCGTTCGTGGAGCGGGAAAGCGCGGAAGACCATCGCCGCGCCGACCGGCGTCAGCAGCCCGCCACCGACCCCTTGCAGGACACGGCAGGCGATCAGCAGGCTGAGATTGTTGACGAGGCCGCACAGGAGCGAGCCGACGGTGAAGATCGCCAGCGCGAACAGGAACGTCCGCTTCGTGCCGATCCGATCGCCGAGCCAGCCGCTGACCGGGATGCAGATCGCCACGCTGAGCAGATAGCTGGTGGCGATCCAGGCGCTCGTCGTGGCGGGGACGGCGAACTCGCGCGCCAGCACCGGCAGCGCCACATTGGTGATCGTCAGGTCGAGGAGGCTGATGAAGAGGCCGAGGACATAGACGACGGCGACAACCCACTTGGCGGGTATGCGGTCGAGCATGGCACCTCTCAAGACTTGGCGAGCCGACACCTGCTGGCCAGGCGCGAATTCAGGCCGGGTCCGCGAGCGAAAGCGGCGGACGATACGACTGGTATCCCTGCGCGCGGGTGAGCAGCAACCGATAGATCAGGAGATGGGCCACGAGGAACGCCGGCACGAAGAAGGTCGGGATGAACCAGGCCGCCCCGAGGTGATAATCGCTCGGCACGGCGAGTCGCGCGCCTTGCCAGAAGGCGAACAGGAAATCGAGCGTCCCCGCGATGTTGAACACCCAGACCAGGGCGAGCGCGTAACGCCAGCGCCTCCCGAGCGCGACGAGCGCCGCCGCCGCCAGGGCCACAGCGATCAGATCGCCCACCGTGCCGGGGATCGCGAAGTCGGCCGGGAGCGGGCTGCCAACGATCGCCGGCACGACGAAGGCGGCACCCATCGTCCGCAGCAGGTGGAGGAGGAGCAGTGGCCGCAGGGCGTCGGGGAGCGCCAGCGTGGCGCGGCGCGGCGCGATGTACCAGCGCGCGACGAGTCCGTAGACGATCAGACTGACCGCGACTTGCAGCGCGAAGATGAGCGTGCTACCCATAAGGCCCTCTCGATACTTGCGGTGTGCGGGGAATCAGCGAGTCGGCGGGTCGCCGCTGCCGTGGCCGTGCGCCCGGGTCGTGAGGAAACAGGCGGATCGTCCGGAAAAGGCCAGACCCTCAACTCGCGCAAATGTTCGCTGAGCGCCAGGGTGTCATCGTGCCCCTATTCTTCCTCGGCAGATCTGCTTCAGGAGGAAACATGCATAGGCACGTATCGGACGAGGCCCTGCGCCGCGCCGCCCGCCTGCGCCACCGGCACCGCGACCCGCGCGCTCCTCGCGTCGCGCGCGCGCACAACGGCCCGGACGGGCCAGCCCCGCTCCCGCAGTTGGGAAACGACGGCACCGCCGGTCTTCCCGGTCGCGCCGGTGACGAGGATGGTGGGGCGGATCGTGGGGCGGTTCATGCGGGTACTCCTTGTCGCGCGGTCGCGGGTAAGCGTTGTACGGCCACCGCGAGGCGGCACGTCGCACGACGGCACGCGGGGGCGCGGTCTGGATTCAGAAGATGCTGGCGGGGCGCTCGGCGGCGGGCGGGGCGAGCACCACCTCCACCGCCCCGTCGGCGACCCCGATCGTCCAGGTGTCGCCCGCCCGCGCAAGCACGCCGCCCGGCGGGGCCGCCGAATCCGGCCCGACCGTCGACTGCGCGCGGCGGATGGCGTAGTCCGCACCGTCGAGGGCGATCCGCGGCTCGTGGCCGGCCATGAGGAGCGCCAGCACGCGGCAGGCCAGGAGGCGACCGGGGACATCCCAGGCGAGCCGATCGTCCTCCGCGCCGAAGCGCGCCGCGTAGGTCGCCCCGGCGTGGTCCTGCGGGGTGCCGGGTTCACCAGCGATGGCCCGCGCGGCCCCCTCCTCCAGTGCGGCGGCGGACACCTCTGCCAGGGTGCGCCCCAGGCGCTCGGGGGTCAGCTCGTCGGGCAGCGGGCGCTCCTGCTGGCTGAGGATCGCCCCGGTATCGAAGCCCGCCTCCGTGCGGTGCAGGGTCGCGCCGAGGGTCGTCGCGCCGTCGTAGAGCTGGCGCAGGGGATTGGGGCCGCGATAGCGCGGCAGGGGGGTCGGGTGGAGGTTGATCGCCCCCAGGCGGGGCAGGGCGGTGATAGCGGGCGGGATCAGGTAGGGGAAGGTGAAGGAGACGACGAGGTCGGGCGCCAGCGCCGCGAGGTACGGCGCGAGCCGCCCGACCTTGCTCGTCACCACGACCTCTTGCGTCGGCGGCACCCCCGCGACGATCTCGCGGTAGCTCACATTGCGTCGGCTCGCCGGGCCGGGCGTCGTCACCACGAGCGCCAACTCGTGCCCGTGCCGCTCCGCCCAGTCGGCGACCACGCGGTAGGCGAACGGCAGGATGTTGAACGTGACGATCCGCAGCGCCCGATCGCGCCCATTGCCGGTATCCACAACTTCCTCCCCGGTGCGCGCCCTGATGGCTGTGCAACGTCAGCCCAGGACCGCCATCATGGCCCGTCGCTACGCCCGCGCGTAGCACTGCCCTTCTCGTCCCTGAACGCCGCGCAACGCGAACTACTCTTGCAGTCGTCGCTACGCCCGCGCGTAGCACTGCCCTTCTCGTCCCTGCGATCGGCGGTTCGCGGCTATCCCGCGAGTGTCGCGCCTCAGCGGCGCTCCGCATCTTCCTCACTGGCCGACACTGCCCCTCCGTCCGGGTGCAGCGCGAACGCCCCGGTGTAGTACTCCCGGCAGGTGCGCAGGATGCGATCGCTCAGCGCGGGGTCGTTGACCGCCCGCGCCAGGAGTACGGCCCCCGCCATCCCCGCGACCAGCGTCAGCGCGTGGTCCGCGCGCGCGTCGGCATCGTCGCCCGGCAGGAGCGGGGCGAGCCGCGCGAAGTAACCAGCGAGTTCCCAGGTGAACGCCCGGCGCACCTGCTCCGGTTCGCGCCGGATCTCCCCGGCAAGGGCGGGCAGCACGCAGCCGCCCGCCACGTCATCGCGGTGCTCGGCGCTGAGGTAGCGGGCGATCACCGCCGACAGATCGCGCGTCGGCGCGGCGTCGACCGGCGCGCCGAGTAGCCCGTCGACCACCTCGGCCAACCCCGCCCCGACCGCGTCCGCCGCCAGGGCGTCCTTACTCGCAAAGTGGGCGTAGAAGGTGCCGTGCGTGAGGCCGATCCGCTCCATCACCCTGGGGATACTGGTGCCGGCCATGCCGCGCGACCGGAACTCGCGCGCGGCGGTCGCGACGAGGCGCTGCCGCGTCCGCGCCTTCTCGGCCCGGCTGGTGCGTGCCATCGCGCTCTTCCCCCGTAGTCCGGCGTTGTCCCGACGCGCCGGGTCGCTGGCGATCGCCAGCGCGCGATTTTATATGATAACTATACTATAAGTTCGCGCGCTGTCAAGGGGGTGTTCTTCCCCACCACGTCGGGATCGCGAGCGCGACACGCCCGGCCATGGATGCGTCAGCACTTGGACCTCAGGCAGGGCCAAGCGGTGCTGAGGGCGGCGTGGATCGCGCCTGCCCCCCGTCAGGCGGCGACCATTTCGGCCATACTCGCTGTCCACCGATCTGGGAACACGCGCCGACGGTCCGCAGGCGAGACCGCCTCGCCCGACCGCGCCACCATCCGGAAGTACTGGCGCTGCTCCTCGCAGCCCGTGCAGCAGCTGACGTAGGTCTCGTCCGCGTGCCACTTCGTGCCCGCCGTGCCGCGGCGCTTGGCCCGGAGGCGGTCAGCGAGGAGCGGGGCGAAGCGCGCCTCCCAGTCGCGGACGGCCGCGTGGCTGAAGACGAAGCCCCGGTCCGGGAACATCTCGGCCAGGTCGCGGAGGCGCAGCTCGAGGTCGGTCGGATATTGGAGGTGCTTGAACGGGGAGCCCGTACGTGCGTTGCAGATCCGGCGACAGGCCGGGCAGCGGAAGATGCGGTAGCCGAGCGCGGTGTGCCGCAGCTGTTCGACGGCCGCGGTCGCGGCGCCGTGGGGCCAGCGCACGGGCGACTCCTTCACGTAGCGGTCAGGACCGCCACGCTACCAGCATGCGAGCATTCTCACCAGGCGTCGTCTGATTTCTGACACATTCCTGCCACACCCCTCAGTGACCCCTGGCATGGTCCGGCAGCGCGGGCGGCACCACCAATAGGCTGAGGGCTAGCCCGGTCAGCCCGGCCAGGAGGGTGATGCCCGCCCAGTATTCGGGCGGCCAGGCGACTCCGCCCGGGAACAACGCCGTCACCGCGAAGTGCAGCGCCCAGAGGGCCAGGGGCACCAGGCTCGCCACCAGACGGAAGGCCCCCGGCCTCGCGGGGCGCGGCTCATAGCGCCGGATCAGCGTGTCGGCGACGAGGCCGACAACGATCGCGACGCCCACATCGGTCGGCTGCCGAAAGCCGGTGACCGCGCAGAGCAGCCCGGCGAGGGTGCCGAAGAGGATCGTGGCCGTCCCGAACGGCGGTCGCCAGCGCCGCAACACCAGCAGCAAGGGGGTCAGGAGCAGCACGGTGGTGATCAGGATCATCGCCAGGTCGAGATCGGCGGTCGCGGCCTGCGCCACGGCGGGGACGGCCAGCGCCGCCGCCGCACCGTCATGCAGGTAGGCGAACCCCCAGAGCCAGATGTGCATCGCGCCGACGATCGAGGCCGCGCCGCTGAGCGACAGGAGGGCGGGCAGGAAGTCGCGCAGGGTCGGGGCGTCGTGCGCGGGGTCGTCGGAGGACCAAGCGGCGCGGAAGGGGCTGCTGACGATCAGCACGATCCCCAGGAAGAGGAGGAGATGGGTCGGGCTGAGCGAGGCTTTGCGGTTCTGCTCGATCCCGATCGTCTCGTGCCAGAGCAGATCGGCCAGGCCCGCCAGCCCGAAGAGGACGACCCCGACAAGGCCGAGTTCGTAGCCGCGCGGGATGGCCGCCCGCCCGATTCGTCCCGCGCGGCGCTGCTGCCAGATCAGGCCGATCAGCCAGACGGCGCTGGCGGCGTAGCCGGAATACAGCAGCCCATGCCAGGGGGTGAAGAAGTTCTCCAGATTCGGGCGGTTGTGGTGCGCCCAGCCGTCGATCGCCAGACCGAGCATCAGCCATTGCCCGATCAGGATCGTCCCCAGCTCGGCACGCCACGACAGGGCGGCCGATTGCTGTTGCGCCGCGCGTGCGCCTGTTCGCGGCCTACCGGGCGTTATGATCGCGCGCACCATCGAGTCGTCGCCTCGTTTCCCCGTACCCCGCCGCGTCGTCGTCCCGCGCGACCTTACTCCCCGAGGCGTACCCGGTCATAAATGTCGGCGAGCGCGAGGGTGCAGCCGCCACCGACCGCCAGGGCCAGCGTGGCGGCGGTTCCCTGCGCCTCGCCGATGAACCAGTTGCCGTCGGCGGTTTCGCGCCGGTAGTAATCGATCCGGTACTCGTCCTGCGCGACCAGCAGGTATTCGCGCAGGCTCGGCAGGGTGCGGTAGTGCGCGAATACCTGCCCCTGATCGTAGCGCTCGGTCGAAGGCGAAAGGACCTCGATGATCAGCATGGGATTGAGCAACGTATCCGCCGTGCCATCCTCGAACTGCGGCTCGCCACAGACGACCACGATGTCCGGGTAGGTGTAGATGTTCGGCGTGGGGATGCGGACGCGCATGTCGCTGGTGTAGGTTTCGCACCCCCGGCCCCGCAACCGGGCAATCAAGAGCGCATTCACATCGCCGACGATCAGGTTATGTTTGCGGCTTGCCCCGGCCATCGCCACGATCTGGCCGTTATGTTCACGGCTCGCCCCGGCCATCGCCACGATCTGGCCATCGTGATACTCGCTCTTCGTCTCGGCACAGCGCTCCGCCGCCAGGTACTCCGCCGGGGTGATGTACGGCTCCGTCTGCGCTGCCATGCCCGCCTCCTCGCAATCGCGCCAACCCGATCGCCAGCCTGATGGGACGAACTGTAGCAGATGCCGGGACCTGCGTTCGGCGCGCGGCTGCTTCGCAGCACCCCTCAGCGTTGCGCGCGGAACAGCTTCGGGTAGATCAGCGGCCAGGGGCTCGGCATCTCCCCGACCGGCACCGAGATCAGCACCGGGCCGTCAGTGGCGAACGCCTCGCGCAACGTCCCGGCCAGTTCGTCGGGGGTGGTGGCGCGCATCCCGGCCACCCCGAACGACTGCGCCAGCATGGTCCAATCGGGGTTGGTCAGCTTGGTGGCGATGCTGCGGCCGGGGAATTGGTCCCGCTGCATCCGCTTCACATTGCCGAACGCCGAGTCGTCGAAGACGATCGCCACGGCGTTGATGTTGTGCGCCTTCGCGGTCGAGAGCTCCTGCAAGTTGTAGCCGAAGCCGCCATCGCCGTTGATCGAGACGACCTTGCGCCCCGGTTGCCCCACCTGCGCCCCGAGGGCGGTGGCGTAGCCCGCCCCGAGCGTCCCCTGATAGCCGGAGCCGATGAAGGTGCGCGGCTCGTACACCGGGAAGCCCACCCACGACCAATAGCTGATCTGGTTCACGTCGCAGATGAAAATGCCGTCGTCCGGCAGCGCGGCGCGGATCGCCCCCGCGTAGGCCGCTTGCGGTTGCAACTCGAAGAGCGTGTCATCGGCGCGCTCGCGGATCGCGCCGATCTCGTCGGCTCGCAGCGTCCCGCCGAGGGTCATGCCGTCGATCTCGGCCCGTAGCGCGGCCAGGGCCAACTTCGCATCCGCGACGATCCCGACGGTCGGCGCGACGTTGCGACCGACCTCGTCCGGCGCGATGTCGATCTGGATGAAGCGCTGGCCCGGCGGCAGCGACCAGCCGACCGCCGGTTCGAGGAAGCGCGTCCCGACCGCCACCACCAGATCGCAGGTCGGCAGCAGTTCGAGTCCGGCCACCGGGTTCAGGGCCAGCGGGTGCCGCGCGGAGAGCGCGCCGCGCCCGTTGCGCGACATCACCACCGGCGCGCCCAACGCCTCGGCCAATGCGCGCAACTCATCCCAGGCCTCGGCCCGCAAGACGCCGCTCCCCACGTAGAACGCGGGACGCTCGGCCCGCGCCAGCAGTTCGGCGGCCTGCCGGATCAGCGCCGGGTCGGCGGCCTGGCGTTCGACCGCCGCCGCGTCCAGCAGCGTCACCTCGGCGGTTTGGCGCAGCACATCGGGCGGGATCTCCAGCGCGACCGGGGCCGGGCGACCGCTCCGCAACTGCGTGAACGCCTCGCGCACCAGTCCGGGCACATCCTGCGGCCCCATCGCGCGCCCGGTCCACTTCGTCACCGCGTCGAGGACCGCCCGTTGGTCCTTGATCTCGTGCAACTCGCCGCGCATCCCGCCGATCAATTGCGAGTTGATCTGCCCCGCCAGACACAGCACCGGGGAGGAGCAGGCATAGGCGGTGGACAGCCCCGCGCCCGCGTTGTACACCCCCGGCCCCGGCACCACTAGGCAGGTGCCGACCTTGCCGGTGGCGCGGGCGTAGCCGTCGGCCATGTACGAGGTGGCCTGCTCGTGCCGCGTGTGGATCACGCGGATGCTGTCGCGCTCCTCGTAGAGGGCGTCGAACACCCAATCGAGCTGGGCACCCGGCAGGCCGAAAACGGTGTCCACCCCTTCGCGCATGATCGATTGGACCAATGCCTGGCCGCCCGTCAGTTCCACCACAACCTCACCCCGCCTTCATCGTATCGCCGCGCCGCCACGTATCGCCGTGTCGCCACGCCGGCTTGCCCATATCGGCCCCGATCGTCGGCTATGATCGTCGGCCATCATAACCGAGGCCGCGCGTCCGCGCGACAACCGCCAAGGTTTGCGCTATCCTCTGGCACGCAGCAGGCCGGAAGACAGGGGAGCGCGCGCATGAATCGGACCGATCGACTCCTGGCGATTGTGCTCGAGCTGCAAGGTCGCGGCCACTTGCGCGCGCAGGATCTCGCGGCGCACTTCGAGACGAGCGTGCGGACGATCTACCGCGACGTCGAGGCGTTGTGCGAAGCGGGCGTGCCGGTCGTCGCCACGCCGGGCCGGGGCTACGCGCTGCTGGACGGCTACTTCCTGCCGCCGCTCAGCTTCACCGCCGACGAGGCCACGACCCTGCTGCTCGGCGGCGACTTCGTGGCGGGGCAGTTCGACCCGCAATACCGCGAGGTCGCGGTCACCGCCTGCCGCAAGATCGAGGCGGTGTTGCCAACGCGGCAGCGCGCCGAGTTGCAGAACCTCCGCGAAAGCCTGCATATCATCACGCCGGCGGCCAGGCACGACGCCGCCCCGCTGGTGCCGAACCTGCTCGGCGAGCTGCGCCGCGCGATCCTCGCGCGGCAGGTCATCCGCTTCCGCTACCACGGTCGCCACACCGGTGCCCCCCACGACGCCCGCTTCGAGCGCGATGCCGCACCGTACAGCCTCGCGCACGTCGCCGGGGTCTGGTATCTGATCGCCTATTGCCACCAGCATCAGGCCCTGCGGAAGTTCCGGCTCGACCGGATCGAGCGGTTGGAGCTCACCGAGCAGTCCTTCACCCGTCCGCCCAACTTCCGCCTGCCCGACGAGCCGCACGAGTCCGATCGGCGCGTGACCATCCGCGCCCTCTTCACCGACGAGACCGCGCGCTGGGTACGCGAGTCGCGCTTCTTCTTCATCACCGCGCAGGAGGAAACCCCCGCCGGCCTGCTGGTGACGCTGCGCGTGCGCCGCGAGGACGAGGCCGTGTCGTGGCTCCTGGGGTGGGGGAGCCAGGTGCGCGTGCTCGAGCCGCAATCGCTCCGCGAACGACTCGCGACCGAGGCCGAGGCGATGCTGCGCCAGTATCGCGAGGCCCCCGCGCTCCTGACATAGTGGTGTCACGCCCCCCTCTTATACTGAGAATATGGCCCCCCAAACCGTTGGGGTGCCCAAGTAGCAGCAGAGGAGCGCGCACATGACCGCAACGATCGCCGCCCCGGCCCTCGATTTCGTCGTCTTCTACGTCGCCGACCTCGACCAATCCTTCCACTTCTTCAAGGAGCAACTGGGCTTCGCGCATCTGCCGGAAGGCGACGGGCCGAACTTCCGCCAATTCGACGGCGGTGGGCGGGGCATGAGCTTCGGCCTGGCCCTGGCCGGGGCGGGCACACCGGAGCCGGGCGCGGTCGCGCTCTACCTCAAGGCGGCGGATCTGCCCGCGTTGCGCGCGGCGTGGACGGCCAACGGGATCGAGGCGAGTCCGATCACGCGGCTGCCGTTCGGCCCGGTCTTCACGATCGCCACGCCCGACGGGCGCGCGCTCACCCCGTTCGGGTAGCGCTGGCGGCATGGCGCGAACGGCGGCGCGGCAGGGGGCCGCGCCGCCACCCGACCCACCACCCGACCCACCAACCAATATCGCCCGGAGAGTAACGCATGAGCGTCAGCACGACACTATCGCCGCCGCGCCACACCCATGCCGACACCATCGCGGCGACCCCGCCATTCGCTTTCGCCCAAGCACTCCGCTTCCTCGACGGCTTCACGCCGACGCATGGCGAGCAAGCGATTGCCCCCGACATCCTGACGAAGGCCGTCTTCGTGGCGGGTCGTCCGCTGCTCTTCCAGGTGCGATCGAGCGGGACAACCGACGCGCCCGCGCTGGCGTACACCCTCCACGCCGACGATCCGCTCGACGCTCGCCTCGCGCAAGCGGCGAGTGAACGGATCGCGTTCTTCCTCGGCGTCGCCGACGATCTGCGCCCGTTCTACGCGATCGGGCGGGCCGACGCCGACTTCGCGCCGCTGATCGAGCGGCTGTACGGCTACCATCAGGTCACGTTCCTGACCCCGTTCGAGAACGCCTGCTGGGCGGTCCTCTCGCAGCGCACGCCGCTGGCGCAGGCGCGGCACGTCAAGGAGGAGTTGACCCGACGCTACGGCGCGACGCTCGCCCTCGACGGCGTGGCCTACCCCGCCTTCCCCGAGGCCGACCGCCTCGCCGCCGCCGACCCCGCTGCGGTACTGGCGATCGTCCGCAACGAGCGCCGGGCGTTCTATCTGCGCGCGGTGGCCGCAGCGTTCGTGGACGCCGACGAGACCTGGCTACGCACCGCCCCCTACGACGAGGTCGAGGGATGGCTCCGCGATCAAGGGTATCGGCGCGTGGTCAGCCACCTTCATCATGCTGCGCGGCCTCGGGCGCATGGAGCAACACCCCGCCGATGAGGCCCGTCTGGGCGCGGCGGTCTCGCGCGTCTACCTCGGCGGGCAGCCGGCGAGCGCTGGGGAGATCGCGCGCCGCGCCGCGCCCTATGGGCCGTGGCGCGGCTACTGGGCGCACTACCTGCGCGTGGCGGGATGAAGGAAACCGCCCACGCCTCCTGCTAACCCGTGCCCACGACCGAGGCGGCACCGCGACTATTCGGCGCGCGTGCCAGAACTAATGGGGTTCCACACTCATACAGACCTGCTTTCGCTCGTACCCGCCCCCCTCACCCTCACCCCAACACCCGAATCGCACTCATGCCGGGACAGCGGCGGGATAGCAAGGGCCGGGCACTGCTACAATCTCCTGGTAGGGCCACCGCCCCGCAACGACCGTCGCCGACAATGCCCCACACCCACAAGGCGAACGATGCTTCCCTTCCGCGCCCTGGTCACCATCTCGCGCCCGCTCTTCTGGTTCAACACGGCGGTGCCGTATGCCTGGGGCTGGCTCCTTTCCGGTCGCTCGCTCGATCTGCCGACCGTGCTACTGATCGCCTACTTCACCTTCCCATTCAACCTCCTCTTGCACGGTATCAACGACATCTTCGACTACGAATCCGACCTGCGAAACGCCCGCAAGGACTCCGCCGAGGGGGCCCTGCTGGTCAAGCCCGGCAACTTCCGCCGCTTGACCCTGCTGATCGTCGCCTGGAACCTGCCCGCCCTGGCCGCGCTGCTGCTGCTCGGCTCGGCGGGCGCGATCCTCGCCTTCCTGGGACTGCTCGCCCTGGGCGTCGCCTACAGCGCACCGCCCCGCTTCAAAGGGCGACCGGGACTCGACTCGCTCGCCAACGTCCTCTACGCGGGGTCGCTGCTCGTCTCGGTGCTGGCGAATCGGGTCACGCCGACGCCGTGGGCGGCGGTCGGCGCGTTCGCGCTGTGGGCGATCGCCTCGCACGCCTTCACCTCGATCCAGGACCTCCAGGCGGACAAGGCGGCGGGGATTCGCACCGTCGCGGTGGCCCTCGGCGCGACCCCGACCGCCCTGCTCGCCCTGGCACTCTACGTGTTCGGCGCATTCCTGCTGCGCGCGGCCCCCGCGCCCGCGCTGCCGCTCCTGTTCCTCGGCTACGCCGCGCTCGTCGCGACCTTCCTGCTCGGCGGGCGCTCGTTCGAACTGGCCCATCGCCTCTATCGCGTCTTCTTCTCGCTCAACATCGCCGCCGGGGCGGGCATCAGCCTGGCGCTGATCTGGCAGCAGCGCCCCCACATTCCCTGGCCGATCGCCGGGGCGCTGATGCTGGTCCTGACGTTCGTCACCGGCGCGGCGCTCGTCTGGGTGACCCGGCGCAAACCGGGCGGCAGCCAGCCCGGACCCGGCGGTCGCGTGTCGCCGAGCGGGGCCTGAGTCATGCGACAGCGCACGGCCTTCCTCGTCGCTGGCGGTATCCTGGCCCTCTTGCTCGCGTGCGCGGTCATCGTCGCGCTCGGGGTCGGCCTCTATCTCTCCTACCCGGGCCCGCTCGACGTGCCCTACCATGACGAACCGCCCACACCGATCATGCTTCCGTGACCCATATCGACCCGTATCGCTGACAGGAGGCTATGACGATCCAGAACGCCACCATCGCGCACACCCCAGCGCACACCCCCGCCTCGTCGCGTCGCCGCGTCGTCGTCGTCGGCGCGGGCCTCGGTGGCCTCGCGGCGGCGATCCGGCTGGCGAACGCGGGCTGCGCGGTGACCATCGTGGAGGGCGGCGCGCGACCGGGCGGCAAGCTCGGCACGCTCGAACTCGACGGCTTTCGCTTCGATACCGGCCCGACGATCCTCACCCTGCCCCAACTCCTCCGGGACCTCTTCGCGGATTCCGGCGAACGGCTCGAGGATCACCTCGAACTGGTCCCCTGCGAGCCCGCCTTTCGCTTCTCCTTCCGCGATGGCGTGGAGCTACGCTGGGGCTCCGATCTGCGCGACCTGCTGGCGCAGATCGCCGCGCTGGAGCCGCGCGACGCCAACGGCTTCCTCCGCTTCCTGGCGCGCTCCAGCTCGATTTATGACGAGTTGATGGCCTACTTCTTCCGCCGCTCGTTCAGCAGCCCGCGCCAGATGTTCACCCCGCGCGTCGCCCGTGCTGGGCTCATCCTCGACGTGGCGCGCACCCTCGACGCGCGGATGCGCCGCTACTTCCGCGACCCCCATCTGCGTCACATCATGACCTTCAAGTCGATCTATGTCGGCACACCGCCCACCCAGGTCCCCGCCGCCTACGCCGCGATCCCCTACCTGGAGTATGTCCACGGTGTCTGGTTCGTGCGCGGCGGGCGCGGGCTGCACGCCATCGCGGAGGAGTTGGCGGCGCTGGCCTGTCGGCGTGGCGCGACGGTGCGCTACAACGCGCCGGTCAAGGAGATCGCGGTCGGCCCGGCGGGGGTGCGCGGCGTCATCCTGGACGACGACGAGTTCATCCCCGCCGATGTGGTCGTCTCGAACGCCGATCTCGTCCACACCTACGGCGACCTCATCCGCCCGCGTTGGCGACGTACGTACACTGACGCGCGGCTGGCGCGCTACGAGGCGTCGTCGTCGGCCTTCATCCTCTACCTCGGCGTCGATAAAATCTACCCCGCGCTGGAACACCACAACGTCTTCTTCCCCGCCGATTATGCGGGCGAGATGCGCCGAATCTTCGTGGACAAGCACCCGCCCGCCGATCCGACGATCTACATCGGGGACTTCGCGAAGAGCGATCCCGCGCTCGCCCCGCCCGGCTCCTCGGCCCTCTATGTCCTGGCCCCGGTGCCGCACATCACGCCCGCGTTCGATTGGGCACGCGAGGGCGACGCCTACCGCGATCTGGTGATCGGCAAGCTGAAAACGCTCGGCCTGCCCGACATCGAGGAACACATCGTGGCGGAGGCGCGCTGGACGCCGCTCGACTTCGCCGAGCGCCACCACAACAATCGCGGCTCGATCTTCGGCCTCTCCGGCAAATGGTCGCAAAGCACCTTCTTCCACCCGCCCAATCGTTCGGAGGAAGTACGCGGCCTCTATCTCGCGGGCGGCAGCGCGCAGCCGGGCGGCGGTATCCCGCTCGTCCTGCTCTCGGGCGAGATCACGGCCAACCTGGTCATCGAAGACCTCCGCGCATGAGTACTGGCACGCGCCGCCGCCTACCGCCACCCGCACCCCCGGCGTCGCTGCGGCTCGCCACCCCACACGCCCTTGTGGAATCGACCACGAAGTACTCCGTTTCACCATCGCGTGTCGGGTTGCCCTTCTTCCCCTCTCCTCGGATGGGGAGAGGGGTGGCCAGCCGCAGCGATGCCGGGGTGAGGGTCCCCCGCCGCCCCGATGCTGGAGTGAGGCCCGCCTTGCGCGTCTACCAGGCGATCAGCTACACCCTGCTCGCCGCGATGGCGATCATCGGCGCGACCAATCTGCGCGAATTGGGACGGCGGCGGCGCGCGCGCCACCCCTTGCCAGCCCCGACACCCCGCGTGTCGATCTTGATCCCGGCGCGCAATGAGGAACGCAACATCGCGGCCTGCGTCGCGTCGGTTGCGCGGCAGGATTACCCTGCGGGCGCGTTCGAAGTGGTGGTGCTGGACGATCACTCGACCGATCGCACCGGCGCGATCGTGGCCGATCTGGCGACGCGGCACCCGGTCGTGCGCCTCGTGCGCGGCGCGGCGCTGCCATGTGGCTGGGGCGGCAAGGCGCACGCCTGCCAGCAATTGGCCGATGCCGCGACCGGCGACTGGCTCCTCTTCGTCGATGCCGACACGGTCCACGCCCCCGAGATGCTGCGCGCCGTTGTCGGCGCGGCGACCGCGCACGGGGTGGCGGCGCTGACGGCCCTGCCGCGCGAGCGCGCCGAGTCGTTCGGCGAGCGACTGCTGGTGCCGCAACTCTTCTTCTTCCTGCTGGCCTTGCAACCATTGCGCCTGCTGGAACGGGCGCAGGAGGAACGCTTCATCTTCGCCAATGGGCAAATCTTCTTGCTCCGGCGCGACCTTTACGCGCGGGCCGGGGGCCATGCCGCCGTGCGCGGCGACCTGATGGAAGACCTGGCGCTCGGCCTGCGGTGCAAACGGGCGGGCGCGCGTATCCTCCTCCTCGATGGGGGCGACTGGGTCACCTGCCGGATGTACGACGGTTTCCCGGCCACTTGGCGCGGCTTCGTGCGCAGCCTCCAGGCGGGCAGTCGCCTTGCGCCCACCTACCTGCTCGGCATCGGCTCGATGTCGCTCCTCTTCTTCGTCGGGCCATTCGTCGTCCTTGCGGTCCTGCTGCTGCGGGGCGTGCGCGGGCGGTCGTTGCATGGCGCGCTCGGCCAGGTGGCGGCGCTGCTGGCGATCCGCATCCTGATCGGGCGGGGCCTGCGCCAGCCCGCGCGCGAGATCGCGCACTTCCCGCCCGGTGCCTTCGTGCTCGGCTGGGCGGTGCTGACCACCCTCTGGCGCACCGTGCGCGGGCGGGCGATCGAGTGGCGTGGGCGGGCCTACGATGCCGAATAAGGGGCCTGCGGCACCGCGCCGACGTAACGACGCACGATGGTAGGATCGAGGGGCACGGATGACCGACAGGGGACGCCACTATCGCACGATACGCCACGCGGCCACCTTCACGGGCGGGATGTTCGCCGGGGCGGTGGCGCTCGCCGCGTATACCGCCCGCGCGTTGAATGGCCCACGGCGGCGCGATTGGCGCGACGGCTACACCTTCACCCCCTGGGAACTCGGGGTGGACTTCGCGCCGGTCGATTTCGTGGCCGAGGACGGAGTGACGCTGCGCGGCTGGTGGCTCCCTCGGGCGGGAACCGATCGCGTTGTCATCGCCAGCACCGGCCACCGCGGGCTGAAGACCGACCTCCTCGGCATCGGTTCCGGACTCTGGCGCGCGGGCAACAATGTCCTCCTCTACGACTTCCGGGGTTGCGGCGAGAGCGACCTCGTGCCCCTCTCGGTCGGCTTCCATGAGCAGCGCGACCTTCGCGCCGCCGTGCGCTACGCGCGGGCACGGGTCGCCGGGGCGCGTCTCGGGCTGATGGGCTACTCGATGGGCGCGGCGCTGTCCCTCCTCGTCGCGGCGGAAGACGACGGTATCCTCGCTGTCGTCGCCGACTCGGCCTTCGCCACCCTCTCCGACGTGGTCGCCGCCGCTTACGGGCGCCGTCGGCTGCCCGCCTCCCCCCTGATCGGGTTGAGCGACCGCTACAACGGCTGGCGCTACGGCTATCGCTACGGCGCGCTCCGCCCGATCGACGCGGTGGGGCAACTCGCCCCGCGACCGCTGCTGATCATCCACGGCTCGCAGGACAACGTCACCCCGGTCGAACACGCCCACCGCCTCTACGCGGCGGCCGGCGAGCCGAAGGAACTGTGGATCGCCAAGGGTGTGCAGCATTGCGGGGCCTACTTCTTCGACCGCGAACACTACGTCGCCCGGATCGCTGCCTTCTTCGCGCACGCCCTGTCCTGACCACACCGGCCAAACGTGCCCCTCTCCCCTCCGCCCCAACGGCATCCCCGCACCGTCACCCCGCCCCCGCTACATACCTTCCCATGTTCGCGCCCCGTCGAGGCGTAGGGGCGTTCGATTGCCCGGTCCCGCCGCAGTGGGGAACGCCCCTACGCTGGACGCCGCGCCTACCCGCCTCGTATGCCGCCCCCGCCCCCCTCATCACCCCCCAACCCGCGTGAGTCTCTGCCCTCCCGCAACTTGACGAAACGAACATCTGTCCGTATCCTTCGTACGGTCGTTGTCCTGGCGCGGCGAAGGTATGCGGAGCAGGAACGCGAGGGGAAGATGGACGAGACGGATGAGCGGCCGGGAAACCCCGAACGCGCGCAACAGGCGGTGCTCTTCGAGATCGGTAAGGGCGGCAAGATGCAGTCGCTCGTCGCGACCGTCTCCCCGCTGACGCCCGAAGCGCCGGTGGCCGTGGCGATCCACTGGTACCGGCGCTACTTGGAGCAACACGGCCACGCACGCAACACGATCGAGTCGTACTGCTACGACCTCGCCCTGTTCGAGGGCCAGACCCGCCCGAAGCCGATCAACGCGCTGAAAGCGCGCGACATCGCTCACTTCCTCGGCGACAGCGAGAAGCGCTCGACGCGCAAGCGCCGCCTGACCTCGCTCAGCGGCTTCTGCAAATTCCTGGTCGGCTCGGCCAAGGTCCTCACCAGCGATCCGAGCGAGAACTTCTACCCCGATCCGATCCTGCTGAAGACGCCGCGCCCGCTCTTCGCCGCCGAACAAGAGCGCCTGCTGACGGCGGCGGCGGCGGACAGCGCGCGCGCCCACGCGGCGGTCTGGCTGATGCTGCGCCTCGGCGTCGCGCGCGGCGAACTGATTACGCTGCGGGCCGAGCACATCGATCGCTCCGAGCCCGCACGCCCTGTGGTCTACATCTACTACGAGAATCCGCGCTGGGCGGGCAAGGAACGCCACCTCGCGGCCGACGCCGACTTCGCCGCGCTGTACGAGAAGTTCCTGGAAGACTATGCGCCGGACGGCAGGCTCTTCCCGATCCTGCCGCAGTCGGTCAACAAGATCGTCGAGCGTGTCGTGGAGGCCGCCGGACTCACGCGCGAGGACGTGACCCCGCAAACGTTGCGCGACTCCTACGCCGTCGATCAGGCTCGCGCCGGTGCCGACGAGAGCCAGCTGATCGCCCGCCTCGGCCTCGCCGACGACCCGCGCAATCGCCTCAGCGTCGGGCGCTACCTCAAGCTCGGTGCCGCACCCCTCTAAACTGACCCGTAGCCAGACCGATCTGTGGACGATTGCCAAGGATGCGAGACGAACGGTAGCGGGATCGGGCTTACTTCGCGCTGCCGCCGAGTCGATGAAGCGAGAGGGCCAGATCGGCGAGATGCTCGGCGTCGCGGAGATGGGCGAGCCAGCGTTCGGGCAGCGCGCCCATCCCCTCGCGCGCGCCCGCCAGCGCCCCGGCCACCGCGCCGACCGTGTCGGCATCGTCGCCGAGGTTGACCGCCGCCACGACGACCTCCTCGAAACCGGGATGATGCTCCAGCGCCCAGAATGCCGCGCCCAGCGTTTCGAGGACGTAGCCGCCGCTGCGGATCGCGCGGCGGGACAGGTGCGGGGCGGCCAGCAGGGTGGCCCGGACGTGCGGCTCCTCGATCCGCGCCGCCACGCGCTCGACCAAGCCTTCGTGCCGCCCGTGTACCAACTCGACGATCGCCAGATTCACTGCGATCGAGGCCCAGACCGAGAGCGGATTGGCGTGGGTGATCTCCGACACGATCGCGCTGTCGGCCACCAACGCGTCGGGGCGCAGCGCGTGGAAGAGGGCGACCGGCGCGCAACGCATCAGGCTCCCGTTGCCGGCGGAACGCCCAGCCATCTCCCGATGAACGCGCGGCCCGACCTCCCGCCAGGGCAGCCCCTGCTCGTGGTAGCGAATGGCGGTGCGCGTGATGTTGCCGACATCTTTCGGGCCGGTGCGGAGCCAGGCGACGAAACGGGCGGCGATGTCATCCGGGTCGACCCTGCCGACCGCGACTATGCTGTCGGTGATCGCCAGGGCGAGCTGGGTGTCGTCGGTATACTCGCCCGGATCGACGTTGAGCCAGCCCCCGCCGAGGAGTTCGCGCACCTCCCCATGGTGCGCGGCGATCTCGTCGCGCGGCATGAACTCCAACGGCGCACCGAGCGCATCGCCCAGCGCCAGCCCGACCAGGCAGCCGACGAATCGTTCGCGCGCGAGCGGTGCTGTCAACGCTGGTCCTCCAAAACAACCGGGTCGCCGGTGATGCTATACTTCTCTGGCCGGTACACGGTCGTCATCGGCGATGTGACGACATTCTCATAGAGGCATCAATGATCCCGATCCTGTTCGCAATTATGCACACCCTCGTCCGCGCCGTACCAACGCTCCTCTTCATCGCCTGGATCGTCGGCCTCGCCGACCCGGACGGTCGCTGGGTAGTCACGCGTTGGCTCAACGCGATCAGCCAGCCCTTCTTCCGGCTGGTCACCGGCATGTTGCCGCGTATCGGCCAGCTCGACATCTCGCCGATCCTGATCTGGCTCATGAGCATTGTGGTCGATCGGATGCTCTACGTCTTGTACTAATACTACCCTGATTGCTAGTTGCCGCCCATGCGGCTCCCGTCGAGAATGGTGTTGCTGAGGCACCGGATTCGCGAGGGGAGGGGCGCATGGACAGCGACTTCATTGTAACGGCCTACGTGGTGATTGA
>JAABUN010000725.1_pt1 | contig 81846 bp, 75 predicted proteins | sample 5559311 | NCBI WGS metagenome assembly JAABUN01 (sample SAMN10711877, study PRJNA513370) | rock metagenome | isolation source: Antarctica rocks | place: Antarctica: Victoria Land, Siegfried Peak sud
TCAATTGGATTTGGCAGCATAGTCGGTTCAAGTCCACTGCCGCACAACGAGCAGGATTAACCTCTCGACCATGGACTTGGAATGATATCGTGACCTATCCCACAATAATCTGACGCACTACCGGTTAAACAATACCGTAGCTTTTCATTATGAAAGATGAATACGATTTCTCTGACTCAGTTCAGAATCCATATTTCAAGAAGCTGAAGAAGCAAGGGACGATTCGGCTTGAGGAAGAAGTTGTAGATTATTTTAAAGGATTATCTGAAGAAATGGGAATTCCATATCAAAGTCTCATCAATCTCTACCTCCAAGACTGTATGCGATCGCAAAAGAAGTTATCGCTAGAGTGGGTGCAAAACGTCTAACCAGGGTTTGTGTGAGGACGAACTCAACACCCTGGACATGAATCTTTGAGGTTGGTGGCAGCATGATCGCTCTACGGGTTATATAGTTGTTCCGAAGCGAGAGAATTAGTATTTTTTAGCACCATGCGATCGCCATAAACCAATAATCGCTCTATAGTATCAATCCGATTCGACCAAACTTTAAATTGGTAAGGATTTTCTAACCGATAAAAGCGCATTCCATCAATAAATTGCGACTCAAAAGCACTCAGCGCCGCTTTGGCGGTACTCAATCGCCCAGAGGTAGGATTAGCGGCAAGTTCGGCTAAAGCCGTTTCTAATACCTTTGCTTTGGCGTTAAAAGTGGGTTGTCCGCTTTTCACTAAAGTAAGTTGTTTATTAGCTAATAAATAATCCCATTGCTGTTGTAAAGAGGTAAACCTAGCCGCCGCTGCACCGAAAGGCTGACGGTAAGGAATTGGCTCCTTTGCGCCGCCTTGGGTGCGTTGAAAAATCCCCTGCAAGTCGCTGTTGAGATTATCTACGGCAAATAGAGCATAACCACTAATGGGCAAATCTCGCGCTAACTGAATTTGATCTACTGCTACGGGAGACGTTAAATTAAGTAGACGAATTCCTGGTACAACCAGCGCCGAGCCTAACTTAATTGAACTAATCCAAGGTTGAGCAAGACGTTGAAAACGGTAAGTATCTAGCGCGTAAGTCATAGGAATAATTAAATCTACATCTCCCCTTTGCGCCCAGACTTCCCAATGCTGCTGTAATTTATTTAGGCGCTCGTGTTCCGAAAGCGGAAACACCGCCACAGACATAATTATATTTGGGCGAGTTTTTCGCAATTTTTGCGCTACTTGAGCGACAAAAGAATCTACTTGCAATGTGCGAAAATCTGTCCATTTTTGCCACAAAAGGCGATCGCGCGGACTAATTTTAGTGGGATCTACTCCCGTTAACTGCTTAAACTGCTGCCTTGAAGCTGTACCATAACCGTAAGTGCGATCGGCGGCGGGATCTTGAAAAGGATAGCGAATGTAGTCTAGTTGCAAGCCATCAATTTTATAACGTTGGGTAATTTCATCGCACAAAGCTAGTAAATACTGACGTGCTTCGGGATTTGCTGGATCTAAAAACGGCTTATTTTGACCAGGTGGAAACAAGCTACCCCGGTTATCATAACTTGCCCAATCAGGATTAGCCGCAATCACGGGCCCCGGATAGTTAGCAGGTAGATTGACTAACTTATTATGACGTTGATTGCCTACAGCAAAAGCCCATACCCAGGCGTGCAATTCTATTCCTCGCTCGTGAGCTAACTTGACTCCCGACTCTAAAGGATCCCAACCTTTGACTAAAGGATTTGCTTGGGGGGCAATTTTACTTGGATAAATGGGATAACCAGCATTAACGGTTTCAAGAAAAACGGTATTAATTCCCGCCTCTGCTAATTTGTCAAATATTTTTGCTAATCCTGACTCAGAGCCTGCACGCACAATTGTTCCTCGATCCAACCACATGGCACGAATTTCGGGTTGAGAAATCGGGCGGTTAGTGGGGTAATTTTCCCACAACAATTGAGAAGCTCTAAGCCACTCACTTCTTGCTTTGGTATAGTTTCTTGTGTTAACTAGCTGAGGTAAGGTTTTGGCAATTTCTCTAGCTTTATCCAAGGCTTGAGTTGCACTTTGAGGTATAGCGGTAATTTTAGAACTAGCTATTTCTGTAGTTTCTGGGGAGCGATGATTGCGCGAAGATGCTGCTAGTTGGGCGCTTTCAAATCTACCAATCAAGTTATCTAATTCTTGCCGCAGAGCGATCGCTTCTAAGCCTGTAATAGGAGTTTTGGCATTGGGGGCAACTAATCCCCTTGGTGCTAATCTGTCTAATGGCTCGTCTGAGGCTGGCGTTATAAATCTCGTTTCTACTCTATTACGAGGACGAGCAGCTATGGGGGGGTTTGAAACTGTTTGTCTGGTTACAGTATTTGTAGGCGTTTGAATTATTTGTCCTGTTACAGGTCTATTTGTCGCCCGGTTTGGCGTGACGGCAACTCTATTTGTGTTTGTGGCTACTGTACCATTGCAATTTTTGGGTTTATTGGTACTTGTACTTGCAGCTAATTTGACATGGCGGCTGAGGGCGGCTTTTAACCACGCGGTATCAAATTCGGTAGTAGTGGCGGCATTTGTTCCCCAATTCCAACCTAAAAGCGTCGTGCGCTCGGTGGTAACAACGGCCGACGGGGTATCGGACGTTTGCCAAACCGCCGCCGTTTGGCTAGCTACGCCTGTGGGAATAACCGATCCTCCCCAAGCTGTACCACCTAGAGAATCTCTTAGCCATTGTTGGGAATTAGTTTTTAATGGTTGCAATTTTGATGGCGCTTTAAATCCAAACCCCCAATAAGCTCCCAAAAGACTCCGCATTAGTTGCCTAACTCCGGGTTGACTTCTATTACCTACCGCGCCGCTAGTAATTACCCGTCCGCCTTTACTCATCCATCCTTCTAGAGCGATCGCCTGAGCGGGTGAAATTGTCTCGATATTCGGCAAAAATACCACCGGGCGATCGCTTAAATCTGTTACGCTTTTTACACTTGCTAAATCAATAACACAGTAATTTATTCCTGATGCCTGCAAACGTGTAGTAATAGTTTGCCAGTATTGAGTATTTTCTTCGCTTTTGACTACGCCTAATATTTCGGTTTCCGCAGCTTCACTAGGTAAAGTAAATAGGGGCAAAAAGCTTGCACTCCAAGCAATTACTCCTAACCAAGCATAAAAACTCTTATCTGCTACTTTTTTGCGGCTAAAAGCAGCCATTCCTACTAATCGCAGCACGGTTAAACTTAATTTTGTTGGCATTATTTAATACAAGTTTCGATTAGCTCGACAATCCCTCGGACGGGCAAAATTGGCGTATTGAGTTCTGATGCAAGTTCGGTAAGGGTCATGTCGTCTAAAAAACAAGTATCACCATGCTTAAGCATCATAGCAGGTAACAGCAAGCTGTCACCCAAGGATTTGTGTTGTAAGCCCAATAACAAATCCGAGCCTGTTAATAAACCTGTAACTGTAATGTTTTGTCCCCAATAATTGCTACATAAAGCAACCATAGTTATTTCTAAGTTTTCTACTTTATTTAGCCGCTCTAAAATTGGTTGAAATGCTTTTTCGACGGCGTTACCTACTACCCAAGTCAGCTTTTTTGGTGTATCAATTTGTTTGGGCAAGCTTTCGGCGGCTAGGTCAAATTCTTTGAGAAAAGAGCGAATTGAACCGACCCCATTATCTATCTGCGGGTAGTTTTCATAGTGAGATTCAGGCGGTACTTCTTCCCTTGCAATCAAAAACCACTCGTCAGCTAACCATGCAAAAGTAGATTTTAAAGAAGTGCGAAATTTGGTTTGCAGATTTTGCACTTGTTGGATAACTTCGGCGGCTTTTTCTGGAGAAACGGGGATTAATTCGTCTTCATGGGGGCGAAACTTAGTTAAACCTACAGGTACAACAGCCACTGATGCAACGGCGGGAATTTTACCTTTATGAAAAGATGCCAAATCTAAAAGAGTTTTTTCTAAATGCTCGCCGTCATTTATTCCAGGACATACTACTACTTGAGCGTGAATTTGCAGCCGCTTTTGTTGAAACCACTTGATTTGTTGTAATATTTCCCCAGCGCGAGGATTTTTTAATAGTTTAGTTCTAATTTCTGGCTCGGTGGCGTGGACGGATACATACAATGGCGATAGGCGCATTTGCTCGATTCTTGCCCATTCTTTTTGACTTAAGTTAGTCAATGTGAGATAAGAGCCATAAAGAAAGCTCAGGCGGTAATCATCGTCTTTAAAATACAAGCTTTCGCGCTTACCAGGGGGTTGTTGATCGATAAAGCAAAAAGGGCAGCGATTATTACACTGAATTAAGTTATCAAATAAAGCGCTGTCAAATTCTAATCCCAAGCCTTCGTCGTAATCTTTCTCAATTTCTAAGAGATGGGTTTTTCCTGTAGTGTCGATTACTTCTAGCTCTAACAGTTCGTCGGCGCACAAAAATTGATAATCTATTAAGTCGCGGGGGTTTGTGCCGTTGATAGATATAATAGCGTCGCCAACTTCAAAACCCATTTCGGCGGCGATGGAGTCAGGGAGAATTTTAGTAATTTTAGCGGGATTAATGGCATTCATAAATCTTTGAGGCGGCGCAGCTTTTAGCTATTTGGCAATAAGTTAGTAGCGATCGCACTTAAAATAGCTATGCCAAAAGCTAATCTGTACCAAACAAATATCCAGGTGTTTTGAGTTTGTAAAAAGCGCAGTAACCAAGCGATCGCTAAATAAGAAAATATCGCAGCAGAAATTACGCCCACAACCATTGTAACTATCCCATCGTTGCTTATTCCCGCGCCGATTACATCTTTTAGTTCTACAAGTCCTGCTAAAGTAATTGCCGGGATACCCAGCAAGAATGAAAATCGAGCCGCCGCACCTCTTTCTAAGCCCATGAATAATCCTGCTGTTAGGGTTGAGCCAGATCGGGAAACACCAGGGATTAAAGCTAGAGTTTGTGCTAGTCCCATTAGTACGCCATCGATAATATTTAATTGTTCAAAGTTACGCTGGCGTTTGCCTAGTTTCTCTGCTAATCCCAATAGGAGTGACATTACTATAGATGCGATCGCAATTGCGCCCAAACTCCGCACTGGTGATTTGTCAAAATCTGGGACTAAGATTTTAATTAGTAGTCCAAAGAACACTATCGGTAAGGTTCCTAAAGCAATGCCCACCGCTAGGCGCAAGTCATAGGATTTGTAATTTTTTTGTCTAATTGCCGTGAACGCCCCCATAATAATTTGGGTGATGTCGCCCCAAAAATACCACAATACGGCGGCGATACTTCCTAATTGAATTACGGCGGTAAAGGCTACTCCTGGATCTCCCCAACCTAATAATACCGGGATTACTTTGAGGTGAGCGGTACTACTAATAGGTAAAAATTCTGTTAACCCCTGTACTATGCCCAGAATAATTGCTTGAAAAATATTTAGTTGTGTCGCTGTTGGCTCTGGTGTTGTTTGACTTAATACTTTTACAGGTATTGCCATAACTGCACTAGCTGTGACGGCACTACATAACGCTAAGATTCGGTACTTTGCTGGAGCCATGATTTGTTTGGTTTTGAGACGCGATCGCAGTTTCTCCTTAAATTGACACTTTTGCCAACCTTCGTCAAATCTTTTTTATCTATTGTTTTACACTGCGAATTTTCTGTTCTCGGTAGCTCGTAATAATTAAGGTATTATTAATATGCCCCCCCAGGGCATCGATCTTGTGATATCGTTAAGTAAGATTAAGTAAAGTAAACAAAATTAATATAGTACCTTGGTTAACCAAACATTGCCCCCCTACAGCGTCGCAACTTCCGCGCTGGCAACCGCCGAATCGCCCATAATTAGCAATATAAATATTTCTTGGCAAGTTGGCTTTCGGCAAGCTTGGTTGATTTTTGGAGCGGCGGTTTTTTTAGTAACCGTGCCAGTATTTATTGAAGCGCCGCTAGTAAGAGCGCTGCCGTGGTTGAGTTTGGTGCTAACGGCGGGTTGGTTATGGGTGAGTTATAAGTTAATGAATACACCCAAAACTTATATTTGGGGAGACTTATTACTAGGTTTTAGTTGGAGTTGGCTTGCAGGTTCGGTTTACTGGGGCTGGATGCGCTGGGAACCGTTGTTACACTTGCCTGTAGAAGCGATCGCCTTGCCTTTTGCGATCGCCGCTCTAAAGCGCGGCTGGGGTAAGGTAGGCAACTATTTTTATCTGGGTTCCTTACTTGGAACAGTATTAACAGATATATATTTTTATTTAGTCGATTTGATTTCCTACTGGCGGCAGATTATGCTTGAGCCAGAATTGACACCAAGTATTTTACACAGTGCGTTGGCGCAAGTGCAAACACCACTGGGGCAAGGTTTAGCAATAGTTCTCGCTACCGTATTGCTAGTTTGTGGAACGTTGCCTTTGCTTTCCAAACAACTGCACTGGTGGGCTTTTGGGGGAGCTGTGTTGAGTACAATTTTAGTAGACAGCTTATTTTTAGTTGCAGCGATCGCCGCCTAGAACTATTTAGCTAGTCCATGTTCTAAAGCAAAACGTACTAATTCTGTGCGGCTATTTGTCCCAGTTTTGCTAAATAGACGACTAACATACTTTTCGACATTGCGGACGCTAGTTTGCAGTTGACGGGCAATTTCTTTATTCATTAGCCCGGTGGTAACTAAATCTAGTACGCTTTGTTCTCTAGGTGTAAGGTCAATTTTAAATGGCATCGGCGTTTGCACAATACCGTTTTTTTGAGTAAGAATCGCCTTAATTTGAGCAATTTGGTTAGCTAAATCGGCAAGATCGGGGATTTCGCCGTTTTCCTTGGTAGGTGCAACTACACGACGTTCAAGTAAGTTTTCGACGATCGCTACTAATTCGTCAGGATCGAAAGGTTTAGACAAATAAGCATCGCACCGCGCTTGATAGCCTTGAATGCGATCGCCTGTCATGCCTTTGGCAGTTAAAAATATCACGGGAAGGGCTGTAAATCTAGCATCGTCGCGCAATTGTTTGAGAAACTGGTAGCCGTCTACTTGGGGCATCATAATGTCAGAGATTACCAAGTCGGGGGTTGTTTGCTGCATCAATTCCCAGCCTTCACGAGCATTACTTGCTACTTGAACGCTAAAGCCACTTTCGGTTAAATAATCTTTAACAGCCTCGCGCAATCCTGGCTCATCATCTACTAATAACAATTGTGCTGACGACATTAATTTAAGTTTCCTCTAAGATTTTTTTAAACAACGATAGTCTTCCACTTCATGGATAATTAATCCATATTGCATGATTGCAGCTATCTAAAGATTGGCTACCTACAAACTAACTAAAACCAAATTGCCTTCAATTTTGGCTTTGTAAGTTTTCAAAGGCTTAGAAGCGGGCCCTTTTAATACTTTGCCATCTGTGCCAAATTCTGAAGCATGGCAAGGACAAACAAATTTTTGTGATTTTGCAGCCCACGTTACAGCACAACCAGCGTGAGTACAGGTAGGATTTACAGCGCTAAGATTGCTGGTAGGACTGGTACGAACTACTAAAACTGCACCAACTGGAGAATTTTTATTAAGCAACTGATTGTTTTTGCCTAACTGTGCTGTTGTACCTACGAGCTTAAACCCACCTTTATTATTATTCGCTTCTGCTTGAGTAGTGGGGGCAGAACACGCGGCGATCGCAACGGGCAAAGAACTTGCTAACCAACCTACACCCACCCAGTTCAAAAAAGCTCGACTATCCATAACATTGCCCTTAGTTTTAATTTAAAAAAATTTGCAAAAATTAAGATAATCCCAGTTTTTTAGCTGTTATTTCATTAGTTCATCTCTCTTTTGATAGGTATTTTATGAAAAAAATACATAATACTTATGCGTTTTAGTCATATAACTCAATATTTTGTTACTAAAGATACGAACTTGATTGTTAATTAATCCTAACTTGAATAATAGCAAGCATTTAAGAATTGTCTAAGCAATGAGTGCCTAGATACAAGCATCGTGCCTAAACAGAACGATTTTTAGTTCTTCGAAATGATGTAGCGCAAGATACGAACTTAGTGCTTGAAGTCTAATAACCTAGCAACAAATAGCAATTTTATTAAATTTATGCGAATTCAAAGCCAGCTAGGTAAACGAAAATATAAGGTTTAGTTCATGACAGAAGATGCGATCGCCAAAACGAGCCTAAATAAATTTGAGAAGTTTAAAAAAGAAAAAGATGGGTTAGCGGTAAAAGCAGAATTGGCACAATTTGCGTCGATAGGCTGGGAAGCTATGGACGACACCGATAGAGAACATCGGCTAAAGTGGTTGGGCGTATTTTTTCGTCCCGTCACCCCCGGCAAATTTATGATGCGGATGCGCTTACCTAACGGGATTATAAATAGCCAGCAGTTGCGAACCTTGGGCGAAATAGTCGAAAATTACGGCGATGACGGTTGCGCGGACATTACAACTAGGCAAAATATTCAATTGCGCGGCGTAAGAATAGAAGACTTGCCAGATATTTTTAACAAAATTTGGCTTGTAGGTTTAACCAGCGTCCAGTCGGGAATGGACAATGTTCGCAACATTACAGGAGATCCTCTAGCTGGATTAGATGTAGACGAACTATTTGACACGCGGGAACTAGCAAGTCAAATTCAGGACATGATTACGGGTAACGGCGAAGGTAATTTAGAATTTACAAACTTACCCAGAAAGTTTAATATTGCCCTTTCGGGCGGACGAGACAATTCAATTCACGCCGAAATCAATGATTTAGCATTTATTCCCGCCTATAAAGACGAGCAATTTGGCTTTAACGTCTTAGTTGGTGGCTTTTTCTCTGCAAAGCGGTGCGATGCGGCAATTCCTCTAAATGCTTGGGTAGCACCGTCGGACGTAGTAGCCGTATGCAGAGCAGTTTTAGAAGTTTACCGCGACAACGGACTAAGAGCGAATCGACAAAAATCCCGGCTAATGTGGCTAATTGATGAATGGGGTTTAGAGAAATTTCGCACAGAAATTGAAAAGCAATTGGGTAAAACCCTAGTTAGCGCAGCCGAGAAAGATGCCATAGATTGGGAAAAACGCGATCATATTGGCGTTTACCGCCAAAAACAACCAGGCTTGAATTATGTAGGCTTGCATATCCCCGTCGGGCGCTTATTTGCCCAAGATATGTTTGATTTAGCAAGACTGGGGGAAGTGTATGGGAATAGCGAAATTCGGTTTAGTGTCGAGCAAAACGTCATTATTCCCAATATTCCTGAGTCGCGCTTAAAAGCATTACTAAATGAACCCATCTTAGCGAGATTTTCTGTTGATCCAGAACCCTTAATGCGCGGATTAGTTTCTTGTACAGGGGCGCAATTTTGCAACTTTGCCTTAATTGAAACCAAAAATCGCGCCTTAAAAGAAATTGCCCTCTTAGCTCAAGAATTAGAGTTAAGCCGCCCTATCCGCATTCACTGGACTGGTTGTCCAAATTCTTGTGGACAACCCCAAGTTGCAGATATCGGCTTGATGGGAACCAAAGCCCGCAAAAATGGCAAGCCTGTAGAAGGAGTTGACATTTATATGGGTGGGACAGTTGGTAAAGACGCGCATTTAGGAACTTGCGTAACTAAAGGCATTCCTTGCGAAGACTTGCAACCTGTATTGCGTGACTTGCTAATCGAGCATTTTCAAGCAAAACCTAGAGAAAAAGTTTTGGTTTCTACCTGAAATCAAAACTACACAGCCCTTAGACAACTTACAAAAATTTAATTAACAGCAGACAATGACAAACATTTCCAGAAGACAATTTATTATCACCGCAGGCGCAGCTACCACCGGAACTCTATTAGTGCATGGTTGCTCCTCTGGTCCAACGAATACAGCAACTAATAATAGTAGTGGAAGTGCAAACCCCGTTGCGAGTGTTGTGGCGGCGGCTAATGCGCCAAAAGTAGAAACCACTAGCGCTAAGTTAGGATTTATTGCTCTCACCGATTCCGCGCCCCTGATTGTAGCGCTAGAAAAAGGAATTTATGCCAAGTACGGCATGACCAATGTAAAGGTTGAAAAACAAGCCTCCTGGCCCGTAACCCGCGATAATTTGGTACTCGGTTCTGGCGGCGGTGGTATTGATGGAGCGCATATATTAACGCCCATGCCTTACATGATGGCATTGGGGACGATTACCCAAGGTAAGCCTATCCCCATGTATATTTTGGCGCGGTTGAACCTCAACGGGCAAGGAATTTCTGTCGCCAATACCTACAAGGATATGAAGGTAGGCTTAGATAGCGCTGCTCTAAAATCAGCTTTTAGTAAATCTATGGCTGCTGGCAAAGAACTTAAAGCCGCAATGACGTTTCCCGGTGGTACTCATGACCTGTGGATGCGCTACTGGTTAGCAGCAGGTGGGGTAAATCCAGGCGAAGACATCTCTGTAGTCCCCGTACCACCACCCCAAATGGTTGCCAACATGAAAGTAAATAACATGGAAACATTCTGCGTAGGCGAACCTTGGAATGCCCAGCTTGTAAACCAAAAGCAAGGTTACTCCGCTTTAGTTACAGGTGAACTTTGGAACGACCATCCCGAAAAAGCTTTTGCCATGCGGGCAGATTGGGTAGATAAAAATCCTAATGCCGCTAAAGCAATGTTAATGGCAGTGCAAGAAGCGCAACAGTGGTGCGAAAAAGCTGAAAACAAAGAGGAGATGATCGAAATTATCTCTAAGCAAAAGTGGTTTAAAGTCCCCGCTAAAGATATTATCGAGCGCTCCAAAGGCAATATTGACTACGGCGACGGTCGTACAGTTCAAAACTACCCTTACAAAATGAAGTTTTGGGCAGATAACGCTTCTTACCCTTACAAGAGTCATGACTTGTGGTTTTTAACTGAAAATATTCGCTGGGGCTATATTCCCGCCGATACAGACACAAAGAAAATTATTGACCAAGTAAACCGCGAAGATTTGTGGAAAGCCGCAGCTAAAGACCTAGGCGTTCCCGCCGCCGAAATTCCTACAAGTACATCTCGTGGAGTAGAAACGTTTTTTGATGGTGTCACCTTCGATCCTGAAAATCCTGCCGCTTACTTGAAATCTCTCAAGATTAAAAAAGCTTAATCCTTTGTTAGTGCAGAGAAGTAAGCTACTGCACTGACATCTTGCCTATCAACTAGATCGCCACACTTAGGAGAAGTTAAAGGATGACCGCCACCCTTCCCAGTCGAACTAAAAGTAAAAAGAAAACAGCCCAAAAAGAAATTGCAGCAATTGTTACAAAAAAAATTATCCCGCCCTTAATTGCGATCGCCATATTCCTAATTATCTGGCAATTGCTAACTTTAGGCGACACCCCCAGATTGCCATCGCCGATTACGATGGTCAAAGAAACTTGGGATCCTTTTATTATTAATCCCTTTTTTGATAATGGCGGTACGGATAAAGGACTTGGTTGGCAGCTATTGGAGAGCTTAAAACGGGTAGCTATTGGTTTTTCACTATCCGCCATTGTCGGGATTACGTTGGGAATCTTAATTGGGGCTAATGTGTGGGTCTATAATGCTGTAGACCCTTTGTTTCAAGTATTACGGACGGTTCCCCCTTTAGCATGGTTGCCGATTTCCTTGGCAGCATTCCAGCAATCTAACCCTTCAGCAATTTTTGTTATTTTCATTACGTCGATTTGGCCGATTATTATCAATACAACCGTAGGCGTTCAGCAATTGCCCCAAGACTACCGCAACGTGGCTAGAGTGTTGAAATTGTCTGGTTCTAAGTATTTCTTTAAAATCTTATTTCCGGCTACCGTTCCTTATATATTTACAGGGTTAAGAATTGGCATCGGTTTATCTTGGTTGGCAATTGTAGCGGCGGAAATGCTCGTTGGTGGTGTGGGAATTGGCTTCTTTATCTGGGATGCTTACAATAGTTCGCTACTCAGTCAAATTATCTTGGCACTAATTTATGTTGGGATTGTGGGTCTGATACTAGATCGCTTGGTAGCATTTATTGCCAGCAAAGTAGTTCCAGAAGAACAGAAATAAGTGGCAAGAATAAAGTATGTTACGCAAGATAAAGCGTAAACAAGAATTTCCTGAATTTTGCTAGTAGCCTTTACCCTTCAGCCTTAAATAAGTCATGTCTGTATTTGTTGAAGTAGACCATATCGATCGCATCTTTCCCTTGCCCAACGGCAACAGCTACACAGCCCTAAAAAATATCGACCTCAAGATCCCTCAAGGCGAATTTGTTTCCTTGATTGGTCACTCTGGTTGTGGCAAATCCACTTTACTAAATATTATTGCTGGATTAGATAGGGCAACCACGGGCGGAGTGATTTTAGAAGGGCGCGAGGTAAAAGAACCAGGGCCCGATCGCATGGTAGTGTTTCAAAACTACTCTTTATTGCCTTGGTTGAGCGTCTCGGAAAATATCAGCTTGGCAGTAGACGAAGTTTATCAAAATAAACCTAAAGGCGAACGCAGATCAATTGTCGAACATCACATCGATTTAGTAGGGCTGCGCGCCGCAGCCGATAAGCGTCCTGGGCAACTATCAGGAGGGATGAAACAAAGAGTTGCGATCGCCCGGGCTTTAGCAATTCGTCCTAAACTACTGCTACTAGATGAACCTTTTGGGGCATTAGACGCTTTAACGCGCGGTGGTTTGCAAGAACAATTGATGAAAATCTGCAACGAAAGTAACCTAACTTGCGTGATGGTGACTCACGATGTCGATGAAGCCTTGCTATTAAGCGATCGCATTGTGATGATGACGAACGGGCCCGAAGCGCAAATTGGGCAGATTCTTGATGTTGAAATACCTCGCCCCCGTCAAAAGATGGAAGTAGTCAACCACCCCAGTTACTACGGCTTGCGGAACGAAATAATTTATTTCCTCAATCAGCAAAAACGCGCAAAACAGCGTAAAGCAAAGCAAAAAGTAGTTTTAGCAGGCAATGGTTTAGAGAAGGTAAATTTAGAACTTGGTTTTATTCCCCTCACCGACTGCGCCCCGTTAGTAGTCGCTAAAGAAAAAGGCTTTTTTGAAAAATACGGCTTAACGGAGGTAGTTTTAAGCCGCGAACCAAGTTGGAAAGAAATTGCTAAAGGTGTCGGTTCGCGGCGCTTAGATGCGGCGCAAATGGTCGCGGCAATGCCCTTAGCTTTAACTTTGGGTGCGGGTGATAAACCGCCAATTCCTATAGTTAGTGCGATGAATTTGTCGCGCAATGGCAACGCAATTACTTTTAGCAAAAAGCTGTTCGACCAAGGGGTAAGAACCCTGGCAGATTTTAAAGAGGCGATCGCATCTACTCCCGATAAAGTCCATACTTTAGGGATGGTGCATCCTGCGTCGATGCACAACTTACTATTGCGCTACTGGTTAGCTTCTGGCGGAATTGACCCTGATACAGATGTCAGCTTAACGGTAGTTCCACCACCGCAGATGGTATCAAACCTCAAAGCGGGTAATATTGACGGTTACTGTTCTGGCGAACCTTGGAATTCTCGCGCCGTGTACGAAGACTTAGGCTTTGTGATTGCGACAGATTTAGAAATTTGGGCAGGGCATCCAGAAAAAGTTTTAGGTGTAACAGAAGAATGGGCAAATAAATATCCCCAAACTCATGTAGCCTTAGTTAAAGCCTTGCTTGAAGCCTGTGAATACTGCGACGACTGGCGTAATCGAGAAGAAATTGTCGAACTCCTCTGCCGCCCAGAATACGTTGGTTCAGCCCCCGAATACACTCGCCCCGGATTTCTCGATCCTTATAATCGCGGTGACGGTTCCGAACCCGTGCAACTACTTTCTTTTAACCAATTTTACGTCAACAAAACCAACTACCCAGACCGGGCAGAAAGGCTATGGATGATGACGCAATTAGCCCGTTGGGGTTTAGCACCATTTCCCAAAAACTGGCAAGAAATCCTCGATCGAGTTTGTCGTGCGGATGTATTTGGGGAAGCCGCAAGAGAACTAGGCTTTTTGGATATAGGACGAGATCCTAGAACAATGATCTTTGACGGCATCGTCTTCGATCCAGAAGATCCAATCAAGTATCTCAATAGTCTGGAAATCAAACAGCCTTTACGAATTCAAGAAATATGTTTGATTTAACCGTCAGTAGATAAGCGAACCCGCACCAAAACTTACCTAAGCGCACAATTTAGCATTCAATCCTCCAAAACTATGCAAATACTTAAAACTAATAATGCGACTTCTCCAATAACTACAACAACGCCTAAAAAAGAACCTTTCCTAGTTATTGAGAATGTCTCGAAAATTTATCCCACCCCCACAGGCCCCTACACAGTCTTAGATGGCGTAGAACTTAGCGTGGGTGAAGGTGAGTTTGTTTGCCTCATCGGTCACTCTGGCTGTGGCAAATCAACGCTGCTAAATATGGTGGCAGGATTTAATACCCCCTCCGATGGTGAAGTTAGACTGCAATCAAAAGCAATTACTGAACCCGGCCCCGACCGGATGATGGTGTTTCAAAACTATTGCTTGTTGCCTTGGATGACTGCCTTTGAAAACGTTTATTTAGCTGTAGATTCGGTTTATCCTGACAAGCCAGAGGCACAAAAAAGAGCAATTGTCAATGAACATTTGGCAATGGTGGGTTTAACAGAATCCGCCGACAAAAAGCCGACGCAGTTATCGGGAGGGATGAAACAAAGAGTTGCGATCGCCCGTGCTTTATCGATTCGCCCTCAAGTATTGATTTTAGACGAACCTTTTGGGGCATTGGACGCAATCACTAAAGAAGAATTGCAAGAAGAATTATTGAAAATTTGGCAAGATTATCAAGTAACGGTGTTGATGATTACTCACGACATCGACGAAGCGCTGTTTTTGGCAGATCGCTTAGTTATGATGACAAATGGGCCATCGGCAAAAATTGGCGAAGTCTTAAATATCCCCTTCTCTCGTCCCCGCAACCGCGCCCAGATGTTAGAAGATCCCGAATACTACAACTTGCGTAACTACGCCCTTGATTTCCTATTCCGCCGTTTTGCTCACGACGACGATTAATAATGACAAACTTAGAAATTACCGCAGAACTATTAAAAGCAAAACAAGTTAAAAGCATGAGCTTTCAAGACTTGGGCAAACTGTTAGGGCGCGATCCAATGTGGGTAGCAGCCTTAATTTATCGTCAAGCTACAGCTTCAGAAGATGAAGCAAGCAAATTAGCTCAAGCTTTAGATTTACCGCCGCAAATCGCTCAAAAACTAACAGAATTTCCCGTTAAAGGCTCTCTAGACCCGGTAATTCCTACAGATCCCTTAATTTATCGGTTTTATGAGATTATGCAGGTTTATGGAATGCCCCTCAAAGCCCTCATTCAAGAGGAGTTTGGTGACGGAATTATGAGCGCCATAGACTTTACACTCAATGTCGAGAAAGAAACAGATCCAAAAGGCGATCGCGTCAAAATCACAATGTCAGGAAAATTTCTACCTTATAAAAAATGGTAGTAGAAGTATAAAGGGGTGACTTAACGGTGACAGATAATATTAAAACGCTATGTCCTTACTGCGGTGTAGGCTGCGGTTTGGAAGTGTCGCCCGCCGCCGCCCCTGGAAAAGCGGTTAATCGAGATATAAAAACTCCTATTTGGAAAGTAAAAGGTAATAAAGATCATCCTTCTAGTAAAGGGATGGTGTGTGTTAAAGGTGCAACAATTACTGAGTCAATAGATTGCGATCGCCTACGTTACCCAATGGTACGCGAATCTTTAGACCAGCCTTTTCGCCGCGCTAGTTGGGATGAAACCCTAGAAACCATAGCCAGTCGCCTCAAATCGGTGTACGAAAACTCAGGCGGTGATGCCGTTTGTATGTATGGATCTGGGCAAATGCAGACCGAGGACTACTACGTTGCCCAAAAACTCCTTAAAGGCTGTCTCGGTACAAATAATTTTGATTCCAATTCTCGCTTGTGTATGTCTTCGGCAGTAGCGGGTTACGTGCAAAGCTTAGGATCTGACGGGCCGCCCTGCTGCTACGACGACTTAGAACTAACAGACTGTGCTTTTATTATTGGTGCAAATGCGGCAGAGTGTCACCCAATTGTTTTTAACCGCTTGCAAAAACATCACAAGCGCAATCCCCACGTTAAACTAATTGTTGTCGATCCTAGACGTACCCCGACAGCAGAAGTTGCAGACTTACATTTAGCCATTGCGCCCGGTACAGATATTGACTTACTAAACAGCATTGCTTATTTGCTTCTGCGTTGGGGAGAAATTGATAAAAGTTTTATTGAGGAATGTACGAGCCAATTCTCAGATTTTGCGGCAGCAGTCCAGCATTATTCACCCCAAGAAGTTGCCAAACGCTGCGGAATTTCGGCAGCAGAAATTGAGCAGGCGGCGCGTTATTGGAGCAAATCAAAGCGGGTTTTGTCTTTGTGGTCGCAAGGCGTTAACCAGTCTTCTGAAGGTACGGCTAAAGTATGCAGTCTGATTAATTTACATTTGCTGACTGGACAAATTGGCAAGCCAGGAAGCGGCCCTTTTTCCCTAACTGGTCAACCTAACGCAATGGGGGGAAGGGAAGTAGGAGGACTTTCACACCTATTGCCCGGCTATCGGTCGGTGAGTAATGACCAGCATCGGCAAGACTTGGAACAATTTTGGCAACTTCCCCCCGGACAGATTAAACCTTATCCTGGTCGCACGGCTTGGGATATTATTACTGGACTAGAAACGGGAGAAGTACAATTTTTGTGGATTGTAGCAACCAATCCCGCCGTTAGTTTACCGGACTTAGAGCGCGTCAAAGCTGCTTTATTGCGATCGCCCTTTACTATCTGTCAAGACGCTTACTACCCTACAGAAACCACCGCCTACGCTCATGTTTTGTTGCCTGCGGCGCAATGGGGTGAAAAAACTGGCACAATGACTAATTCCGAACGAGTGGTTACATTATGTTCGGCTTTTCGTCCTCCGGTTGAGGAAGCAAAAGCCGATTGGGACATTATCGCCCAAGTTGCAAAACGGCTCGGATTTGGCGATAAGTTTGCTTTTACAAGTTCCGCCCAAGTGTACGATGAATTTGTCCAACTAACGCGCGATCGCCCTTGTGATATGACAGGACTTAGCCACCAACGTCTTTTAACTGAAGGTGCGATTCAATGGCCCTGTCCCGACAAAGGCAATATTTCCCCTAAAAGGCTTTATACCGATTTGCGTTTTCCGACAGCAGACGGACGGGCTAAATTTACTTCTTGTCACTCGCGGGGACTTGCTGAACCTCCAGACCCAGAATATCCTTTTGTCCTGACTACAGGCAGGTTATACGGACATTGGCATACCCAAACTCGTACCGGACGCATTGATAAAATTAGACAAATGCACCCCGAACCATTTATTGAAATTCATCCCCGCGATGCGCATAAACTAGGCATTGCAGACAATGAATGGGTAGAAGTGCGAAGTCGTCGGGGCGTAGCGCAATTCCCTGCTAAAATTACCAAAGCGATCGCACCTAATACAGTTTTTGTACCGATGCACTGGGGCTATTTGTGGGCGGAAAAATCTGAAGCAAACGCCCTCACTCACCCAATATCTTGCCCTGACTCATTGCAGCCAGAATTAAAAGCCTGTGCTGTGCAAATAGTCAGTTTGGCGGTCAAATCAACTGACGAGCGTAGCCTTAGTTTATTGCATCATCCTTAGAGGAGTAAGACTTGTCCTCAAATTAGGCATGGAATAAGTCTTACTATTAGATTTTAGTTGCCCGGTACGATTACAGGCTTGAACGTGAATACGTTGCTACTGCCTGGATCGACGGATACTTTAACCCAGTGAATATTTGGATTTCCAAAGGTTTCGACGCGAGTGAAATTCTTGAGCAAGTCACTCTGTCTTAATAAAGGCTTGTCTATCTTGAAAAAGTGGACATCGCCATGAACTAGCACAACTTCGCCGTTAAATGACCTAGTTTCAGTGACGAGTGCATCTAGGAAATTGTTGAATCCGTCAGCAGCGCCACCAGGCGCACCAGAAATCGCCCGCTCATCAACACTTTCAGTTTCTGGGATATCAAAGCCCGGATCGGCTTGGATAATTACCATAATGCCCACCGCACCTTCAGACTTAGCCTTACTAAAAGACTGTTGCAGGTAGGAAATATTCGCTGCATCCCGTGCTGCATATTCCGCATTATCAGCAGCACAATCTGCTAGAGAACGAGCGCTGGAACTGGTACACTGAGCGTCACTATTGACTTTATTGTTATTGCTTCCAGGAACATTTAAGCCGATGAATTGCACTTTATTATATTTCCACCGCGTATTCTCAGCGTAGAGATCACCTAACCGACCTTGGTGTTCTAATCGCAAAGTTCTTTGACCAAAACTCCGCGAACTATTAAACATAGTTTTCCGAAGATACGCGAGTCGTTCCAAGTTATTATATCCGCCGTTATTGGTACGGTGACAATCAGTCCACTCATTATCACCAGGCACATACATCATGGGCATTCTAAATCTGTTGAAACGAGCGATCGCATCGGTGTATACAGAATCGGTACACTGCGAACTGCCACTTTTAAAGTCACCGTCGAATATTGAGAATTCGACCCCAGACTTATTAATGTCGTCGATCAGTGCTGGTACTTTAGTGGTGGCATCAGTAGTGTTGTAAGGCATATCACCCCACAGGGCAAACGTAAACTTCCTCCTGATATCGTTCTGATAGCGGAAATCATCTGCTTTAGTGGATTTAGCCCATCCGCCAATAGCCATTGTGACAATCGCACTCAAGGCGATCGCAACACTTGCCTTTTTTAAATTACTGTTTGTTGCCATGAGGTTCTCTAAAGTTTTTCTGAATTTTCTAAACTACGTTGTAAGTAGACTTGATAGAAAAACATACTTATTTGAGGAAAAACATGATTGTCCCTAAACTACTCAAAGAGCAGCACTCTAGGAGTATAGATTTGCAGTTTGAACGTAATGAAAAAAAACGTTGTCCCTGTCAAATCCCTAACTTATTTTGTCTTTATTCCCCAAATAAATGTATTTTTTGCTACTCAATCTTGATAATAAGTCTACGCCCCTAAGATTATCTAGACATTAAGAATGTCACCAGAATACGGGCAAAATCAGACTGTGTTGCAAAAACTAAAGAGATGGGAGGCTAGATAAATTTCTGACTTCTGGAAGGCTTTGAATATTTATTTCCGCCTCCCTTTGGGGGATATGCGACGTAAGAATTTCTTGGATGGGCAACACGCGAATTTCCTTTGTTTCCACCGCACCAAGAAGTTTTTTCAGACTCCGTTAAACCTGTAACGCCAACGATATTACTCCCTTCGTAAGGTCTAGGTACTCCCAATGTGTTTAAACAATCGCCTGTTTTGAGATTCCAAAACTTGATCGTGTTGTCTTGGCTACCACTAACAATTATTTGCAATTCTTGTAAAACATCAATTGCCCAAACAAAATGATTGTGTCCTTGCAGAGTCTTTAAACAATTTAATTATTTGTTCGTAGCCACTACTTGCAAGTAACGTACCAGCAGAGCTAAAAGCAACGCTTAATAACGAACCAGGATGTCCTGTTAAGGTATGAATACATTTTCCGGTTTTGATATTCCATAACTTGACTAGGCGATCGTAACTACAACTAGCTAGAGTTTTGCCGTCAGGATTAAAAGCAAGCGACCACACCCAGCTAGTATGTTCTTTAAAAGTATTGAAACAGCGCCAAGTTTCTGTGTCCCATAGCTTGATAGTGCGATCGCTCTCAGCAATTGTCCATCACCTTCATCTAATTATTTCCTGTACAAGCAACCCAGTATAAACATTTACACCTATATCAAAAGGTAGGTTTAAAGGGTTTAAAGCGGCTTTTGTAACTACTTCTACAAAATCGATTTACTAAAAGGCATAGCCTAACAAAAAAGATATATTTCAGCCCTCAATTAATAAAACCCATCAAACTAAAGCTATGACGGAAGAAAATGCCACCCAGGAAGCAACCGAATTTCAAGAATTGACCCAAGCCGGAGAAAGTAAGCCAACTTTAAACAAATTTGAAAAAATCAAAGCTGAAAAAGATGGTTTAGTCCTCAAGCAAGAACTAGATTACTTAGCAAGCATTGGCTGGGAAGCAATGGACGAAGCCGATCGCGATTACCGATTGCGCGATCTAGGATTGTTTTATCGTACCGTTACCCCTGGTAAATTTATGCTGCGAATGCGTCTAGCTAACGGCATAATTATTGCAAGTCAAATGCGGGCTTTAGCCGAAATTGTCCAACAGTACGGCGATGAAGGGAACGCAGACATCACCACTAGGCAAAATATTCAGTTGCGCGGCGTAAGAATAGAAGATGTACCAGATATCTTTAAAAAGCTGCATCAATATGGGCTAACTTCGGTACAGTCGGGTGTAGACAATGTTCGCAACATTACGGGTTCCCCTTTAGCGGGTATCGATCCTGATGAACTAATCGATACGCGCGGATTGTGTCGCATGGTGCAAGACATGATTACAAATAATGGCGAAGGTAATCCAGCAATGGTTAACTTACCACGCAAATTTAATATTGCGATCGCCGGGTGTAAAGATAATTCTGTCCACGCCGAACTTAACGACCTTGCTTTTATCCCTGCTTACAAAAATGATACCATCGGCTTTAATGCGATCGTCGGCGGGATGTTTTCACCCAAACTTTGCGTCGCCGCCATACCCCTTAATGTTTGGGTTAGTCCTGATGATGTAGTCGCACTAAGTAAAGCTGTTTTACTCACTTATCGCAATCATGGCTTACGGGCAAATAGACAAAAATCGCGCCTGATGTATCTGATTGACAAATGGGGAATAGAGGAGTTTCGCGCCCAAGTAGAAAACCAAATCGGTCATCCCCTAGAAATTGCTGCTGAGAAAGACGAATTTATGTGGAATAAATACGACCATATCGGCGTGTCTCAACAAAAGCAACCCGGCCTAAACTTTGCGGGGGTACATATTCCCATTGGACGCTTGTATGCTCAAGATATGTTTGATTTAGCGCGGATGGCGGAGGTTTATGGTTCTGGAGAAATTCGCTTTACTGTCGAGCAAAATCTAATTATTCCTAATATTCCTGACTCTAGGCTAGAACCATTGTTGAAAGAGCCACTTTTAGAACGTTTTTCTCTCAATCCTGAAAATCTGTCGCGGCGGTTAGTTTCTTGTACTGGAAGTCAATTTTGCGGATTTGCCCTAATTGAAACCAAAAATCGCGCCTTGGCGATGATAAAAGCTTTAGAAGCTGAACTTAGTGTAGAGCAACCTGTGCGTATTCATTGGACTGGTTGCCCTAATTCTTGCGGACAGCCACAAGTTGCTGATATTGGCTTAATGGGAACAAAAGGACGCAAAAACGGGCAGGTTGTAGAAGCTGTAGATATTTGGATGGGTGGAAAAGTAGGGTTTGAAGCTGAACTTGGTAGCCGGGTAATGAAACAAATTCCTTGCGATGACCTTAAACCAGTGCTAAAAGACTTGTTAATTGAACATTTTGGCGCAAAACAAAAGCAATTGCCAGAACGCTTTGTACCACAAGAATTTTTAACTGTTAGCAGCAGTTAATATACTGCTCCCTTGGCGTACCTTACAATTAAAAGATGCGATCGCCACAACCATTTGCTACAACGCCTAGCTTAAGTCATGATCAACTCAGCATATTTCCAATCTCAACTGTACAAGGCGATCAAACTTGTCTGCAAAACAGGCGAATGGGATTATGGTGAGGCGTGGATTTCCACCGATGAGAGAATTTTAGAACTTAGTCCTGTTTGGTACAGTCGCCCAGATACCGAAGCAATAGAGAAATTTCGCCTTTGTAGCGAAGCTTTTGTGATTCCCCCAAATCAAGGTTTACCCGGTAGAGTTTGGGCAAAAGGACAACCAGAATGGATTGTAGATGTCTCTGCTAGGTCGGAAACGTATTTTTTACGCAATCAGATCGCCAAAGCTTGCGGTGTCAAAGCTGGCTTTGGTATCCCGATTAAATGCGATCGCCAAGTAATAGTAGTGCTAGTATTTTTTATGCTTACTGCTGGCGATCGCCACCCGCAAAAAGTTGACTTTATTACCGCCGTAGCTGCCGAATTAGAAAAATCTCTTAGCTTAACTACGGCGTTAACGTAGCGAGTTTTTTGGGGGGCTTTGTAGGGGATAGGCGATGGGCGAGACAAAACTGCTAACACTGTTTGAGGAGTAATGAGCAATTGCCCACAGGGGCAAAGTTAAAGTTAGCAGGGCGATCGCACTGCCAAGAATGTCTGCCAATCTATGAGTTGATCGGGGGGGATTGGCAGACGGTGTACTACTGGAGTCCATAAAAAATTTGTAAACCTATAACTCAACTGGGTACAAGAATAAAGCTGTACTGCTTCTACTATTTTAACGAGTTATTTTGAGGAAACTGTCTACTAGCAAACAATCTCAATGGTATTGGTGGAGAAAATAGCGTTTTTAGACAGCTAAACACTTCGTTTTGGGCTTAGAGAAGTAGTTATACTTGGAAATTACGCGGTGGATATTATAAGAACTCCGCCTTAACCCACATTAACAAAGCAGTCAGGTTTAGCTACACCGCTTTTTGACTCCCCTTGAAAAAGGGGGAAAATAAAGAAAGTCTCCTTAAAAAGAGTTAATTTAATGCTTGCAGACATCAAAGTTCAACTTTTACAGCAGGCGCAGGCGGCGCAAGAAACAGGTAACTGGACAGTTGTTATACAATGCTTGCAACAATTGGCAATTGTAGATGTTGGAGAAGAAACAAGTCAAATATTGGATTTAGCTTTAACAGTTTTGCATGATGGCGATTTTGATCAGCGTTGGGATATAGCAAAAGTGTTTCCCCGCTTGGGAGCAAATGCCGCCATTGGTATTGAGCGCGCAATTTCTCCGCTCGTAGAAATTGTTACTAGCGATGAAGATGAAGAATTGCGCTGGTATGCGACGCGGATTTTAGGAGAATTTAATCATCCCAAGGCGATCGCAGCTTTAGTTGACTTGCTCAAATCCTCTGATAATGACGAATTAACCTCAATGGCTGCTTTGGCTTTAGGACAAATTGGCAACCCTGCTGTCGCCGCCTTAAGCGAATTATTATTAGAGCAAACTACGCGCTTAATTGCTGTAAAATCACTATCTTACATCCGGCGCTCAGAAATAATCGCCCCATTATTAACTGTTGTAAAAGATCCAGACGCAAATATTAGAGCTATTGCTATTGAAGCTTTGGGGAGTTTTCATAACGGTGACATTCCGCAAGTTTTGCTCCATGCTTTAGACGATATTGCCGCATCTGTGAGGAAGGAAGCCGTTACAGGGTTGGGTTTTCGCTCTGACGTGCGAGAAGAATTAGACTTAGTTGATAAGTTAATACCCAAATTGAATGATTTTAATGTAGACGTTTGCTGTGCTGCGGCGATCGCTCTGGGTAGATTAGGAAGTAATCGCGCTACCGATGCTTTGAAATCAGTGCTAACTTCTCCTTTTACACCAATAAATTTGCAATTAGAATGTATCCGAGCTTTGGGTAAAATGGAAACTCCCCTATGCTTGCAATACTTGCACTCTTGCTTAAACGAGCATTTCTCCCCGGTTTTGCAGCAAGAAATTGTCAAAGTTTTAGGACAAGTACAAAAATTGAAAGTAATAGCTGGGGATATTTTGATTGAAAGCTTGCAATTATCAAACAGTGTCAAAAGTGCGATCGCTTTATCATTGGGACGATTGGGCGAACTTAAAGCAATAGATCCCTTAGTAAACTTACTTGCTAATCCAGATACAGGAGTTAGGTTACACGCGATCGCCGCTTTGCAACAACTAGCCCCAGTACAAGCATACCAACAACTACAACATCTAAATAACGATTCTAAAATTACACCAGAACTTACTCAAGGAATAGAATTTGCATTGCAAGAGTGGCAACAAATATAAGTAGTCGTAAGCTAGTTGTAACAATCTCTACCAAAACCTAACTCTAGATCGGGTAATTTTAGACTTAGGGATACAAATGTAATTCAGGCTACAAACAAAATGCGGCTAGAACAGTTGCAAGCTTTTTTAGCGATCGCCGATACGGGCAGTTTTCAGCAAGCAGCGCGAAAATGTGGGGTGACTCAATCAACCATTAGTCGCCAAATTCAAGCATTAGAAGCCGATTTAGGCGTAGCTTTGTTTCATCGCAACGCGGCTACTACCTTAACTTTAGGCGGCGATCGCTTTTTGCCTCGCGTCCGCAAAATTTGCCAGGAGTGGCACAATGCAACAGAAGAATTAGCCGATTTAGTGGCAGGAAAACAGCCAGAATTATGTATTGCGGCAATTCATTCAATTTGCTCTTACTTTTTGCCGCCAGTGCTGCAACAATTTTGCCGCGACTATCCAGACGTACAGTTGCGGGTGACATCTTTAGGCAGCGATCGCGCTTTAAAAGTGCTTAAAGATGGGATGGTAGATTTGGCGATCGTCATGAATAATCGCTTTTTAACGGCTAGTTCTGAGATGGTGGTACAAGTGCTATACGATGAACCTATTGAGGTGCTAATGGCAGCAAATCACCCGCTTACAGCCTATGAATGGATACCTTGGGCGGAGTTAACTTGCTACCCACAGGTAGTATTTAAAGATGGCTATGGGATGCAACGGTTGGTACAAGACAGGTTTGATCGCGAAGGTGCAATACTCCAAGCAGTTGTAGAGGTAAATACTCTTGATGCTTTCCGGGGGGTAGTACGTCAAGGGGATATGGTTGCTTTGCTGCCACAATCGGCATTAATAGAAGCTCGTAACGATCCTACTCTAACAGTGCGAGTATTGGGCAACGGCAGAAACGATTTGACACGCCGAGTTGTGATGGTAACTACCCAAGATCGGCTAAAAATTCCCCCAATTCGCCGTTTTTGGGACTTGGTAAAAGCATCTATCCCTGTGCCAGAAAAAATAGAGACAAGCGCCTAAGCAACTAAATTAATCAATATGAGTACGGTATTTAGAGAATTTTTAAAAAAAGTAGGTAGTGGGGTGCATACGGGAGAAGATTTAACCCGCGCGGAGTCCATGGCGGCAACAAAAATGATCCTACAAGCCGAAGCAACCCCTGCCCAAATCGGTGCATTTTTAATTGCCCACCGAATTAAGCGCCCGACAGGAGAGGAATTAGCCGGAATGCTTGATGCGTATACAGAATTAGGGGCAAAACTGCAACCAATTAATTCATCGAAATCGCCAATTGTGATGGGAATACCCTATGATGGCAGGTCGCGTACTGCACCAATTAGCCCCATAACAGCGTTACTTTTAGTGACGGCAAATCAGCCAGTAATTATGCACGGTAGCGATCGCTCACCCACTAAGTACGGACTACCATTAATAGAGATTTGGCAAGGCTTAGGCGTTGATTTTAGCAAGCTATCTTTGGCGCAAACTCAACAGGTATTTGAGACAACAGGACTAGGATTTGTCTACTTACCTCAACACTTTTCTCAAGCACAAGTCATATTTGATTACCGCGACCAAATCGGCAAACGTCCGCCCTTTGCCACAATGGAATTAGTCTGGTGTCCTTACAATGGCGATACTCATATTATTGCTGGCTTCGTACATCCGCCCACTGAAGGAATGTTTCAAGGCGCTTTGACACTGCGGGGAACAAGTAGTTTTACGACAGTTAAGGGATTAGAAGGTAGTTGCGACTTACCGCGCGATCGCACGGCAATTATCGGCATATTTAAGGACAATGCCTTAGTAGAACACTTACACCTATCCGCCCGTGACTATGATTTTAGTAACAAAAATGTCCCTCTAACTTCCACTCCAGAATTAATTGCCGCGATGCAAACAGTATTGCAAGGTAAACCATCAGAATTAATGCAAAGTGCTTTGTGGAATGGTGGTTTTTATCTGTGGCGTAGCGGTATTTGCGAAGATATGCGATCGGGTATCGCCAAAGCCGAAGAATTATTAATTGGCGGTGCAGTCGCCCAAAAACTACAAGAAATTAGTCAATTTGTAGCTTCAGTTTAAATTAAACCAGCCTAAAAACGTTTGTACTAGCAGCCAGATATTTAAGCCAGCGATCGTGAAGGCTACTGTCCACGCTAATATCTTCAACCATAAAGGATTAACAAATTCTCCCATCAGGCGACGTTTACTTGTAAACATTACCAGTGGGAACACCGCAAAAGATAACTGTAAACTCAAAATAACTTGACTAAAAACTAGCAAACTTCCCGTACTCTTTTCACCAAACAAAATAATTGTAATTACCGCCGGAGCGATCGCCAACATTCTAGTTGCCAAACGACGCAACCAAGAAGGTAAACGGAGGTGTAAAAAGCCTTCCATCACAACTTGCCCGGCCAAGGTTGCTGTCAGCGTTGAACTTTGCCCTGAAGCCAGTAAAGCCAACCCAAAAATAGCACTCGCTGCGCCAACTCCTAGCAATGGTGAGAGAAGTTTGTAAGCATCCTGAATTTCTGCGACATCTTGATTACCGGAAAAATGAAACGTCGCCGCCGAAACAATTAAAATAGCTGAATTTATAAATAGTGCTAAAGATAAAGCTACCGTCGAATCAATCGTCCCAAACTTAATTGCTTCCCATTTTTTTTCGCTAGTTGGTTGAAAGTCGCGGGTTTGCACAATAGATGAATGTAAATATAAGTTGTGAGGCATTACCGTCGCCCCTAAAATACCGATCGCAATATAGAGCATTTCTGGATTTTGTAAAATCTCTATCTTTGGTGCATACCCCAGTAAAATCCCTCCCGCATCAGGTTGAGAGAAGATAATTTCGGCGGTAAAGCAGATGCCTACCGTTGCTACTAGCATAATTACTAAAGCTTCCACGTAACGAAAGCCTTTATTTTGCAAAAATAACAATACAAGTATATCTACCCCTGTAATGCACACTCCCCACAGTAAAGGAATCCCAAACAGTAATTGCAGGGCGATCGCACTTCCCAATAACTCCGCTAAATCACAAGCTGCGATCGCAATTTCACACAGTACCCACAAACAAAAGTTGATCCGAGGACTAAAATAATCTCGGCAAGCTTGGGCTAAATCTCGTCCTGTAGCTACACCCAATCGCACGCACAATGCTTGCAACAAAATAGCCATCAAATTTGAGAGCAAGATGACCGAGAGCAATGTATAGCCAAACTTAGACCCCCCAGCAATATCTGTTGCCCAGTTACCAGGATCCATATAGCCGACAGAAACTAGATAACCCGGCCCAGCATAAGCCAGCATCTTGCGCCAAAAGCCTTTACCTTCAGGAATTTTAATACTCCGGTGAACTTCCGGGAGGCTAGGACGATTTTCTGGGGTAGTCATTTATTTTGCCGCTTGCTGTTCTCATAATATTTTCATAATCTTAGCAAATTATCAAGAATAAGCGTTCGATTAGTAGCTGCACAAAGAAGACAAAGTAAACAGCAAGTGCATTTTAGTAGTTTTAAAATATTGCCTAGTTTATATTTTTTTAGACTGCAATTTTTGATGTAGAGACGTTGCAATTTTTGATGTAGAGACGTTGCAATTTTTGATGTAGAGACGTTGCATTGCAACGTCTTTAGCATTATTTTCTAGATCTTGATCATTTCATCCCGAATTCAACAACGCCTTGCGACTAAAAACGTCTTTAGCATTATTTTTTAGATCGCGCCTTGATCATTTCATCCCGAATTCAACAACGCCTTGCGACTAAAACGGCATTACTTCGTCTAAATGTTCTGCTACCGAGTGATACAAATTAACAATGTGACTATCCGCTAAACCATAATAAACATTGCGCCCTTCTTTGCGGTAGCTGACTAAACGCATAGTTCGCAAGAGTCTTAGCTGATGAGATACTGCCGATTCGCTCATTTTCAACGCCGCCGCCAAATCGCAAACACACAACTCCTGTGCAGCAGCCAAAGCCGACAGTAATCGCAGCCGATTTGGATCGGCTAGCACCCCAAACAATTCCGCCATCTGCTGGGCTTTAACCATTGACAACAGTTTAGGCTCGATCTCAATAAAATCGCCCAAGTCAGTTAAACAATGGGTTTCACAAGTTTGGGCATCATCTGTTTGAGTCGATCGCAATTCTTGCTTATTCACAGCAGATTTAGAGCTAATAGCTAAATAAATTAAAGCCTCTAAAAGACTTATCTTTAGTATAAACATTGAAATGAGAATCATTCTATATCGACGCGCAAATAGGAATCATAATATATCTATGAATAAATGTTCATATATTTGAATTAATAGCTTAGAATTACGAGTATAGACTTTAAGCGGTATAAATTCAGGAGACAAAATGACACAGAAATCAACGAATTCAGGCTGTTGTGGTGCTGACAGCGAGACAAGCCACGATCACCAGCACGAACACGATGAACACGAACATAGTCATGACAGTGGCTTCAGCCTGAAGCGAGAAGGGATTTTAGTAGGGACAGTCATTACTTTGTTTCTCCTAGGTTCAGTCTTTGAAGAACCTTTGCACAATACCCCTTTCGCCATAGGAGAGTATTTAGTTTTTATTCCTGCTTACTTATTAAGCGGCTGGAGTGTTTTAACCAGTGCTGGGCGCAATATCCTACGTGGGAGGGTATTTGACGAGAACTTTTTAATGACGATCGCAACTTTAGGAGCGATCGCTATTCACCAACTCCCGGAAGCAGTGGGAGTAATGCTATTTTTCAAAATTGGCGAATTGTTCCAAGAAACCGCCGTTAGCCGCTCCAAACGCTCTATTTCCTCGTTATTAGAAATCCGCCCAGACTCCGCCAATCTCAAAACTGATAATGGCATCAAAACTGTTTCTCCAGAAGTAGTCAAAGTGGGAGACACAATTTTAGTTAAGCCTGGCGAGAAGATTCCTCTAGATGGCAAAATTCTTGATGGCAAATCTCAAGTTGATACCTCGGCGCTAACAGGTGAATCTGTTCCTCGCAGTGTTGAAGTTGGAGAAACAGTATTAGCCGGAACAATTAACCAATTCGGGGTGCTGACAATTGAAGTTATAAAACTGTTTGGAGAGTCATCAATTGCCCGGATTTTAGAATTGGTACAAAATGCCAGCAGCAAAAAGTCCCAGACGCAGAAATTTATTACCAGATTTGCCCAACGTTACACTCCAGTTGTAGTCATTTTATCTTTAGCAGTGGCGTTATTGCCGCCTTTATTCATTCCGGGAGCTACTCACGCCCAGTGGGTATATAGAGCTTTAGTGCTGCTAGTTATTTCTTGCCCTTGTGGACTTGTAATTAGTATTCCCCTCGGTTACTTTGGGGGCGTTGGGGGAGCAGCAAAAAGAGGAATACTTGTTAAAGGCTCTACTTTTCTAGATAGCCTAGCAATGATCAAAGCTGTTGCCTTTGATAAAACAGGCACTTTAACCAAAGGTGTATTTAAAGTAACCGAGGTAGTTCCTAGCAATGGATTTAGTCAAGCTCAATTGCTAAAACTGGCGGCGCAAGCAGAATCAAACTCTAATCACCCCATCGCTAAATCTATCCGATTAGCCTACGGAAAACCGATTGATGAATCCACTATTTCTAACTACACCGAGATAGCTGCTCACGGTATCCAAGCAGAGATAGAAAATCGGGTAGTATTGGCAGGAAGCGATCGCCTAATGCACCGAGAAAATATCGCTCATGACACCTGCAATGTTCAAGGAACAGTAGTTCACCTAGCAGTAGAAGGGATTTATGCTGGATACATCACGATTTCCGACGAGCCAAAACCTGATGCAGTCCAGGCGATTAAGTCTCTCAAAGCCTTAGGAGTTAAAAGCATTGTCATGTTGACAGGAGACTCTCAAACTGTTGCTAAACAAGTTGCTCAAACTTTAGGGGTAGATTCCTATCAAGCAGAATTATTGCCAGAAGATAAAGTTACGGCGATTGAAAAATTGCTGCGAGAAGTAGGAAAAAAAGGGAAAGTTGCTTTTGTTGGCGATGGAATTAATGATGCTCCGGTAATCGCTAGAGCCGATGTAGGGATAGCAATGGGCGGCTTGGGGTCGGATGCAGCAATTGAAACGGCGGACATTGTAATTATGAATGATGACCCCTCTAAGGTGGCAGAAGCGATCGCTGTTGCTCGAAAAACTCACTCGATTGTTTGGCAAAATATCATTTTTGCCCTGGTCATCAAAGGTATCTTTATTACTTTGGGTGTGTTAGGACTAGCAACAATGTGGGAAGCTGTATTTGCTGATGTAGGAGTGGCTTTAGCGGCGATTTTTAACGCTACTAGAGTGTTGAAATAGGTTGAGCGTAAACGATCGCCGGAACCCGTTTAAAAGCTGGCGTACCCGATCGCACATCAATTCTGGCTTTAAAAATAGCATTAGCTTCAGGGTAAAACATCAACGCCGCACCTTGCCTAATGCTGCCGTAAATTACCTCTACATTCTCTAATTTGCCTGCATCTCCTTGGACGGTGACAAGAGCGCGACTTCCTAAGTTTGCTTTCTCTGCGTCTTTATGGTTCATTAAAATACAATTACGGTGGGGAATTCCGCGATACTGGTCATGTAGCTTGTAAACAACCGTATTGTGCTGGGAATAACTACGCGCTGTAATTAAAGCTATAACTACATTTGGCACGGATTCAGACACGCCAATATCTCCCGGTGTTGGTAAGGTAAGATCGGGTAAAGGAGTCGCAAACATTATTGCTTTTCCCGAAGGTGTGGGAAACTTTGCTTCTGTAAAAATGCGTCCTGAAATTGTAAATTCTTCTTTTGTTTCATCAATTTGAGCGATTTTTTCGTAACCGGGAATTGTTTGGGCAATTAGTTGACGGACGTATTGCGGATTTTGCAACTTTAGCCAATTAATCGGCGAAACGCCATGCAAACGATGGGCAAGTTGCGTTAAAAACTCCACCTCAGAAATTAAATCTGCATCTTTAAGGTGGGTTGTACCTTCATCGCTCAATCGGACAAAGTTATTACCAGATTCACTTGTTGTTTTGTGGGGATTCTCAAATCGAGCAAATACGGGAATAATTATCGTGTTTTTCTTCCCTAAGCCGTGAAAGTGTCCGAGATTGGGCTTAGTGGCAAGATAGATAACAGTGTCAATTTTAGCTAAAGCTCGTTTTGCTTGGGTAGAGTCGGGATTAGCTGAAAACAAATTTCCACCCAAACAGATTAGAGTATCTACTTTCCCAGCATCCGCCGCTTCAATAAGCTTGCGCGTATCGTATCCTGAAGCCAATTCGAGACTCCGCCCCAACAGTTTCTCTAAAGCCGTTTTAATCTCTTTTTTAAGGTGAATAGTTACACCCATCGAGCCGAAGCCTTGGACGTTAGAATGTCCGCGTATCGGCATTGTCCCAGCGCCTGCTTTGCCTGCATTGCCTGTAATTAAAGCAGTATTGGCAATACTAAAAACATTATCTACACTGTTTGCTTGATGAGTAACGCCCATCGCCCAACCAAAAACAACCAATTGAGAACTAGAAATTACTTTAGCTGCGGATTCTATCTCGCTTTTTGTCACGCCGCAAGTATTAGTAATAGTTTCCCAACTGGTAGCAGTAGCGCTTTCTAATACTGCTTCCCAGCCTTCGGTATGAGCTTGCAAATAAGCAGTTTTAACTAAACCTTGCTCAATTAGATATTTTTGAATACCCACAAATAAAGCAACATCGCTACCGGGAATTGGTTGTAAGTAAAGATTTGCTATATCTGACCCTGTAAGCAAAGACTTTAGGGGAAAAGCTGGCGAACCAAACTTAATTAAACCAATTTCCACAATGGGATTAATGACAATTACTTTACCACCGCGATCGCGCAACTTAATTAGTTCATTCATCAAACGCGGATTGTTATAGGCGGGGTTGGAACCAATTAATACTACACAGTCTGACTTTTCCAAATTCTCCAAACTTACCATCGAAGTACCAGAACCAAACATCTGTTTAAGTCCGGTAGTTGAAGGGGCGTGGCATAAATCTGAACAATCTGCCAAATTATTAGAACCAAGCACCCGCATCATTAATTGTAATAAGTAAGCCGCTTCATTAGAAGATCGTCCCGAACTATAAGACGCGACTCTTTCCGGCTGCTTTTGAAAGGCATCAGTAGCGATATTGTATATCTCTTGCCAAGAAATGCGATCGTAATGAGATTGTCCAGATCGCAGAATCATCGGAAAGCTGAGTCTTCCTAATCTATCGGCTTCGTAGGAAGTTAGCCTTTGCAACTGTTCAATAGTATTTTCTGCAAAAATAGCAGCAGGAACAGGCGGTTTAATTTCTGCTGAGATTGCCTCAACACTTTTCATACAACGCTGGAGTTTTTCACCGTTTTCATTGGTAAAACCGCCTTTTTGTCCCCCTGTTCCCCAAGCACAGGATAAGCAAGCGCTTTTATGGAGCAAGGTTTGCCACAGTTTCGCCCCTTCTGGTGACAACGTATGCTTTGCCCAACACCTAATATTGGTAAACCACCCCCAATATTAGGTGTTGCGTCATTTTTATCTTCTAGGAGTGGGTTAGATTGATTGTTAGTTTTCTTTGTATCATACCGCTTTTCTCCTGAAAGACTTAACAATTAGGTAGTAAGAATTAATTGAATTACTAATATTTTAGGCGAAGTCTTGAGAAGATGAGTTAAAAGTCTTTCGGTGGGCAGCAATTTATTTAGGACGATCTGCGCGATCGCCAAACACAAACCCTTTTCCCTCGTTTTTTAACCGTCGTAACTGTGTCTTTTTGAGGATCTTTTTAGTTTTTAAACGCAACATAGAGTTGCCTTAATGTTTTTGTGAGAGTTTAGAAGGTTGACAAGTATTTAGGTGAGAGTGCGATCGCTCATCAGATGACTACTAATATTACTTTCTAGTGGCGTAACTATGGCAACAAATGTATTTATCAACGAGCTTCACTACGATAACGATGGTACGGACAGTGGTGAAGCTATTGAAATTGCAGGTTTAGCAGGTACTGATTTAACTGGTTGGGATTTAGTTTTATACAACGGCGCGGGCGGTACTGTTTATAATACTCGGAGTTTGAGCGGTATAATCCCTGACCAGCAAGACGGTTTTGGCACAATTTCTTTTAGCTATCCTACTAATGGCATTCAAAACGGTTCTCCTGACGGTATTGCCTTAATCGATAACAACGATACTGTTGTACAGTTTTTAAGCTATGAAGGGAGTTTTACGGCAGTAGGCGGCTCGGCTAATGGGCTAGTTAGTACAGATATTAGTGTTACTGAAACTGGTAGCACTCCTGTAGGTTTCTCCTTACAGTTGACGGGAACCGGTAGCAGCTACGAAGATTTTACCTGGAGAAATGCAGCAGCCGATAGCTTTGGTGGGGTGAACGCAGGGCAGACTTTTGGTGGTAATAGCGGTGGTGGCGGCGAAGAACCTCCCGCACCTGTCATTACGATTAGACCAATTTATGAAATTCAAGCCGCAGCTTTGACTTCGCCCTTGGTAGGACAGTCCGTTACAACTACAGGGATTGTCACCGCCGTAGATAGCAATGGTTTTTATTTGCAAGATGCGACAGGAGATGGTAACACAGCAACCTCTGATGGAATTTTTGTTTTTACGTCTTCTCGCCCTAGCGTTATTGTCGGTGATGCCATCCAAGTTGCGGGAACAGTAAATGAATTTACCCCAGGCGGCGTTAGTACCGGGAATCTTTCAACTACCCAAATTAGTAGCCCGACAATTACTACTCAATCATCTGGTAATGCTTTACCTAATGCTGTTGTCCTTGGTGTTGACCGGATACAGCCCACAGAAATTATTGATAACGACACACTCCAAACCTACGATCCTGACACTGATGGCATTGACTTCTACGAAAGCTTGGAAGGAATGCGGGTGACGATAAACGATGCTTTAGCCGTTAGTCCTACTAATAGATTTGGAGAAATTTACACCGTTGCCAATAATGGTGCTGACGCTACAGGATTAAGCGATCGCGGTACAATCAATATTTCCCCTGATGACTTTAACCCAGAGCAAATACAAATTCAGTTTGATAGCGGAATTTTTGCGCTTACCACTCCCCAAGTAAATGTTGGGGCGCAACTAGGGGATGTCACTGGAGTTGTAGGCTACAGCTTTGGTAACTACGAAATCAATGTTACTGAGGCTTTTACAGTAGTTGAATCCACCCTGCAACCAGAAATAACTAACTTAACAAGTGCCGAAGACCGTTTAACTGTTGCTACTTTCAACGTTCTTAACCTCGATCCCAACGATAGCGACGGTGATACCGATATTGCCAACGGACAGTTTGATCGCATTGCCAGCCAAATTGTCACCAATCTTCAAGCCCCGGATATCATTGGGTTACAAGAAATCCAAGATAATGACGGTTCAGTAAATAGTACAGTAGTTGATGCCAGCTTGACTTATCAAACTTTAATTAATGCGATCGCGTCGGCAGGCGGTCCTACCTATGAGTTTTTAGAAATTCCGCCCACCGATGACCAAAGCGGCGGACAACCAGGGGGAAATATCCGTGTTGGTTATTTGTATAATCCTGACAGAGTAGATTTTATCGAAGGTTCTTTAAAGCAAGTTACAGACACTAATCTTGCTGATGGCGATGCTTTTGAGGATAGTCGTATTCCTTTAGCTGCATCTTTCCTCTTTAATGGTGAAGAAATAACAGTAGTTGCTAATCACTTTACATCTAAAGGCGGCAGTACACCCTTATTTGGAGCAGTACAACCAGCAGTCAACGGCGGTGAAGATCAGCGCATCCAACAAGCAGAGGTTGTCAATAGTTATGTTGGCAATATTTTGGCAAGTAACTCGGATGCTAATGTTGTAGTTTTGGGCGACTTCAACGAGTTTGAATTTGAAGAACCTTTAGCAGTTTTAACTGGAGACAGCCTCAACAACTTGACTGAAACTCTCCCAGAAAACGAGCGTTACTCTTACATTTTCCAAGGCAATTCTCAGTCTCTCGACCATATATTAGTAACTGATAGTTTGCTTGGTAGCGCCCAATTTGATGCAGTTCATGTCAATGCGGAGTTTGCCGTACAAGCTAGCGATCACGATCCGCTCTTAGCTGCGTTTACTATCGCAGTGCCAAAAGGACTAGAAATTAGGGGCGGTAATGGAGCGGATTGTATCACTGGTGGTTTAGGAAACGATCGCCTTTTCGGTGGCAATGGCAAAGATACGCTCCTTGGTTTAGCAGGAGATGACTACTTAGCTGGTGGGAATGGTCGAGATTTGCTCAACGGTGGTTATGGCGATGATACTTTAGTTGGTGGCAATGGTAAAGATATTTTTGTCCTCGCTTCCAGCTATGGTACGGATACCATTGTAGATTTTGGTAAGGGCGACTTCTTGGGATTGGCTAATGGTTTAACCTTCGAGCAATTGGAAATTACTCAAGGTACGGGCAACAATGCCCATAACACTTTGATTACTAATAGCAGCACCAATGAGTTGCTGGCAATTGTTAACGGAGTACAATTTAACGTACTTACTAGCGCTGACTTTGCGCTAGTTTAACCCTTTAATAAGCGGGGCTGTGCTTGCCTCGCTTATTGCTTGCACTACTTCCATTGCCTAAACGCGATCGCAAATTTTATGTCCTAAATATTTCTGCGATAAAATTAATATTATGAGAAAGTTAAGCCGCCGCACTTTTATTACTACTGCTACTTTTGCCACAGGTTTTGCTTTAGCCGTGCAGCCTATTTCGGCAAAAGTAATTACTACAAGTTCAAAGGGATTAATTGCCGAAATGGTCAAAATTCCGGTCAAAGATGGCGAAATTCCAGCTTATCGAGCAATGCCTAGCACGGGTGAAAATTTCCCCATTGTCTTAGTAATTCAAGAGATTTTTGGCGTACACGAACATATACAAGATGTTTGCCGCCGCTTTGCTAAACTTGGCTACAGTGCGATCGCGCCCCAATTATTTGTCCGTCAAGGCGATGTTTTACGCCTAAGTAATATTGATGAGATCCGTAAAGTAGTCGCTAAAGTACCTGACGAGCAAGTTTTGTCCGATTTAGATGCAACGGTAAACTGGGCAGTAAAGTCCGCAAAAGGCAATGCTGATGGATTAGGCATTACTGGCTTTTGTTGGGGTGGTCGCATTACCTGGTTGTACGCCGCCCATAATCCCAAAGTTAAAGCTGGTGTAGCTTGGTATGGGCGACTGGTAGGAGATAAAACTAATTTAACTCCCAATCATCCTGTCGATATTGCTTCTAACTTAAAAGTCCCTGTTTTAGGGCTTTATGGCGGTAAAGATACAGGCATTCCTTTAGAAACTGTAGAACAAATGCGCGCAGCATTGAATAACAATAGTAAGTCGCAAATTATTGTTTATCCTGATGCACCCCACGCCTTCTTTGCCGATTACCGCCCCTCTTACCGCCAAAAAGAAGCAAAACTTGGCTGGCAACGTCTCCAAGCCTGGTTTAAGCAGCACGGTGTTTAAATTATTCTATCTTTATCTTGTTTGCCGATCATTTAGCGATCGTCAAAAAATAGTCAGATTAAGAGATTCATTGTAAAGTTCAAGTTGGCGTTCAAAAGTTCAAAGCTACTCTAGGCATGGTTCTAAATAAAGCCGATGGCGGGATTTGAACCCGCGGCCAACTGATTACGAATCAGTTACTCTACCACTGAGCCACATCGGCACACAATTTATTATCTTATCAGTTTTAAATCATCATGGTCAAACCACCGAATAGCAAACGTTTTACATCTGAGCAATACGATCGCCTAAAAGCTGAAGCCGCCGCACCTTACCGAGGGCTACGAAGGTTTATATATATAGCTTTTGGTGCTTCGGGATTTGTGGGTGCATTGGTATTTTTGGCGCAAATAGCCGCCGGAAAAGAGGCGGATGCGCCGCTATCCAACCTTGCTTTGCAAGTAGGAGTTGTTGCTTTAATGGTTTTCCTATTCCGTTGGGACAAAGAATCACCAAAACTTCCTAAGTAAAACTACTGTGATTTCCGCAATTTTACTTACTTTGAATTAAAAAACAGACACCCACAGACAACAAAGATAAAGAAAATATTAGGAAATCTACTTAATTTGCTAGATACTGCAATGATAGAAAGTAATTACAACAGGGTTAAATAATTTAAAAACCCTGAACATAAAAACACCACTTTAACATCGGGTCAATTATATATAAGACCCAGCCGATAATAAAACTAAAACGCCAGAGTCTCTAATCCGACACTCTGGCGTTTTTTACTTCCAATTAAGGAACGCGGACAACGTAGGGAGATGCGATCGCAGAAGCCCGTCCAGTATTCACCAAAGCTTGATAAACAAAGGCTGCAACTTCGGCGCGTGTAGCGTCGCGGTTAGGGTTCAACTGGGTAGGAATAGGATAATTTACCACTAATTCCCTTACTGTCGCCGCCGATACGGGATCGGTAGCATACTTGGGTACTTGATCGGCATCAGCATAAATAGCCAAAGCATTGGGATTATTCGCTGAGAGTTTTAAGCCATTAGCTAAAGAAACTAGAGACTGTACGCGAGGAATTGCTTGCTGCGGTTGAAATAATCCGCCGGGATACCCTGCTACAAAGCCGCCCTTGTAAGCAGTTTGGATTGCTTGATAAGCCCAGAAATTCTGCTTAACATCTTTAAATTCTTGCGCTTCTCGCATTGATGGCGGCGCAAAAGCTTTACTAAGAATTGTGGCAAACTGCGCGCGAGTTACTGGATCTGTAGGCTTAAACGAGCCATCAGGAAAACCAGCAATTACATCTTTAGCAATCAAAGCCTCAATATAAGGTTGCGCCCAATAACCCTGAATATCGCGGAATGTACCTTGTCTAATTGCTGGACGATTGACTGTAGCCGCAACAAAAGTTACATCACCAGAGATTTTTTCTGGCTCAATATCGTTACCAGTTGCCGTAACTGTATTAGTACGCGTTGAGTTGTAGACATCATAACGAGTATTATTGCGGATGAGATTATTCCCTGGATTTTCCGCCGTACCAAGATCCGGTTGAGCGCTGGCGGTAATAACCACCCCATCTTGTTTACTGTTTTCAATGAAATTACCGCGTAGTGTAGGACGAGCAGAATCAGAAATAAACAGCCCTGCTCGATTTTGGTAAAGTTGGTTATTTGAAATTGCCGGAGTAGAGGTACCACCAATAGCCAAACCAAAACCAGTATCCAAAAATAAGTTGTTGCGAATCTGACCGCTTGCAGTTTTAGCTATAGAAATACCATTACCACTATTTTGCGTAAAAACATTGTTGTCTATCGTAGGATTGCCATTACCCGTCAGAAAAATACCATCGCGGTTATTGATCGTAAAAGTATTATTTTTGATGGTGGGATTAGTAGACTCAATCCATAAACCTGTACCCCGACTACTAGGGTTAGCGATCGTTACTCCTGCAACTGTACCGCCAGAGTCAGCAAGAATTGTCACGTTTTGACGAGCAAAAGTAGGGCTAACATAATTACCACTACCAATAATTACTCTAGTTTGACCTTTGGTAGATTCATCACCGAGCAAGGTCACGCCGGATTTGATAGTTAGAGGGAAAACTTCGCCAGTAGCCGCGCTATAAGTTCCTGGCGCTAGTTGGACGACGCTGCCCGATTGTGCCTGATTGAGTGCTGATGAAATGGTCTTGTAAGGCGCTTGGGCGCTCCCTGTGGCATTATCTGTACCATTTACCGGATCTACATAAATAACCGATCCGCTTGTAGGATTCGGGTTAGTTGTAGGTGATGGTGTAACTGTAGGTGTAGGCGATGAAGTAGGTACAGCTACAGGCGATGGTGTAACTGTCGGCGTGGGTAGGAATAGCGGGGTTGGCGTAGGCGATGGTATAGCTGTAGGTACAACTACAGGCAATGGTATAACTGTAGGCGTAGGCGATGGCGATGAAGTGGGTGGGAATAGTGGGGTTGGCGTAGGCGATGAAGTGGGTACAACTACAGGCGATGGCGATGAGTTGGGTACAGTAGGGACAACAACTTGAGCAATGGGAAATGCGATCGCTTTAGTCTTAAGTAATATTGCTCCACAGCCAACAAGTAAACTTGCGCTTAGTACCGCTCGTAAAGTAGTGCTGTTAAAAATCTTTGATTGATGGATGTTAAAACCCTGTTTAGGCATTGTGCTTGCTAATATTAATGTCTTGAATTACGTTACGTTAATTCGGTGAAAAGGCAAAAACTTTTTACTTTTCTTTAAAAAGAACATCACCCGAATTTCAAGTATTGCAGTAAAAGCCCTTGACCAAGCTCTTTACACTGGAGTTCCCATAATTTACTTACAAGCAATTGTTATATTTAAGTAAATTAAAGTAATTAAAAGTATTAAAATAAACATAAACTACTTAGATAGCCAGCAAAATTATATTTTCTATAAACTACGGCTTAAGCATGATGAGGCAACTAATTGTTAGCAAGTATCGTCAACAAAGTAATATGTTGAGCGTGTTAATAAATGCCATTTTTGTCATCATTTCTCCGTCGAGGCTTACCTTTAACAGTAGCTTTGGCGATCGCTCTATCTAGTGGGAGTGCTTTTGCAGCAGAACAAGTGGTACTGAAGTACCGCATCTTCCGATCGTCAATTTCTGTTAAAGAGCTAACAAATTTTGCCCAAACTGGTGAATTATCTACATCATTGCGAGTTAATTTAGCTTTGGCAAAGCAAAACCCAAAAGCAATTCGCCAATATTTAACTCAACCTGTAGCAGTTAATATAAGATTATTAGACCGGGTACTAAATAGCCCTGTGGGCAATGTTGTCCTCGATCAAATTAGTGAAGCAATACATACACCTTCACGCACGGCCGATCGGCAAGCATTAAGAGCGGCATTAATTTTATCTGCAAGCCGGGATTACCCAGATAGTAGCGGTCAAAATAGTCGAAATACTATTAGCTTAATCGAGATAATTCAAAACTATCCTACTTCAGAAGTCGAAGTTGAAGGGGAAGTTTTAGAGCGTGCTTATCGTCAACTAAGCCAATTGGCGGGGACTTTGCAAGACTTGCAACAGCGCATTCCTCGATAAGTAGTGAATTTAACTTGTACTACTCAAATTTCAATTACTGATAAAGTACCGTGATTTAGTGCAAGCGCAACGAATAATGATCAAACACCTCATCTTTCTCATACCCTAATGATTCGTACAGCGCTTGCGCTGCATGATTTGATTGCTGTGTTGAAAGACCTATACGGATTGCTCCGGTTTCCTCAGCGTACTGCCTTGCCATTGCCATAAGTGAACGAGCTATGCCTTGATTTCGGTGTGAAAAAGTAACAAATAAATCGTTCAAAATCCAAACTCGTTTCATGGATACAGACGAAAAACTAGGATAAAGCTGGGTAAATCCCACAATCTGATCGCCATCCCTTGCAGCAAAAATAATCGAGTCGCAACATTCAAATCGCTCTATCAAAAATAGCCTCGCGCTATCAATATCTGAAGTTTGCTGATAGAAAACACGATATTGGTCAAACAATATAGACAGCGATTCAAGGTGTTCAACGTTTGCTAAAAAAACTCTCATAAGTCTTAACTGTTCCACGGCTGCTTTGCGAGCTAACAAGATACATCATAAAAGACTTAACTCCACAGATTTTTAGGCAAATCTATCGGGGATAACCAGCCGAATCATGCAATAATAATCGGTCTGTAATAAGTGCGAAGTCCTTTCTATGGTTTCATCATCCCAAACTCCCACAGACCTTGCTGCGGTACTATCTGAACCAGTGGATCTAACTTTTCAATTGCCCGATCCAGAAGATGAGGAGATCCCTGAATTAGATTTTCAACAGCAAATTGATAGCGCTTGGCAAGTATGCGATCGCTTTGATTTGCAAACGGAGATTTGGCGGGGGCGAATTTTACGTGCTGTACGCGATCGCGAAAAAAAACATGGTGATGCTCGTGGGAGTGGTTTTCTTGACTGGCTCAAAATACGAGAAATTAGTAAGAGTCAAGCTTACGCAATCATCGCCTTAGCCAACAGTGCTGATACCTTAATGGCAGAAGGACAGCTAGATCCGGCGGCGGTGAGGTGTTTTAGCAAACGCGCCTTTATGGAGACAGCAAAAGCCGATCCAGAGGTGCAGCAATTAGTTACTGATGCAGCTAAAAATGGCGATCGCATTACCCGCCGAGAAGTCCGTCAAATTGCCGATGAATGGACGGCGATGTCTTCCGATTTAGTCCCCGATAGCGTAAAAGAAAAAATCAACGATCGCACTTTACCCAGCCGCTATTTACCGCCTTTAGTCAGAGAAATTGAGAAGTTGCCAGAGTCTCATCAAACAATTTTGCGCCAAGAAATTGCTCAAAAACCCGATATAGAAACTCTTAAGCAAGTTACTTCCGAAGCCAAATACTTAGCAAAATACTTGGAAGCAGCTACCAGTGTCCAAGTATTTGATCAGGGTGCGGTAGATTTAGAACAGGCGTTAGAAGAAGCTTTAAGACTAGGGTGTATTAATACGGCGGCGGACTTAGTTAATCAAGCATCGCAGTTAGAACAAACCATCGCTAAACTTTATACTACCTGGAAGCGGATCGGCAGCTTATCGGATAGATTGTATGTAGATACAGGAGCAAGTACCCCCAATTTACGCAGTCTTTTAACTTGCCTAGAGCAACTAACCGGGGAAGTAATGGAGATTCAATTAGGGGAAGCGCGCGATCGCACTATTCGCCTGCAAATTCAAGAAACTACTACCCAATCTTAGTTTTTAATACCTGTAGTAGCAACCCCGCGCATAAATTGACGTTGCCCAACTAGAAATAATAAAATTACTGGGATGGTTGAAATCGCCACTGCCGCCATTAATAAGGGCCAATTATTAGTAAACTGTTCTTGAAACTCTGCTAAAGCTAGTTGTACCGTTTTTAATTGCGGTTTGGTAGTAAAAACTAAAGGTTTAAATAAGTCGTTCCACTCGCCAATAAATGTAAATAAAAATAGTGTTACCAAAGCCGGACGCGATAGCGGTATCATAACTCGCCATAATATCTGCCAGCGATTAGCGCCATCTATAGCGGCAGCTTCTTCTAATTCTACAGGTATAGTTTGAAAATATTGCCGCATTAAAAAGCTCCCAAAACCACTTACCGCCGTAGGCAAAATTAGCGCCCCATAAGTATTAATTAAGTGTCCCCATTTCAAAACTAAAAATATAGGAATTACTAATAACTGAAACGGAATTACGAGCGTTGCCAATACAATCAATAACAAAGTTTGCCTACCGCGAAACTTTAACCTTGCTAAGGCATAGCCTGCTAACGCTGAAGTAATAATTTGTAAGCCTGTAACTGCCAAAGCCACCAAAGTAGAATTAGCAAAAGCTAACAGGAACTCCCCTCGCCTCCAAGCGTCTTGATAATTAACTAAAGTCAAACCTGTTTGGGCTGATTTGCCTAGGGTATTGGAGGGTGTAAAAGATGTAAGGAACACTACGCCTAGAGGTAACAGTACAACGAGCGCTCCTATAATGAGTAAAAATAAGCTTAAAAAGTCGAAAAGCCTTTCGATTTTAGGCTTGTTACTATCATTATCCATCAGTTTTTATCTAAATAAAGGTTTTTTCTGGTGTAAAGAGCGACTTCTTGCCCTAGAACGTTAATATTTAAAATAGTGCCTTGTTTAAGTTAAATTAACCACAGTGACTTTTACTCTTAACTAAGTAGGAGTCATCGCAATAATGCTGTCCACCAATTCACGTTAAATAGGAGTGAATAGACCTATGCAGCAACTTGCTGCCAACTCTGAACTCGATTTTCAGAGCGAAGTCTATAAGGATTCTTATAGCCGCGTCAACGCCATTGTAATTGAAGGGGAACAAGAAGCCCACGAAAATTACATCACACTTACGCAAATGATGCCAGAACATCAGGACGATTTAATTCGTTTGTCCAAGATGGAAAGCCGCCACAAAAAAGGCTTTGAAGCCTGCGCGCGTAACTTAAAGGTAACGCCAGATTTGCCCTTTGCCAAATCATTCTTTGCTTCCCTGCATCAAAACTTTCAAGATGCAGCCAAAGAGGGACGAGTAGTTACCTGTTTGCTGATTCAGTCGCTAATTATTGAATGTTTTGCGATCGCAGCTTACAACATCTACATCCCCGTTGCTGATGATTTTGCGCGCAAAATTACTGAAGGTGTTGTCAAAGACGAATATAGCCATCTCAACTTTGGCGAAGTTTGGCTAAAAAACAACTTTGAAACCGCAAAAGCTGAATTAGAACAAGCCAACCGCCAAAATCTACCTATAGTTTGGCAAATGCTCAATCAAGTAGCCGGGGATGCCCAAGTTCTCGCTATGGAAAAAGAAGCTTTGGTTGAAGACTTCATGATTCAGTACGGTGAAGCTTTAAGCAATATTGGCTTCACTACCCGCGACATCATGCGCTTATCAGCCTACGGCTTGAGTGCGGCTTAAATAAATTAGGGGCAATAGACAATTGCCCCAATAATAGCCGAGCTACTCTAATTTTTTATCCACTTACTCCAATTTGACCGGATTTATAGGTCTAATAAAGCAATTAATGTTTGGTCTAATCGGACACCTTACCAGCTTGCAGCACGCCCAATCGGTAGCCAAAGAATTAGGCTACCCTGAATACGCCGATCAAGGGCTAGATTTTTGGTGCAGCGCCCCGCCCCAAATTGTCGATAATATTACGGTTACTAGCATCACCGGGCAAAAAATCGAAGGGCGCTATGTAGAATCATGCTTTTTACCAGAAATGCTTGCCAATCGTCGGATTAAAGCCGCGACGCGCAAAATTTTAAATGCAATGGCTCATGCCCAAAAGCACGGGATTGACATTACAGCTTTAGGCGGTTTTTCTTCAATCATTTTTGAAAACTTTAATTTACAAGAAAATAAGCAAGTCCGTAATATAAAGCTAGAATTTGAACGTTTTACTACCGGAAATACTCATACAGCATATGTAATCTGCCGTCAAGTAGAACAAGCTTCTAAACAATTGGGAATTGAATTATCAAAAGCTACTGTTGCCGTTTGTGGTGCAACGGGAGATATTGGTAGCGCAGTTTGTCGCTGGCTAGAAAGCCGTACAGACGTTGCAGAGTTGCTACTAATTGCGCGAAATCAAGAACGTCTAAAAGAACTTCAATCAGAGTTAGGACGGGGTAAAATTATGGGCTTAGAGGAAGCCTTACCCCAAGCAGATATAATTGTCTGGGTTGCTAGTATGCCCAAAGGTGTAGAAATCGATCCAAAGGTGCTGAAGCAACCATGTTTGCTAATTGATGGCGGTTATCCCAAAAACTTAGGCACTAAACTACAGCATCCCGGCGTTCATGTCTTAAATGGTGGCATTGTCGAGCATTCTTTAGATATTGACTGGCGGATTATGCACATCGTCAACCTGATGGATGTGCCAACACGTCAGCTTTTTGCCTGTTTTGCCGAGTCGATGCTGTTGGAATTTGAAAAAATACATACCAACTTTTCTTGGGGGCGCAACCAAATTACTGTGGCAAAAATGGAGCAAATTGGCGCAGCTTCTATTAAGCACGGATTTCAACCGCTTTTAAGCTATTAGTCAAAATATCCAGATCAAAAAAGATAAAGCAATGGCAACAACTGAGCGCAAGCCCCTACTGTTGGACTTTGAAAAGCCGTTAACGGATCTTGAATTGCGAATTAACCAAATCCGCGAGCTAGCAACCGAAAACGGCGTTGATGTGTCTGAGGAAATTCGGCGGCTAGAAGCGCGGGCAAAGTCCCTACGTCAAGAAATTTTTAGCAGCCTTTCCCCTGCCCAAAGATTGCAACTAGCCCGTCATCCCCGCCGCCCTAGTACCTTTGATTATATTCAAGCTATTAGCGACGAGTGGCTAGAACTTCATGGCGATCGCCGGGGCTTTGACGATCCGGCTTTAGTTGGTGGTGTTGGGCGGTTAGCAGGTCGTCCTGTCGTAATGTTAGGACAACAAAAAGGACGAGACACTAAAGATAATATTGCCCGTAATTTTGGCATGGCATCCCCTGGAGGCTACCGTAAAGCCATGCGGCTGATGGATCACGCCAACCGCTTTGGGATGCCGATTATTACGTTTATTGACACTCCCGGCGCATGGTCGGGTATTGAAGCGGAACACCAAGGACAAGGAGAAGCGATCGCCTACAACTTGCGTGAAATGTTCCGCCTTGATGTGCCAATTATTTGTACGGTGATTGGAGAAGGCGGATCGGGGGGTGCTTTGGGTATTGGAGTGGGCGATCGCTTATTAATGTTTGAACACTCGGTTTACACCGTCGCCACTCCCGAAGCTTGTGCGGCGATTCTGTGGAAAGATGCCAGCAAAGCCCCCCAAGCGGCGGTAGCTTTAAAAATTACTTCTTGGGATTTAAAAAATCTGGGCATTATAGACTTTATTATCCCCGAACCCGTTGGCGGCGCTCATTCTGACCCTGTTACCGCCGCCGCCACACTCAAGAGCGCCTTAATAGACAATTTAGACGAATTAGCAGCTTTGTCTAGTAGCGATCGCAAACAAATGCGTTATCAAAAGTTTCGCCAATTAGGGAAGTTTTCAGAATTGCACCATTAGTCACCGATTCTTGTTAAATCTGCCCTAAGTGGTATAGTTGGTAAGGTCATGTAAATTTTTATTACTTTTTGATCATTTTTAGTCAACTAATGGTTTTAGGTAATCAAATTTATCTTGACGATTGCAGTTTATGCCAAAACCAAAAATACTTGGCGCAAGGAAAGTAAAAAAGCTTTATGAATAATTTAAGTAAGCCTAAAGCGTTAATTACTGGGGCAAGTAGCGGAATTGGCAAGGCAATAGCTTTAGAATTTGCTAAAGCTGGAATAGATGTAGCTTTAGTTGGGCGTTCTATAGATAAATTAACTTCCGTTGCCAGCGCAGCCGCAGCTACAGGAGTAAAAGCTAAAGCTTACAAGCTAGATTTGGCAGAAGTTGGGCAGGTAAGCGAACAAATCCAATTAATTGTCTCAGACTTTGGCGGCATTGATATTTTAGTTAATAATGCCGGAATCGGTTACATTGGCACGTTGAGCGAAACACCTTTAGCAGACTGGCTAATGGTAATTAATCTCAATCTTACAAGTGTATTTCAGTGCATTGTCGGCGTACTGCCAACGATGCGAAGTCGCGGGGGGACAATTATTAATATTGCCTCGATTGCAGGTAAACAACCATTTCCCGGCTGGGGAGCTTATAGCGTTAGTAAAGCAGGATTAATTGCCCTATCTAAAACTGTAGCCGCCGAAGAACGCGATCGCGGGATCAGAGTTACAGCTATTTGTCCTGGAGCGGTGGATACAGAACTATGGGACACCTTGGAATCAAATTTTGACCGCAAAGTAATGTTAACGCCCCAAATCGTCGCTCAATCAGTTTTGCATACGGCACTATTGCCCAAAAGCGCCGTAATTGATGAATTGACATTAATGCCCAGTACGGGAAGCTTATAAATGAACCCTAGTAGCGATCGCGCCGAATCTTCTTTAATTTCTGACATGAGAGAATCTATGGACGGACAAAATTCTTTAAATCTTAACGTTTCGACTAGACCCGATCGCAACACTCAAAACGGTAAAGAACCGAATTTACAGCCGCCGTCGGAAGACCTCAATGAGCCAATGAGAGAAGCGGTGCGGACGTTGTTATTAGGTGTAGGAGAAGATCCAGAGCGAGAGGGATTGTTGAAGACTCCTAAGCGCGTCGCTGAAGCTATGCGATTTTTAACTAGCGGCTACAACCAATCTTTAGAAGACTTGGTTAACGGAGCGATTTTTGATGAAGGGCATAATGAGATGGTACTGGTTAGAGATATCAGCACTTTTAGCCTCTGCGAACATCATATGTTGCCATTTATGGGCAAAACTCATGTTGCCTATATTCCTAATCAAAAAGTAGTAGGTTTAAGCAAATTGGCACGAATTGTCGAGATGTATTCTCGACGCTTGCAAGTGCAGGAGCGGTTAACCCGTCAAATTGCTGAAGCAGTGCAGACGATATTAGAACCGAAGGGAGTTGCCGTTGTTATTGAAGCAAGTCATATGTGTATGGTCATGCGCGGCGTACAAAAGCCTGGTTCTTGGACAGTTACAAGTGCAATGGTAGGCGTTTTTCAAGATGAGCAAAAAACCCGCGAAGAATTTTTTAATTTAATTCGCCATCAAGCAGCATTTTTCTAAGAGGATGTTTTAAAAGGGATGGTCGGTAAAAAGTGCCACAAGGGAGATCCCCCCTAACCCCCTTAAAAAGAGGGGAAAATATGGATTAGTAGAGACGTTGCACTGCAACATCTCTACTTTTTAAGGAAAATCCAAGTGAGTTGATACTTTTAAAACATCTTTTTAAGGAAAATCCAAGTGAGTTGATACTTTTAAAACATCCTCTGAAGTAGCAAGCGATCAGCCCTACCGAATTTTCCATCCCCATTAAAAAGGTCAATATCTATATTTTTCCCCCTTTTTAAGGGGGGCTAGGGGGGATCAAAACTATCGCTACTACAGCAAGACTTTCCTCTAAGTCAACCGCTCAAACAAAGCCGCCAAGACCACATTAGAAAATAAAAAACCTTCAGGATCGGTAAACCTGGCATATTTAAACCTTTCCCTAGTTACAAATTCTATCCAACCTTGCTTTTGGTAAGGTTGCAAACACCGCTCGATTTTTTCCCCTGTAGGGACACCAAATAACTGACTTAAACTTGATAAATTTACCCCTTCTTGAAGACGCAACCCCAACATCAGGGTTTCTAACAACATCTCCTCTACAGGCGTTGACGGGCAATCTATAACCCCACAAGCTGCCGCGAGTTCTCCCACCCAGTCGTAGTATTCGGTAGTCTTGCGGGGTCTTGTGTAGCGCTGTCCTTCTACGTAGCTAGTTGCACCCATACCAAAGCCATAATAAGAGCGATTTTCCCAATAAACTCGATTGTGGCGGCATTGATACCCTGCAAAAGCATAGTTAGATATCTCGTAATGTTCGTAACCTGCCGTGGTGAGTGTTTCCCGGCTTTGACGGTACATTTGGGCTGTGAGTTCGTCAGTGGGTAGCGGCGCTACTCCTGGTTTATAATACCTGCCAAAAGCTGTAACTGGCTCAATAGTTAAATCGTAAATAGAAATATGATTAGGCGCAATTTCTACCGCCGCCAGTAAGGATTCTTGCCATTGCTCTAACGTTTGGTGTGGTAAACCAGAAATTAAATCTAAGCTAAAACTTGCTACGTTTGCAGAGCGAATTATCTCTATAGATCGCCAAATATCATCAACAGAGTGCGATCGCCCACAAACTTGTAATAACTCTTGCTGAAATGCTTGTACTCCCATACTCACCCGGTTTATCCCAGCTTTGACATAGCCAAGCAACTGTTCTAAATCAAAGGTTCCCGGATCTATTTCCATCGATATTTCTGCCGAGGAAGATAGCCCAAATTGCTGAACGAGACTTGCTATAATTTGGGTAATTTGATTTGCTGACAGCAACGAAGGCGTACCACCGCCAAAAAACACTGTCTCTAACGGTTTACCGATATTTGGAGTAGCAGCAATTTCTTCCTTGATTGCGCGAACATAATCAGAGATACTAAGGGAGTTTTCACCCCTGACGCGATCGCCTATCACTTTTACGGGAAAATCACAGTAAAAGCACCGTCTCCTACAAAAGGGTATATGCACATAGGCGGAACTAGGAATCTCTACTCTTTGAGGCTCAAAAACTTGTTTTAATTCGCTTAACACCTTAATTTAACTGGCGATCGCCAAGCTTAAACTTAATTAATAGTTCAATTTTTGCTCTAACATATTAAAAGTTTTTGGATTTATTAAAAAACCCATAACTTATATTTACGCCGATACTCATTTTAACCAACGCTTAAAAGAGTAAAAATACTATCATAGAACAATATCAAATTGGTTGATCGATCTTCTATTCAGAAATTACAACCAAATTATTCAAGTGGCTACAACCATGCTTGATGCAATTATAATCCTTTCATTTATCATAGCAGGAGCCGGAATTGGCTTCTACAGCCTCGAATTATTACCCATATCAGTCCAACAGCAAGTTACAAACGAAGATGCGCTGCGATTGATCGTTGGCGTATTTGGCGCGGTTATTGGCGGCGCAATCGGCTTGAGTTTCCAAATTACCTATCGTCGTTTGGAAACCAAAGTTAGAGAAATGCCTGTAGATATTCTCCTAACTCGCGCCATCGGTTTAGTAGCAGGCTTACTGGTTGCAAACTTAATGTTAGCGCCGCTATTTTTGCTACCAATTCCTGAAGACTTTGCTTTTATTAAACCTTTAGTTGCTATTCTTGGTAGTCTCATCTCAGCATTTTCAGGGATTAGTTTAGCCGATACTCACGGACGGAGTTTTTTGCGGATCATTAACCCCAATACTGTTGAATCTATGCTACTAGCTGAAGGGACGCTCAAACCTTCTATTACCAAAGTTTTAGACACTAGCTGTATTATTGATGGTCGTATAGAAGCCTTACTAGAAACGGGATTTTTAGAAGGGCAGATTTTAGTACCTCAGTTTATCTTGCAAGAATTACAGCAACTAGCGGATGGGGCAAAAGATTTAAAAAGAGTCCGAGGACGGCGAGGGTTAGAAATTCTTAACCGCATTAAAGAATCTTACCCAGAACGCATCATTATTAACTCTACAGACTACGAAGATGTCCCGACGGTAGATGCCAAGTTAGTAAGATTCGCCCAAGATATCAACGGTACGCTCCTAACTAACGATTACAATCTATCTAAAGTTGCCAGCGTCCAGAAAGTTCCGGTTTTAAATGTCAACGATTTAGTCAATGCTGTTCGTCCTAGCTACCTCCCCGGCGACAATATAGACATCAAAATTCTCAAAGAAGGTAAAGAAGCTAGTCAAGGTATTGGCTACTTAGAAGATGGCACAATGGTTGTGGTAGAAGAAGGTAGTCCTTTTGTGGGCGCAGAGGTGCGAGTTGTTGTAACTAGCGCTTTACAAACCTCCGCCGGAAGAATGATTTTTGCCAAAACTCAAGCCTCAGCTTTGGCTTAAGATGGTACGTAAAATTAGAGTAAAGTCTTGCGACAGGTGTAATTTAACTGTACCGATTTTATACAGAGTTAAAGACAAAGAACCGGGGGAATGGTTTTTTATCTGCGACTTCTGTTTGCCTATAGTTAAGCAAAATAACCCTCATTATGCCTATGGCGGTACTTGGACTCAGAAAAAGTCGTAGTAACTACGCTCATTGCAAAACAGTTTTAGAGACAATTCGGGTTTTTTTGCGATCGCTCTCTGACAATTCTTCTCCCGCTTGCAACCTAGTGGCGCTAGTTTGCAATATAGTAGCGGCATTTTTATCACCCATTTGCAACGCTGTTTTGGCAGCAGTTTGTAGCAGTGTAGCCGCCCCAGAGCGATCGCCTTGTTGCAATTTTGCTTCAGCCATTTGGGTTTGCCGATACTTTGCCAAAGCTAAAATATTTGTTTGTACCTGGGGATTGATTTGCGGTTGATAATTGCTGGCAATATTAGCTTCTACAGTAATAATATCTGAAAGTAACCCCGATTTATTTTGAAACGGATCGTCGTAACGTACCTGCAATTGAGCGATTTCTTGCTTATCTGGGGGTAGCTTACCGATATACATATTTGCCAATACTACGCGGCTGACATCTTTTGACAAGTCTCCTAGCCTGACTGCCAATCTGCCGTCTGCTTCTTCATTGATAGCTAATTCCACCGTGTCGGGAGCAACTTGGGCGATGGGTTTTAACTCAGCTAGGCGGACATTCGCGCCGAGAGAAAACAATAAATAAGCATTGGTTAAACCAATAGATTGAATGCTGTTAAACAATTGACCAAACTCATCTTCTACCCGGTTTGCTTCTTGAATATAAGACAGTTTACCTCCGGCTACATCAGCAATTTTTTCTAAAATATCTTGGTTCCAATGGTCGCCAAAACCTAAAGTGTTTAAAGTTAGATTGTAGTCGGCGGCTAGTTGGGCAAAGTTCAAACAACGCCTGTCGTCTCCGTGTTCGTTTTCGCCGTCAGTTAACAAAAAAGCTTGAGAAATTGCTTCTTTTTTTCCTTTTCCTAGTTCTTCAATACCTAACTTCATACCTTCATCAATGGCTGTACCTCCATCAGCTTTAAGCTTGTTAATCTGTGCCTTAATTGCTTCTGGATCTTCTACTAATTGATTGGGTATTAATACTTTAGCACGGTGATCGAATACTACTATCGACAAGCGATCGCCATAAGTCAACCGATCTACTATGCGATTAGCGGCTTGTTTGACCGTTTCTATCGGTCGCCCCTTCATCGAACCGCTACGATCAAGGATTAAGCATAAGTTTAGCGGCACAGTGCGATTGATGCTAGAAGAAACCGCACTAATTGAAATTGCCAACTGACGCTGACTACTTGGTTGACTTGCATCTAAATTGGCATCATTTAAAGCTAGCTGTAACAAAACCTTCATGACTAATTCCTAAATATAACTATTTAACGATGCAAGAAATTATCAATGTAATATTTTTTTCAGTCAACATAATACTAAAGCATGGGTTGCTGTATGTTTGCAGCTACTCATATACTATTTTTTCGTCAATATCCAAACTTTTTGATATCTTTAATCAATTTAATTCAATTCTTCATCAAATAACAGCAAATCTAGCCCTGCCATCGGGATGTGTATCCTCAATACTAATACTTCAGAGGAAATTTTGGGGTTTCAAAGAGCAATTTTAGCCAATCCAACAACAATATTTGCAAGCGCCAACTCTTAAATTGGTGCTAAATAAATATATTGTCGGTTATTTTATATACCTAAGACTGATTTTTTGCCTTGGGAATTTTGCTCAATCTGGCCACAGATCTCCATAAAAAACCTAATAAATGTGTTTTTAAGTCGCCAATTAATTGTAGAGATGAAAAATCTAATTTGTGATGCATCAAGTAGAGAATAAAAACAAACGTCATCATACTAAAGATAGATAAAGCTAAAACTGAGGCGATCAAAAAACCTAAATTAAAATGATATCCTATAATATAGAAAAATAATTAAGTTACGCATTTTATTGTTTTTGTTGCACTTTGAAAGGCAGGATAAACTTACAATGGATCAAAAGTTCGAGCGATCTTTGAGCGCAGAATTAGCAAATAACTTGCCAGAAATAAAAATAGCTCAACCCCAAGAAACAATTGCTATTACTGCTACATTTACGGCAGAACCACTAGCAGAATCACTCTTTTTTTGGTTGAAAGAACTAGAGATTGCTGGAGATATAGAGTTTGCCCCATATAATCAAGTATTTCAGCAGTTACTTACGCCCAATAGCTTAGTTAACAGCAACAAACAAGGCATTAATATAATCTTAGTCAGGTTAGAAGACTGGCAAAAAGAACGCACTTTAGAATTGTCTGTAGGCGATCGCCACAAAATTGAACAAACAGCCCAAGAATTTGTCCAGGCTATTAAAGCCGCAACAGAAATCGCCAAAACTCCTTACATTCTTTGCTTGTGTCCAAATTCCCCCCAAGAAATTACCGGGGGCGAAGCTCAGAGCTTTTTTCAACAGATAGAGGGAATGATTCTATCTCAACTGGTAGGAGTGAGCGGGCTTTATGTTATTTCCAGTGAAAAATTAAAAACAACTTATCCCGTAGAAACATACTACGACAAGCAAGGCGACAAACTGGGACATATTCCTTTCACTCCATTATTTTATACGAGTCTTGGTACAGCAATTGCCCGCAAAATCTACGCAATTCAAAGCCCGCCTCCCAAAGTAATTGTCTTAGACTGCGACCATACGCTATGGAAAGGCGTTTGCGGCGAAGATGGAGTAATAGGCATTGAAATTGACCCACCGCGACAAGTGCTGCAAGAATTGATGGTGGCTCAATACAATAGCGGTATGCTGATTTGTCTTTGCAGCAAAAACAATGAAGAAGATGTTGTAGAAGTATTTGAGCGCCGCCAAGATATGCCCTTGAAGCGGGAACACATTATTTCTTGGCGCGTAAACTGGGAAGCTAAGTCAAAAAACCTTAAGTCTCTTGCCAGCGAACTGAATCTAGGGTTAGATAGCTTTATTTTCATCGATGATAATCCCGTAGAATGCGCCGAAGTCCAAGCAAATTGCCCAGCGGTACTAACGCTACTATTGCCGACAATAGTTGAAGAAATACCGCGCTTTTTGCAACATATTTGGGCTTTCGACCGCTTGAAAGTAACTACAGAAGACAAAAAAAGAACATCTCTGTACAAAGAAAATATCCAACGCGATCGCTTACTTAAAGCATCACCTACCCTAGAAAACTTTTTAGAAGGGCTTGGACTGCAAATAAAAATTTCTCCGCCATCGCCTCAGCAACTAGAAAGAGTAGCTCAACTTACCCAGCGTACCAACCAATTCAATCTCACTACTATCCGCCGCTCAGAGCAAGAAATAAATCAGCTATGTCAAGGCAATTATGAATGTTTGGTAGTAGAAGTAAGCGATCGCTTTGGCGACTATGGATTAGTGGGAGTATTACTATTCACACTTGACGGAGACAGCCTAATTAACGATACCTTTTTACTTAGCTGTCGCGTTTTAGGCAGGGGAGTAGAGTACAAAATGCTTGCCCATTTGGGCGAAATTGCCCGCAATAGAGGTATGGCACAAGTAAAACTAGCTTACGTGCCTAGCGAAAAAAATCAACCTGCATTAAATTTTCTAAACGCTGTTGGGAGTGAGTTTAGGCAACAAACCGCCACAGGTATTAGCTGGGAGTTTCCTGTACAATACGTTCGCTCGTTGGTTTACAACCCCCAAGCTAATAATGCCACCGAAACCCAGAGCGTTGCCACACCAATCCAAGCAACCAAAAAAACCGCACCAATTCTCTCAGTCCAAGAAAAGTTGACTCGCCTAAACCGAATTGCCACAGAATTTTATAGCGCCAGCCAAGTATACGAGCAAATTCAATTACAAAAACGCCAGCGCCCAGATTTGCAACAGGTTTATACTGCACCCCGAAACGAAATCGAGCAGCAATTAGCCCAAATTTGGAACTCTGTATTACGAGTTGACAATATTGGTATTTACGACAATTTCTTCGCTCTGGGCGGAAATTCAGTTGTGGCAGTCCAGTTATTTATTCAAATTGAAAATATTTTTGGTAAAAAATTACCGCTACCTACCTTATTACAAGCCGGAACTATTGAGCAACTAGCCCTCGTTATCCAAAATGAATCTTCAGACACCTGGTCGTCATTAATCAAAATTGCGGCGGGTAATCCAGCGCAAAAAACCCCACTATTTTGCATCCATGCGATCGGCGGGGGAGCTTTGTACTACAGAGATTTAGTTGAATATCTAGATCCCCAGCAACCAGTATATGGACTAGAGGCTAGAGGTTTAGATGGGCAAGAAACTCCTTCTACCTCTATTGAAGACATGGCAGCTTATTATATTCAACAGATATTGACTATTCAGCCACCATCGTCAACTCCTTACTTTTTGGGAGGTTCATCTATGGGTGGCTTAATAGCTTTTGAAATAGCCCACCAACTACAAAATATGGGACAAAAAATTGGGTTAGTAGCATTGTTTGATACGATTAGCCCAACTTATCGGCAGTTTTCCTTCCGTAATCAAGTCGCCAATCACTTAAAACAAGGGTACAAATTTACCTTAGCAAGAATACAAGACAGGATAAGCCAACTCAAATCTAAGCTCGAACAGCAAGTACGCAAAGCTGCGGGTAAAAACCAGACAAAGTTCCCCGAAGTGACTCGCAACTTCCGCTTAGAAGTTGAACTATCCAACAAACGAGCTTTAAAAAGCTACTCCCCTCAAGCTTACCCATTGCAGGTAACATTGTTTCGAGCTATCAATCAGCCCCTAGGGGCAAGCTGGTATTTGGATACTCAACTAGGTTGGGGGAAACTAGCTACTTTAGGCGTGAAAACGTACAACGTTCCTGGCAATCATTTAACGCTAGTAGAAAAACCACGGGTAGAAATGCTGGCAGCAAACTTTGAATTTTGTTTAAAAGAAGCCCAGGAAAATTCCCCAAGCGATCGCCAACAAGTCTATTGTTAAGTCAAAAATTGCCATGCCACGGCTTTAGCTAGAAATCCGTACCTCTACTCGCCCTAGCCTCGCGCTAGGATGTATTACATATAAAAGTATTATTCAGGCATTAGTTGCTATGACCCAAGTAAAGGCTGTCCAAGCCCCCTATTCTGGCGATTCTTCCTACCGCACTCCGCCACCAGACTTGCCATCGTTACTTTTAAAAGAACGAATTGTTTACCTAGGACTACCTTTAGTTACACCGGATGAATATAAACAGCAACTCGGCGTAGATGTAACAGAGCTAATTATTGCTCAATTACTTTACTTGCAATACGACGACCCCGAAAAACCTATTTATATTTACATCAACTCTACCGGAACTTCTTGGTATGGCGGCGATGCGATCGGAGCCGAAACCGAGGCTTTTGCAATTTGCGACACGCTTAATTACATCAAGCCCCCAGTCCATACTATCTGTATTGGGCAAGCTATGGGTACCGCAGCAATGATTCTCTCGGCGGGAACTAAAGGCTTTAGAGCAAGTTTGCCCAACGCTACCATCGTATTGCATCAAGCCCGCCGCCGCGCTCCTTATAGTCAAGCTACCGATATCCAAATCCACGCTAAAGAAGTTTTTGTTAACAAAGAGATTATTTTAGATATTCTCGCCGCTAACACCAGTCAGGACAAAACAAAAATTGCTAAAGATATGGATCGGATGTACTACATGACTCCCCATCAAGCAAAAGAATACGGCTTGATTGACAAAGTTTTGGAAAGTGCCAAAGACCTTCCTCAACCTCTAGCCGTCGCTCGATAATTTTAATAACCCCCTCCTGGAGAATTTATTTATGCCTATTGGAATTCCTAGAGTCCCCCATCGCTTTCCAGGGGAGCCTTACACTCAATGGATTAATATTTACGAGCGCCTTTCCTTGGAGCGAATCATCTTTTTAAGTGGAGAGGTGAGTGATGGGATGGCAAATTCGATTATTGCTAGACTGTTGTATCTAGATTCAGAAGATCAAAGCAAAGATATTTTTATCTACATCAACTCCCCTGGTGGCTCGGTTACAGCCGGATTAGCAATCTATGACACCATGCAGCACATTAAATCAAATATAGTCACAATTTGTGTGGGTATGGCGGCTTCTATGGGTTCGTTTCTGCTGGCGGCGGGTACAAAGGGCAAGCGTTTATCTCTGCCTCACGCACGAATTATGATCCACCAACCCGCCGGGGGCGCTCAAGGTCAAGCTACAGATATCGAAATTGAAGCCCGAGAAATTCTCCGTTTGCGTCATCAACTCAATCAAATGCTGGCAGACAGAACAAGTCAGCCTTTAGCAAAAATTGAGAAAGATACCGATCGCGACTATTTTATGTCGGCGGCGGAAGCAAAAGAATACGGTTTAATTGACCGGGTAATTGAAGATCGCGTGTAAGTCAGTGAGCCTTTAGAGTTAAATCTAAAGGCTCCTCAATATTTAACTACCTATGGACAAAGCCGCTTGTTATCTATTGTTAGAATTGACACCCGTAGCAACGCTTGTCGAAATAAAAGCGTCCTACCGACGACTAGCACGGCAATACCATCCTGATATCAATCCGAGCGATCGCACCAAAAATGAAAAATTTATCGCTCTAACAGCCGCCTATCAAGCGCTGGTAGAGTCTTGGCAGCAACCATTAGCAGAAGTAGCCCCAACAATCACAGTAACCCGTCCCCCTTCATCGCCGCCAATATCTGCCACCGAACAAAAGCTGAAAAACGATTATCATCATCAGTTACAGCAGTTGTGGAAGTACCAAAAATTTCCTAGGGCGATCGCATTATCGGAAGCTTTGGCGCAACGTTTCCCTTCAGACAAAGAAGTCCAATCTTGGCAAGCAATTTCCTACTGGCGTTGGGGAAGTTATTTAATTAACCAAAAGCAAACAGATAAAGCCAGAATTTTTCTTAAAAAAGCCCTAAAGACTGACCCCCACAATCGTAAATTATGGTCACACGTAGAGCAAGAATTTCGGCGGCTAGAAAAAATCTGGTAAAGTGTCAATTAATTTTATGATGTCACCGCCTTTAATTACTGTCACTGTCAAGCTATTTGCCGCCTATCAAGAGGCTTACCAACAATCGGAAATAGTCCTACAATTTCCTCCCCAAACTCCAGCAATTGCCGTTTTAAAACGCTTAATTTCTCAGCATCCCGAACTTGAGAAATGGCAAGAAATTACTCGCTTTGGGATCAATTGTCAGTTTGTTTCCCCTGATACGCTTTTAGTTAATGGCGATGAAGTAGTCTTAATTCCACCCGTGAGCGGTGGTTAAAATAAATATTTTTCACCACTGTTGAAGAAATGTAAAGTAAAAGTTACGATAGATAGTGTTTTAAACAAAAAACTATGGATTGCAGCCATATCCAATTTTGCGATCGCAAATCTGTTATCGATCTTACCCAGTTGCAAGCGCTATTTAAGTTAGGAGCGTTTTGGGCAACAGAGCGCAAAATCGAAGACTTAAACATCGCAATTGAAAACAGCGAACCAGTAATTAGCGTTTGGGATAGCCAAAAGCTTATCGGCTTTGCTCGTGCGACTTCCGACGGTATTTATCGTGCGACAATCTGGGACGTAGTCATCGATCCCGAATACCGGGGTGCAGGTTTAGGCCGCAAGTTAGTACAAACGGTTTTGAGTCATCCCCGCATGAACCGAGTAGAAAGAGTTTATCTAACTACAACTCATCAACAAAGCTTTTATGAAAGAATCGGCTTTGAAGTCAATTCAAGCAGCACAATGGTACTGTACAATCAGCCAATAGCTAAGGTTCAATCTCTAGAAGCGCAGTATCAGGAGTTAATAACGGGATAGAAATTTGCATTCGCGTTGTGGGCGATGTCTCGCTATTTGTAGGCGCAGGAAAAATCTCAAGTTTGCCCTGCATAAATTCTAAGGACGTTTGCACAAGTAACAACGTTAATCCTGGCGAACTTATATTCAAAGCATACTTAGCAATTAAACTTGCTTCACAGCTAAAAAGGCGATCGCCTTGCAGCAAATCGACAGGATCGTTCCAAGTACCAACGGCTAAGGGCGCATCTATCCAAATATAAACAAAGTTACTTTCTGGGATCAACTGAACTGATAAATAAAAAATTCCGCCATCCTCTATACAGAAAATTGCTGCATCAATAAGACTCAGGATGATTTGTCGCAACCATAGAGGATCGGCTAAAACATAAATTTCTGGAGGCGGTGGAGATAGTTGTAGCTTGTGAGAGCGATTTGCGGCAATCATTCGTAAAATATTACAAACTTCTTCTAAAACAAAGCTTAATTGCAAAGGTTGAATTTCTAATTTATTAGTCCCATGTTCTAGTCTGGCAACATTGAGGATTTCGTCGATTAGCTTAACTAACTGCAATGCTGCTTCGTGAGCTTGAGCAACAAATTGGCGTTCTTCGGCCCCGTCGTCGCATAAATCGGACAAAATCAACTGATGCAGACCAATAATGTTACTTAGAGGCGATCGCAATTCATGGGAAGTTCGCGCCAAAAAGCCCCCTTTAAACTGGCTGATTTGTTGCGCCATCAAGTAAGCCAATTGGGTTTGCGGCAAAACTCTATCTAATTGTTGCGGTGGAATACCTTTAAAATCAGTAGATAATTTTGGCGGTAATAACCACCGACTTGCTAACCCCACTCCTAACCCCGTTGTCAAATATATCCAGTTAGCCAAATCCATAATTAATTGTATAAATCACGACTCTAACTTAACCGCACCCAATCGTAAAATCTGCCAATTGTTACCAATCCACTTAATAACTGTAGAAGGTATGGCACTAGAGGACGGCTGCGTAGCTTCAAGGGGCAAAGTTAGGACATTGGGAAACGCTGCTTTAATTTCCCTCATGGTATGTAATGGTGGTTTACCAGACTTATTCGCGCTAGTAGTAGCCAGCGCCCCAGTACGAGCTAAAATAGCTCTAGTAACACAATGGTTTGGCACGCGCAAGCCAACAGTATCAGGACTTGCTAAGTTAATCTCCTTGGGTACGCGATCGCTTGCTGGCAGTACTATAGTCAGCGCACCGGGCCAATAAGTTGCAGCCATTTGTTGCCATATTAATAATTCTGCCGCACTCCCAGAAACATAGGGCCATAGATCGGTAGCATCAGCCGCCATCAAAATTAGTGGTTTGTCTTGACTACGCTGCTTTGCTGCAAAAATTAACTGGGCTTTTGACGGTAAAGTTGCCAAAGCTGGAACTGTATCGGTAGGAAAACTAACTAATTTACCTGCAAAAATTCCTTCTACCAATTCTTGCAGCATTCCTTGGGTCATGAGCGCAATTTAATTACTTTTTAGGGCTAAAACAAAACGTTCAATACCTGCTAAATCGGTATGAATTGAAATATTAGTATAACTCTGGCGATCGCGCAGCAACGACGCAACTATTTCTGCTTGTCCCGCCATTGTCTCCACCAACCATACGCCCCCAGGTTGCAAATAATCGGGCGCAGTCTCCACCAAATAGCGCAAGCAATCAATACCATCGTCACCCCCATCTAAAGCCAGCCTAGGCTCGTGCTGGGCTACTTCTGGCTGTAGTTTTGCAACTAAAGCACTGGGAATATAAGGAGGATTGGATATCATGCCGCTCAATTTTCCCTTAAATAGTGCTAGTGGTTCCCACCACAACCCCTGACAAAACTCGATGCGATCGCCCAAACCCAAGAGTAGAGAGTTTTTTCGAGCGATTTCTATCGCTGCACTACTACAATCAACGCCATAAATTTTTGCTTGCGGAAATACCTCCGCAAGTCCCAGACTAATTGCTCCGCTCCCTGTCCCTAAATCTGCCCAATATCCTTGTTCCAGTAACATTGAGCTATTTTTTGCCGCCATCACTGCCAGATCGATTAGTTGCTCTGTTTCTGGGCGGGGAATCAGTACTGCTGGAGAAACTGCTAATTTGAAGTTTCGCCAATACACAACTCCAGCAATATACTGAACTGGCAAAAACTCGCTTAACCTTCTTTGCCACAATCGGTCTAATTCTCTGATCTCAAGCTGGATAGGAATTTGGGGCAAATCGCGGAAAGACTCTAAGCAGAGAGTTAATCTTTCCAGCCCAGCTACTTCTTGTAAGAGCCAGTCTAATTCGCTTGGCGAAACTTTAGCCGCTAGTGCAGCTTTTTGGGCTGTTTTTCGCCATTGCCAAAGTTCTTCACCCGAAACCTTCCACAGCTTTTGATTCATGCCCAAACTTATTTTTTACGTGGTTGCGCTGCGGGGAGACTGCGAACAAAGTCGATAGATGCTTTGGGGGGAACCAACATAATTTGGTTTAGCTGGGTATCGTTGCGACTTTGCATTGTTTCAATCACCCCTTCTAAATTGACTACCTGAATCTCGACGGTAGAAGCCAAGTTTGGTTGTTGTTTTTTAAACCTGTCTAGCATTGATTGCAATTCTTCTTTGTTAAAAAAGAAAGGAATTACTTGCTTATCTGCTTGTTTGACCGTTAAGTAGCCTTTTTCTTTCCCGGCTTTAGCGACAAATAGCGGCGTTCCCTGAAACTTTTTCTCATCTTGACCTGATTGCTTGAGTAATGCCATTGCGGCATCTACTTGTTGCTTGGCGGGTACGTAAGCAAATTCTAAGGAGTTAGGCTTACTGCTACTAGCTTGGTCTAGCTTGTATACTTCCCCCAAAGAAACGGGAACAACCCGAACAGTTTTGGCAAGTTCTGGGTTTTTGGTTTTGAGTTGATTTACAAATGCTTCCGCATCCTTTTGGTTGATAAATACTCCCGCAACTCCACCTTCTTTTTTGTTGTCGTTATCAGAAGCTACTAAAGGCGCTCCCTTGGCATCGGTGATTGTAAATACAGGTACAGGCCCTAGCTTTTGGACAATTTGATCTTGAGGCAAAGAAAACGCGCTCATCGTGCCAAAGATTGCCGAGCCAACAATGGCACTGCTAACTATTCCTAACTTTGCACCCAAGCTAAACATTGATTTCATGAATACTCCTGGCATTAATAGCCAATTATTTTGAGCTAAACGGTGATATCTTACTTACTATTGGTTCGGGGGAAGGAGAAACAATTTATGTGAGCTATCTTATCGTTCATTGTTGTTTCTGTCTGCTCAATATAATTTTTTTATACTGGCTTGTTGGTAAATTGCGACGATTTTTTGTTTGTGCTTTCAAGCAATAAAGTTTTTGGACAAAATCTTTAATTACTGATAATTTACTCCACTTTTTGCCTGACGCTAGACTACTACAAATCGTTCCTACCTAACACTATTTGAATGAACTTATCAAACTTTAGCAATTTTTAATTTGTTACTAATCTATAAGATTGTAACTACTTTGGTAAATTAGTCTGCAATAAAATTGTTGACTAATACTTTATATATTATTTACAAATCGGGATGACAGGATTTGAACCTGCGACATCCTGCTCCCAAAGCAGGCGCGCTACCAAGCTGCGCTACATCCCGGATTTTAGCTCGTACATTAACTTAACACAGAAGTACAATTATCACAAACTTGCCTCTAATTAAGCAGTAGGTGGGATGCTTTAACTTGGATACCAAAACATTCCTTTAATCCCTTCGGGGTCGGCTGTAAACCCTAAACCGCGATAAAAATCGACAACTTGAGGATCGGCAAATAAAGTTACATTGCTAATATCTTCGCTTCTAAGTTTTTTGATCATATATTTCATCATTGCTTTGCCTAGACCTTTGCCTTGAAAATCTGGGTGAACGACTACATCCCAGATAGTGGCATTAAAGGCATGGTCGGAAGTGGCACGAGCAAACCCGATCAGGCGTTTTCCCGTTCCGCGCACTTCCCACATTGAGGCAACGAGGAAACTAAATTCAATGGCTTTTTTTACCTTACGCAAAGGGCGACGCGACCAACCGACGGCATCGCAAAGTTCTTCTAATTCGTACAGATCGATGTTGCGATCGCTACTAAACACAATTGTGCGATCGCTATTAGTCGAAAAACCGCTCACAGATTCTAGAGCCGTGTAATCTTCGCCCGACGTTATCTTGGTTTCAGTGGTAGTTTCAGCACCGTTAAACCAGCTTTTCCAAAAACCCATGCCAACGTGGTTCGATAGTAAAAATTATTTTGCCTATATTAGCTAGGAAAGGTCAAGTTATTAGCAAAAAGCCAAACTCGATCTTGGGATAAAAGCAAATCAATAGAAAAGTTAATTTCCCCTCTAAAAACAAAATAAGCTCCTAGAAGTCAATATACTTTTACCTAACTATCTTAAAACTTTAACACTTTGTTAACGACGTGCTAGACAACGGGGATCGATTTCTTGGCGATTCTAGTGTCACAGAGGGGTGTTAAGGATAAAATATGGTTATGGCAACTATTGAAATTTTGGGAATTGAACATAGCTACGAACTGACGGGCTTTGCGTCAAGTTCTCCTACCTTAGTTTTTATCCACGGGTGGCTACTAAGCCGTGAGTACTGGCAACCTTTAATTGAGTGTTTAGCACCAGATCATCAGTGTTTAGCTTACGATTTGCGCGGATTTGGTCAATCTTTAGGCAAATTAACGTCCATAAATGATGCTCCTGTCGTTAATCCATTCTTGAATAGTGCTGTAAACAAGACTGAAAATGCCACGGATTCACGCTCAAATAACCCCCAGAATTTTTCTAATTGCTATACGGCGGCAGCTTACGCAGAGGATTTAGTTGTTCTCTTAAAAACATTGAATATTAGTAGTGCATGGCTAATTGGTCACTCTTTAGGGGCAACGGTAGCGCTACTAGCTGCCGAACTTCGCAGCACCCAAATAGAAGGCATAATCTGTATCAATGCTGGAGGGGGAATATACCTCAAAGAAGCCTTTGAGCAGTTTCGCGCGGCGGGTCAGCAGTTAGTAAAAATTCGTCCCCGTTGGCTTTGTTACTTACCTTTAATTGATTTAATATTTACCCGCGCTAATGTAGTCAATCCTATAGCTCGCCAATGGGGTCGCCAAAGAGTAATTGATTTTGTTATGGCTAATCCCGAAGCCGCTTTAGGAACCCTTCTAGCCTCGACCACCGAGGAAGAAGTGAACCGATTACCGTCGCTAGTTTCTCACTTGTCCCAGCCTGTCTATTTCTTCGCCGGACAGCAAGACAAGATTATGGAGCCTAAATATGTCCGTCATCTGGCAAGCTTTCACCCCTTGTTTCAAAGCGATCGCGGTAATGTATTAGAAATTCCTAACTGCGGACACTTGGCAATGTTGGAACAAACAGAAACCGTTGCGACAGAAATTCGGAGTATTTTGACGCGACATAGTTAAGGCTTGTACAATTGCATAACTTCCGTTAGTGGTAGACGCGATCGCCCAGCTAAAGTTATTGGTGATGTATGACCGCGATTGAAGTGTTCCGCCGCCGCACAGCCAATCATTGCTGCATTGTCAGTACAATACTTCATTGGTGGAAATAAGACGCGCAAGTTATGCTCTTTGGCTGCCGCTTGCAAATGCTGCCTTAGCCCACTATTTGCTGCTACTCCACCACCTACAGCAATAGTATCTAAGCCGAAATCTCTAGCGCAGGCAATGGCTCTTTTGGTCAGACTTTGTGCTACAGTCTCTTGAAAACTTGCCGCTATATCCGCTACTGGAAAAACTACATTGTCTTGCTTGACTTTTTGAACTAGCCGCAATACTGCTGTTTTTAAACCGCTAAAGCTAGAGTCGTAAGGATGAAACTTGCCATTTGCTAAAGAAATTTTGCCTTCAGGGAGTTTAAAAGCTTGGGGGTTGCCAATTTGAGCCAATTTATCAATCTCTGGCCCTCCGGGATATCCTAATTCCAACAATCGCGCTACTTTATCAAAAGCTTCTCCCGCCGCATCGTCGCGGGTTTGTCCCAAGGTTTCGTATTCGCCGCAGTCTTTGACATAAATTAAGCTGGTATGACCGCCAGAGACTAGCAAGCTTAAAAAAGGCGGCTCTAAACTAGGTTCGCTTAAACAATTGGCGTAAATATGTCCTTCTAAATGATGCACCCCGATTAAGGGCAAGTTGTGCAAGATTGCTAAGGTTTTGGCGGCACAGATACCTACTATTAGCGCTCCCACAAGTCCGGGGGCGCAAGTTACCGCCACAGCATCGATTTTTGTTATTGGTCTTTGGGCCTGTTCTAAAGCCAAGGCGATCGCGCTATTAATTGTCTCTAAGTGCTGCCGCGATGCTATTTCTGGCACTACCCCGCCATACTGCTTATGGATGGGAATTTGGGAGGTGACAACACTACTACAAACTGTGCGATTATTTATTACCGCAACGGCGGTTTCGTCGCAGCTAGTTTCTATGGCTAGAATAGTTGACATTTGGTTGAAATTAGCGATTAATTTACTACTTTTGGCTGCTATTGGTTGAGAAACTTAAACTTTTATTTACTTAATCTATTGTCGGCTCTCCGGCAAGAGTATGATAGCTTCCAAGTTCTGAAAACTTTATTTGTTTTGTAACAAAGGGAAACAATTTCATGCAACGATTGTTTGCTTTGGTTCTAGTCATTGGTTTCTGGTTTAACTTTGCGCCTCCAGCCTCAGCTTCGGCGGGAGCCAATCTAGTACCTTGTAGTGAATCACCAGCCTTTCTTCAACGGGCAAAAGATGCCCGTAACACAACGAGCGACCCCAATTCTGGCGCAAAGCGTTTTGAGCGTTATGCTCAAGCTCAGTGCGGCTCTGAAGGTTTACCCCACTTAATTGTTGATGGTCGTCTCGACCGTGCTGGGGACTTCATTATTCCTAGCATTCTCTTTCTCTATATTGCTGGTTGGATTGGTTGGGCAGGTCGCTCGTATATCCGAGCGAGCAAGAAAATGGAAGGTTCTCCCGAAAGTAGGGAAATTATTATTGACGTGCCTTTGGCGCTGCAATGTACCGCAGGAGGTGCTACTTGGCCCTTGGCAGCTACTTCGGAATTTTTATCGGGCGAATTATACGCCAAAGATGAAGAAATACCTGTTTCACCACGCTAATTTAGCTTAACTTATCCGCTTATTTTGAGTGTCGATTGATGAAAAATAAAGAAGACCAAAAAACCTACTTTCTTCAGTATCTTTCTACAGCGCCAGTGCTGGCAGTAGTTTCAGTTTCTATCGCTTTCACGACTTGGGCTGTGTTCAATTACATTTTCCCCGATTTGCTTTTCCATCCTATGCCGTAGAAGTAGCGTTAATCGCTATTTCTATGTTTATTAGCTAATAAATTACTTGTCATTCAAGTAATTTATTTAGCTATTAGCTAATAAATGTAATTAAGTCATACTTCTAAAGGTGTAAACTTGCAATTTTTTTTAGCATAGATTGCGAGTTTTTTTAGTATTTATTTATTAAAATTAGTTTAATTAATTTTTCTAAAGTTAGCGAGGAAAACTGTTATTTAGTTACAGTTAATAACCTAAAATAATGCCACTATCATGTTTAAATACTAAGAGCAAATATGGCGCAAGCAATAGATGCATCAAAAGATCGCCCTAGCGATCCTAGAAATAGAGAAGTTGTGTTTCCTCCCAACCGCGATCCGCAGTGGGGAGACTTAGAGACACCAATCAATAATTCTGGTTTGGTTAAATGGTTCATTAATAATCTGCCAGCTTACCGTCAGGGTATAACTACCCAACGCCGAGGCTTAGAAGCTGGGATGGCTCATGGCTACTGGCTGCTTGGCCCTTTTGCTAAACTAGGCCCATTAAGGGATGCTGATATTGCTAATTTAGCTGGATTATTATCAACTCTAGGAATGGTAGCAATTTCCGCTTTTGCGATCGCCCTTTACGCTAATAGTAATCCTCCCCAACCAGTTGCAAATGTAACAACTGCCAATCGGATACCTGATGCTTTCAAATCTCCCGAAGGTTGGAACAGTTACGCTACTAGCTTTCTAATTGGTGGCGTTGGTGGCGCTGTAGTTGCCTACTTCCTGCTTGACAATATAGAAGTAATCCAACGGGTGTTTAGTTAATTATCAAAAAATTCCGCAGATTTTTAATGGGCGGAATTAGAGAGTAGGTAAAAAAAGTGAAACTGTAACTTTTTTTACCTACTCTTTTTTAGTAAATTATTGAAGTTTTTGCTAAGGTAATATGGCATTTTCGAGTTGATGCAAAGCCGTTTCCAAGTCATCATTAGTAATTTGCACATCAAATTCGCCAGCCGAAGCAATTTCTATTTGGGCGCGTTTCAAGCGATTATTGATAGCAGAGCTTGAATCCGTCGCGCGATCGCGCAAACGTTGCTCTAGGGCACTAAAAGACGGCGGTAGGATAAAAATCCGCAACGCATCAGGGCAGGAACTAGAAATTTGGTTCGCACCATCAAGCTCAACTTCTAATAAAACTGTTTTGCCTTCAGCGATTTGTTGTTCTACAGGCAAACGTGGAGTGCCATAATAGTTGCCTGCAAACTCCGCCCATTCTAGCAGGTGGCGATCGCTAATCATTTTTTCAAAATCGGTGCGACTAATAAAGTAATAATGTTCTCCGTAGGTTTCACCCGGACGCGGCGAACGAGTAGTTGCAGAAATTGATAAATATATTTCTGGGTGGCGTTGCAAGAGAATTTGCACCAAAGTACCTTTACCAACACCGCTAGGGCCAGTTAAAACAATTAACTTTCCCCTAAACTTGTGTTTATTTGCTTGAGACGTAGAATTAGAAACTTGCATTTCCTGGCACAAATCCAACCTATTTAATTGTAGTATTTACAGCAATCTTGCTAATTATCTGGCTGTTCGCGGTTGAGTACAAACCGATTTGCCACTGTTTCCGGCTGAATTGCTGACAAAATAACATGACTTGAATCGGTAATAATTACCGCCCTAGTACGACGACCATAAGTAGCGTCAATTAGCTGACCGCGATCGCGGGCATCTGTAATAATACGCTTAATGGGGGCAGATTCGGGGCTGACAATGGCAACTACTCGGTTAGCAGAAACAATATTACCAAAACCGATATTTATAAGTTGAATATCCATGCAAAAATGACGCGACGCGCCGTATAACAAGCATTAAAACCTAACTTCAATGGTATATACAAAAATGCGCGACTTACAAGCCTAAAAACAGCGAAAAACCTGATTTTTAGGGCATTTAACCCTGTTTTTTGATTTTTCTACCTTTAGAAATCGCTCAAAAGGTAGATTAGGCACTTAATTTTATTCTCTTAGTTAAAGAAGATTTGTTTTGCAACCTGTTGACTTGACAACTTTAATTGCTGCTTGCAGCGAAATTCGTAACCATTGGCTTCCCGCACGTACTGAGCAAGTATATCAACGAAACCGCTTTATAATTGTGATCGCCTTGCGGACGTTAAACACGCGGGGATGGCTAGAAATTTGCTGGCATCCCCAAGCAGCGCATTTTTGTATGGGTTCTCCACCGCCGCGATCGCCGGATACTTTTACCTTTAGCCAACAATTAATCCATCAATTGCATGGTTTGGCGCTAGTGGCAATTGTCGAGGTTGCACCTTGGGAACGAGTAATCGATTTGCAATTTGCTCCCCGTCCTGGAGAAAGTGCTTTAGCGCATTTGTATGTAGAAATTATGGGCAAATATAGCAATGTTATTCTTACTGATGCCGATCAAGTAATTGTAACGGCGGCGCACCAAGTTAGCCAACAGCAATCAAGTGTCCGTCCGATTCAAACTGGGCAAGTTTACGAATTGCCACCATCATTAAGTGGTGCTGTACCATCAACAAGTGAAATGCGATCGCGTTGGCAAGAGCGAGTAAGCTTAGTTCCAGGAGCGATAGGGCGTTGTTTGCTGAAAAACTACCGGGGTTTAAGTCCAGCTTTAGTACAGTCAATGGTACGAGTATCGGGGTTAGATCCAGAACAACCTACTACTAGCTTAGAGCCGGAAGATTGGCAAAGGTTATTTAGCCATTGGCAGGAATGGTTACAAAACTTAGAGAAATTACAATTTTCCCCCGGTTGGACGGCTAAAGGCTATACGGTAATGGGTTGGGAAGTAATCAAGCAAGTAACAGATATTCAAGAGTTGCTAAGTAGTTACTATATACAGGAGTTAGACGGGCAAGAATTTACTCAGTTGCGTAATCAATTACTGCAAAAACTGAGTAATATTTTAGAAAAGTTGCGGCTAAAAGCGCGAACTTTTACAGAGCGCTTGCAGCAGTCAGCGCGAGTAGATATTTACCGTCAACACGCCGACTTATTGATGGCTAATTTGTCAGCATGGCAACCAGGGATGAAAGAAATTATTTTGCTTGATTTTGAAACCAGCGAACCTGTAGCCATTAGTTTAGAACCCGAAAAAAACGCCGTCCAAAATGCCCAAAAGTTATATAAACAAGTGGGAAAGCTTAAACGCGCTCGTGGTGCGGTGGAGCCATTGCTAAATGACGTACAGGCAGAGATTGACTACCTCGAACAGGTAGAAGCGGCAATTTATCAAATAGATAAGTATCAATCGACGGCAGATTTAGAAGCTCTTTACGAAATCCGCGACGAACTAATTGGGCAAAAACTTCTAGAAGGTACGCAATACATTCGTCCGACTTCTAGCGCTGACTCAATGCCAAATTTTCATAGGTTTTTAGCGCCTAGTGGCATTGAAATATTAATTGGACGCAACAATCGCCAAAATGATCGCCTAACTTTTCGATTAGCCAATGATTACGATTTGTGGTTCCACGCTCAAGAAATTCCTGGCGCTCACGTACTATTGCGCTTAGAACCCGGCGCGGTAGCAGAGGAGCGCGATTTACAATTTACTGCTGATTTGGCTGCTTACTACAGCCGTTCGCGTCAAAGTACCAGCGTTCCAGTGGTTTATACTCAACCCAAGCACGTCTATAAACCAAAGGGAGCTAAACCTGGTATTGCTATTTATAAGCAAGAGCGCCTTTTGTGGGGCAATCCTAGTCAAGGGGCCGCATATATCAATCAGGAAACAAGCAGCAATTTAGTATAGTTTTTTGAGGCAATTTTCTGTTTTGCATCTCTCTAGTGGGGTACTTATGTCAAGATTTCATGAACTTTTCTAAAAAAGTCTGTAGTTCCTGTTACAGTATGAAAAGAGATTTCTATTAGCTGAAGCTTTGGGATAGCGCAGTTGGGTTTCCTGGAATCAAACGACAATGTAAGAATAAAATCATAGACTAGCTGTGGTAGGCTGGTCTTTTTTAATAATTTAACGGGTATTGGTGGGGAGCGGCGCTACAGCGTTTAAAGGTATGGATCGCAGGAACTTTTTAATCCAAGCAGGAACAATTACGTTGTTGCAGTTGTTAGCAGGCTGTAACGAGCGAGAAAAACAAAGGCTGCAAGTGCGGTTGTTAAAAGGTTCTATCCCTGCTCAGTTATTGGAGCAATTTAAAGCAAGTTTAAAGCAACCTGCCAATCTAGAGTTTACCCCGGTCGAACAATTAGTAGCGGCTTTCGACTTATTAAAGTCTTGGGAGCAACCAAAAGCCGACAAAACCACTAGCCCTTGGCAACTACCAAAAATTCCTTTAATTAATCCCTCAACGCCAGAAGTTGCAGATTTATTAACTTTGGGGGATTTTTGGCTAACTGATGCGATCGCCCAAAAGTTAATTAGGCCCTTAGAAATTGCCAGCTTACCCCAATGGCAAAAGCTACCCCAACGCTATCAAGAACTTGTAAAACGTAACGCCCAAGGCTTTCTCGATCCCAATGGGCAAATTTGGGCTGCGCCCTATCGTTGGGGTAATACCGTAATTGCCTACAACCGCAAGAAGTTTGAGTCTTTGGGGTGGACACCGACAAATTGGAGCGATCTGTGGCGCAAAGAATTGCAAGGTCAGATTTCTTTACCCAATCAGCCGCGAGAAGTAATTGGTTTAACTTTAAAAAAACTTGGTTACTCTTACAACACCAAAGACTTACAGCAAATCCCACAATTGCCACAGCAACTAAAAGCTTTACATCAGCAGGTTAAGTTTTATAGTAGCGATCGCTATATGGAGCCGCTAATTTTGGGCGATACTTGGTTAGCAGTAGGGTGGTCTACCGATGTTATTCCCGTTTTGCAACGCTATAAAGAACTTGCGGCGATCGTTCCCCGCTCTGGTAGTGCAATTTGGGCTGATGTTTGGGTTAGTCCCACAAAAAGCAGTTCCAATCAACTTTTAGCCCAGCAATGGATTAATTTTTGTTGGCTCCCTAAAAGCCAAAGACAGATTTCTATATTGAGTAAGGCTGCTTCACCAATGGGGATAGAAATAGACCCGACAGACATTCAAGAGGGATTAAGAAGCCTGTTGTTAGTTGAAGCCGAAACCTTAGCTAAGAGCGAGTTTTTATTGCCGTTACCCCAAGAAACTAGGTCACAAATTAAATTGCTGTGGCAAGCAATGAGGCCTTAAGGTATAGTTTTCGAGCCGCGAACGCTGGCTTTACCCAACGCCTCTAGATTAGCCATGCTACACAAACGAGGCTGGACTTTGAAGTTGCAAGTATAGGTAGCTAAAAGCTCTTGTTGATAATTAAATACCCTAACGTTGTAGCCATAATCGCGGGCAACATTGCCAAAATGATTGACAAACTTATACCGCTCTACATAATCTAACAGACTCCAAATCTGCCGATTGACAATTAAGTCTATACGTGCTGTGCGGCTACCTTTAGTTGGGTAAGCTAACCAATTATCTAGCAATTTACCGCCAAACTGCTCTTTCGCCCACCAGATGCTAGGAATAGTTAGTTGGTTTTGAGAAATATTGCTTGCCGTAATTACACCATTTTTGACGGCGGCATTAGGAGCAAGCAAACTTAGCTCCAATCCTTCCTTAGCTGGAGATGGGACAGTAGCAGCCTTTGCTACGGCAAAGGGTAGGGAAGAAAGGATATAAGCCGCCCAAGCGAAACTAATAGCTAGGAATGATAGCGATTTTGCTTTCACCAAAACAAAAAGCCGTGTACTTTAATAATGGGGTAATGTTCCTATCCTAACTTAGCAGCCTCGCAGTACAACAAGTTAAAAGCTTCTAGGCTCTTTGGCGGTTAACTTTGAGCGCCTTAGTGGTTTGTCGCCAGAGAATGGTAAATATTGTCCCCGAAACTAAAGCACCCAAAACTGATTTGACGGTATTTTTGAGCAGCAGTTGTTCAGCATTGGCGCGATTGGTTGCTGCTTGAGCTTTTAATTGATTTTGCCCCTCAGCAATTTTTGCTAATAATTGAGTTTTTAACTGAGCGACGTTTTGAGTCGGTACAGCACCCGCTTGGGGATTAAGGCGTGTTAATACACTTTGAATTTGTGCAGGAGTAGTAGCAGTATTGAGTACCCCTTGCAATTGTTGCAACTGAGCTGCTTGTTGCGTAACTCTAGTATTGAGTTCTTGAGCGCTTTGGTTGTTAAGTCTCAAACTTGCACTAATTCCTAACGGTACTAATAAGAAAAATAACAATCCCACCAATAAACACGCCCAAGATAAAACCTTAAAGATTTTTAGGCTTTTTTCGCCAGAAAATACCAGCACTGCACCCAATAAAGGTACAGGTACTCGCTCGACCAGACTTCTGACCATTTGAAATTCCCAAGCAGGATTTGTAAATAGTGCTGGGACAAAAATATCAATTATGTCAAATAACGATAAAGCCAACAATGCGTAACCGACGACGCGAAAAAGAGGAGCGAACCACCATTCATTACTATTTGCTTTTGTCACGCAGGCAAAACCTTGTTTTACTAAATTAATCTTGACTATAAATTATTCTTGGGGGTAGCGGACAATCCACCACTGATACCAAGAAATCCACGCTTTTTCTAGAATCGCGTAAGCTGTCTTTGGCGAAGACTTATTTAAGGGTATGGAAAAATGGTTCCATAAGCAACGAGGATCTCGCAAACTGCGCTGACCTATTAACCAAGGAATTGTGCGCTCGCTTACCAAATCGTAGCGAGCGCGATTGTCATTAAACTCCTGTCTAGTTAATGTACTACCACCTCGCGAGTTCATACAGGCAGTTAGATAGGCACGGTTTTGGGCAACGTACATACCATAGGTTCCGATTCCTGGTTGTTGACGAGCTACAAAATATTGCTCGTTAGATCCGTACTCTACAGGACTGTAGTTTGACAAAAACTGCTGATAGGCACCATGACTTTCCAGTTCATAAACCATTTCAATATCTAATAGTAAATTGTTTTGGCTGTAGCGATAATGTTTCCCTCTGGCAAAGGGTTTACCTACTATTTGACCATCTTTATCAGTTCTACTAATAAAGGGTTCAATTTTCTGGAGTTGCCATCCCTCTAAAGGTATATTTTGAGGAAAGGCAATGGGGGTAAGCTGGCGTTTGCCAATGTTTGGATCTAAAATCACTTTGCCCAAAACTATAGTAGTACCAGCAAAAATAAACATCAGTAACGGTATGCGTAACTGCTTAGACATCATGAATTGGGCAACTCCAAGCGCTCGTCAAGATCGCTATCATCATCTTGTTTTGTAATCCAGTAGCAAAAACCACCAAAAAGTATAGTACAACTTAAAAAGAATATTTCCGAACCTGTACCTACGTGCCAGTACTCGAAGGCTTCAGGATTTGATTTTGCCACTAAATAAGCCATTAAAGCTACTCTAATGGCGTTAACCAAAAAGGCGATCGCAATGGCAACAATCGGGACAATAATTCGTTTAGCCAAACTAGTAGGAAACATAATTATAAACAGGATTGCTAGTTTTACTAACTGTGATATGGTTTCCATCCCCGAACAGCCTGGATATACTTCCACCGCTCCTGTAGGCATGATGATATTTACCCCTTGGCGCAGCACTGGCAAGCCTAGGTAAGATAAAAATGCAAAGGAAAATTTGGCTGTGAAAATTGATATATCTAAGCGTTGGCTAATATATCCTACAGGTAAATTAAAAGCAAAAATAATTAATAGTTCTAGCCAATACTGACGCAACCCTTTAATTCCAGAGGCTAAGAGTGCTAGACCAAGAAATACTACAAATGGGGTCAGTTCTACAAAAGAATCTACCATTACAACATAGTTACTTCGCAGCAGGGCAAAAGCAATTAGTAAAATACCTAGCAAGCTGGAAAAAATATCGCTTTCAAATTTTAAAGTCTGACGTTTTTCTGCAAGCAAAGAAAACACTGCCCCCAAACCCAGCAAGCTAATAGTTAACTGACTTAAGTTGCCATCCAGCCTCATGTACAAGCTGATATGTACAGCAGTCAAGGTAGCAGCAATTGCCAACAACCAAAACTGAGTATTTTCTAAAGGTTTTATCTCCGCCAGGGAATTGATTTTCATAGTTTTAATCTAGGTAAACTAATTTTTAGTTGTTTGAAATCTACATTGCTTTTTATACTTAGTTCCATAGGCGACGACGAGGAGAACCATTAAACTTTTGGTGAGCATCGGCTAATAAAGCCGGAATATCTAATTGTTCGGGACACCGAGGCAGGCAGTCACCGCAGTCTGTGCATCGGTTGCCTTTGTTTCCAGGAAACCAATGACCAGCATTTTCTAGCATTGTGTATCGGTAATTACCATAGTCGCTCATATCATAGGCAACTGCAAGATTACGTAGGCGTAAAATTTCGGAAATATTGACATTTTCCGGGCAAGGCAAACAGGCGTAGCATTGGCTACACTTTTGCGGTTCTATAGTAGTTAATTGCGCCTCTAGGCGATCGCAAGCAGCAATTTCGGTAGAATTTAACGGCGTATCGAAATCGCTATATTTTAAGGGTTCTATTAATTCTTCAGCCTTCGCCGCCCCCACACTAAGAGTAGTAATTTGAGGATCGCTAAGTAAAAAACGATAGTTTAATTCCAAAGGTGTCAAGGGATAACACAAATCGATTAGTTTTTGGGGTGGGGTGTAAAGCTTACCGCCTTTATCGGCTGGGGAAATAATGAATACGCCTAAATCCTTTGCTTTTGCTAACTCTAGAGCGGCGGCATTACGTTGAAAAAAGTAATAATAATGTAAGTTGACAAACTCAAATAAGTCAGAAGAAATCGCCGCACTAATTAACTCTACAGATCCGTGACTTGAAAAACCAACGTGTTTTACCTTCCCCTCCCGCACGGCGGCTTGCACGGCTTGCTTGAAGCCTTCACTTTTGGCCCACTCAAGCTGCTCCCAAGTGTTGATGCCGTGAATTGCCAAACAATCAATGTAGTCTAGTTGTAGGCGTTTTAAAGACTCGTCAATGTAGCGCTGCATAGATTTAGCATCGGGCGTTGGCGAGATTTTGGTTGTAATATAGATTTGACTTCGCGTTGCAGGTATTTGAGCTAAAGCCGCCCCTAAATATTCCTCACTTTTGCCGTACCCTCTGGCAGTTTCAAAATGATTGATGCCACAGGAAAGAGCTTTTTCTACTGTCTCTTGGGCATTTCCTGGAGAAGCTAAGTAGCGCATCGTTCCTAGAGAGAACACAGATAAATAGAGGTTTGTTTTACCAAAACGTCGGTAACGCATAATAATTAGATTTTAAGCTTCTCCAGCACTAAAGCCTTTACCTTGAATTAAATCTTCTGGGCGGAGAGTAGAAAGAAACTCTTTAAAAGCTCGTTGTTCAGCCTCATCAGCGTCTCTATCGACAGGAATAGAAGCATCGGCGATTACTTCTTCCATTACCCAGATGGGGCTATTGGTACGCAAGGCGATCGCAATGGCATCACTAGGACGCGCGTCAAGTTCTTTTTTGACTTCCCCTTGGCGGAGGCTTAAAACGGCGTAAAACGTGCCATCTTGAATCGAGTGAATCACCACGCGATCTAAAGCCATACCCCAAACTTCGATCATGTTTGCCATTAAGTCATGGGTGAGGGGGCGGGGCGGTTTTTGGTGTTCTAAGGCGCTGATAATTGCCTTAGCTTGGTCTTGATTTATGTAAATTGGCAGCGCCCGCCGCTCAGTTCCGTCTTTTAGCAACACAATCGGGCTGCGATTTACAGCATCTATAGCAATGCCAGCAACTCTCATTTCAATCATTGATGTAGCCTCTAAAATCCTTTGTGCTTATAGCGATTAGGGTAAGGGGGTAAACTAGCGCTAAATATAAGGTGGTAGGTACGTTATACATATTTATATTCATAGCTGAATCAATATAGGAGCCGGATTTAATTTTTTGAACCCGTGTCAAACAAATGCTCATTACCCAAGTATGACCCCTCTTGATGAGATTTATGTAAAGCCAATTAGAAGAATTTGAGTTGATTTTTTTTTAGGAAAATTTTTGGCAAAAGTACAGGTAAAAATGTCATGTTTACAGGATTAATTCAAGCTTTGGGACAAGTTCGTGCTTTAGGCGACTTACTAAGTATCAATTGCCACGACGATAATGCTAGTTTAATTTTGACTGATCTTGCCCTTGGTGACAGCGTGGCAGTAGATGGTATTTGTTTAACGGTGATGGAAGTTTTGCCCCAAGGCTTTGTCGCCGCCGTTTCCCCGGAAACTCTTGGGCGGACTACTTTAGCTCAAAGACAGCAAGATGAACGTTTTGTTAACTTAGAGCCTTCTTTGCGCGTCGGGAGCAAGTTGGGGGGACATTTTGTGATGGGTCATATAGATGGGATTGGTTACTTAGATTGTACAGAGCAAACAGCGACTTCTTGGGAAATGAGTTTTGTTACGACAGAGGCGATCGCTCGTTACATTGTCCCCAAGGGTAGTATTGCGATTAATGGTATCAGTTTGACTATTGCCGATTACGACGATGCACGCTATTGGTTCAAAGTAGCGGTTATTCCCCTGACTTACGCAGAAACTAACCTCAGCTATTTGCAGCTAGGTGATGCGGTTAATTTGGAAGCGGATATTTTGGGTAAGTATATGGAAAAATTAATCCCTAAGTCACCTCAAGATGAATTGACTCCGGCGTTTTTGGCGGAAAATGGCTATTTGTAAAGAGATACCCCTTAAAAGCAGGGAAAATAAAACTAATGATTTGCTTACTGTTTAATTAGTTTGAGTAGGCAATCCGGTTTTCGATTGCTGATTTGTAGTTTGGCTGGAGTTAAATGGCTTTTTCGTAACTAGCGATCGCTTTAGTGAATTGGCGCATATTTGCTTAGAATTATTATCCAGTAATGATTTTAAGCTTCCAGTAATCACCTAATACTTTTTTCTGCCGATTTGTGAGTATGGGCAGGCAATAAATGCGTGGCGGCAAATCTGGCTGCAAACTATTTGGATTAAAAGTTTTATCCATTGCCTAATTATCCTGTATCGTTTACTTTGATCTAATAGTCCGGTGTTCCGACCGATTAACCGGGGATTAAAAGGGGAAGGCACTAATAATATTGGTGACGGGCAAACCTGGAACTATATAAGCTGTAATCATTAAAACTGCTGTTGCAATCCACCAAGTAATCAAAAATTCGGCATCTACTCGTTCTCTCAAAAATTGGGTCAAAAAGTCTTGTAAGCTTAAGAGCATCATTCCCACCTCAATAGTAAAAGTTTTATAATATGTGGCGGCAATTTACAGGCTTTATTTTGATATTAGTGCTTTTTTTTGGGGCAATGCCAGCCCAGGCGACAGATTATCCGCCACCATTATCTTTTAGTAACGCTCAATTAAAGGGGCGGGATTTTTCCGGTCAAACTCTAAGAGCGGCAGAGTTTTCTAATGCTAATATGGAGCTTGCTAATTTTTCTAATGCAGACTTGCGCGGCGCAGTTTTTAGCGCTTCGGTGATGACGGGCGCAAACTTGCATGGGGCAGATTTGAGTAATGCTATGGTCGATCAAGTAAACTTAACCAAAGCCGATTTAGGCGATGCAGTTTTAACTGAAGCGCTGTTACTACGGGCAATTTTTGCTGATGTTGATATTACCAACGCTGATTTTACCGATGCAATTTTAGATCGGGCGCAAATCAAAGAATTGTGCGCTAAGGCAAGTGGTGTAAATTCAAAAACTGGGATTGAAACTCGTTACTCTTTAGGATGTCGATAAAGCGCGTCGGTGTAATTGGTGGGGGACAACTAGCGCTGATGATGGCAAAATCTGCCGAGAAGCTAGGTGTAAAGTTAGTCATACAAACGCCAAACCATGACGATCCAGCCGTGGCGATCGCACAATCGACTATTTTTGCCACTATAAATGATGCCGCAGCTACAGCTACCTTGGCGACGCGCTGCGATGTCGTTACTTTTGAAAATGAGTTTGTTGATTTAGCAGCTTTAGCACCCTTAGCCGAGCAAGGTGTATGTTTTCGTCCAAGTTTACAAGTTTTGTCGCCTTTACTAGATAAATACCATCAGCGCTGTTACTTAAAACAAATCGGCTTACCTGTGCCTAAGTTTGCCACCTTAGAAGATGTTTCTGAGCCTTGGCAATTTCCTTTAGTATTAAAATCTCGTCGTCATGGCTACGATGGGCAAGGTACTTTTATTGTTAAAGATGCTGATACCTTACATCAGTTAACCAATGCAGGTAAAAAGACATCCTTTTTAGTTGAGGAATTTGTACCTTTTGCAAAAGAATTAGCCATAATTGCCGCGCGATCGCCTAGGGGCGAAATTGTTACTTATCCAGTAGTTGAAACTCAACAAAAAAACCAAGTTTGCCATCGCGTCATCGCTCCGGCAGATATTAGCATAGAACTTACTAACCAAATTCAGGAAATGGCTTATAGTTTGCTGCATAATCTCCAAGCAGTAGGGATATTTGGGATAGAGTTATTTTTAGTAGGCGATCGCCAAGTAATAATCAATGAAATTGCCCCCCGTACTCACAATTCTGGGCATTTTACGCTAGATGCTTGCGAAGTTTCCCAATTTGAGCAGCATTTACGCGCAGTTTGCGATTTGCCTCTAGGGAACACGTCTTTACGCGCCCCTGCGGCGGTAATGGTAAACTTACTAGGCTATGAAGAATCAGAAAATGATTATTTAGTCAAGCGCCAACAATTAGCCGCTTTACCTAATGCTTTCTTGTATTGGTACGACAAAAAAACATCGCGCCTTGGCAGAAAATTAGGTCATGTCACCGTGTTGTTAAATAGTAATGAAAATGCAGAAGAAGTCGCCCAAACAATTGAATCAATTTGGTACGTTTAAGTGTAGAGACGTTGCAGTGCAACGTCTCTACACAATAGAAACTGCAACGTCTCTATACAATAAAAACCTTACACTGTGCTGGAAGCTGGGGGAGTAGTCGGCTAGGTAGCCTGCATTGGCTCTGGGGTAGAGGTTTGTACGGAATCTTCAGAAATTTGTGTCCATTCTGTATGGAAGAAACCTTCTTTGTCAGTGCGCTCGTAAGTGTGAGCGCCAAAGTAGTCCCTTTGAGCTTGAGTGAGATTTTGGGGTAAGCGATCGCGTCTATAACTATCAAAATAGTCCAAGGAGGCGCTAAAAGCCGGGACAGGAATCCCTAATTTTGCCGCCGATGCCAACACTTCCCGCCAAGCGGTTTGTCTATCCAAAATTGTCTGTCTAAATTCTGGAGCAAGTAATAGGTTAGGCAAATCTGGATGTTCGATAAAAGCGCTTTGAATTTTCCCCAAAAATCCCGCCCGAATAATACAGCCGCCCTTCCAAATCCGCGCCATTTCACTCAAATTGAGGTTGTAAGAATACTCCTTAGATGCCGTACTCAATAGCGCCATCCCTTGGGCATAGGAACAGATTTTAGAACAGTAGAGAGCGTCGCGGATAGCGTCAATAAAAGCCTTCGAGTCCCCTTCATACTTGCCTGTAGGACCAGTCAAAATTTGCGAAGCAGATACCCGCTCTTTTTTGTAGGAAGACATAATTCGGGCATTAACCGCCGCCGTCATTGTGGGGATACATACTCCAAGTTCTAAAGCACTTTGTACCGTCCAGCGTCCCGTACCTTTTTGTCCGGCCGCATCCATAATCAAATTTACCAAAGGTCGATTTGTATCGGGGTCGATATATCTAAAAATATCGGCAGTAATTTCAATTAAAAATGAATTGAGTTCGTCTGTTTTATTCCATTCCGCAAAAATCTCATGCAATTGCTGATGATTAAGACCTAAAGTATTTTTCAATAGATCGTAAGCTTCAGCGATTAGCTGCATATCGCCGTATTCAATGCCATTGTGAACCATTTTGACATAGTGACCAGCGCCACCAGGACCAATATAAGTTACACAAGGACCGTCCTCTACCTGAGCGGCGATTTTAGTCAAAATTGGCTCTAAATACTCGTAAGAGCTTTTCGTGCCTCCAGGCATCATGCTAGGACCGTTTAAAGCCCCTTCTTCGCCACCACTGACACCCATACCAATAAATCTAAAGCCCAGGGGTTCGAGTTCGCGGGTACGGCGGGCAGTGTCATCATACAAAGAGTTGCCGCCGTCAATAATGATGTCTCCTTCATCGAGCAGGGGTTTAAGTGAGTTGATGACACCATCTACGGGCGCACCTGCTTTGACCATAATTAAAATTTTGCGCGGACGCTCTAAAGAAGCAACAAAATCCTCAATAGAGTAAGCAGCATGAACATTTTTACCTTCCGCCCGCGTGTGCATGAAAGCATCGGTTTTTTCGGGAGTACGATTGAAAACAGAGATTGGGAAACCATTACGCTCGACATTCAGCGCTAGGTTTTCACCCATAACTGCTAGACCAATTACACCAAAACTTTGTTGTGCCATAAATTTAACGGGTTAATGCACTATGCGTTCAGTAAGGGTTGATTCCTTTTTAGGGTAGCCGGATTTTATCAGTTCTTTACCACTGAATAAATTAAAAGCCAGAAAAAAGCCCAGCAAAGGTCAAAAAAGAGAAATTTTGACCTTTGCTTACTATTTGTAAACACCTAAATAATTTTTATTTGTATCTAGTTCAACAATTCTCTTGCAAAATTGAGATATCTAGTTTGAAATTGTAAGGAGTACCCACAATTATGCTGGCTTATATTCTGGCGTTAGCAGTCGGTCTTGGTAGCTTTGCCCTTTATATGGCTGCCTTCTTTTTTCCAGAATTACATCGCAAAAATGATTTTATCTGGAGTGGGGTAGGATTATTCTACGCTTTGGTATTGTGGGTGTATGGAAGTCGCATTACGGGCGGGTTATTGCTCGGTCACGTTGCAAGTGTCTCTTTATTAGGTTGGTCTATTAGTCAAACTTTGCAGTTGCGCCGCCAGCTTACGCCCGAAGCTCAACAAACAATACCAAGTACCGCCGCCGTTACAACTACGGTCAAAGAACAAGTATCAAAATCTGTTCCGGCGGTAGCTTCTGGAGTTGGTGGCGTTGTTAACGGCTTAACAAACCAATTGCAGCAGTTATTGAATAAATCGACTCAACCAAAAACTCCCATTGCACCTAAAATTATTCCCAAGCCGCAAGTAAATTCAAGAGTTGAAGTAATTGATAATCGCACTCCTTTACCAGCACCGCAAGTAGTAGAAACTCCCAGCGAAACAGTTGATGAGACTAATATCTCGGCAGAAGTTGCACCACCCTCCACAGGGGCGGTAGAAACTATTGAAGTTGTGCCACCCTTGACGGAAGAAAAAGCACTTTCTCAGGCGGTAGAGACGGTTTCAACCCAAGTAGAGGAACAACCCTTGGTAGCAATTCCGCCGCACCCGCCCGATTTTGAGCTTGTAGAAGCTGCCATTAAGGATGCAGAAGAAAAGCACCAACCTGTATCGCCGCCAGATGTGGAAGTGCCAGAAAACCCATCACCTAGCTAGTAAAAAGGATTTTGTAAATAAGGGAGTAACTAAAATGCTCCTTTATTGCTTTTAATACTGGCTATGCGATCTCACCTTCTCTAGACACCTTTTAAATTCCCACCGACTACCGTAGTAGTGTGACGGGAAATTGCGGCTAAGGCGATGCACGCTTTCACATTTTTGCTATAAGTAAAGATGATTAATGCTTGCTTTGACTCAAAACTGTAGCAGTTAGCACCAATCCTGCACCAATTAAACCTTGCATCCCAAGCTGTTCTCCCAAAAACAAAAACGAAAAAAAAGTAGCAACCACTGGTTCTAGTGTATAAAGCAAAGCAACTTCATGAGCAGGAATCCAGCGCTGAGCCATGGCTTGAGTCCAAACGGGAGTTGCCGTCACAATTAAACCGAGATAAAGAAAAGTATTGAAATGAGCAGCAATATCTTGACCATGTACAGCAAACTGCGGCATTGCCCAAATAATCCCTAGTAGAGCCATTATCCACAATTGGACTGCTACCAGAGGCAAAGTAGGATGGTGCGGTGTCAACCACTCTAAAGCCAAAATATATACAGCAGCACCAGTCGCCGCCATGAGGGTAAAGGCATCTCCCCAACTTAAACCGCCGCCTTCCCAAGACAATAAACCAACACCACGAGTTGCAAGTCCCGCCGCCGCTAAAATTTTGGCTGGCAATTTTTTTCCTAATAAAATGCCCAAAAGCGGCACTAAAATAACATTCAGGCTAATAATAAAAGCTGAGCGGTTAGCAGAAATAGTTTCTAATCCCCGCAAGGTACTACTGCATTCCATAAAATATATAACTCCCAGTAGTACACCAGCCCGTAGCAAGCGTATATTGAGTTGACGCAGCCATGGAATAAAAGCAATAGCAGCAATGGCAAAGCGAGTAGCAATAATTATGGCTGGGGGAAAGTCACGCAAAAAATACTTAAGCAGCGAAAAAGAAGTCCCCCAAACCTGAGGGGGTGACATAACAGCTACAATGCATTCATGATAAGCTTCATAGCTCTCATGCCTCGTAAATAATACTCTAACTTATTACGATTAATTCTCATTAATTTCTCGACGACTTCCCAACAAT
>JAABUN010000726.1_pt1 | contig 81808 bp, 70 predicted proteins | sample 5559311 | NCBI WGS metagenome assembly JAABUN01 (sample SAMN10711877, study PRJNA513370) | rock metagenome | isolation source: Antarctica rocks | place: Antarctica: Victoria Land, Siegfried Peak sud
TTTGAGTATTACCCTGCTCAATAAAACCCAGTTAAATCAACTGTTTGAACAATCTTATCTACAAAATTTCAAAGAACTAAATTCAAATCAACTGAACCTCATTTGATTATGTTAGGACGCTTGTGATATTTTTAGTATTCTTATTTACATTAAAAAGTAAGGTTACAGCCAAGTGATATAACTCTTGTAGCAGGATAAAGCCCGTTATCAAAACCAAAACTTAATGAGCCGCTACCAATTGCGTTTTCAGGATCGAAGCCGGGATACTTGGTGAAGGTGTACAAATTCTGACCACTTAAATAAAGACGTGCATTGCTGAGTTTTGCTCTTGATGCCCATGTAAGCGGAATATTATATGCAAGCGTAACATTACTTATCCTCATATAAGACCCATCATATACATAGAAGTCTGAAGGCACATCCGGTAATGTAGAAAATCCAAAAATTGCTTTAGGTATATTTCCGGCTCCCTGATTTTCGGGAGACCTCCAGCGGTTACGGGTTATTCCATTATTATTAAGATTACCATTAAGATTACTTGCGGCAAATAAAGTGTTATAATACACATCGTTGCCCTGAGAGCCGCTCAATAAAATATTTAATTCAAAACCCTTTAATGAAAAATTATTGGTAATACCAAAAGTAAATTTGGGATTAGGATCACCAATATAATCGCGGTCGTTATTATCTACTTTGCCGTCGCCATTAACATCTTTAAATCTCCGGTCGCCCGGCTTGGGGCTATTATCCTGTGGCACATGAGCATCAATTTCAGCATGGGTATTAAATATGCCATCAGTTACACGGGCATAAAACCTCGACAACGGATAGCCAACAATATTCCTGGTTCCTGTGCCGTCGATAAAGTCTTTAGCCGAGCCGCCTAATGCTAATACCTTATTGCGGTTGAAGGCAATATTAAAATTACTTGTCCACTTAAAATCCTTTACAAAATTGCGGGTGTTAAGGGCAAGTTCAACACCGGTATTTTCTAACTCGCCAATGTTTTCGTTACGATTATTAAAACCGGAAACGGCAGGTATATTAACACTTAACAATAAGCCATTGGTGTTAGCCTTGTAATATTCCCCGGTAAACGAAACCCTGGCCTTAAGCAGTGAAAGGTCAATACCAAAATTGTACGATTTTTTTGTCTCCCAGGTAAGGTCGGCATTTCCTAAACCCGTTGCACGGGTGCCATTAGTAAGTGCCTGGGTGGTTCCTAACACATATCCAACATTACCGGTACTTACTAAATGAGTGTAGTTACCGATATTATTATTACCTGAAACACCGTAACTCACCCTGAATTTTAAATTGTCGATAACTGATACATGTTTCATAAAATCTTCTTCAGACACTACCCACGCAAAGGCGGCAGAAGGAAATCGTCCATATTTATTATTACTGCCAAAACGCGATGAGCCATCCCGGCGAATGGTACCTGTTAATAAATATTTGTTTGAGAACGAGTAATTAAGCCTGGCAAAAGAAGATAATAAAGACCACTGTTCGCGCAGTTCTGTACCTCCATTTATAATGCCTGCTGCATTTACATATTGTACGTTGTTGTTTGGATATTGGGTCCCAGATACACTTAAAAACCGGAAATCATTTTTTTGGGCAGAATATCCTGCCACAGCGGTAAGCCTGTGTTTTTCGCCAAACGCTTTTTCGTATGTTAGAAAGTTCTCATTTAACCAGTCTATCTCCTGCGAAGAGGAAGCAGACCCAGAAGGAATCATTGCCGGCGAGGCGCCGGTCAAACCATTTATAGAACTGTTAAATACATGCTTACGGTTAAGAACTGCATCAACACCTAACATAGTGCGAAAGCGAAGACCTTTAAACAATTCAAATTCTGCATAAATATTTCCTAACACTCTTCCCTGGTCGAGCCGGTACTTGTCTTCGAGCGCCCTTGCCACCGGGTTACCTAATCCACCAACCTGTCCTAATAAAGCTTTAGAATCATTCTGGTTCATATATCCACCAACCCCTGCTGAATCATAAACACCAATATTTGGTATTTGAAGTAAAGCCTGATGTACCAAACCATTATTAAAATCACCATCGCTCTTTACCTGATTGTTGATTGTATAGGATGGATTGAATTTGAAACCAATTTTAATCCTGGGGCTTACATTAGCATCAATATTTGTTCTGAAAGAATATCTCTTCATATCCGATGCCAGTATAACGCCCTTGTTAACGAAGTAGCCTGCAGATAGTGCGTACCTGATATTTTCGCTTCCACCGGTTGCCCCAATATTATAATCATTAATGGTACCTGTTCTAAAAATTTGATCCTGCCAGTCAGTAGGATTCCATTTAGCAGGGTCGAACCAAAAAGGAGTTATGGCATACTTTCCACGTCCGGCATTGGGAGTGGCCGGATTACCACCGCTTTGAATCCAGCCGTTGTTTCTGGAATCGATATGCATTTCTGCCATTTCCTGCGGGCTCAAAACATCTATTTTTTTAGTAACAGACTGAATACCCGAAAAGGTATTGAAAGTAATTTTTGCCTTACCTGATTTTCCTGATTTGGTTGTAACAATCACAACTCCGTTTGAACCACGTGAGCCGTAGATAGCAGTAGCTGAAGCATCTTTTAAAATGTCGATAGATTCGATGTCGTTTGGGTTGATGCTATTCAGCGGGTTACCATTTGCAATTGCTCCCTGGCCTCTGTCGCCTGCACTTACCGGAAATCCGTCAATTACAAAGAGGGGTTCATTACCGGCAGTTATAGAACCGGTACCTCTTATTTTAATGGTTACACCACCACTTGGCGAACCGGAATTTTGAGTTACCTGAACACCTGCAACCTGACCCTTTAATGCCTGCTCAACATTTGAAACCGGTTGATCTTTGAAGCGTTCAACAGGTACAGAAGCAACAGAACCGGTAATATCTCTTCTTCTTTGAGTACCATAGCCAACCACAACTACCCCATCCAATGCTTTAACGCTCTCCTTCATTTTTACAACTAACGAAAGAGTAATATCATCTTTAATGTTGTAGCCGGATAATGTTTGCGTTTCATAACCAATTGCTGAAAAAGTAAGACTATATGGGCCGCCTGATGGTATTCTTGAAAATGTAAATATGCCCAAACTATCTGTACTTGCACCGGATGTAAAATTATTTTTAGCGTTCCTGATAATAACGGAAACACCCGGGAGAGGAGTATTATTATCTGTTTGAACCAGTCCCTTAACAAGGCTGGTTTTCTGCTGCGCAATAAGGTGAGATGAAGACAAAATAAAAGTGAGGAAAGTAAGAGCATACAACACAGCCCCGGATTTGGGTTGATTAAATTTCATATAGCAGTTTTAAATTTTGTATATAAGAAAACTTTAAATAGTTCTTATCCTTGGGTATCGTTAATAAAAAAACATCGTTTTACGGATTGTATCTCTTCGATTATTTACTTATACTGTACCTATTGTTCTCTTTGTAACTCTAAGGTCGCTGTTGCTATTAGTTTTAAAATATTTTCTGCTAAATTGGTTTTATCAGAATCTCATACAAACACAGAGCTCATTCTTTTTCAATTTTGAATATTTTATGCAGCAACAGATTATTGAACAGAAACTATAAGACCTCTTAATTACTTTGGGAAAAGATGGATTATCACTATCCGGAATAATTCTAATTATTCGTCGTATTGCTTTTATTCTCTATGTCGTGTTATTTATACGATCGAAGAAGAGGTTACCCTTACATCTTGAAAAAAAATTTGTATAGTAAAAAACTCCGCTCCCTAAATCACATGTTGAACGTTATGAGTTAGCTTTAGGGTTTGTCCTCTTTGTATTATACCTGATATTCTTAATTACACCGTTTAGACTATGCATATTGCCACTTTGAAAAGATAGCCTGGCTCAGCGAAGAACCTTATTAGTTACATAGGTTACTTCACCTTTCCGCTCAATTTTATAGCTGTAACAGAATGCGCCGGAAATGTATGCGTTAAAATATTTCCTTTAGCAGTGGCTATCGCTTCTTTTATCGAAACATTATTAGGATTTTCGGGAGTATTGTAAGAGATAAGTTCAGGGCCCGATAAGGTCCATACTACGGCTTTGTTGTTGGTTAAGATGTACTTGTTTAATTCTACATCAGCAGTTACTGCATCAGTACGGTCGCGGTTCAATACAATCAAATATACATTACCCGCTTTGTCTTTACTGGATGTTACGTGCAGCTTAGGCAGTTCCAGCCCGTTTACGACTTTGCGAACAGGATTATTTACTACAGAAGCAGGAATGTGCGTAGAGCCAAACATGTGTGAATACATTTTAAACAAATAGCCCGTTGGTGTAATCACAAAATGCGGAGCACTGCCGATTACGCTCGTAATGCTGTGCTTGCTTGTTAATGGCATCCCTAATTCTATGGCGGTAGTTACCAGGCGAGCCGTGTACAAAGCCTGGTCAATTGACGATTGGTATTGGGGCGCAATAGTTCCCAGCGCAATACCATATTCGGTAAATAGTATCTGCACACTATCCTTTCGGTTTGGGCTAATGTGCCTGCGAATAATGTCAAGTTCGTGATGTGCACTGTCCGCTTCTTCGTCGGAGTTCAGCATTACTAAATCATGATAATTGTCTACTGACTCTTTTTTGGGTAAGTTCCAGAAACCGGCATAGGGGTGCATGGCAACACCGTCGTAAGGCGAGGTGCCCATGGTTTCAATAAAATCAGTATGAACTAAGCAGCTATATACTTTTATGTTAGGATCTACGGCTTTGATAGCCTTGTAGTGATCGTCAAAACCATCGCGGACAGCCTCATACGAAGCGGTAATAACGGCTGCCGAATCTTCTTCCAACGGCAGGTTACCGTGCTTACCGTCGCCGAAAGTAATTTTGCCGGTCTTTTCATCCAGGGTATAAACATCTTCAGCGCCGGCAGCTTTTAGGTCTTCCACCCGTTTCCATGGTGTATTGCCTACGAATATTGTAGCTGAGTTTGAGATAACAGGACGGTAACGGACATACTTTACAAGGTTAGGAGTTTTAGAGCCGGTAGCCGCTTTTAACGAATGCGCATCTAAATCACCCACCATTTGTTTAGTATAAGCTACCGTATCGCCGAAGCAATATTTATAGTTATGGTCGTGCCTGGATTTGCCTTCCAGCCAATAGTGCTGCTGGCCGCGTAAGTACATTTCGTTGCCCATTTCAATGTATTTTACATTGTAGGGTTTGGGGTGCCCGTTTTTAGCTCGTTCCTGCGCCCAGTCAATACCGCCGTTTGTATTAGAACCTACGGGGGCGTTTAAGTATTCTACCAAATCGGCAGCATCTGCAGCGCTGCCTGTACCAAAGTTGTACATATAAATAAAAGTGGAGTTTGTTTTTTCACAAAATCGTAAGGCTTCGTCTAAGCCAAAATTCACCGGCATAGCACCGCCACCTCCTCCGTTATCGGCCCCGGCTGCTCCATTACGGCCAATCCAGGTATGGCCTTCTATTACGCTCCGTTTTTCTCTTGGTCCGATGGCGTGTTTCCATTCAAAAGCGCCGGCAGCCGTTCCTGCAGGGTAGCGAAAAGAGCGTAATCCAACCTCCTGGTAATTTTTATAAAGTTTGGAGTTTTCATCATTCCACAAATTAATATCGTAATCGAACCAACGCTGGTTTACCCCACAAATGCCTGGATTTATCGATCGCAGATTTGTAGTAGGGTCGGCTTTTATGACTGTTTTTTGTGCAAATAAAACAAAGGGGCCGGCTAATAGGAAAAGTATAAAATATCCTCTCAAGTATTTAATGAATGGGGACATATGATATTTATTTTTTGCAGGTAAAATTTTAATTAAGAGTTGAACGGCAGATTATAAGACAGGCATAACGGCGCGTATCTCCTATTATTCTTATTCCTGCAAATCGGTGCGATTCTTGATTTTTTTATCAAGCAATTGTTTCATTTCCGCTATAATAGCAGCATAAGCAGGATCTTTAACCAGGTTATTCGATTCTTTAGGGTCTTTGGTGTAGTCGTATAATTCCGCTCCTTTGTTCCCCCACTCTGTGTAACGGTAGCGTTGGTTGCGAATACTGCGTCCCATTAAGCCTTTGCGAGCTACTTGTGTATAAGCCGGGTAATCCCAGGCAGCATTTGGATTATTTAATAGAGGCATTAAACTTTTGCCCTCAATATAGGCAGGAGCTTTTAAGCCGCAGGCATCTGCTACGGTTTTGTAAAGATCTACCATCTCTACGATCCCTTCACTTACTTTCCCTTTTACTTTGGCATTTGGTAACGCAATCACCATTGGTACACGGGCACATTTTTCAAATAGGCTTTGCTTCATCCATTGCTTGTGTTCACTTAAGTTATAGCCGTGGTCACTTACAAAAACAATCACGGTATTTTTAGTAAGGTCCAAGCGGTCTAGGGCATTCAGAACCTTACCCATCTGGTCGTCCATATAACTTACACAAGCATAATAGGCTCGAATCACTTCTTTTCTTTTTTCCGGATCATTCACATTCCAGTAGGGTGGGTTGGTCCATAAAGCCACAGGCGGCACATCGTTTAAATCATCCTCGGGCTCGTCTGGTAATTTAATATCCTTAATATTGTACATGTTGAAGTACTTCTTTGGAGCGATATATGGGCTATGCGGACGATGAAGACCAAGTAAAAAGAAAAAAGGCTTATCTTTTACTTTTTCCAGCGCCTTTACGGCTGAATCTGCTAATTCCATATCTGGTAGCATGTCTTTGTCTTCTATTTCGTCGGCTGCGAGGAAATTAAGTGTAGCTGCAATGTCTCTGCCGGGAGTATAATCTGTCAGCTTCTCCTTAACATAAATATGGGTTTTAGGCGGGTATACAATTTGGTCCCATGCGGGTTCGTCTTCTATGGTTTTTATTTCTTTATTTTTCGATTTTACCCCATGAAACCCTTTACCGAACCGGCCGGTGATGTAACCATTGTTCTTAAAAAACATGGGCATAGTAATAGCGGTCGGCAAAATATCTCTGAAATAAGTATTGTTTCCGAATACCTGAGTGGTATCAGGTCGAAGCCCATTCAACATAGAAGCCCGGCTGGGATTACAGAGCGGAAACTGGCAATACGCTTTATTAAATTTTATCCCTTGTTTGGCTAACTTGTCCAGGTTAGGCGTTTTTACCAAAGGATGCTCATAAGTACTCATATCGGCATTTAAATCATCAACCAGAATGAAGAGCACATTCTTCTTTTGTATTGGGAGCTTTTGTGCTGGAATCCAAGTAGAAGCTAAAAGTTGCAGAAAAATTGAAAAACACAAGTATTTCATAAATGATGACTTTTAGTTGATGCGCTTATTTAATTTTATATCTGCTATTTTTAAATCTGCTATTAAAGTAAAGCAAGAAGAGCAATACAGCAGGGTACATAATCAGTACATTTATAGTTCAAATTAATTTTAAACCCGAATTGATAATGAAAGGAGGGTTTTATAAAGGTTCAATCCAATGAGTATAATATATAGAAAGCAGCTTCAATTTAAATCAAGCCTTAAATTAAGTAGTTTAAAATATTAGAAGGGGCAATTCTAAAAGATTATACAAGGGCTAAGTAATTTATTTATAATTTTTTGGATTGGAAAGATTCTATATATTCAAGCCGGAACAGATTGTTTATGAGTGAGAGTAATGTTTACCTGATAGAAAGCAATAACATTATTTAAACAAGGTGTTGCCAAAAGCTGTCAAAAGCCTTCGGGTATTATTATTAAAATAATGATTAATGAGATAAGTATTCCTTTTGGAGTTGCAAATTATCAGAAGCAATAAAATAATTTCATCACTTACCTGATTACTATTTTGTTGGGGGAGATGAAAATTCTTCCTGGTAAATCAGTTTATTCTGTCCATTGTATAGTTTCACATAATCTACTGCCCCAAACTCACGAAAGCGAAAGCTTAAGCCTTTGATCATACCTATGCTTTTTTTAAAGGGAATACTATATAAAAGTTGATTGTCTATAAAAATCCTTCCACGTTTGTTCTTTACCTCCAGTCTTACGGTTCGCCATTGTGTTAAAGACTGTCCCATAAGCGAAAGATCATGAAACCTGCCTTCCAGTGTTACCTCGCCAAATTGTAACAATGCATCAGTATTGCAGCCCTTACTAACAAAAGCAGCCCGAATAGGATAGTTCAAACCCTTTACTTTGACATAAGCTTTATAACAATAATTACCACTGTCGGGCAAAGCTATTTTAAGCCTTGTTTCATAAATAAAGTTGTCTCCGTCAACATCAAAATCTTCAAAATTATTAAATTCAACTACTGATTTCTTGATTGGTTTGTATACATTAGATCGAATTATCCCTTTATCGGCTGGCAGATAACACATAGTTCCATCTTTTATAAAGGTATTATCATACAGAAAAAAATAATCGGTATCCGTATGTATAACGCCCGACCAGCCATCACTTTTTGCATGAATGGTTTCTTCGCCGATTATTTTATTATCCGCCAATACATACGCTTTATATAAACCAGGAATAAAATAGGACATCGTAGCGGTTTGTTGATTTTTGGGCAGCACTATTTTTTTACCTTCCGTTCCAAAATCCAGGATTATGCTATCAGCTTTTACTTTACTAATATCATAATGGAAAATAACATTTAAGGGTACTTTGCCGGAGGTGTTTTTGCCTTTAAAGAAAATGTTTCCGATAGGTGGAGCAGAGGTAAAAAATAAAAAAAACGCCACCCCACCTATAGCAATTGCAGTAATAATTGCACTCACTAAAATTGTTTTACGCGATACTTTTTTAGTATTTGCTTCAAATTTATCTTCTGTTTCTTTAGTATTTTCAGTAGATGTATCTTCTGTTTCGTCAATTACTTTTGGTGTTTCGGGCAGAACAGTTGGTTGGGGGAGAGGGTGTGCTCTTTTGAAAGTATCCCAATCTTTATACCCCAAAAAAATAGCTAAGGCATTCTTGGTTTCCAGTTGAGGTTTATATTGAATAGAAGTTTGTACCTTCCCGAATAAGCGTCTTAAGGTTTGATAACTGATAAGGATACTGGTGCTGTCATGAATTTTTTCGCTAAGTACTTCAAAATCTTTATTGGTCCAGGTACTGGCATTTCCCCATTCCAATTGTTCCTGAATTAAATTCAGGCATTTAGTAAGATGATAAGTAGCCTCCATAGCCAATACCCCTAAAATAACAGTTGACTTAATTGAGACATTTACAACTCACAATTTAAACTAAAATTTTATAAAAATTTAAAAATAAAATGAAGGTTGGATATTAATCAAATATTAAATAAAGAGATGAAACTAATAAATAACATATAATTAGTTGGATTTTACAGATAAGCCAGACGAAACCAGGAATACTGGTGTATTTAAGCATCTTTTTTCCAATTATTTTAAAGCCGTTTATAAAATCTTTTTAATAATGAACCTACTTTGTACAGCATCTGTACAGGGAGTCTTTAAATAAAAATTTCATATTTATAAAGCCGCAGCAAGGGTACACTAACGAACTTATTTACCCCTGCCATATTACGCTAAAAAAGTCTCTGTCAAGCAAACATTCATATAGCAAGCACGGGAAGGGTATCTACCCTTTCCTTTTTTATGGAAATGAATGTTCAAAAAAATTTCTTAAATACTACCAAACTGTCACCCTGAATCTTAATTATGAAAAAACAATTACCACTACTCGTAAGTTTTTATCTGGCAATTTGTTTAAGTCATCTGCCATTCGCCTCATTTTCTCAAACGTCACCTGTCAAAATAAAAGGAAAGGTAACTTCTGGTACCAACGAACCTCTGCGTGGCGTAACCATTGTTTTAAAAGGGACATCTATTGGCACCTCCACAGTTGCCGATGGTACATTCGCCCTTACGCCACCGCAAAACAGTGGTACACTGGTTTTTTCATTTGTTGGTTACACCACAAAAGAAGTTCCTTTTAATGGCCCTGATAATATAAACGTAACCTTAGCTGAAGGAGCCAAAGCACTGCAGGATGTAGTGGTAGTAGGGTATGGTACGCAAAGAAAAAGAGATGTTACCGGTGCAGTATCTTCTATTAAAGCATCGGAAATTCAAAATATTCCCATCCCAAGCGTGGAAGGTTTAATTCAGGGGCGTGCAGCGGGGGTGCAGGTAAATCCTAATTCCGGGGTGCCAGGTGCCGGTATTAGTGTTCGTATCCGTGGAGCGGCTTCTATTTCGGGCGGTAACGAACCGCTTTATGTTGTAGATGGAGTGCCGATGAAAGGTGAATTTAATTCAAATGTGGGACAAAGCCGTAATGCTATAAACCCTATGGCCGATATCAATCCTAATGACATTGAGTCAATTGAAATACTAAAAGATGCTTCTTCGGCCGCAATTTACGGAGCTCGTGCTGCCAATGGCGTAGTACTAATTACGACTAAACGGGGAAAATCTAATAAAACGGCTGTCAATGTAAATTATTCTACCGGTTTTCAGGCCAGACCTTTCAAGTATACCTTATTAACCGGAGATGAATTCAGAGAGTATTATGCTGAAGCACATGCTAATGTGGGTTTAACTCCATCAGTTAATTTAAGTGCAGAAGGATATGATAATGTAAATACAGATTGGCAGGATGCACTCTTCCGCAAAGCCCCTATTTCGAGCTATGATGTTTCTGCATCCGGTGGAAACGAAAAAAGTCGTTTTGCCCTTAGTGTAGGTTACTTTGATCAGGATGGTATTATTATTAATACCGGGTATAAAAGATTATCTTCCCGGCTAAACCTGGATCATGAAATCAGCAGTAAGGTTCGGATCGGCGCCAGTATTTCGTATAGCAGATCAGAAAACAGCCGGATTCAAGGTGATGATGCGGGGGTCGCGGTATTTTTACGAACCTTAATAATGCCGAGTATAGTGCCTATTGTAAATGAAAACGGCACTTATCATTTCTCCAAGTTAGGATTATTGAATATCAACCCCTACGCTGTAGCAAAAGAGTTGAAAAATATTGCTTACAGTAATCGCGGCATTGCTAATTTATATGGTGAGTATGATATTTTGAAAGGGCTGAAGCTACGGGTAAGCGCCGGAGGAGATTTATTATTTTTAAATGAATCGTATTTCAATAATTCAAGAGTGTTCCTCGCGGCTAACATTAGTGCCAACGAAGTTAATGTGCAGGATTTTTCCTGGATTAACGAGAACGTTTTAACCTACGATAAAACATTTGGACAAAAGCATAAGTTTACAATCTTAGGAGGATACAGCCAACAACAGTCTAATTATACTTTATTACGTGCTAATGGCAGTGGCTTTGCCGCCGATGATATTCAAACGCTTAATGCGGCAGCTATCACCACTGGTTCTTCTAATAAAACCAGCAATGGAATAGAATCTTTATTTAGCCGGATTAATTATTCTCTGAATAACAGATATTTGTTTACGGCAAACTTAAGAAGAGATGCTTCTTCCCGGTTTCCTGCTAACCGTAAATATGCTACATTTCCATCCGTTTCTGCCGGATGGCGTATTTCGGATGAACCATTTATGCAGAAATTCTCTTTTCTGTCGGATCTGAAATTACGAGTTGCCGTGGGAGAAGTAGGTAACCAGAATATTGGTGATTTCCGTTATTTGGGCAGCTATACGAGCAATAATAATTATTTAGGTCGTACCGGCGCTGCACCGGCCGATATTGTAAATCCAAATTTAAGCTGGGAAACAACCCTTTCTTATGATGGCGGTCTGGATGTAAGCTTATTTAACAACCGGTTTACCTTTTCTACTGACGTGTACTTAAAGAAAACCCGCGATCTGCTACTTGCTGTGGCCTTGCCGGTGCAATCTGGTTTTAGTTCTTCATTGCAAAATATTGGTAGTGTCGAAAATAAGGGTTTGGAATTTTCCCTGTCAACAGTAAACATAAACCGCGCTTTTAAATGGAACACCAACTTCAATATTGCTTTTAACCGCAATAAAATAACCCAGTTAAACAGCAATGATACCCGTATTATAATAGGTGGCGGTACCCAATTTAACATAGGTTCTCCTTCGAGCATTGGCCAGGTAGGATTGCCTTTAGGTGCTTTATTGGTATATGTGTATGACGGGGTTTATTCTTCCATGAAAGATATACCTGCTTCTATTATAGCTCAAAATGCAAATATAAGCGCCGGAGATGTACGGTTCCGCGATTTGAATGGCGATGGTATAATTACAGACGATGATCGTCAAATTTTCTCGGTCCAGCCTAAATTTACCGGAGGTATAATCAATAATTTCTCTTTTAAAGGTGTTGACCTGAATATCTTTGGCCAATTTGTTTACGGTAATAAATTATATAACACCACAGTATCCGGTCTTACGGGGACTACCGCTGCTTATAACCAGTTGCCATTGGTTAAGAACCGTTGGAGAAAAGAAGGCGATATAACCGATATACCACGTTACGCCTGGGGAGACCCCGGAGGAAATAGAAAATCCAGCACACGTTACCTCGAAGACGGCTCTTATTTCAGGATTAAAACAATGTCTCTGGGTTATACTTTTCCTGCTGCTTTAACCAATAAGGCCAAAATAAACAGGCTGCGCATTTATGCTACCGCTACCAACTTGTTAACCTTTACAAAATACACCGGCTTAGACCCTGATGTAAACAATATTGGCGGTGATTCAGATAACCCAATTCAGGCCGGTATTGATCACGGTAGTTACCCAAGTGCCCGCACCTTTATTTTTGGTATTAATTTAGGACTTTAATCTTTTTGAAAAATGAAAAATGTATTTGTTTATCTTACCATACTCGCTTTTGTTACGTCTTCCTGCGGCAAGGTTACGGATTTGCAGCCCCAAAGTAATATAGCTTCCAGTAACTTCTGGAAGACTGGCAGGCAGGCCGAAATGGGAATAACAGGCGTTTACCAGTCTTTTTACCTGGGTGGTACCAATGCTCCCTTGTATATTAAATATTTATACTGGGGTGAAGCACGGGCCGATATTTATGATCCAAAAAATGTTGGTCAGGATGCTAGTGTATATAATATTACCCTTAATAGAATAACACCCGCTGCAGGCTATGTAGCCTCCTGGGCCGAACCATATACGGCAATAAACCGGGCTAACAATGTGCTGAAATTTGTGCCACTAATTGAAGACGTTACGCTTACACCTGCCCGGAAAAATGAAATTATCGGCGAAGCCCTGTTTTTAAGAGCCTTAAATTATTATTATATAGTCAGGGCTTTTGGCGATGTGCCTTTAGTAACCGAGCCTTCCGTATCCTTAGACCAGGACTTTAAGACCCCGCGCACACCCAAAGCAGTTGTGCTGGATACCATCGTAGCCAATTTGCTTCAGGCAGAAAAAATCCTTCCCCTGTCTTTTAGCAGCAATGCGCAAACCCGGGGCAGAGCAACGATAGGGGCTGCTAAGGCTTTATTAACGAGTGTTTACCTATGGCGCAAAGAGTATCAGAAATGTGCAGATAAGGCAAAAGAAGTACTTGATATGACGACGCTTTACCAGCTTGAGCCCAATTATGCAACCATTTTCCTGGATAATTCTAAAGAATCCATCTTTGAAATTCAATTTGATAATGCAACTCAAAATAATAATAGGTTTCAGGAATTTTATTTGCCGCCCCGGTTTGGAGTACAATTGCTCGCTCCCGCAGAAAAGTTATATAAAGATGCCGTAAATGGATTTGCGATTAATGATAAACGAAAGCCTGTTACTATTGGGGTAACCACCACGCCGCTTTTTAACCGTGCTAATATCGCTTACGTAAATAAATATGGAGGTACGTTTGGTGCGGCAGGCACCACAAGTATCAGTGATGCCAACCAGATATTACTCAGGTTAGCTGATGTGGTATTAATGCGGGCAGAAGCACTAAATGAATTGAATACAAATCAAACGGAAGTAATTGCACTTATCAACAGGATCAGGGACCGGGCTTTTGGTGCAGGTGTGAAGCCGGTTTTAGCTACTGCCACTCAGGACGATCTGCGTAAGATGATTCTACAGGAACGTTATTTGGAATTTGCATTTGAAGGACAACGCTGGTTTGATTTGGTAAGAACTGAACAGGCAGGCAATGTGTTAGGTAGTCAATTCCCCGAGTTATTGGACCCGCGAAAATGGCTATTCCCGATTTCGGAAAGTATTATTAATGCTAATCCTAATATCGTGCAGAATCCGGGATGGCAGTAAACTAATGTGACTTATTTTAATTTTTTCCCTGATGGATCCTTTTGGGCAACACCTAACAATATTCAAATGATAGATTAAGTTTCAAGTTACTATTCATCAATTCTTCATTATAAACTTAATACATTGGATTTAAGATTAAGAACGAAAATACGTGTACTGCTTATGTCCATTATTTTTCTTAAGCAAGCAATTTTCATTAACTGTTTTTAAGTTATCCATTCAAATTATGATGTATAAATTATTATCGGGTTTGCTATTAAGTAGTTTTATACTACCAGCTTTTGCATCTCCTATTAAACTATATGTTTCTCCAGGGGGTAAAAGTGCCACTTTTACCCAATCTTCTCCCGGTTCACTTTGGGGCGCAAAAGAAAAAGTAAGACATCTTAATGGTTCAATGAAAGGAGATATTATCATTTATCTTCTAAATGGTGAATACGTATTGGATTCCACTTTTACACTTAGGTCTAAAGATTCTGGTAAAAATGGATACAATATTATCTATGCTGCCGCTAAAGGAGCAAAGCCAGTCCTAAGTGGAGGATGGACTCTTAATGGATGGACCATACATGATCAAGCCAGAAATATTTATAAAACACAGGTCAAAAGTGATTTACAAACCAGGCAATTGTTTGTAAATGGGAAACGGGCCCAAAGAGCCCGTGGCGAAGAAAAACCGAAAGGATTTATCAAAAAAGATAATGGCTATTTGTATCCACGAGATGGTCTTTACTCAACAATGAAGAACTGGAAGAATATATCTGACATAGAGATTGTTGGCAACACAGAATGGAAAACCTTTCGTGTACCTGTAGCAGCTATTAATGATACGTTGATAATTTTACAAAAACAAGCATGGGAAGCAACGGCATTTGAAAAGTTTGGATTAAGGCTGCCTCATTTTATTGAGAATGCATATGAATTATTAGACGAAGAAGGAGAGTGGTACCAGGATTATAAAGCGGGATATATTTATTATAAGCCTCGCAAAAACGAAAATATGGATACTGTTAATACTATAATAGGTAAGCAGGAAATATTAATAAGTGGCAGAGGAACGCCGGAAGAACCTGTACAAAATATACAATTTCAGGGAATTACTTTTGCTTATACTACCTGGTTGGGCCCTAAAAACCCCTGGGGATTAATTATAAACCAGGCAAGTCATTATAAAATTGGCGATAAAAAAGTAAAGATACCTGCAGCTATTAATTTTACCAATTCTTCAGATATTGTGTTCCAGGATAATATATTTACTCATCTGGGTGCTTCAGCAATTGAGTTTGCCTACGGATGTAGCAATAATACCATACGAAACAATAGATTTGAAGATATATCAGCAGCAGCTGTTGAAATTGGAGGAATTTTAGACGAGGATCATCATCCTGCAGACTCTTCAAGGATTGTTACAAACAATAAAGTAATAAATAATTATATTACCAGGATTGGAGTGGAGTACTTTAGCGCAGTAGCTGTTTTTGTTGGGTATACCTCAAATACTTTAATTGAACATAATGAAATACATGATGTGCCATATACGGGTATTTCTTTAGGATGGGGCTGGGGAAAAACAGATTTAAAAGGCAGTACAGTTACTAAAAACAATAAGATACAGTATAACCATATTTATAATTATATGAACAAATTAAAAGATGGAGGAGGTATCTACATACTAGGCGCGCAACCGGGGCTTTTAATCAACAATAATTATATTCATGATTCTTATGAAATGCATGCCGGAATATATCTGGATAACGGAACCAGATTTGTAACAGCAGAAAATAATGTAGTTGAAAAAATGTTTTCTAACTGGGCTTTTGTACAACTGCATGTAGGGATTTTTGCTACCGATAATATACTGCGAAATAATTATTCAGATACAGAAAAAGCATTAATTGCCGAAGGAAATACGATGTTAAATAATATAGTGATTACAGATAAAAAGTGGCCTGATGAAGCAAAGAGGATAATAAAAGAAGCTGGGCTTATCAGGTAAAAAACTTTTAATTTAAAAAAATATACCTTATAAAAAAGGGCTCATTTTACTTACCAAATCTTAAAAGCTATAAACATTAACATGGATATCAGAAAGATTTTTTTGTTCATTTTATTTCTATCTCACTTTACCTTTTTTATATCCTTAGCTCAAGAGCGAAAGGTACAGGCAACCCCTAATATTGTGTTTATTCTTGCTGATGATATGGGTTATGGTGATGTGCATAGTTTTAACCCTGTATCAAAAATACCTACTCCTGCCCTTGACCACCTTGCCTCTGAAGGCATGAAATTTACTGATGCGCATGCACCAGGTTCGTGGTGTGTGCCTTCGCGTTACGGTCTTATAACAGGGCAATATCCACTCCACAAAACTATGGACGTGAAGAGAGGTGCCTTAATTGCTCCCAATCAAATTACAATTGCCTCCCTGCTGCGGCGAAATGGATACAGCACAGCCATGATAGGCAAATGGCACCTCGGTTTCGATGGCGTGAGCGACTGGGATAAAGTAGACTACAGCCAGTCTTTCCAGGGCGGCCCGGCAGACCGAGGATTTGATTATTTCTATGGCATGCATGCCTCCCTTGATATCCCACCTTATTTTTTTATTGAGAACAAACATACCGTAGAAGCACCGACAAATACTATTGCCGAAAACCAAAGCCCCGGTGCAACAACTACTATTTCCGGTGCATTTTGGCGGGAAGGTAAAATCGCACCGGGATTTAAGCACGAAGAAGTACTGCCAACTTTTACTAAAAAAGCCATTTCATTTATACAAAGCCATGTGAAAGAGAAAAAGCGGCAACCTTTCTTTTTGTATCTCGCCTTAACCGCTCCGCATACTCCCTGGCTGCCCCAAAAACAATTTAAAGGTAAAAGTGGTGCAGGGGAATATGGAGATTTTGTAATGCAGGTGGATTATACCGTTGGAGAAGTGCTGAAGACGTTACAAAAGCTTAGAATCGAAAACAATACCCTGGTGATATTTACGTCGGATAATGGCCCGGTTTGGTTTAAAGAAGATATTCAGAAGTACAGCCACCGGGCAGCCGGCCCCTACCGGGGAATGAAATTAGATGCTTATGAAGGCGCTCATCGTATGCCTTTTATAGTTCGATGGCCAGGCAAAGTAAAACCTAATACATCTTCTTCGCAATTGCTCTGCTTTACTGATATGCTTGCTACTTTTGCGGCAGTGGCAGGAGATACCCTCTCACCTGATGAAAGCAGAGACAGTTACAACATGTTACCGGTCTTACTTAATAAAGGAGTTGCACAACGCAAAGGCTTAATAGTTGAGGGGCACACAGTAAGGGAAGGGGATTGGAAATTAGTTTTCGGTAATGGAACCGGTGTTTTACAGCGGCAATGGGGACAGGTGAAGGTGCAGCCGGTACAAGGAGAACTGTATAATCTGGAAGAAAACCCATCAGAAACCCAAAACTTATATACTAAATATCCTGTAAAAGTAGCAGAATTGACTAAGCGGATGGAACAATATAAAGCGGAAGGAAGGGCGGGTACTGCAGCACACTCCCTTAGCTCTAAAAAATAAAATTATGAACCGAGGCATTTTACAATCTACCTGAGTTTCTATACCCATGCATTTCTTTCATTAACACAGCGCTTACTAAACTCTTTTAGTTTTTTCTTATTAGTCTTAACACAACTTAGTAATAGCCTTTATGGCAAAGGCGCAACGTTCAATTAAAAGACACCAATTATACCAAACAAGGGGGAGTACTTTGTGATCATTAACAGAGATCCCACCAGAACTGGTAATGTAGCCACCTTAAGTTGAAACTAATGGAGAGTATGGATATGCTTTGCAAGGTAAACTATTAGGTAAGGTAGATACATCTGCCATAATTGATGGTTTAGGCATTTTATTCAACAAAAGAATTTGAATTCATTTTTTTGAAGCAGTCACTATTGCTGCAAGGATTGTAGGATAAATTCTAACAGCTTTTGAATCGCGGGCTAAAATTGTTCACTTAAAAGCAGCCACCAACCGCTCTAATTCCGATTCCATTTTTTTTACAACTGAAGCGGCTTCCGGCTCTTTAATAAGGTTATTCATTTCGTGCGGATCCCGCTTTAAATCGTAAAGTTCGTTGCTATCCTTTAAATCGGTGTAGTTTATGTATTTATAGTGGTCTGTGCGTACGGCTTTCCATGCAGGAATACCGGTTACCTCCAGGTAATATTCAAACAAGAGGGATTTGCGGTTTTTTAGATCTTTGCCTTTGAACACCGGTAAAATAGACTGTCCCTGCATTTGTGGATGCAGAGGTACGTTTGCCAAGTCTAAAAACGTGGGTGCAAAATCAATGTTTAAAATAGAAGCATCAGACTTAGAACCTTTCTTAACTAAAGGAGGGTAACGAACAATCATTGGTACCTTAATAGATTCTTCATAAGCTAAGCGTTTCTGTCCCTGGCCGTGCTCGCCCCATAAATATCCGTTGTCGCTGGTAAATACGATAAAGGTATTATCTAATATGTTTGCTTCTTCCAGGGCTTTTAAAATCCGGCCTACGCCATCATTAATATCCACTACCATGCGCAACTGGTTACGGATGGCTTCATCACTTTCAGGTGGCTGACCATTTTTACCTGCCAATGCGGGCTTACCTACCACCGGCGAGGTAGCGCTGATGGTGCGGACAATGGGTTCATTTTTATACAGATCTTTATTTCGTTCGGATGGTTTATAAGGGCCATGCACGGCATTATGAAAAAGCGACACACAAAAGGGCTTTTCTTTATTAGCGTAGTTTTTAATAAAATCAATGGTTTCATCGGTTAAGATGTCGGTAACATGGCCCTTAGAGGCAACTTCCTTGCCATCTATATTCAAAGGCGGGTCTACTTTCGGAGCACTGGTACCACCGGCGCAAACCCAGCGGTCGAATCCTGGCCGGGGCGTATAATCATCGCCCATGTGCCACTTGCCTATAAAAGCAGTACTATATCCTGCTTGTTGTAATAAAATAGGATAAGTAATCAACTTATGGCTCATCTCATTATACTTGATGTTTTTAATCACCCCGTGAGCCTGCGCATATTGGCCGGTTAGAAAGCTTGCCCGGCTGGGTGAACAAAGCGGGGTGGTTATATAAGCATTTTCCATCAGCATCCCTTCTCTGGCTAAACGGTCGATGTTTGGCGTTTTTACAAACGGGTGCCCGGTGCAACCTAGGGCATTGTAGCGGAGCTCATCTACTAGTATAAAAATTATATTTGGCCGCTGCTGGAGCTTTGCCGGCATGCTTTTTTGGTTTTGTGCCATGCTGGTAAAAGGCAGGCCGCAGACAAGTAATAGTAATTTAAAAAGGTGCATTCTATGTTTGTTTTTATGTTTGTTACTACTCAGTTTTTTTTAGGCAGAGTTCCCGGAGGTTTTTGCGGGGATTTATTTGGGAAAAATAGGAATAGTAAAAGAAGAACATTTACCTGCCAACACCAATCAAGCATGCGCTATCATTCGATTAAAACATTCCGGAAGTGATTACAGATTTATTAAACATTACTTTTCTGAAAAAAGTTTTATTGATTATGTCAACTCATTGACAGGGCAAGCAGCGCAGCCAAATATTAATTTAACTGATATTGGAAATCTTAGACTATTACTTCCTCCACTTATAGTCCAAGAACAAGTTGCTTCCATTCTTTCAGCTTATGATGAATTAATAGAAGTCAACAACCAACGCATAAAATTATTGGAAGAAACAGCAAGCCAACTTTATAAAGAATGGTTTGTAAGAATGCGTTTCCCTGGTTATAAAAAAGCCAAGTTTGAAAAGGGAATACCGGAGGGATGGGAAGTTAAAAAGTTGGGGGAAGTGATTGAGTTATGTTACGGGAAAGCTTTAAAGGAGGAAGATAGAAACGGTGGTAAATACCCCGTCTATGCATCAAGTGGGATTGTTGGCTACCATGATTTATTTATTGCTACGTCTCCTGGAATTGTTGTTGGAAGAAAAGGAAATGTTGGAAGTGTGTTTTGGGTGACGCAAAATTTTTATCCGATTGACACAGCCTTTTTTGTAAAAACATCTCTAAGTCTTTATTATACTTACTACAATTTATTGAGCCAAAATTTCATTGAAGGAGATGCTGCTGTTCCAGGGTTAAATAGAAATCAAGCTTATTCAAATTTTATACTTATTCCTTGTGATGATTTACTTTCAAAGTTTGATGATTTGATAAAGCCAATGTTTGAAATGTTAGATAATCTTCATCAACAAAACAATCAACTTCGTCAAATCCGGGATAAATTATTACCAAGATTGATTAGCGGAAAGTTACAGGTGAAAGACATAAAATTTGAAAGCTATGATGACAAGGTTCTAAATATTGCTGCGGAGCCGGAGCCGTTATATAATTTATAAATTGCTGATAACTGAACAACTGTACAAGAGTGCGACGCAACAATGTTTAATAATGGCAATACTGCCCGGCTCATAAAAAATATATGAATGGTTATAGATAAAATAATTGGAGACAAACAAAACATGACGCATTGCGTCACAAATTAAAAATGGAACACACTGCGTTCCAAATTAAGTAAATACTCCTGAATGAGTGAACTGCAGCATAACAAGGCATTACTTACTTCCATAAAAGAGGTAATACAAACGGCTAAAGAAAAAGCCTTTCGCAACAGTAATGTTATACTGCTTAACATGTATTGGCAAATAGGACGCCTGATAGTAGAAGATGAACAGCAGGGACAATCGAAGGCAGCTTATGGCAAAGCAGTTTTAAAAAACATAAGTCAACAGTTAACTATAGAATTTGGTAAAGGCTTCGATGAACGTAATCTTAATAATATCAGGGCTTTCTATCTTGCTTTTCCAATTTGGAACGCAGTGCGTACCGAATTGAGCTGGACACATTACCGCATTCTTAGCCGGATAGAACAGGAAAGCTTAAGGCTTCAGTATGCCCAATACGCTATAGAAGCAGGCTGGGATACAAGGACATTGGAAAGGAATATAAAAACACAATACCTCGGCAGAACATTAGCCCCCTCCCCTACAGCCAACAGCACTGCTCATAACCTGCTTAAAGACCCTTATATATTTGAGTTTCTCGGCATTCCTTCCAATACAGATATTACAGAAAACAAACTGGAAACAACCCTCATCAATCATTTGCAACAATTCCTTATGGAGTTAGGGAAAGGATTTGCCTTTGTTGCAAGGCAACAGCACATCGTTACCGATACCTCCGATTTTTTTATAGACCTTGTCTTTTACAATTATTATCTTAAATGCTTCGTGCTAATCGACCTGAAGACAGATAAATTAAGTCACGCAGCTATTGGGCAAATGGATATGTATGTACGCATGTATAACGATTTAAAAAAGAGTACAGACGATAATCCGACTATCGGCATCATACTTTGTACAGAAAAAGATGAAACCATTGTAAAATATTCGGTGCTGACGGAAAACGAAAAGCTTTTTGCAAGTAAGTACCGTTTGTATCTTCCTAAAGAAGAAGAACTGAAACAGTTAATAGAAATGGACAGAGTAAACCTGGAGCTGAATAATACAAACAGTCATTAACATGCCCAACTTCATTTCTGAAGACCAGATAGAAAAAGCCATCATCCAGGTGTTTGAACACAACCTTGGATATCGCCATTCTATGTGCATGGATAAAGACATAACAGGACGACTGAATGAAAATGAAGTCGTCATAAAACCATTATTAAAGCAACAATTAATAAAGCTAAATCCTACGCTTCCCTTAACAGCAATTGAAGAAGCCTTTGAAGAAATTTGCAAGACCAGGTTAGATAAGAGCGACTTAATGGCTAACAAGGAAATTTATGGTTTGATTAAAAATGGTATAGGTGTTAAAATAACCAATCAAAAAGGTAGAGAAGAAGACGCTACTGTTAAGGTGATTGATTTTGATGATGAAAAACAAAATGATTACCTGGTGGTTTCACAGCTATGGATAAAAGGACAAGTAATAAGAAGAAGACCTGACCTGATTGTATTTGTGAATGGCTTACCCCTGATATTTATTGAACTAAAGAACAGTAACATTGCTTTACGGAATGCTTACGACGATAACCTTACCAATTACAGAAACGACATTCCTCTTTTGTTTCATTACAACGCAGTATGCATTTTAAGTAACGGCTTGGAAACTAAAGTAGGTAGCTTCAATTCAGGCTATGAACATTTCTTTCATTGGTTACGACCGGATAATGAAAAGCAGGTACCAGATAAAGAACGTATAAAACAATATGGGGTTAGCCTTGATTATGCAGTATTAGGTATTTGTGAGAAAAGAAGATTACTTGATTATGTAGAGAACTTCATTCTGTACTATAACGATGTTGTGAAGATTGCAGCAAAGAACCACCAGTTCTTAGGTGTAAACAATGCAGTTCAAAACTTCTCACTTCGTTTACAGCACGATAAAGAAGGAACAGACAAAAGCAATAAAGGTAAACTGGGTGTCTTTTGGCATACACAAGGTAGTGGTAAGAGCTATAGCATGATCTTCTTTACCCGAAAGATATTCAGAAAGTTTACGGGCAACTTTACTTTTCTCATTGTTACCGACCGTGATGATTTGGACGGACAGATTTACAGAAACTTTTTAGGTGCTGGGGCTTTTACTAAAGACACGAAATGCAGTCCGGGAAATAGTGAAGATTTAAGGGGAATGTTGCAAACAAACACCCGGTATATTTTCACGCTTATTCACAAGTTCAGGTATGATAAGGGCAGGCAGTACCCGGTATTATCTAAACGAAATGACATTGTTGTAATAATAGATGAAGCTCATAGAACTCAATACAAGGACCTTGCTGAAAACATGCGTGCAGGTTTACCTAATGCTCAATATATAGCGTTTACCGGCACACCTTTGTTAGGCAGCAAAAAACTCACTAATGACTGGTTTGGTGAAACTGTTTCCGAATACAACTTTAAGCAGAGTATTGAAGACGGAGCAACAGTTTCATTATTCTATCATAAAAGAGCTCCGGAAGTATTGTTACAAAATGAAGATATAGATGATGATTTAGCAGACATCGTTAGTGATGAAAATCTTACCGAAGAACAACAGGTAAAACTTGAAAAGGAGTTTGGGCAGGAAATGAGTGTGTTGAAAGCTGATGACCGTTTAGAAACGATTGCGAGAGATATAGTTTATCACTTTCCGAGACGTGGCTATTTAGGTAAAGGCATGGTAATAGGCATTGATAAATTCACTGCCGTAAAAATGTATGATAAAGTAAAAAGACTGCTGGAAGAAGAAAAAAGAGATATTCAAAAGGAAATCAATGAATGCAAGGAGACGAAAGAAAAAGATGAGTTAAAGAAGGTGTTAGATTGGATGCGTAAGTTGGACATGGCTGTTATTGTAAGTGAAGAAGCAGGAGAAGATGAAAAATTTGAAAGGCAGGGGTTAGATATAAAGCCACATCGTAGAAGAATTTTATCGGTTGATGATAATGGTCAGGATTTGGAATACAAATTCAAGGATCCTAAGGATTCTTTACAATTGGTTTTTGTATGCAGCATGTGGCTTACAGGTTTTGATGCTCCAACCATTTCAACTTTGTACTTAGACAAGCCAATGAAGGATCATACCTTAATGCAAACTATAGCCAGGGCAAACAGGGTTACGGATCATTTGATTAATGGAAAGCCAAAGAGTAACGGTTTAATCGTAGATTATTACAATCTATTCAGGAATCTTAAAAAGGCTTTTGCTTCTTATGGCGGCAGTTCCATAACCAAAGATGATCCCGATGAAGATGCGCCGGTGCAAGAGAAAGATAAACTATACATTTTACTACAGGATGCAATAAATGGGTGTGATACCTCGTGCAAAGGGATTAATGTTAATCTAAATAAAATTGTACAGTCAGATATAGTATTTGGTAAGCTTGGTTTGTTTGATGAATATGCTGACATAATACTGCAAAATGATGAACAGAAAAAACAGTTTGTTGTTTTTGACAATACTAGACGCACTTTATGAAGCCTGCAAGCCAGAGATTCTTGGCAAACGTAAAGATTACCCTTTACCAGCCGTTATTCATTATTTAAGAGAAGTTATAGACGGCAGGGCAGACAGAGGAAATTTAAATAGTGCAAAACGAAGAATAGGTCAATTGTTAGATGAAAGCACTGTTGCAGATGATGGATTTACGGATAGTAAAAATGTAACTGGTGAAGGCGAAAACAAGTATGCAATCAAGGCATGGAAACAAATTGATCTTAGTAAACTTGATATTGATAAATTAAAGGAAGAGTATAAGCAAGCGCCACATAAAAATATTGAAATTGCTGATTTAAGAGCCTTTATATCCAACAAGTTGCATCAGATGATGGAGCGGAACGTCACGCGTACCAGCTTCGCACAAAAACTACAGGAGATCATCGACCGGTACAATGCAGGTAATTCATCCAACGAAAACTATTTTGATGATTTGATGGATTTTGTTGAAAAGATGAGGGAAGAAGAATTAAGAGCATCCAGAGAAGGTTTATCAAAACAGGAATTAGAAGTATTTGATTTGCTAAAAAAAAAGAACCTAACTAAAGACGAAGAACAAAAAGTAAAATTAGCAGCAAAGAATTTACTGCATCGTTTAAAAGACGAACGTCCGACAGTATTAATAAACGATTGGCATAAAGACACACAAACAAGGATGCAGGTACAAACTGCAATAAAGAAAGTACTTAACGACACTTTACCTGAAAGTTATGACCGGGCAATTTACAGTACCAAATGCGACGTCGTTTTTGACCATTTTTTTATAATGGCACAGAATGGAAATAGTAGTGCTTATGCTTAGGTTACTTCCCTTTTTTATTCCAGTAAAGGAATTTTTAATGCATATTGGAAGTCGTAAAACATCTTAAAAAAATAGGTAAAAAAGCATTAAGCACTCATACTATTTCTTAACTTTATTACAGATAATTAAAGGCAAAAAGCCTGCAATAAAAGCTTTATAGAAACAAATAAGTTGAAGATATATGGCAGCAAAATATATCATCCGGAAAAGGCAAAAGACTATTCTTTATACAGAGTTTTTTTTCGCAGCTTTAACAACAGGTATAGTTGCATTTACTTATTATAAACTCCATCCTGCCACTGCGTTATTAGTTGGTATTACGACAAGTTTCTTGTTTGTAATACTGTTTTTTGCAAACAAAATTTTCAGATACTTATTTTCCATTCTATTTTCCCTTGGATGGGCATTAGCTGCATTCGCTGTAGGTGTGTCGATCGAAACTAAGACAGATACAACTGCCTGGGTTTTTGCAATCATTGCTTTTGCTTTGAGCCTTTGGGCACACTGGAATCACTTTACGTTTCTTAAACAAGCAAGGGTTTATGAATATGAAAGGGTGTAGTAGTTCCTTTAGGCTAACTCCATTACTAATTACTGCCACTTTTACACCTAAAGTTTCTAATGTAACTAGACCTTTCAATTGAGGGCTACAATTTGTAGGCATAAGTGGTTTGATAAATTAGTGCTGGATAATATTATTTAGGCTGCTACCAATGTGCTTTGATTTTCCGCTAAATTGCCCTTAATAATATAATATCATGAGAACAATAAGTTTATTTGTAATCTCTTTTTTCTTTTTTTCAATAATATGGTCTCAAATGAAGGAGACTAAGGATTTTGTTATTGCAAAAGGCAGAATGCCTAACATAACAACCGATAAAAGCAACAATGTTCATGTAGTGTATGGAACCGGTGATAGCATAATGTATATCTCGTCTACTAACCAGGGAAAATCTTTCTCTTTACCCGTATTAGTGGCCGTTTTGCCAAAGCTTTTCGCAAGTGCTATGCGTGGACCACAAATAGCGTCAAGTGCAAATGGCCTTACCATCACCGCAAATACTTCTGATGGTAATATTTATGCTTATCACAAAGAAGGTAAAGGCAAGTGGTCTAAGGGCACTAAAGTAAATGATGTAGATGATGTTTCTAAAGAAGCATTAATGTCGTTAAGTGCAGATGGTTTAAATGCATTTGCAGTGTGGCTGGACACACGGGGAAATAATGGTAAAGGGCAAAGACTTTACGGAGCTCAATCAAAAGACGGTGGAAAAACCTGGAGTAAAAATATTATTGTCTATTCCTCTTCGGAAAATAGTATTTGTGAATGTTGCAAGCCTTCAGTGGCAGTCAAAGGAAATAATGTTTATGCAATGTTTCGTAACTGGCTTAATGGTAACAGGGATTTGTATTTAGTATCATCATCTAACAACGGAAAAACATTTGGACAAGCGCAAAAATTAGGAGTAGGAAGCTGGAAATTAAATGGCTGTCCAATGGATGGCGGTGGATTAACAGTTAACAAAAACGGAACACCTGAAACTGTTTGGCGCAGAGAAAGCAAGATATATGCTGCAACACCAGGTCTTCCTGAAAAGGAGATTGGAGAAGGCAGAGGCTGTTCAATGGAATCCGTAAACGGCAAAAATATTTATACCTGGACTAACAATGGTAATGTTGTGGTAATGAAACCACAAGGACAAAAAAGAGTACTCGGAAAAGGAAGTCAGCCGCTTTTAAAAGCACTCAATAACGAACATGTTATTTGTGTTTGGGAAAATGAAAAACAAATTCATGCGCAGGTTTTAGAACTATAGTTACCAGATATGAACCTTTACATAAAAAACATGGTTTGTCAACGGTGCATAATGTCAGTTGAACAAATCCTAGAACAAAACAACATAACCGCTAAGAACACGAGGCTGGGTGAGGTTGAATTAAACGAACATTTATCAACTGAAAAATTAGCTGATTTAAGTACCGCTTTGCAAAATGTGGGCTTTGAACTATTAGACGACCAGAAGACAAAGCAGATAGAAAAAATAAAAAACCTGCTTATTCAAAAGGTGCAGGAAGGTGAAATTGAGGAACATTTCAGTGTAAGTAAGTTTCTTTCAGCAGAGATTTATAAAGACTATTCTAATCTAAGTAAGTTATTTTCAGAAGTAGAGGGTATAACTATTGAACAGTTCTTCATTTTACAAAAGATTGAAAAGGCTAAAGAGTGGCTTGTTTATAATGAGCTATCATTAAACAAGATTTCATTACAACTTGGCTATAGCAGCACACAGCATCTATCAACTCAATTTAAAAGGATTACCGGAATGACACCAAGTGAGTTTAAGAAAAACGGCATTCTTCATCGTAAGCCTTTGGATAAGGTGAAGGAGTAAGTAGATGAAGTTTTTTGGAAGGATGTCTGTAGTCCTTTCATTATCACTTCAAGGAGGTCTTAATTCTAAACCCATAATTTTAGTAAGCTTTGGCGTAATGGTATCTTCAGAACAATGAATACCACTACTGCATAAAGCTGAAATACCTTGTATGAACCCTAAACAAAAAGTTTTATGAGTTCAATTGATTTAACGAAGGTCAAATACTATCCCGACCGATTTTACATTTGTTTGGATGGCTTTGATACAGATAACCTTACAACGTTCCTAACTGACTTAAATATAGGCCAGCACCAAGCAATCTTCATTCATGAGTATTACCATTACCTGGCTAACACAACTACGTTTCCAGGTATCAGGCAATTTCATGCAAACTTTTGCGATAGGTTTCGAATAGTTTGTATTCTGAATTTTAGAGAAGGCTTGAAGGCTTTCTCCTTAACAGATAATACCCTATCAACCTGCACAGATTTAATTGAGTATTGGCAAGATATCGCTAGAATAATTGATGAAGACGATATTAATTACAATCTTGAATTACAATCTTGTTTCAGAAACAGAACGTTCTCACAACAAAAAGTTTGATATAGAAGGTGTTGAAAAAGTGGATGAGGCGATGAGTGTTGTTGTAAACGATGGTATTGTAAATGGAACCAGAAGCTTTATTGACATTAAAATAGGTGGGCTAGTAAATATTCATTCCTTTCGTTTGACCTTTGGTGCCATTGACGAATTTCTAAGCTCTGCAATTGATGAGTACTTGTACGAAAATGATTTGTCAGATTTAGACCCGAGCTTTTTAAGCCAGCGACCATTTTATCCTTACGGTTTTTTCGACAAATTGCTATCGCATTATGAAATAGAACGTCCGTCTGCATTTGAAAAGATTGTAATTGCATATTTTGCACTTAATTCTTTTAATCCTCCTGTTAAGTTGATTGAAATACTGGAGAAGCTAAAAAATGGAGGTTATAACATTTTTCAACAAAATCCTGAGCAGTACTTACTTCATCACTTCACCGAAGTCGCTCAATATGAAACGTTACTTGACCAAATAAAATCATTTGCTGATGAAACATCTGCGCAAGGTCGCATCCATATTTCACAGGCAATACAATATTACTTCGACAAGTTCTACACTGCTCAAAAGCTAAAAGAAAAAGACATTTTTTATTTTATCCGTCCTTTCTTTGTTTCGGAGACTGACGCGGTAATTAGAAAACAAAAATTTTTGCTTAGGTTGGCAAGAATAATAAATCAATTTTCACCACCAGTCATTCTTAAAGACAAAGTTTTCCGATACGTTGATAAGCTAACAACATTTGGAGAAGCAACAATGCTCATTCTAGCATGTTATGAAATATTTGAAAGTTTGAAAACTAATCAAATTGCAAAGCGTCCAGCACGGTTGAAAGAGAAATATACTTTTCCAGACCTTGACCCAAACTGTGATAATTTCGAAACTTTTCAACCTCCACCAATTCGGGCAGTTTTCCAGTTAGCATTGAACGAATTGAGCCTGTATCAAACATATTTAAGAGAACTTGGAGCGAAAAGAAACTAAAGAGAATAAAGGTCCCTCCTCTCCTTAGCCATTTAAGTATAACTTTTATCCATAATCATGTAACAACTGGCAGCTTTATTGTTTCGAACTTTGTGGTATTAAAACAGGATGTTATGAATACGACAGAAAGAGACACAATAGAACTTCCGCTGTCAGGAGTTGAAAGTGAGCATTGTGCGCTAATAGTTGACAAAGGACTTGCTAAGGTGGCAGGCATTAAAACACATAAGGTTGAATTGAACAATCATAAAGCAGTAATTACAGCCGATACAGAAGAGGCTATTCCCCAAGCTGTAAAAACGATACGGGATTTAGGTTACGATGTAGAAACAGTGAAACAAACTTTTCCTGTAACCGGCATGAGCTGTGCTTCGTGTGCTGCAAGTGCGCAAAGTATTATTTCTGCTCAACCGGGTGTGGTAAAGGCAGCAGTGAACTTTGCTAATGCAAGTGTGCAAACAGAATACATACCAACCATTGTTCAACCCGAAGATTTACAGAAGGCGGTACAATCTGTAGGTTACGATTTGGTAATTGAAGATACACAGGAAGCTAAACAGGCTTTGGAAGATTTGCATCATCAAAAGCTGCAATCGTTAAAGCAGCGCATTCATTAAAAGGGTTTTATTTAATTCTCTTTAGCGCGTTATCTTAGGCACACTATAGTCATTACAGAAATAATAGAATTTATGACCAATTTTCAACCCCTAATACAGCAATACAAGACAGATAAAGAATCTGTTTATAATACCTGGTTTATAAATAACGAAGAAAGGCTAAAAGCTTTCCGTTCTATTAGAAGGGGAGTAATGCAAGTAATAGAAGATATTAAGTGTAAGAAATTTCCCAACGACTTTAAAGGATCTTCACTTGAATTCGTATTGAATGTGATTACTGAACAAAAACAAGTTTTTGAAGGTGCATCTCATCCTTTTTATTGGAAACCTAAGTTACGCATTCCCGATATTTATGAAAACGAGAGTAACAAACAAGCCTTCGGCCAGTTTCTTGAAAACTGCCTAAACGCAAAGAATGAAGAACAAATTATAAAGGAGATTATTAAGCTGGATAGCTTAAAGATAAAAGGGTTAGGACCTGCCGTTGCAAGTATTCTTTACTTTCTTCACCCTACTATCATTCCCCCATTCAATACCGCCATCATAAACGGCTTCAATTTTTTATTTAAAGACAGGAAGAAGTTAGGAAGTTGGAGTGAGTATTTAAAACTAAGAGAGGTATTAGTTGATACTAACAGTCGTTTTCGTGCCGACCTTTCAAGCGATTTAGGTGCAATTGCTGGATTGCTATTTGAAATCGGAAGTCAAAAACTTGTATTAGGAGGTGATGAGTATTTGTCTGAACCAGAGCGAAAAAAACTGGAACAATTGATTGAGAAAAGGCATCAGGTAGTGCAGAAGGAGAAAGAAGACGAGAACTTACATACAGAGATGCAGTACCACCTGCTAAAGATAGGAAATGCGTTAGGATATGATGTTATCGCAGCATCTAATGACAGGTCTAAAAAGTGTCATGGACAAAGCTTTTCCTTCATTAGCCTTCAATGTTTCCCTACCATTACAGCAGAAAAAGAGGTGTTAAATACTATTCAGTTAATTGATGTGCTATGGTTTGAAAAAGGAACAAACAACGTTATTGCCGCGTTTGAAGTAGAAAAAAGTACCAGCATATATTCAGGAATTTTAAGGCTTGCTGACCTCTCATATTCTATCGCCGATGGTGATGAAGTATTGTACCTGGTAGTGCCTGATACGAGGGAAAAAGATGTAAGATTACAATTAAGTCGGCCAGCAATTCAAAATAAATAACATCCCGATAAAGTACATAGTATTTTCAGAATTAAGCCAACACTGCGATGCTTTATGCAAATTTGGAGACAGCCATAGAGTAATGGAAAAGATTGCTAAATCTGTATAAGGCCAAAATTGTATAAATCTTTACCATAATTATGTAACACATAAATGCTCTGATGGAATAATTTTACAACATAAAAAACGACCAAAAATGAAAACAATACAGTTAAAAACAAACATCATGTGCGGCTCATGCATAGCCAAAGTAACGCCAACATTAGATGAAGAAATAGGAGCAGCCAACTGGAAAGTAGATACACAAAATCCAAAAAAAATACTTACAGTAAATACAGATAAGCTGGATGAAAATGAAGTAATTAAGGCAGTTGAAAGGGCAGGTTATAACGCTGAAAAAGTAGCTTAATTAAAAAGAAGAGGCTGTCTCAAAAGTCATTTTAGACAGCCTCTTTTTATTATAGTGCTCTATTGAGGTTGGTATAATTTGCTCTAAGTTTTCCTGTTTAAGCAAGTTTGAGTTAACATGATAGCCTTTATAGGTCTTCTCACTGTTTAGTTTTTACTTTTTCTTTTTTTCCTCTCTTTTTATGCTGCTTTTTTCATGTTGAGGGCATACTTTTTCCTTAGGTTATATGCCAGAGCAACCAAGCCTGTTTCGGTAGCGACTTTTTTTATTCCTCTTAGCATAAAGCGCTTAAAATGATGATTGTTTTTGATGTTGCCAAACACTGGTTCTACATCGCAGGGTCGTTGCTTTCGATGTCGTATTCCTACTTCGCTTAACAGGCGTTCATCTGCTTTTTGTTTGAGGTGGTTTAGATTGTGGTTCACTTCTATAATCCTGTTGCCCTGCCCTTTATGGCAGGCTCCTCTTAAAGGGCAGCCTTCGCAATTTTTTGCCTGGTATTTGGTAAGGGTTTGTTTAAAACCTGTTGCTGTTGTTTTGACTGCAGTGCCAATGTTTTTCATAGCCTGCCCCATTGGGCAGTAGTAGCAATCTTTTTCTTTGTTGTAATGAAGTTTGTGGGGTGCAAAGGGCTTTTTGCTCTGAATGTTTTTATTCTGCTGCCTGTCAAACTGATTATGTTTTATGTAGGCTTCAATGCCTTTGTCTTCAAGAGCCTGATAGTTTTCTTCTGATCCGTAGCCTGCATCGGCTACAAGAACTTCGGGTGTTTGATTGTACTGGTTTTCATGGCTGGCAAGATGGTCTGTGAGGGTGTTGGTGTCAGTAGTTTTTTGATGCACACTGTAGGATGCAATGAACTGATTATTGGTGCTGATTTGCACATTGTAGGCAGGCTTTAGCTGACCGTTTTTCATATGGTCTTCTTTGAGCCTCATGAAGGTGGCATCGGGGTCGGTCTTTGAATAGCTGCTTCTTTGCTGGCCCATGAGCTTCTCCTGCTCTGCGTACTTTTTAAGATTGACAGGCCAGTTCTTTTTGGCATAGTTCAGCTTCTGCTTCACCTCTTTGCCTGCAGGCTTATCTTTTAATGCTTCGTTTATTTTGTCTATTGTCTTTTCTACTTTTTCTGCATCAATTTTATCGAAGCCCGAGGGGTCGCTATCCTCAAGCTCTTCAAAAGCCAGTTGCTGTGCATATTTCCATAGTTCATCGAGCTGCTTTTTTATCCTTTCCTTACTGGTCTTAATGGCTTTGCCCCATACAAAAGTGTAGCGGTTGGCATTGGCTTCTATCTTGGTGCCGTCTGTGTATAGCTCTTTTATATTGAGCAAACCTTCGGCTATCAACAGTTCTACTACCTGTGTAAAAATCTTCTTCAATGGTTCTTTGAGCCGTTCTCCCCTGAAGCGGTTGATGGTATGATGGTCAGGCGTGCTCCTGGCGCTCAACCACATAAAATAAATGCTCTCCTGCAAGGCCGCCTCAATTTTGCGGCTGCTGTAAATGTTGCTGATGTAGGCAAACACTATAACCTTCAATAACATACGGGGATGAAAGCTGCTGGCACCGCCAGGCTTGTACTGGTTTATCAATGGCTGAATGTCTATCTTGTCCAACACTTTATTTACTACACGAACAGGATGATTGGCAGCTATCAGCTCATCGAGCGTGGGAGGAAGCAGCATGCTTTGTTGCTGATCGTAAACTTTAAAAACAACCTTTGGTGCATCTCTCTTTTTCATACCTGCTAAGACAACAAAGACTGCACAAACGATTCTTTTTTAAACAACATTATTTATTCACCCCTGTTGGGGATAAATCAACCTGAAAAATTGAAATGAAAAAGGCTGCCTACTTTTGAGACAGCCTTCTTACTTTTTTATTCGGAATCCCTGATGGAGAGGCAGAGTCGTTTAAGCGATTGTGAAAGCCTTCATTCGACTTTTGAGACAGCCTCTTTTTAATTTTTAATTTGAAGACAACCACCGGGTGATGGAAAAGATTGCAAAAGACTGTTTAAGTGTGTTAAGTTAATAATAATGTGTTAATCCTTCACGCTCTTGAACCTAAACACAGGGCAAACGCATCAAATTTCTGTTAAACGATGTGGAATAATTACATAAATCTCCTTTCTGCTTTCAGCAGCTTATCTTTGCAGCCCAATTTTAATTTTATATGAAGTTTTATAACCTCTTAATTAAATACCGTCTTTATTTAAGTGTTCTTGCGCTTGTGCTGGCTATTGTAGTAAATGTTTCTGCCGGTTTCTGGCCTGCATTTATATTGTATTTGTTAGCTGTAATAGGAATTGCAAGCCATTTTTTTATCGGACCTCTCAGGCTGATACAAGAGCCTATGGAACAGGGAAACATGGAGGAGGTTAAACGCATCATGGACTCTATCTGGTTTCCCAACCTGTTGTATAAACCCATACGCTCAACCTATTATACTTTGAAAGGGAACCTGGCAATGATGAACCAGGACTTTGACTCTGCAGAAAAACACATGAAAAAAAGCCTTGATCTCGGCTCTGCTATGCCTGAAGCAGAAGGCGCAAATAAACTGCAACTTGGTATGATGGCGCTGCAAAAAGGAGATATGAAAACAGGTGAAAATTATGTTCGGCAGGCAATACGTGCAGGCATTTCGGATAAGGAAAGCCAGGCTGTTGCATTCCTTAGCATGTGCCAGATTTATATGAATAAAAGAGAGTTCAGAGCTGCGAAAGACTTTTTCAGAAAGGCAAAAGCTTTAAAACCAACTACCAAACAAGTGGTAGAGCAAATTAAAGAAATCGAAAAATACATCAGCCGTATTCCCGGGTAAATTTATGTTGCTACAGGTTGTAAATTATCTTTCAGATCTTCAAAAGTTGACTGATAATTCGCCGGTATTTTATCAAGATCAATCGGAACTGTTTGATCGTTAATTTCAAGATGATAACCAGTAGCATCTCTTAATTTACCTGGGCCTGCATTTTCAAGTTTTATCGTTTCAATCAATTGCATAAGCTCCTGCTCACTCCAGTTAACTTCCGCTTCTGCCTTCTTCCTGAGGGGAATAAAGCCTCCCGTTCTTACTAATGCTATTTGCATATAACTGTTTTAAACTTTTGCAGCAGCCCAGCCGTCTTTAACTGCTTTTTCTTGAAGGCTGCCGCTGCCAAAAAGTTGTCCGGCAATTCTTATCGTTATATTTTTAAGGTCAGCAAAAGTTGCATTTTGTTTCAGGTTCTTTGTATCGGTTAAAGCTACATACCATATTCTTCCAGCCTTCTCCCAGGCAAAGCCCCCCATGTTATAAGCTGCAACATAAAAAGCAAAATTGGTAATCCCCGAATTGTAATGAACGCCTCCCCAGTCGGCCTCCTGTGTATTGGGCAGGTTTACAAATTTATCCATCGTTGCTGGCTGCGGGTCGGTTCCTAATTGAGGATGGTTTACATAAGCTGTACCGGGCGCCTTCATACTTCTTAGTGCATATTTTGAACCTAACAAACAATTTTCACCAATCAGCCAGTTAGATGTTTTTACATCCTGGTTTAAAGTCCGTTGCTTTATCATAATACCAAAAATATCAGAGAACGATTCGCTCATGGCACCTGATTGTAATGTATAATCGAGGTTAGCTTCAAATTGAGTGACACCATGTGTAAGCTCGTGTCCTACAATATCTATATCAGATGTAAAGCTTCCAAATATCTTTCCATCACCGTCACCAAATATCATTCGCTTTCCATCCCAAAATGCATTGTCGTAATTTTTATCGAAGTGTATGTATTGTTTTATAATCATGCCCAACTTATCTATAGAATTACGGCCAAAAAGATCATAATAAAAATGCCAGGTAGCATCTGCTGCTATTATTACATTTTTAGCATCCTTATCTGCAGGTTTGCGGGTTGAAGCATTTGACCATATTAAAGCAGCTCCGGTAAGATTGGTTGTATTTTTACAGTTATACACTTCAAGCTTTGCAGATTTTGAAGCCACAGCTTTAGTTGCAATGGCACCTAAAACCGCTTTCTCTTTATCGCTTATGCTGCTAAAAAATATACGGTCGGTTCTAAACCGGTAGCTATTATATTTTGAGCAAATAGCGTTTGTAGAAATTGCTTTGCTGGTGCTCTGTGCTAACATATTTTCCATATAAGGAGGTACTATACACCTGATGGAAGATAAATGATTTTCACACATAGAATAAGATATTTAAAAGCATTTGATGTGGATGAAGTTACAACTACGCCTTCCACAAACCAAATCTCTCTTCTATCTTTCTATAGCGGTATTTGAATATTTGCTTCAGTTCATTTTGTATAAATTTTGTATAAATAATGCGTATCAATATCGCCAATAAACCAAAAAGGAATTTTATAATGAACAATACCTGTCATTTCAACTCCACCTGGTATTTTGTAGCGCCATATAATGGGAAAGGGCTTTGCGTTCGTGGCTACAATAGCGTTCCCCGTCAGCCTCGATAAGATATGATGCTTGATTGAAAAACCATTGTCCAACCTATGTTCGTCAGCCGCCATGACGCAAAACACATGTTGGGCGAAGTTACTCCGTTGTGCTTTAAAAGTTTTGAACATACTTTGTAAAATCCATCTTACTACCTTTTCGAACTTCTTTAAACATATCTACTGCTTGGGCGGATAAATATATACGCATGACTTTTTGTTTTTGGTCAACTTCAAAAGCCTTCTCATTTAGTAAAATAAAGGAAACGGGAACTTTAAGATAAAGGAAAGGTTCTCCTTTAAGATGATTCTCACAGATTAGATGAATAAATCGAATTTTCTTCGGGTCAAGAATATCAAGCGGTATTTGAAAAAACCAAACTCTGGAATTACTCCAAGATTCTTGTGGAGAATAAAATTTAGAAGTAAAAACGCCTTCATTTTCAGTAGGATATTGAGATCGAAACCAACTTAGGGCAGCAGTTCTAATATTTCCGATTTTCATATTGCGTTTTTTAAATCTAAAATTTTATAAATAGCAACTAATGGGTCTTGCAAAATTCCTACTTTATAGCTTGGGCAAACATTCTATTTTATACTGCAAGCAATTTCGCCCAACATACGTCTTTATAAATTGGCTTATGTAAAAGAGTTTTTCAACTACAAAAAAATCCCCCGTTTTTGCGGGGGATTAACAACAACGCAGACCGACTGCGGAAATTGTTAGGCAAAAAAATCCCCCGTTTTTGCGGGGGATTAACAACCAAACCACAATCTATAAAACTCATACCAGTTCACCAACCGGTATGGGTTGTTTTTGACCTAATCAGGCTTTTTACCGTCTAAAAATGTGTTTATTGAACTAATCTGACCTTTGTCATTTTCGTCTGGCTTTACAGTGTATTTACTATAGAAATTTTCTACCGAAGTAAGTGTATTTCCAAACTGCTCCAGGTTTTTGCGAATGTAAGCAGGTACCTGATCGAACTCGCTGCTGGCATCTGCAGAATTCATATTGAAAGATAAATTACGTAACTTTTGTATCCTTTCCTGAGCTCTGCGTTTTTGCTCATCTGCATCTTCCGGCACCGCAGGTTCTTCAGCAGGTGGTGCGCTTACAACAGTAGGAAACCTTGGCTCATTCACTGCTTCGGGAACTTCGTCTTTTATCACCAGCTTCATTTCAAAATCAGGTTGTTCAGGAACAACAGGTTGTGAAGATTTGGCTTCAACCGGATTAGCAGATTGAGACGCTCCAGGATTTGCATCCGCATAAATATTAGATGGCTTTGAAAGAAAACCATTGCCGTTACTACGTGCAGGCTGAACTTCGTTTACACCTGCATTGTTGGAATTATTAAATGCACTATTATTTGTTTGTGCGGTAACAGGTGTCTGATTTGCAGGCTCCATATTTTCCTGGTTCATTTCTAAACGAACAACTTCTTTATCCTGCGGTTGACTTTCTTCCTGCTTTTTATTTTGTATTTGCGGATAAGTTTGTTCGGAAGGTTTTATAACAGACGGAGCAGTAGCCTGCATTTCTACTAATGTTGGCGCAAAGGGATCTTTAGTTTCTGCAGGTTCAGCCGGCTTAACTTCGGGTTTCTTCACACCTTCCATTTCCAGTTTCATCACAATCTTTTCTTCGGGCTTTTTTTCCTGCTTAGGCTTTGGTGTGGGTTTAAAAGGATCTTTGTGCTCGAAACCTGTAGCAATAATAGTTACGCCTATTTTATTACCGAGAGCTTCATCAAAGCCAATACCTTTAATTACATCAGCATCATCACCTGCCTGTTCGCGCAGGTAACTCATTATTGTATCTTCTTCATCCATCGTAATCTCATGCTCACCTTCTGCTGAAGTAATATTGATCAATATCCATTTTGCTCCTCTTATTTCGCTGTCGTTTAATAAGGGAGAGTTCACGGCATCTTCAATGGCACGCTGGGCACGGTCTTCTCCATCAGCAATTGCATTGCCTAAAATAGCTACGCCTCCATTACGCATTACAGTGCATACGTCAGCAAAGTCAACATTTATTTGTCCGTTGCTGGTGATAACATCGGTAATACATTTTGCTGCTGTTGCTAAAATATCGTCGGCTTTGCTGAAGGCTTCCCGTACTTTAAGGTTGCCGTATTGATGGCGAACTTTATCGTTACTGATAACAAGCAAAGTATCTACACTTTCTCTTAAAGCTTGTATGCCTGCTTCTGCGTGACGCATCCGCTTAGGCCCTTCGTTGGTAAAAGGAGTGGTAACAATACCTACGGTTAGCACACCAAGGTCTTTACAAATTTTTGCAATAATGGGTGCACCACCTGTACCCGTACCACCACCCATACCTGCGGTAATGAAGGCCATCTTGGTGTTTACCTCCAAAATTTTTTTAATTTCTTCAAGGCTTTCTTCGCAGGCCTGCTTACCAATGTCGGGATTAGCGCCGGCGCCTAAACCTTGCGTTAAATGTGGCCCAAGCTGAATTTTATTAGGCACTTTACTGTTGGACAATGCCTGCGCATCAGTATTACAAATTATGAAATCAACGGTGTCAATATTTTGACCATACATGTGGTTAACGGCATTGCCGCCGCCACCACCAATACCTATCACTTTAAGGATAGATGATTTTTGTTTCGGCAAATCAAAATGAATCATAGTAGGATAATTAATTGGGTAAGTAAATAGATTACGTTTAGTTGTGAGTTCTTTGAGTTTGTAGTTTGTAGTTTAAGTTTGTAGTTCTTTAATTTTGAATTTTGAATTTTGAATTTTGAATTTTCCTACATCTCCTTATCTCCTTCTTCTTTAAAAAGTTCGAGTAAATTGTTTTTGAACTTGTCCCAAAAACTGTACATGCCTTTTCTTTCTGATGTGCTTACTTTTTCAGATGCAAGAGTTTCAAGCGGTTTTACTTCCTGGTCGTCTTTTACCAATTGTTCGGGTACAGGTATCTTTTTAAAAGTTTTCTCAAACTCTTTATACTTATGTTCGTAATCGCTGTATCCTTTTAAGATGAGACCAATGCAGGTGCTGTACATGGGCTTCTTCAACTCATCAATATGATTAGCAGCAAGATTACCGTTAGGAAAACCAATACGTGCATACAAACCTGTTGAATACTCAGTTAACTGAATGAGATGTTTTAACTGAGAACCTCCGCCGGTTAAGATGATACCGCCGTTTAATGCACGGCTATCTAAGCCAACCTGTTTTAAATGATAAGTAACAAAATCAAGTATTTCGCTCATGCGTGCCTGAATGATGTTGGCGAGGTTTTTTACACTTATCTCTTTTGCCTGCATACCATTCATACCAGGAATAGTAATGAAGGCATTTGATTTTGCTTCATCGGCAAGTGCACTTCCAAACTGAACCTTCATTGCTTCGGCCTGTTGCTTTAATACGCCAAGCCCTGTCTTAATATCGTTGGTAATGTTCTCACCGCCAAAGGGAATAACGGCAGTATGTTTTAAGATGCCTTCATAAAAAACAGCAAGGTCGCTTGTTCCGCCGCCAATGTCGAGGATGGCAACACCTGCTTCCATATCCAACTCACTCATTACCGCTGCTGCAGAAGCTAAAGGTTGCAATACAAGGTCTTTGGTTTTTAATCCGCTCTTGTCAACCGCACGATTTATGTTTCTGATAGCGTTTCTATCGCCGGTAATAATGTGAAAATTCGCACCCACTTTTACCCCGTTATAACCGATAGCGTTAGGAATGTTTTGAATATTATCAACAGTAAATTCCTGCGGTATTACATCTATTATCTGGTCGCCTGCAGGGATAAAGGTTTTGCGTTGGTTTTCGATCAGTTGCTCAATTTCGGAGGATGTAATTTCATTCTCTGAATCCTGGCGAACAATATCTCCGCGTGTTTGCAAACTCTTGATGTGATGTCCTGCAATGCCTACATATACTTCATTAATTTCAAGGTCGGGATTAGAGTCGTAGCAATTTTTTAAAGCAGCCTGGATGGCCTTAACCGTTTGCTCAATATTAAGCACCTGTCCATGTTGAACACCGATGCTGTTAGCACGGCCAAAGCCAAGGATTTCGAGCTTGCCATATTCATTTCTACGCCCGGCAATGGCAGCTATTTTAGTAGTGCCAATGTCGAGACCAACAATGATAGGTGCTTCATTAACGTTCATAGATATATATGTTTTGTTGTTTACTGAGTTAGTAGTTTTTTTGTACTGTGTTCCGATCTTTTGTTATTAATTGCAGGTCTTGTTTTCCATTTTGAATTTTGAATTTTGAATTTTGAATTCTTGTTTTGCATTTCGGGTTTTGCCTTAAACATTACTTCTTCACCACCTTCTCCCGTGTCTTCATCACAGCTTTTGGAACTTTCTTATCACGCTCATTCTTTTTAATTTTCTCATCTTTTTTTTCACGTGTTTTAACTGCTGCACGTTTTACATTTTTCCTGGTAGCAACAGTTATATCTTCGCCCTCTTTTTGGTTATTGCTGTCGGCATTCATAGCTTCTTCATTTGCCTGTTGCGTTTTTTCGAGCAGATCGTTTAAGGCTTCCATCGCTTTTGCACTGTCCACTCTCGTAGTAAACGATCCTCTCTTTGTTGCCACTACCTGACCTTTAAACTGCACAGCAATCTTCCCGTATTTTTCAAATCCCACTTTCGTCCATACCTGTTTGTAAAAGCTATAAAGGCGGTCAAACTTTTCTTTGTAATCTTCACCATTTCCTAACAGTACAATATGATTTCCTATCGTTGGAACCATTTCGAAACCGTCTGGCGTTATATCAATTTGTGCTACCTGTGCTTTCCAGAAATTATTGGCTTGTATAAACATCGCCAGTTCTTTTACCGAAGCCATCAAAGCACTATCAGGCTTTGAAAGTTTTACCCTGCTTGTTGGAAAATTCGTGAACATCGGCACCCTTGCACTTAGCTTATTGCTTAAAGGAAGGTGCTGGCATGCACTGTCTATATAAAAAGAAGTTCCCTCTGCCGTAAAGATTCTTGCAACAGGATTTTTTTCTTCTACCACTGCCTGTAATACTTCTTCATTATCAAAGAACAATTCTGCCTTTGCTATCCACTTATTTTTTTTCAGCCTGTTTTCGAGCATGCGAAGATTGATGTTTGAGAGAGTTTCTCCTTTAATTGATCCGCTGGCTGTAAGTGCATCTGTCACCTCTTTTTTATCAACAAAAAAATTATTTTCGGTTCCGCTTATTTCTACATTAATGCCCTTGCAAACCTTATTATTCTTGTGTTGAACAGACGCAATTAATAACACTAAGCTAACAGCACTAAGCGTTATCCAAACAATCGTTACATATCTTTTTCTCCACAAGTGTTGCATAACTTTTTATTGATCTGACAGAATTTCTTTTACGGGTTGTACCAATGCATCTATATCGCCTGCTCCTGCCATCACCAACAACTCCGGCTGCACTTTTCTAACCCAGTGTTTCATATCTTCTTTGCTTAAAACCTGCTTATCTTTTAATGACATTTTTTTAAAGATCATTTCGCTGCTTACGCCTTCAATCGGTAATTCCCTTGCAGGATAAATAGGCAAGAGAATAACTTCATCAGCCAAGCTTAAAACCTCTGCAAATCCATCTGCCTGGTCTTTTGTTCGTGTGTACAGATGGGGTTGAAAGATGATAACCAATCTTTTAGTAAATAAGCTTCGCACTCCGTTTATCAACGCCTTCAACTCTTCGGGATGATGTGCATAATCGTCTATAAATACATGCTTATTATCTTTTAGAATGTATTCAAACCTTCTCTTTACCCCTTTGAAATTTTGTACCGCATTCTTTATTTTTTCATCATCAATATCTAAATGCTTTGCAACAGCAATGGCAGCAACACAGTTCTCTATATTGTGTAATCCCCCCATTTGTAGTTGCACATTTTTTAGCATCCAATCTTTTCCGACCACATCAAAAACGTATGCTTCATTTTCCACTCTTATGTTTGATGCATAAGCATCGGCAGCGCTGTTGTTGTAACTATAAGTAAGCTGTTTATCAGCTTTAAAGTTGTTGCTGCGCTTCAACGCGAACTTGCTGATTAAACAACCGCCACTTTTAATTTTACCTGTAAATTCAACAAACGCATTTTCAAATTCTTCTGTAGTGCCGTATATGTCCAAATGGTCCGCATCCATGGCAGTGACAACAGCAACATCGGGAGAAAGCTTTAAAAAGCTTCTGTCATATTCATCTGCTTCCACCACACAAACATTCTTTTCGCTTGTCCAGAAATTCGTATCGTAGTTAGCAGAAATGCCACCTAAAAAAGCATTACAACCATATCCCGATTCACGAAGAATATGTGCGATCATTGTGCTGGTGGTTGTTTTGCCATGCGTACCTGCAACACATATATTAAAAGAGCTTTTGGTTATCGTTCCTAATACATCACTTCTTTTTACAACCGCATAACCATTGGCTTGATAGAACTGCAACTCTTTATGAGAAGCCGGAACAGCCGGTGTATAAACTACTATGTCCGCATTCTTTGGTATCAATTCTACATCGTCTTCATAATGAATATTAATTCCTTCCGCTTCCAACTCCTTAGTAAGAGGAGTTGATGTTTTGTCGTACCCGCTTACTTTAAAACCTTTTGAATGAAAGTACCTTGCTAATGCACTCATACCAATGCCACCGATACCAATGAAGTAAAGCTCAAGCCCCTCCGCCCCTAAAGGGGGACTCTGGAAATGATTACTATTCTTATCAGCGTTCATTAATTCAATGTCTTTTTCTATTCCTATTATAAACCTTCTTAACTCTCTCCTCCCTTTAGGGCCGGGGCTGCATCTACTATCTCTTTTGCTATAATTTCATCGGCATTTGTAATAGCAAGCCTGCTTATGTTTTCACTTAATTCTCTTTGCAACATTTCATTTTCTGCAAGAGAAATGGTTGTTGCTACTAACTTCTCATTTGCTTCGTTGTCTTTTATCATCAATGCTGCTTTCTTCTCCACTAAATGCATTGCATTAACTGTTTGATGATCTTCGGCAGCATGCGGAAACGGAACAAAGATGACAGGCTTTTTTGCCACACATAATTCCGTCACCGCCATTGCACCAGCCCTTGAAATAACAATGTCGGCTGCTGCATAAGCCATTTCCATCCGTGTTATAAAATCATCCACCCACACATTTTTATATGCTTTGCCTTTCGCCTTATACTCTGCTGCAGTTGTTTTGCCTGTTTGCCAGATAAGCTGCAGATCATGATCAACAATTGCATCTAACTTATTTGCCAGTGCTTCATTAATGCTTCTTGCACCCAGGCTTCCGCCAACTGCCAACAGTGTTTTTTTGCTTTCATCAAGACCAAAAAATTTATATGCTTCCGTATGGTTAACGGTTGATTTTGCAATTGAACTTCGCACCGGGTTTCCTGTTATTATAATTTTTTCTGCAGGAAAAAACTTTTCCATTCCGTCGCTTGCAACAAATATTTTAGTTGCATTTTTTCCTAACATCATGTTCGATTTGCCTGCATAAGAATTACTTTCATGAATAAAAGTTGGTATGCCTTTTAGCTGTGCATGTTTTAAAACCGGAAAGCTTGAGTAACCACCAACACCCACAACTGCATCCGGCTTAAATTCTGCAATAATCTTTCTTACCTGTAAAAAGCTTTTTACCAGCTTAAACGGCAAGGCAATATTTTTTATCAAAGAACTTCTGTTGAAACCTGCTATGTCAATCCCTGCTATTGTATAACCTGCCTGCGGCACTTTTTCCATCTCCATTCTTCCCTTAGCACCTACAAACAAAATTTCTGTTTGGGGTTGCAGTTTTTTTATTGCATTTGCTATCGCTATTGCAGGAAAAATATGTCCACCCGTTCCGCCACCTGCGATGATAAGCCCCCCCGCCCCTAAAGGGGTGCTTTGGTGCTGTTCATTATTTGTATTCTCACTAATCATTATTATGCAACCATCTCTGGTTCGCTTACTTTCTTTTTATTATCAGGCTCTTTTAAAGCCTCCCCTTCAGGGGAGGTTTGGAGGGGTTTTTCCAACTGCTCTACATTTCTTGCAACACTTAATATAATACCAATAGAAGCGCAGGTAAACAGGAACGAACTTCCACCCATACTTACCAATGGCAGCGTAACACCTGTAACCGGAACAAGATTTACGGTAACTGCCATGTTTGCCATTGCCTGTATAACCAGTGTAAAGCTTAACCCTAATGCCAGAAAAGCACCAAAGGCAAAAGGACATCGTTTAAAAATGTTTATACACCGCAACAGGAAAACGAGATATACAAAAATGATGATAGCCCCACCCACCAATCCATATTCTTCAATAATGATGGCATATATAAAATCAGAATAGGGATGTGGTAAAAAGTTTCTTTGCTGGCTGTTGCCAGGGCCTAAACCAAACACGCCGCCTTTTGCAATAGCAATTTTTGATTGCTGAACCTGGTATGGTGTTTCATCGGCACTTGCGTAAATAAAATCCTGAACACGTCTTATCCATGTACCTATTCGGCCATGAGATTTTAGTTCGGTTATGGCTGTGCTTTTTGCGGCTTCTTTATCTGCATGACCGTCGTAAGTGGCAATGGCAATTGCTATAAGAATAGCGATAGGTATTAATGCTATACCAATGGTAGCCATAATGTGCTTAATACGTGCCCTGCCAATAAACATAAGCAGCAAACCCGTTGCACCTGTAAGTAATGCGGTAGATAAGTTGGCAGGAGCTATAAGCAAACAAATAATCACCACAGGAATAATTAACGGCAGAAATCCTTTCTTTAGGTCTTTAATCACTTCCTGTTTGCGGCTTAGTTGACGACTCAGGTACATGAAGAGTCCAAGCTTTGCAAGGTCGCTTGTTTGAAACGTCATATTAATAATAGGCAACTTTATCCAGCGGCTGCCTTCGTTAAGTGTTGTACCAAAAAAGTAAGTGAAGATCATCAACGGAATAGACAGCAGGAATAAATACAACGCTATACGCGAATACAAAGTATAATTGATACGGTGAGCAAAATATATCACAAGCACTCCAATAACGATAAACGCAAATTGCTTAAACAGGTAAACTTCTGTATTGCCCTTATACATTTTATAAGCAAGCGAGCCGGTAGCACTATAAACAACCAGCAACGAAGTAAGAGCCAGCATAATTACGATACCCCATATATACTTGTCGCCCCTTGTTCTTTTCAACAAGCCATTGCCAAGCTCCCCCGCCCCTAAAGGGGAGCTTTTGAACATGTCAATATTTTTAAATCGCTTCATAAAAAATAATTTATCGTATCCCTCTTCTCCCTTTAGGGTTGGGGCTTACTCATAATTCCTTTACCGCCTCTTTAAATTTCTTCCCTCTCTCTTCATAGTTGTTGAACAGATCGAAGCTTGAACATGCAGGACTTAACAGCACTGCATCGCCTTTTGCAGCAAGACTAAATGCTGTTTTAACTGCATCATGCGCACTATGTGTATCTATAATTGTTTTTACTGTTTCTTTAAATGCTTGGTGTATTTTTTTATTATCAACTCCCATACATACAATTGCCCTAACCTTTTCTTTTACCAGGTCTTCTATCAGTGTATAATCATTTCCTTTATCAACCCCACCTAATATTAGGATTGCCTTTTTTTGAAGGCTTTCCAAAGCAAACCATGTGCTGTTTACATTGGTTGCTTTACTATCGTTAATAAACTCAACTCCACGCACTGTAGCCACGTGTTCCATCCGATGTTCGAGGCTTTCGAAAGTCTTTACAGCTTCGCGTATCTTCTCTTTTCTTATACCCAGTGTTGATGCTGCAATACCTGCTGCCATAGTATTGTGTTGATTGTGTTTTCCTTTAAGAGCAAAGTCGTAAATGCTCATGCTTACGCGTTCTTCCTGTATCCTTAACATCATCTGATCGCCTTTTATGTAGGCACCTTTCTTTACTTCCTGTTTCATGGAAAATGGTAATGGGTTAGTATGTATGGTTAACGTTTCCAGCTTTTTAGTAATTACCTCATCGTCCAGGTTATAAATGAAGTAATCGTTCTCATCCTGGTTCTCTATTATCCTGAACTTGCTGTTGATATAATTTTCAAACTTGTAATCATACCTGTCTAAATGATCTTCGGTTATATTCAACAGCACAGCTATATCAGGCTTAAATTCTTTTATATCATCTAACTGAAAAGAACTGATTTCGGCTACATACAATGGCTTTGGATCTTCTGCCACCTGCCTTGCAAACGAGTAACCTATGTTACCAACCAATGCGCAATCCAACCCTGCAACCTTACAAATGTGACAGATCAAAGAAGTGGTTGTGCTCTTTCCATTGCTGCCTGTTATGGCAACAATTTTACTATCGCCTTTGTACCTGTAAGCAAATTCTATCTCACTTATTACCGGTATCCCTTTACCTCTTATCTTCTTTACCATTTCGTTTTTCTCAGGTATGCCCGGGCTTTTCACTACTCCGTCTGCATTTAATATCTTTTCTTCTGTATGCCTGCCTTCTTCAAATTCTATATCAGCGTCAATAAGCTCCTGTTTGTAATTCTCTTTTATACTTCCGCTATCGCTAACAAATACTTTATAACCTTTTTGCTTTGCCAATAAAGCTGCCCCAATACCACTTTCGCCAGAACCCAAAATCACAAGAAACCCCAGCCCCTCCGCCCCTGAGGGGGATTGCCTCCCCGCCCCTAAAGGGGTGCTTTGGAAATCCTTATTATTTTTATCCTCGTTTACCAATTCAACATCCTATTTATAACCTATACTTTATTTCCTCATCATCCCACAAATCCTATTAATCCCAGTTCAGACATTCTATCTTATCTTCAACGACATGATCGAAAACACCACGAATAATATCGTTACAATCCAAAACCTTACAGCTATCTTACTTTCATGATATCCGGCCTTCTGATAATGATGATGCACGGGACTCATCCTGAAAATCCTTCTTCCTTCGCCATACTTTTTCTTAGTGTACTTGAAATAGCTTACCTGTATAATCACGCTTAAACTTTCAATAAAAAAGACGGCACACATAATTGGTATCAATAATTCTTTACGAATGATGATTGCAAGCGAAGCGATAATACCACCTAATGCAAGGCTGCCTGTATCGCCCATAAAAACCTGCGCGGGGTATGCATTATACCAAAGAAAGCCAACACACCCCCCGATAAATGCACCTATAAAAATGCTTAACTCGCCAAGGTTTGGTATGTACATTATGTTTAAATATTCAGCAAAGCGAATGTTGCCGCTTACATAAGCAAATATGCCAAGACATAAACCTATAAGTGCAGATACACCTGTAGCCAAACCATCTAAACCATCGGTTATATTAGCGCCGTTTGAAACAGCCGTTATTATAAAAATTACAATAATGATGTAAAGTACCCACGTATAATTCTGCAGCGCCGGCGGCAATAACTTACTGTAATTAAACTCGTGCGTTTTTACAAAAGGGATGGTTGTAATAGGAGTTTTAACTCTTACATACCTGTGTTGCTTTCCATCAAAAACCCTTATGGTATCTCCCAATAATTTTTCACCTCTTTGAATAATTGAATCTTTTGAAGCAGTTGCAGGCCTTAACGAAATAACTTCTCTTTCAACTGTTACACTGGGATTAAAATATAGCGTTGAACCTACAATAATGCCCAACACTATTTGCCCAAAAATCTTAAATCTTCCTGCTAGCCCATCACTGTCTGTTTTCTTATAATCAATTCCTTTTTCTTTAGCTATACGCTTTGCTCTCAGCTTTAAATAGTCATCTATAAAACCAATAATGCCTAACCAAACCGTACTTAACAGCATTAAACGCACATACACTTTTGTAAGATTAGCAAACAATAATGTTGGAATAAGAATGGCCAACAGGATAATAATTCCGCCCATAGTTGGTGTGCCTTTTTTTTGTTGTTCGCCCTGCAAACCAAGGTCGCGAACGGTTTCACCCACTTGTTTTTTGTGCAGGTATCTTATTAACCTTTTGCCATACACCGTTGTTATAAACAGCGACAAAAGCACGGCAAGCAACACACGGAAGGTGATGAACTGAACCAGTCCGCTTCCGGGAAACTTTATCCCTTGTTTTGTGAGCCAGTCAAATAAGTGGTACAGCATTTAGTCGATAGACCATAGACCATAGTCCATAGTCATTTTAGTTTTTTTTATTTTTTTACAGACATAGTGCATCGTCTTCATCATTATAGTTTTCTTCGTTTGTTTTTCCAGGTCCAGTGTCTGTGGACTATTGACTATGGACGATCGACCATGGTCTTCCTCACTTCCCCAGCAACTCAAACATTTCTTTGAGCACATGCTTATCATCAAAAGGATATTTTACGCCTTTTATTTCCTGGTATTTTTCATGTCCCTTTCCGGCTACCAATAAAATATCTGAAGCGTTAGCAAAACTTACCGCTGTTTTAATTGCTTCTTTTCTATCACTTATTGAAATTGTTTTACGCCTTGCTGCACTGTTCAATCCTGCTTCCATATCTTTCAATATATCTAGCGGGTCTTCGCTTCTTGGGTTGTCGCTTGTTAGGATCACACGATCGCTTAATTCGCCGGCAACTTCTGCCATAACCGGCCGTTTTGTTTTATCTCTGTCTCCGCCGCAGCCTACAACTGTTATTACCTGCTCGTTTCCTTTGCGTAATTTTTTTATGGTGGTCAAAACATTTTGCAAAGCATCGGGTGTGTGAGCATAATCAACAATTCCTATTATTTGTGTATTGCTTACTATGTAATCAAACCTTCCTTCAGCGCCTGTCATTATACTTAATGTGGTAAGCACTTCATCGCTGTTTTCGCCGAGGCATATTGCTGCACCATATACCGCTAATATGTTATAGGCATTAAACTCACCAATTAACCTGAAATGAACTTCTTTATCATTCACCGTCATCACCAAACCCGTAAGATTATTTTCGAGTATTTTACCTTTAAACTCAGCAAGGGTTTTAAGGCTGTAGTAATGTTTTTTGGCTGCTGTGTTTTGCAGCATAATCTGCCCTCTTTTATCATCGAGATTAGATATGGCAAAAGCGGATGAAGGCAAATCATCAAAGAACTTTTTCTTAACCTTTATGTATTCATCAAACGTTTTATGATAATCGAGATGATCGTGTGTTATATTGCTGAACAACCCACCTGCAAATTGCAATGCAGTAGTGCGATGCTGGTGTATTGCATGGCTGCTTACTTCCATAAACACATGAGTACATCCGGCTTCTAACATTTGATGTAATAATGCCTGTAAGCTTACTGCATCCGGCGTAGTATGTGTTGCAGGAACTATCGTTGCACCAACCTGATTTTGAACAGTGCTTATCAAACCAGACTCGTAACCCAGCTTTGTAAAGAGCTTATATAAAAGAGTGGCAATTGTTGTTTTGCCATTTGTTCCGGTTACACCAACCAGCTTAAGTTTTGTTGAAGGTTCGCCATAATAATGATGCGCCATATATGCAACAGCCTCGTTGCAATTATTTACCTGCAGGTAGGTAACGCCTTCATTTAATAATGTGGGCACATCTTCGCATACAATAACCCGTGCACCTTTTGCAATGGCAGTACCTATAAAATTATGTCCGTCGCTTACTGCTCCGCGAATGGCTGCAAATACAGAACCTTCAGAAACCTTGCGGCTGTCTATTTGTATGTCTTTTACATCAAGATTGGTTGTGCCAATTACTTGTTGTAAGCGTACGTTGTATAGTATGTCCTGAAGTTTTGCCATAAGCCCCTCCCAACCTCCCCGGTGGGGAGGAGGAAATCAATTAAGTTGTATTATTATGTTTTGTCCTCTTGAAATATTTTGTCCCGCATTTAGCGATTGAGCAACTACTTTTCCTTTGCCTCTTACCATCACTTTTAAGCCTAAATTTTCGCACAGGTAAACAGCGTCTTTTAAACCCATTCCGCTTAACGAAGGCATTTGCCTGCTGCTGATAACCTGTGTGCTTATCATGCTTTCAGCGCCTTGTTTATACATCCTGCTGTAATTGCTTCTGCCGTTGGTAACTGCATAGGATACTTTTATGGCCAGTTGTTCTGTTACCTTTTTTATGTCCTTTGTATAACCTGAATAGTTATACCAGCCACTGTCATTTTGTTGAAATCCATAGAGTGTATTGTTGCCCTGGTTAACTTTTAAGCTATAAATCTGGTCAGCAATTTCTCTAAACACCGGTCCTGCAACAGAGGCTCCGTAAAAGTTAGCAGCATGAGGTTTATTTTTTATAACCACAATAATGCTGTATTGCGGATTATCGGCAGGAAAGTATCCTGCGAAAGATGACTGGTAAATTTTATCGGCATACCCCCGATTGCCATTTGCAACCAATGCAGTTCCGGTTTTACCTGCTATTTGATAGCGATTGCTTTTAAGCCCTTTTCCGGTTCCTTCCAAAACAACGCCTTCAAGGCATTCGTGCAGTTGTTGTATAGTTAAGCTGCTGCATATACTATCCCTTAATACCACAGGATGAAATTGTTTTAGCAGCCTTCCATCTTCTCTTATCCCGTTTACCAAATAAGGACGCATCATTTTACCATTGTTTGCAACTGCATTATATAAGGTAAGCATCTGCAAAGGGCTTACGGTAAGATTGTATCCAAAAGCCATCCAGGGTAATGTTGTTTTGCTCCAATGCCTGCTACCGGGGCGATAAACTGATGGCTTGATCTCACCCTTTAAATCAATGCCGGTTACGCTGTCCATCCTGAGCCTGGCAATATGGTTAACAAACTGGTTTGGATTGTTAGCATAATTCATGAATGCTATTTTTGCCATACCTACGTTGCTGCTATGCTCAAAGGCTTGCTTTAATGTTACATTGCCAAGTCCATGCTTTTCGCTATCGTAAACTGTTTGTCCGTATATCTGCCAAACGCCGCCTTGTATGTCTATTATGGTATTTAAGTTCGCTTTTCTGTCTTCCAAAACCGAAAGCATGGTGGCAAGCTTAAACGTACTGCCCGGCTCCGTTGGAGTAATTGCATAATTATAATCTTCCCAATAGTTGCCACCTTTGCTCCTACCTAAATTTGCTATTGCTTTTATCTTTCCGGTCTTCACTTCCATAACAATCGCACATCCGTGTTGCGCTTCGTTGCCTTCCATCATTTTCATTAAAGCATTCTCTGTTACGTCCTGAATATTTACATCAAGCGTTGTTATTACATCCTTTCCGTTTTCGGGTTCCACTTCATAATCGTCAACAGGTACACTTACGCCGCCGGATATATATCGAACCAGTCTCTTACCTGCTGCGCCCTGTAAATAATTGTCGTAAGTAAGCTCAAGACCAACCTTATTGCTATCTCTTAAAAGTCCTATGGTACGATAGGCAAGCGTGTGATACGGATTAAGCCTTATCATTCTTTTATCCGGAATAAAACCACTTTTATTTCTGCCGAGGCGAACCAGGGGAAAGGTTCTCAACTGCTGAAACTCTTTAAACGTCATCTTTTTTTTCAATAGAAAGTACCTGTCTTTTTCACGATAACCAACCTTTAGCAGCCGCTTATATTCACCACTGGTTTTATCTTTGAAGAGGTTAGCGAGACAAATGCTTAATGAGTCAATATTTTCTGCAAACCGCTTTCCGTTCTTATCGCGTAAACCTTCGGCCATAAAATCTATATAGATATCAAACTGCGGAATACTCGTGCTTAACATGCTTCCGTCTTCGCTGTATATTGTTCCTCTCTCAGCCTCAAGCTCAACAATTTTTTGATGAAGGCTATCGCTCATACTTCGCCAGTAGCTACCCTGTACCTGCTGAATAAAAAACGCTTTTCCAATAATGCAACTGCCTGCAAGGGCCATTAGTATAAAGCCCAGATATACTCTCCATAATATGTCTTTTTTTACCTCCACTTTTTAATCTCGAACTTTAGCGTTTAGCTCAATTATTTTTAGCGCTCAACTTTTTTATTCTGTATGGCGAAATAGTATCCATAGCCAATCCCAAAGGGGCTGCTGCTTTTACCATTTCACTTTCGCGGCTTTTAAACATTACCTCGCTTTTAATCGTTTTGTATTCATATTGCAGATCCTTTAACTGATGGCTTGTTTCGCTGATCTTTCTTATACGGTTGTCAGCCATGTGCCCGTTAGCTATATACAATACCGCCAACACTGCCAGAAACAAAAAGAAACCTGTGTTTTTTACAATCCACTTGTAATTAAGCACCTCTCCTATTACGCGTCTTGTTGATTTTTTCTTTTCTTCTGCCATACCCCTAACCCCTAACGGGGGATTTAATTTTTAAAACTTTTGTATTTTCTATTAAGCATTGCTGCGTTGCATTTCTTTAAATCTTTTTTCTTCTGTTCAACTTTTCCTGCCTGTTATAATTTTTGTCCTTATCAGCAACGCAACAATGTTTAATAGCTATTGATTCTTACTTCATCCTCCATCTCCTTCTCCTATAGGAGAAGGAGCGGTGCTTTGGTACAAAACCAAACTTTTGTTCTTCCACATCTAAGAATTCTATGTCAACATATCAACCAATCAACCTTTCAACTTATCAACTACTCAACCAATCAACCAACAAAAAACTCATCTCCCACTAATCCCATAAATCTCATAAATCCCAGTTTAGACAATCTTCTCCGCCACCCTCAGTTTCGCACTCCTGCTGCGTGGATTTGTTTTCACTTCTTCATCACTTGCTGTAACAGGCTTCTTCGTAATAATCTTCAACTCACTTTTTCGCACATCTGGCAGCAATGGATTTTCGTTCTGCTCTTCAAAAGTTCCCTGCCTGAAAAAATTCTTTACAATCCTGTCTTCTAACGAATGAAAAGAAATTACAGCTACCCTTCCTCCTGGTTTTAAAAGTGCGGGAACCTGTTCGAGTATTTCTTTCAGCGCTCCCATTTCATCATTTACCTCAATGCGCAATGCCTGGAAAACCTGCGCTAAATACTTATTCGGATTGCCTTTTACAACCGGGCTTATCATTGCTTTTAACTGAGCAATTGTTTGCAGGGGCATTTGATTACGTTGCTGCACAATCTGCTTTGCCAGTGTTTTTGAATTAGTTACTTCGCCATACTGCTCAAACAGTTTATGCAATTGCGGCTCGGTATATTGCTTTAAAATATCCGAAGCCTTTACTTCCTGCCGTTGATCCATACGCATATCCAGCGGACCTTCAAAGCGGGTTGAAAAACCGCGTTCACTTTCATCAAACTGATGAGAGCTCACTCCTAAATCAGCCAATATCCCATCCACTTGCAAATAGCGATGAAGCCTTAAAAAGCGCTGCAAATGGCGAAAGTTGTGTGGCACAAATAACACCCTTTCATCACCTGGAATATTTTTGACTGCATCTTCATCCTGGTCAAATGCAATCAACTTTCCATTTGCACCCAGCCTTTCTAAAATCCCCTTGCTATGTCCGCCACCGCCAAATGTGCAATCCACATAAACACCGTCTGGTTTCACTTGTAAAGCATCTAATGTTTCAGCAAACAAAACCGGAACATGGTAAGCTGATGAATGATGGCTAACAGGTAAATTGTTTTCCATAATTCATCAAAGATTAATTCCTGCTTTATTACCCATTACCTCTGCAGCCAGCTTGCCGTATGCTTCAGGCGAAATATCTTCAAAGAGCTTTTTATACTTTTCTGCGTCCCATATTTCAATATAATTAAGAGCCGCAACCAGTATAATATCTTTAGTTAAGTTTGCGTATTCCTTCAAGGTGGGCGGCAACAACAACCTTCCGGCGGTATCCAGTTCCACCTCGGTAGCGCCACCAAAAAACTGACGGCGAAAATCTCTTACGTTTTTTTCAAAAGGGTTCTTCAAACTAAACTCCTCAACAATAGGCTCCCAGCTTTTTATCGGATACAGGTTGAGGCACTTTTCAAAACCCCTGGTAATCACAAACCTGTTCTCACCTTCGGGCAATTGCTTTTTAAAACCACCCGGCAACAGGAAGCGACCTTTCGCATCTACAGTAGCTTCATATTCGCCAAAAAAGGTGGGCATTGATTATAAAAATTAAAAGAATTACCATTATCTGACACAAAATAACACTTTTTCCCACTTCTAATACAAATAAATAGATTTTCTTTTTATCCACACCGCAACAATGCTTCTTACTCTTTCCTATATTGAGTTTGTGAATATTACTTTCACTACTTTGTTAGTAGAATGTGGATTGCAGTGGATAAAGTGTGAAAAGGACTAAAAATCAAAGCCTTGAATGTATGTTTTGTTATTTGAGGAAGCCACTAATTTGGATGCAGAAGGCGCAGGGAGCATCCTATCTTTGTCTCGAATTATGCATCCTAAAAATCTTTCCATTCACGAGTTTTCTTATAACCTGCCCGATGATAAAATTGCCAGGTACCCATTAAAAGAAAGAGACAGCAGCAAGTTGCTGGTTTATAAAAACGGAAAAATTGAAAACTCTGACTATAAAAACCTGCATAATTTTCTGCCCCAAAACTCACTGCTGGTATTTAATAATACTAAAGTTGTTGAAGCAAGGCTGTTATTTACAAAACTAACCGGGGCGGTTATAGAAATTTTTTGTCTTGAACCTGATGAACAATACAGAGACATTACAACTGCTATGCTGCAAAAAGGCAAGGTGCTTTGGAAGTGTTTAATTGGAGGAGCAAGCAAGTGGAAGCATGGCATGAAGCTTCAAAAAAAAATACAGCATGACAACGAAAACATTATACTTGAAGCAGCAATAGTTAACCGGCTAACGGATTGTTTTGTTATTGAACTAAGCTGGCAACCTGAAGCTTTACCGTTTGCCGAAGTGCTGCACCTTGCGGGCGTTATTCCACTTCCGCCTTATCTGCACAGGGATACGGAAGATGATGATAAAGAGCGGTATCAAACCATTTATGCAAAGCAAAATGGTTCGGTGGCTGCACCAACTGCCGGACTTCATTTTACTGAAACTGTTTTCAACAATCTCGCAACAAAAAACATTGAAAAAGAATTTGTAACACTGCATGTAGGCGCGGGAACTTTTAAACCGGTAAAAAGCGAAACACTCAGCGAACACGAAATGCATGCTGAGTTTATTGATGTACCGGCAGAAACTATTGAGCATTTAATAAATTATACAGACAAGACAATTGTTGCTGTAGGCACAACTTCGCTACGAACTATTGAAAGCCTTTATTGGATGGGCATTAAAGTATCTGAAAAAAAAGATATTTTACCAGAACAGTTAAGCATACAACCATGGGAGCCTTATGAAAGTGAATTGAAGAATGTAAGTGCCAAAGAAGCTTTAACTCATTTAGTAGATTGGATGAATAAACAAGGCTTATATGGAATAATCACCAAAACACAAATACTGATTGCACCAGGCTATCAATTGAAAATTGCAAAAGGCATTATTACTAACTTTCATCAGCCAAAGTCAACATTATTATTGTTGATAGCTGCAATTGTAGGAAGTGACTGGAAGAAGATTTACGAATATGCCCTTGAGAATGATTACCGTTTTTTAAGCTATGGGGACGGGTGTTTGTTGTGGCAGTAGTAGTTAGGTTCGTGGTTCCGCCCCGCAATGACGTTATGCTTCATCGGCCAATGGCACTTCAACCGTAAAGCTGCTTCCCTTACCTAAAGTGCTGTCAACTTTTATCCTTCCTTTATGTAAATCAATTACCGTTTTTACATAGTTCATCCCTAAGCCAAAACCTTTTACATTATGCAGGTTTCCCGTATGTGCACGATAAAATTTTTCAAATATCCTCTTGGTTGTTTCCTTATTCATGCCAATGCCGTTGTCTTCAATTTTAATTTGTAAAAATTTACCGGCATTGCAGGTATGAACTTTTATAATAAGATTTTCTTTCGAATATTTAATGGCATTATCAAATAAATTAGAGATCATATTGGCAAAGTGGTTTTCATCCGCTATTATCTCATCATTCTTTGCATTCAAATACATCTCAACCTTGCCGTTCTTATCCTGTAGCTGAAGCTGGTAATTGTTCAACGCTTTTTCTATAATCGTTGTGGCATGCACTTTTTTCATGTCAAGCTTCAGTTCCTGGCGATCGAGCAATGCGGCCTGCAAAATTGTTTCAACATGCTTATTCATGCGCTTGTTCTCTTCTTTAATAATGCCGCTGAAGTACTCCATCTTCTCAGGGTTCTGCTGCACCTTATCATTTTTAAGTGCATCTACTGCTAACGATATTGTGGCTAAAGGAGTTTTAAACTCATGCGTCATATTGTTGATAAAATCGCTCTTAATTTCGCTTAACTTTTTTTGACGCAGTAATGTATAAACCGTTAAAGCAAATGCTGCAAGAATAATAATTGTAAACAGAAGTGCTCCCGCAATCATCCATATAAGAGATTGCCATACCTGTGTTTTAAAATCAGGAACAATTACTATTAAATGTTCGTAAGGGACAAGACCTTCAAGAAGGCTACCGGTATCAGGAGCAATAGGAAAAATACGAACCTTATTATGAACTTCATCCTGTGCTTCTTTAATATAATTTTTAGATTGCATTTCAATGTTATACAGGTTTGAATTTGAAGCAATAGCAAATTCAAACTGTACATCTTTCAGGTTTCTCTTATTAAAAGCCTTCTGCAATTTTTCTCTTATCTCAAATTCAGAAAAATGCTGTGAAATGGTTGGCCTTTCAAAACTTATATTATAGTCTTCCGGCAATAAACTAAGGTTAGGCTTACGAGGTATTTTTAAATAGGGAGCCGAAGAAGCTTGTTTACCTAATTCGGTAGCAACCTCTTCCATTGCTTCGTCCGTCTTACTTAATAACTGGCCTTGCCTTAATACTATCATATCTTTAAACCAGCTAACCTGCAGTACAATAATACCGAGCAAAGACAGTGTTATTAATGAAATAATGACGGGAAAAATTTTCTTCATCGCTACAAATATAACAGCAACTTGCAGTGTTTAATAATTTGCTACTTCTCTGTTGCTGTTTTTAACGCTCTGTTTGCATGAAATAATTTTTACTGAAATAGTTTTAATAAATAATATTAATCCCTAACTTTTCATTATGGTTGATATAGCGCCCGGAAAATTATTAATAGCCGATCCTTTTTTAAAAGACCCAAACTTTGTTCGTTCAGTTATTTTTATATGTGATCATAAGGAGGAAGGAAGTTTTGGTTTGCTTTTAAATAAAAAGTATGAACAGGTTTTAGGAGAGCTGATAAGCGATCTTGAAAACAGCACTATACCTGTATATCTTGGTGGACCTGTTCAGTTAGATACCGTTCATTTTTTACATCGCCGGCCCGAACTTATACCGGGAGGTTATGAAGTAACCAATGGTATTTTTTGGGGCGGAGATTTTGAAGAAGTAGTTAAGCTGGTTAAAGCAAACAAATTAAGCCAAAGAGACATTCGTTTTTTTATCGGTTACAGCGGCTGGGGAGAAGGACAGCTTGAAGAAGAAATGAAACAAAAAAGCTGGATAACCACAGAGGCCACCAGTAACCTTATTTTTGTAAATAATGCCAACAATACCTGGAAAGATGCATTGAAACAATTAGGCGGAGAATACGTGCAAATGATAAATTATCCGCTTGACCCGCAATTGAACTAAATCCATTTCCATAAATTCAAAAAGCCCTTTCGGGGGCTTTTTGAATTTATTTAATATCTCTTTACCAATTTTTATCTCAAAGCAAAAACAACTCCTGCCTGTGCTCCAACAGTGCTGATGTTAGAAATGTTGTTTTTGTTATAGGCTGCAAAGTTATAAGTAGCTCCCAGCTTAATTCCTGACTGATTATATTTTCCAAGAGGAATTACAACGCCGGCACCTGCCTGTGCTGCTATTGGAATTGAAGCCGGGTTATCTGCAAACTGTCCAAAATACTTAGAGTAGTTTACCAGGTTTACTCCTGCACCCGCAGAAAGATAAGGTTGTACAGTTGCAGAACCCCCTTTAGGAAAATAAGTACCACCAATCATTAGCGGAAGCACTTCCATAGTATTGGTTACTACTGCCGAAGTAGTTTCGTTTACACCGGTTTTATAAAGCTGCCTTTCATATTTCTGGTAATAGCTCTGATAGCCCGCGTTCAACCCTAAAGAAAATTTTGGATTAATGGCATAACTTATTTCACCCGTTACACCACGAAACGAAGTATTGCTTATATAATTACTTTTAAAACTTCCAAGTGGAACACCTATATTATACCCTATTTCCATTTTTAATTTGTCTTGTGCAAATGCAGAAACAGAAACCAAGCCTGCTGCAAATGTCACTATCAATATCAAAATCCGCTTTTTCATATTGCTATCTTATTGTTGTGTTTTTAAATAAGGTGACTGATCAAATAATGCTTTTACCTGTGAAGGGGTAGTATTAGCATTAAATATTCCTGAACCGCGAATTAAACCTGTCCATATAACGCCTATTCTGTTGGTGGTTGCCGCATTTTTAAGATCCAACATATCTACAGACAATGCGCCTTCTCTTATTGAGTAAGTTGCATAACTATAAGGAGAGTAATATCCATATCCGGAATAGCCCCAGTAATAAGGATCCATATAACTTCCATAATAGTCATTAAAGTAATCTCTGTAGGCTATAATACCTGTTGAAGTATTATAAATACGGTTAACATTAATACCAAGATCGGGCTTCGAATTTTTGTTTACCAAAGTAAAACCTCTTGCCCGCATTTGGTCTTTTACGGCAGCAATAAAAGCCTGGTCGGTAGCATTTGATTGCTTCGACACCTAGCCATTATTATCTACTGCAACAGAGTCTGAAATACTGTAAGTTTTATAATTTGTAAACCGGGCAGCGGAGTCGTAATTGGTAATATAAATTCTTGATTCTTCTTCGGTTAAGTTATTAAGAGGGTCTTTAGAACAACCTGCAAATGTTGCAACCAAAGCCGCGATGCTTAACCACAATCCATACCTGTTTTTCATATTTATTTTCCTTTTTTTTAGATTAGTTTTTTATCAGATATCAAAGCAAATGCCTTGCTCTGCAAAAGGATTGCTAAAACAAGTTTTAAGTAATCAGGAATGAAAATGAAGCGGCTTTTTTGCAGAATGTTTTGATACAACATTAGAAAGCCAGTCAAAAAATTTACATCTGCTTATTTACTATAGAAAGAAAAGTGACAGAAATTCATCCATCCCGCCAGGGATCATTATATAAAAGATAGATCATTACATAAAAGATAAATGACCTTGACTTCTGAGGTCGCGGCAATTTTAACCACACCACTCTTCATAAAATCAAAAATCCCCCAATGTGGGGGATCAAAAAAAGTCTTTACGAAATAACTATAATTCGGTAGCTCCTTCAACAAGCACAGTTGCTTTATTATTTAATACTTCTACAAATCCGCTTTGGATGGTGTAGTTCGTACTTGTGTTTTTATCATTTAAAATTTTAAGATTGCCTTTTGCTAAGGCGCTCACTAATGGTGCGTGTCTATCTAATACTTCAAACTTACCATCAATGCCTGGTAATTGTACACCATATACTTCGCCACTATAAAGTCTTCTTTCGGGAGTTAATATTTCTAATGTCATAAAGCCCCCTCCAACTCCCCCGAAGGGGGAGGATTATTTTAATATTATAAGTTTATAAGAACCTAAGAGTTTCCTTCTAAAGCCCCTCCTTTGGAGGGGCTTGGGGAGGCTTTTTATGCGGTTGCAGCCGCCATCATTTTCTTACCTTTTTCAACGGCCTCTTCTAAAGTACCTACCAGGTTAAAGGCTGCCTCGGGGTATTCATCCACTTCTCCATCCATGATAGAGTTGAAGGCACGAATGGTATCTTCAATGCTTACGAACACCCCTTTTAAACCTGTAAACTGCTCTGCCACGTGAAAGGGCTGTGATAAGAAGCGCTGCACTTTACGGGCACGCGACACAGTAAGTTTATCTTCTTCGCTTAACTCATCCAAACCAAGAATGGCAATAATATCCTGTAGCTCTTTATAACGTTGTAATATCAGCTTTACGCGGTTGGCACAATCGTAATGTTCGTCGCCAACAATAAGCGGAGTTAAGATACGGCTTGTACTATCTAATGGATCAACTGCAGGATAAATACCTAAGTCTGCAATTTTACGGCTAAGAACCGTAGTAGCATCAAGGTGAGCGAAGGTTGTTGCGGGTGCAGGATCAGTGAGGTCATCAGCAGGTACATAAACGGCCTGTACCGATGTAATTGATCCGTTTTTAGTGGAAGTAATACGTTCCTGCATTAACCCCATCTCAGTAGCCAAAGTTGGCTGATAACCCACCGCAGAAGGCATACGTCCCAACAACGCAGATACCTCCGAACCGGCCTGGGTAAATCTAAAGATATTATCAACAAAAAATAAAATGTCTCTGCCTTTTCCGGTACCATCACCATCTCTAAAATATTCAGCAATGGTTAAACCACTTAAAGCCACACGTGCACGGGCTCCGGGTGGTTCATTCATCTGCCCGAAAACAAAAGTAGCCTTACTATCTTTCAATCCCTGCAGGTTTACTTTATCCAAATCCCAGCCGCCTTCTTCCATACTATGCCTGAAATCTTCGCCGTAATTCATAATTCCTGCTTCAATCATCTCTCTCATAAGGTCGTTACCTTCACGGGTTCTTTCGCCCACACCGGCAAATACCGATAAACCGCCATGGCCTTTTGCAATGTTATTTATCAGCTCCTGTATTAACACTGTTTTACCTACCCCTGCCCCTCCAAACAAACCAATTTTACCGCCTTTTGCATAAGGCTCAATCAGGTCAATTACTTTAATACCTGTATATAATATTTCCGAAGCTGTACTAAGGTCTTCAAATATAGGAGGTTTACTATGAATAGGACGTCCATTAACTTTACTAACTGCAGGCAAACCGTCAATCGGGTCTCCCGTTACATTAAATAAACGGCCATTTATATTCTCTCCAACAGGCATTGTAATTGCCCTGCCTGTATCTAACACTTCAGTTCCGCGCACCAGACCATCGGTTCCATCCATGGCTATGCAACGTACACTATCTTCACCCAAATGTCTTTGTACTTCCATTACCAGTGTATCTCCATTCTCGCGCTTCAGTTCTAATGCATTTAGAATTTCAGGTAGCGTGCCTTCAAACTGAACATCCACTACGGCCCCGATTACCTGCTTTACCTTACCAACTTTCGACATATTAAAATATTTGTTTGGCTTTAAAATTGCCGCAAAGGTAAGGGAATAGCAGATTATTACTTTATAAGTTCAAACAGATTTTTCTCAGTGTGTTGAGTAGCACTTAATAAATTATATTGACATATTCATCAATCTATCCTATCAATTTAAAAGGCAATTATTGCCCGGATATTAAGATCAAAAAAAATATTGGTATGCTATTTGTCTTTTTTAGATAATTGATCGGATGACTTGATGAATAATGCCGTTGCTAACCTTCGAGATCCAATCAATCAGGTTTCATTAAAGATATTATCCGTATTTCTGTATCAATAGAAAAGGAAAATATCCCCCATTCAAAAGGAGAGGCTTTTCAGCTTCTCTTTTTATTTTAAGATAATTCTACGGGTTTATAAAGTTTAATGGGTCATCAAACTTAATCGTGCATCTGTTAATTACTGCCTATTCACTAATTTTGCTGATGGTAATTAAATCTGCCGAATACCTGATTTCAAGTCCTGATTTTACAAAATGCCCTTCACCCGATCGTCCTGAATATGCCTTTATCGGCAGAAGTAATGTAGGCAAGTCTTCTCTTATAAATATGCTTTGCAATAATCAAAAGCTTGCAAAAACTTCAGGCTCTCCAGGTAAAACTCAATTGCTCAATCATTTTTCTATAGCGAGTATTGAAGGTGATGACCCGACAGCAAATAAAAAGCCTTTGATGTGGTATATAGTTGACTTGCCGGGATATGGTTTTGCAAAAGTATCTCAAACCAGCCGCAGAAGGTGGGAACAAATGATTGAGAACTATTTACGCAAAAGAGAAAACCTGGTACATGTTTTTGTGCTTATTGACAGCCGCCACGAGCCTCAAAAAATTGATTTGGATTTTATAAATCAGTTAGGCTTATGGCAGGTTCCTTTTAATTTAGTCTTTACAAAATCGGATAAAGAAAACCAGCGCACAGTAGCAGCAAACGTAAAGGCATTTTTAGATGCAATGAGAAAAACGTGGCAATTTCTTCCGCCACATTTTGTTACAAGCGCTGTAAAAAAACATGGACAGGATAAAATACTTGCTTTTATTGAAAGCAGTAATATAAAGTATTATAAAGAGGGGGATGATTAACAGGGATAGTTGGAATATATTTTGTTGTATCTTGAACTTGTTGTTATTAATTCCGTATGAAGAAAGTTTATTTTTTAGCCGGCTTAGGAGCTGATAAAAGAGTATTCAGTTTCCTCGATCTTTCTTTTTGCCAGCCGGAATTTATACATTGGTTAACTCCTGTGCCTAATGAAACAATTCCTTCGTATGCAGCAAGGTTATTTGCCACAATAAACGATGAAGAAGCAACAATTGTGGGATTATCTTTTGGCGGCATGCTAACAACAGAAATGGCAAAGCAACATCCAAAAATAAAAGCTATTATTATTGCAAGCGCTAAAACCTACCGCGAAATTCCGGCTTATATAAGATTTTGGCGGCGAATACCTGTTTATAATTATATTGTTAATGAAAGAACGAAAAGCTCCAGCCGTTTTGTTTTACGAATATTGGGAGCAAAGGGTATAGAACAGAAAAAATTGCAGCATAAAATTCTGATGGATTCAAATCCCGCATTTACCCGCTGGACGATGGATGCAATTGTAAAATGGAATAATACAGTTATTCCTAAAAATGTGATCCATATACATGGAACCGCCGACAAGTTATTACCTTACCGCTATGTAAAAGCCGATCATGCTATTTTAGAAGGCGAACATGTAATGATAATGGACAGAGCTGCCGAAGTTTCAGCCTTGCTGAAAACATTATGCACTGCTTAGCTGCTTAAGTACTTTATAAATTTCTTCGGCTACTAATTGATTGCCTGCTTCATTAAGATGTACACCATCTGTAGTTAGTATGCCTGCGTATTTATCTCCAGGATTATTTGTAAGGTTGTACGTTAAAAAGGCTTGTCTCATATTCAAAAAAGGAAGTTCATTTTTTTGCGCCAGTTCGAGTATAATGTCGCAGTATTTATTCAGATCGCTATCCAGGTCATTACTGCCATTTGTTTTTTCGCCAATAACAGCAGGCGTGCACATAATTATTTTGCAGCCGCTTGCCTGCAGCTTTTTTATTATTGCTTCGTAATTAGCTTCAAACTCGTTTGCATCTGTTGCTGCACCCAATGTTTGCTTATGCCAAACATCGTTTACTCCTATAAAAATAACTACCACATCAGGCCCTTTGGCTAATACATCTTCATCCATTCGCAGGTACAGGTCATAAACTTTATTTCCGCCAACACCTGCACCAATTAAATTATAGTTTCTGTCCTCTTCATCTCTCTTTAAAAGGTTCATCAGTTTGGTGATATAGCCTGTGAGCTTAACGCCTTGCTCAGTTATGGAATCGCCAAAGAAAATAATTTTCTTTTTCTTCTTACCATAGTTATACGACATAAGGAGCATACTGCAAACAAAGGCTGCAAACAATAAAAGTTTAGCCTCCATAAATTTTCTTGTTGGACAAAAAAGAGGGCGTTACCGTTCTTTTTAATTGCATAAAAGTTTTACTAATCCCAATCCCGCATTACAGGCGTTGTTTCTGCCATGCGTTCTACATACTTGCGTTCGCTTAACAGGTAGCCATTGCCTTTGGCACAGAGATGAACAATAAGATGTTCTACACTCATCGGGTTGCCTTCCGGAATATCAGCAATATTCGTATGGCGTATATCGTGGCCGTCAATAATTATTACAAGTCCGCTTCCTAACACTTCCATTTTATCTCCTTCTGAAATAAGGAGACCTGTATCTTCTCCCAATCCTACCCCAATGCATGAAGGATTTGCGCCAACAGCTTGAGAAAGCCTTCCGAAACGACCACGCTTTTCAAAGTGAGAATCAAAAATTACATTATCCATCAAACCGAGGCCCGTAGTAATTTTTACCTCACCTTTTAAGTGCGCTTTAGATGCATCTCCTTCATATATCATAGTGCTGCTCATTGCCATAGCACCTGCCGAAGTTCCTGCTACAACAATTGGTTCGGTGTTATAACGGTGCTTTAAAATTCTAAGAAACATGGTTCCACCAAAAGTAGCGGTAAGGCGTAATTGATTACCTCCCGAAAACATAACTGCGTCACACTTTTCTATGCGGTCAGTAAATTCTTCCCTCGCAGCATCTTCCCTGGTTCTGATGCTCATTACGCCAACATTGGTACATCCAATTCTTCCAAAAGCATCCATATAATTGTTGCCCACTTCATAAGGTATCATCGAAGCAGTAGTTATCACTTCAATCCTTGCTGAAATTCCTCCGGCTTCTTCCACAATTCTTTTAAGAATGCCCAGCTCAGAAAAATTGAGGTTGTCTTTAAAAAAAGAACCTTTTTCTATAACGATGCCTTTATCTTCTGCACCCCCAATTACAATAAGCTTTCCTTTGTTTATAAACATTGTAAATATTTGGACAGGTAAATGTAACCGATAATTACTTAAGTAATATTGAAAAGGATTGATAAAGTGTTCAGTAATAATTTATCTAACCTTAAATGTTTTTCTTAACCCATTTATGTATTCAAATAAGAAACAATTATTATTGCAGTTGATGCATGAGGTGATTTCTGATTTCTGATTTCTGATTTCGGATTTCGGATTTGTGATGTGTGATTTCTGATTTCTGATTTGTGATTTGTGATTTGTGATTTGGAATTTGTGATTTGTGATTTGGAATTTGGAATTTGAAATTTCAGATACATTATTCCACTTATAACCATTAACCATTTACTGTATGAGAATTATTGAAATAAAAGTTTTAAGAGGACCCAATTACTGGAGTATCCGCCGTACCAAACTTATTCAAATGCGGCTCGACCTGGAGGAGATGGAGGAACACCCTACAAATAAAATTAATGGTTTCAGAGATCGGATGGAGAAGTTGCTTCCAAGCATGTACTCGCACCGTTGCAGTGTAGGTACGCCGGGTGGCTTTTTTGAACGCGTGGAAGAAGGAACCTGGATGGGACATGTAATTGAACATATTGCCCTGGAGATACAAACCCTTGCAGGCATGGATACCGGTTTTGGAAGAACACGAGGCACCGGTAAAGAAGGTGAATATTATGTGGTATTCAGTTATACTGAAAAAGAGGCTGGTGTTTATGCAGCAGAAGCTTCGGTAAAAATTGCACAGGCACTTGCAGATGATACAGCTTACGATCTTGAAAAAGATATTCAAACACTTCGCGAAATAAGAGAAGATACCCGCCTGGGTCCGTCAACCGGCAGCATTGTAGAGGAAGCCACAAAGCGAGGTATTCCATATATCAGGTTAAACAAATCGAGTTTAGTTCAGTTGGGCTATGGCATACATCAAAAAAGAATCAGGGCAACTATCGCAAGCACCACTTCAAATATTGGGGTTGACATAGCTGGTGACAAAGAAGAAACAAAAGACTTACTTGAAGCAGCAGAAATTCCCGTTCCGGTTGGCAAAATAATCCAAAACGAAGATGATTTAAAAGATGCAATTGACAGCATTAGTTATCCAATTGTTATAAAACCAATTGATGGCAATCATGGCAAAGGCGCCACCACCAATATAACTAATTATGAGCAGGCAAAAAAAGCTTTGGTAGCTGCACAGACATACAGTAAAAGTGTGATTTGCGAACGTTTTATTACCGGTTTCGATTTTAGGGTGCTTGTCATTAACCATAAATTTATCTGCGCAGCTTTACGCACCCCTGCAAGCGTAACGGGAGATGGAGAGCACAATATTCAATGGCTGATTGATGAAACCAATAAAAATCCACGCCGGGGTTATGGTCATGAAAAAGTACTTACCCAAATTACAGTAGATGACTTTACGCAGAAAATGCTTGATGATAAAGAATATACTTTACAAACCGTTCCCCAAAAAGACGAATTGGTTTTATTAAAACCCACAGCAAACTTAAGTACAGGCGGTACAAGTACAGATGTTACCGACGAGGTGCATCCCGCTAATATTTTTTTTGCAGAAAGGATATCTAAAATTGTTGGATTGGATATTTGTGGTATTGATATTATGGCTCCCGATCTTAAAGTACCAATCACCGAAAACGGCGGAGCCGTGCTTGAAGTAAATGCTGCGCCCGGTTTTCGTATGCATATAGAACCTTCGGTGGGGCTTCCACGAAACGTGGCAGAACCTGTAATAAATATGCTTTTCCCAAAAGGCAGTACGGGGCGCATTCCTATTATTGCCATTACCGGTACAAATGGTAAAACAACTACCAGCCGCCTCGTTTCGCATATTTGTAAGTCTGCCGGTTATAAGGTAGGTTTTACTACATCAGATGGCATTTATATCCAAAACCATTTAATGATGAGCGGGGATTGCACGGGGCCGGTAAGTGCAGAATTTGTTTTAAAAGATCCCACTGTGGATTTTGCAGTTTTAGAATGTGCCCGCGGTGGAATTTTAAAAGCAGGCTTAGCTTTTAGAAATTGTGATGTTGCCATAGTAACTAATGTAAGCGAAGATCATATCGGGTTAGGCGGCATTCAAAACATTGAACAGATGGCCAAAGTAAAAGCTGTTGTTCCTGAAACCGTTTTTGCGCATGGATATGCCATTTTAAATGCAGATGATGACCTTGTTTATGAAATGAGAAAAGGTCTTGAGTGTAAAGTGGCTTTGTTCAGCATGGACGAAAACAATCCAAGAATTAAAGAGCATTGTGAAGATGGCGGGATGGCCGCTGTTCTGGAAAATGGTTATGTAACCATTTTAAAAGGCACCTGGAAAGTAAGGATTGAAAAGGTGCGCGATATACCATTAACTTTTGAAGGTAAGGCTGTTCATAATATTATGAATACGTTGCCCGCCGTTTTGGCAACCTATTTATTTCGTGAAATTGAGATAGAAGATATAAAACTTGCACTAACCACTTTCATTCCTTCGCCGGCGCAAACTCCGGGCCGGTTAAACCTGTTTCAATTTAAAAAACTTCAGGTTCTGGTTGACTATGCGCATAATCCTGCAGGTCTTCACCTTTTAGGAGATTTTGTGCAAAAGATGGATGGTTCACCAAAAGTGGGTATTATTTCAGGCACAGGCGACCGGAGAGACGAGGATATAAAGGAAATGGGAAAAATAGCTTCAACCTATTTTGATGAGATAATAATAAGGCAGGATAAAAACCTGCGCGGCCGCACCGCCGAAGAAATTGTAAACCTGCTTATAGCAGGAATTAAACAAGGAAATAAAGAAATACCGGTAGCAATAAAACCAGATGAAAAAGAAGCAATATTGTATGCATATAATAACGCAAAACCGGGATCGTTAATTACAATAATGGCAGATGTAGTAGCAGAAGCACTTAACCTGATTAAAAAACTTAAAGAGGAAGAAGATAAAGGATAGGGGTTGAAGGATTTAAGAGATTAAGGCAGAACTTACTTACCTATAGCAGCAAAATTTTCTACTCAATGTTTTAACCAGAAAAAAATGTTGGGTACAATAAATTCAAACCTTATTTTTGCACTCCTATAATAGCAATGTTTGGGATGAGAATTGGCCTATAGTATAAAGGTAGTACAACAGATTTTGATTCTGTCTGTCGAGGTTCGAATCCTCGTAGGCCAACAGAGATAAACCGTTAAAAGCAATACAGTTATAGCTTTCAACGGTTTTTTTGTTTCTTCTACTGACATTTTTTCTGACAGTTTATGAATAACTGGTAATAAATATTAATGAGTTTGGGGGCCTTATAATATTATTAAGATTAGGTTACTATTTAGCAAAAGGGAAAGTAAAATTAGCAGTTACATTTTTTGTTTATAAATACAACTTTTTGTTTTAAAATTGCGTTGTATATTGCAAGACTACCTAATTATGCAACAAGCGAACTTATCAGGAGAGAAAAATTTCAGTGGAAAGTCTGTCAAAATCAATGTGCCCGTTATTTTATTTAATGAAGATGGAATTTACTATGCCTTTATACCTTCTTTTGATTTAACTGGTTATGGCAGATCACAAGATGAAGCAAGTGAAAGTCTAGCTGTGGTTTTAGATGAATTTCTTCGCTATACTTTAAACAAAAATACCTTTCTTTTGGAATTGAAAAGATTAGGATGGAAAATAAAGAGTAGGAAAAAACCAATGGTAGCCCCACAAATGTCTGATTTAATAAATACAAGTGAGCAATTGAAAGAAATTGTAAACTATAAGAAGTATACTACTTCAGATTTACAAGTTAATATGCCTGCTTTTGCATAAATGCCCCATCATTTAAAAAATGTTTCCTTAAGAGACTGTCGAAAATTTCTAACTAAAGTTGGTTTTCACAATAATAGAAGTAACGGAGGCATGAACACTGGACAAGATATGATTTGCTTCGCCCTATTACCATACAAAGTCATATTGATCCTGTTCCAGAATTTATAATGAAACAAATTCTCAGAGCTCTTGAAGTGGATAAGGATGAATTTTGGGAAATATTAAATCAATAATAATCAATAATAATAGGGTAGTATAAGCCTTTCCTGTTTTTGAAATCAGCTTAAAAGTTTCACACATCTTTCCAAACTCTTTCTCCAATCTTGCAACTCTATTCCAAAAACTTCAGTAATCTTTTCTTTATCAAATGCCGAATAAGCAGGCCGTTTAGCAGGCGTAGGATAAGCTGAAGTTGGAATTGGGTTAACCCTGCAACTGCTTCCTGAAATTTCTTTTATAGCAACTGCAAAATCAAACCAGCTAATTACTCCTTCGTTTGAGTAGTGGTAAATACCTTCTTTCCTGTCGTGCTTTAAAGTTGCAATTTGCAAAATAACTTCAGCAAGGTCTGCTGCATAAGTTGGCGAACCTACCTGATCGTTTACTACATTAATACTTTCTCGTTCCTTCATTAATCTAAGCATTGTCTTTACAAAATTATTTCCATAAGTGCTGTAAACCCAGGAGGTTCTTATAATGATTGCTGAAGGGCATTCAGCACGAGCAAATTCCTCGCTTTTTAATTTGGTATAGCCATAATAATTTACAGGATCTGTGGGGTCATCTTCTTTATAAGGCCTTGTTGCCTGCCCGTTAAAAACATAATCTGTTGAAACATGAATGAATTTTGTATTCCACTTTTTGCCGGCTTGTGCAAGATTCTTTACGGCTTCCGCATTTACTTTAAAGGCAAGTTCCTTTTCGGTTTCAGCTTTATCTACAGCGGTATAAGCAGCGGCATTAATACAAATAACAGGTTTGTGTTCATTAAAAAAATCAAGAACAAGCTGGTTATTGGTAATATCCAATTCATCAATGTCGGTATATAAAAAATTGTAAGAAGGGAATGAAGGAGCTAATACCTGTATCTCATTGCCTAACTGCCCGTTTTTTCCTGTAATAAGTATGTTTTGCATGTTGTGCTTGGTTTTATAAATAACAAGCCAGGCCCAATTAAACGAACCTGGCTTATTTATTATTTAAAGAAGAATATTAATTGCTTTTAAATTCTTTCGGCTGTTTAAATAATTCTTCTTTGGGGAGAGATTTAAAATATTCGTAGGTAATTTTCAACCCTTCCGACCTTGATACTTTAGGCTCCCAACCTAATATTTCTTTTGCCTTGGTAATATCCGGGCGCCTTTGTTTTGGGTCATCAACAGGTAAAGGCTTGTAAACAATTTTCGTATCAGTTCCTGTTAACTTAATCACTTCTTCAGCAAAATCCTTCAAAGAGATTTCAACAGGATTACCAACGTTAACAGGAGATGCATAATCGCTCATCAACAAGCGATAAATACCTTCCACCAAATCATCTACATAGCAAAACGATCTTGTTTGCGAACCATCTCCAAATACCGTAAGGTCTTCGCCTCTTAATGCCTGCCCAATGAATGCAGGTAGTGCACGTCCATCGTTCAACCGCATTCTTGGCCCATAAGTGTTGAAGATGCGTATGATCCTTGTCTCCACACCATGAAAAGTATGATAAGCCATTGTTATGGCTTCCTGAAAACGTTTTGCTTCATCATACACACCACGCGGACCAACAGGATTTACATTTCCCCAGTATTCTTCCGTTTGGGGATGAACTACCGGATCTCCATAAACCTCACTTGTTGAGGCAACCAGTATCCTTGCCTTTTTTTCGCGTGCTAAACCCAAACAATTATGTGTTCCCAGCGAACCTACTTTTAAGGTTTGAATAGGAATTTTTAAATAATCTATCGGGCTGGCAGGCGAAGCAAAGTGAAGGATGTAATCAATTTTACCAGGTACATGAATAAACTTTGACACATCATGGTGGTAGAATTCAAAATCATCACGTTTAAAAAGATGCTCGATATTTCTAAGGTCGCCTGTGATTAAATTGTCCATGCCAATCACATGGTAACCTTCTTTCAAAAACCTATCGCACAAATGAGAGCCAAGGAAGCCGGCGGCTCCCGTAATTAAAATTCTTTTTTTATCCATAATTATTGTGCAGTTAAAATTGGTTTTTCTCCAGCTCTTTTAGTTGATGATGTTGAAACCTGTCCGTTATTAATCGTTCTTCTGCCAATGCTTGAATAATAGAAGCCTAATTTTTCCATCTTATCCAGATCAAAAACGTTACGACCATCAAACACTACTTTCGATTTCAATAAAGCCTGCATTTTTTCAAAATCAGGTGTTCTGAATTCTGGCCATTCGGTGGCAATAATAAGTGCATCAGCTTTTTTAAGTGCATCGTATTGTGTTTCGCAGAAGGTAATATTTTCATCATCGTATAAGGCTCTTACGTTGTTCATTGCCTCGGGGTCAAAAGCTTTAATGTTGGCTCCTTCTTTCACTAATTCATCAATCATAATTAAAGCCGGCGCTTCGCGAATATCATCGGTATTTGGTTTAAAAGCCAATCCCCACATGGCTATTGTTTTACCTTCTAACGATCCGAAGTATGCTTTAATTCTTGGTATCAGTGTTAGCTTCTGCAGCTCGTTAACTTCTTCAACCGATTTTAAAATTTTAAAATCGTAGTTAACTTCCTGAGACGATTTTACCAGCGCTTTTACATCTTTAGGAAAACAGCTTCCGCCGTAACCAATACCGGGAAACAAAAATCTTCTGCCAATTCTTTCATCGCTGCCAATTCCTTTACGAACAAGGTCAACATCGGCACCCAGCAGTTCACATAGTTTTGCAATCTCATTCATAAATGTGATCTTAGTAGCAAGAAATGCATTTGCTGCATATTTGGTAAGCTCAGCAGATTCTTCGTCCATAAAAATAACGGGATTACCCTGGCGAACAAACGGAGCATATAATTCATCCAATATCTCCTTTGCCCTTTCTGAATTTGTACCAATAACTACTCGATCCGGCTTCATAAAATCATCAACAGCAACTCCTTCACGTAAAAACTCGGGATTGCTTACCACGTCAAATTCAACCTTTGCATTTTTAGCAATTGCAGCATGTACTTTTTTGGAAGTGCCTACAGGAACAGTGCTTTTATCAATAATAACCTTGTAATCTTTCATGATCTTTCCAAGATCATTAGCTACACCTAATATATACTTCAGGTCAGCACTGCCATCTTCGCCCGGAGGCGTTGGTAAAGCTAAAAAAATAACCTGTGCATCTTTAATGCCTTTTTCCAGATTAGTAGTAAACGACAGTCGTTCCTCTTTAAGGTTACGGTGAAACAGCTTTTCAAGACCAGGCTCAAATATAGTTATCTGGCCACCACTTAGTTTATTGATCTTTTTTTCATCAATATCAACGCAACAAACATAATTACCCGTTTCAGCAAAACAGGTTCCGGTAACAAGGCCAACATAGCCGGTACCCACAACAGCGATCTTCATATATTTTATTTAATTGTTTAAAAAGTTTAAAACGTGGTTTGTAATATAGTGCAATTGTTCCTCATCAAGTTCTGTATGTATTGGTAAAGAGGTTACTCTTTCACATAAACAATCCGTAACAGGCAACTTATACTGACTGCCTCCAAAGGCAGAAAACATTTTTTGTTTATGAGCAGGCACGGGATAATAGATCATTGACGGAATTTTTTGCTCCGCCAAATATTGATGTAAACTATTACGGTCTGCATCCTTTAATAATATTGTATATTGATGATAAACATGATTTGTATAATCAGCGGTATATGGAACACTTATTTTTTTATTACCGGCGAAGGCGTGATCATAAAATGCTGCTGCTTTTCTGCGGGCATTTGTGTATTCGTCAAGATGCTTCAGTTTTACATCAAGGATAGCAGCCTGCAAAGAATCCAACCGCGAATTGCATCCTACAATATCATGGTAATATCTTTCCTTCTGGCCGTGATTTGCTATCATCCTTAACTTCTCAGCCAAAGCATCATCGTTGGTAAAAATAGCGCCGCCGTCGCCAAAAGCACCGAGGTTTTTTGAGGGGTAGAACGAAGTTGTTCCTATTGTTCCGATAGTTCCTGTTTTTTTAACTGTGCCGTGTTTGCAAATATAATCGCATCCGATTGCCTGTGCATTATCTTCAATCACAAATACATCATGCTTTCCAGCAATAGACATAATTGCTTCCATATTGGCTGCCTGACCATACAAATGAACCGGAACAATGGCTTTTGTTTTTGGCGTAATGGCTTTTTCAATGGCAATTGGGTCAATGCAAAAAGTTGCGGCATCAACTTCAACAAAAACAGGCTTAAATTTAAGCAAAGCAATAACTTCGGTTGTAGCAATATAAGTGAATGAAGGAGTGATTACTTCATCACCAGGTTGAAGGTCTAATGCCATCATAGCTATTTGCAAGGCATCTGTTCCGTTTGCGCAGGGGATGGTATGTTTTACATTTAAATAAGCAGATAAATTATTAGCAAAATCATGTACAGCCTTTCCGTTTATATATGCAGCGCTTTCAAGTACGGACTGAATCCCACAATCCACATCATCTTTTATTTTTAAATATTGGTTTTTGGTATCCACCATTTGGATGGGCCTCATATTACATTTTTTTGCGCGGCGGCAAAGCTACATCAAAAAGTCAATTGCTGCATTTATTGAAAAAATGATGCACTTTCACAACTACTTTTGTTTTAAATCTTGCTTTTACCGTGGGAAAAATTCTGTACCGCCTTTTTATTCATCTGTATCCATTGACTTTAAAAATAGTGTCTCCGTTTAATCCTAAAGCCAAACTGTGGATACAAGGACGACAAAACGTGCTTAAAAGGATGCAGCAAGCCATTATTCCAGGTACAAAAATTATTTGGATGCATTGCTCGTCTTTGGGTGAATTTGAACAAGGAAGACCGGTATTGGAAAAACTCAAATTCCAAATTCCAAATTTCAAAATATTGTTAACCTTCTTTTCTCCATCGGGATATGAGGTAAGAAAAAATTATCAAGGAGCTGATTATGTTTTTTATTTACCAATAGATTCACCAGGTAATGCCCGGGCTTTTTACAATATTGTAAAACCTTCAATCATATTATTTATTAAGTATGAGTTCTGGCATTTTTATTTGCAGGAAGCAAAAAAGCGAAATATTCCCTTGCTTTTGGTTTCAGGAATATTCAGAAAGGAGCAAACTTTTTTTAAACCTTACGGAAGTTTTCACCGCAGGATGCTAAAATGTTTTACTCATTTTTTTGTTCAGAATAAAGAGTCTGTTTCGTTGCTTCAATCAATTGGAATAACAAAAAATGTTTCTTTAAGCGGCGATACCCGCTTTGACAGGGTAATTGAAATTGCTGAAAAGTTTGAGCCAATACCTTTCTTCGATAACTTTTGCAAAGAACATGAAGTAATTGTTGCCGGCAGTACCTGGAGTGAAGATGACGAACAACTTGATCATTATGCAAATACAAAAAACAATATCGTTTTTATTATTGCCCCGCATAATATAAGTTCAGAAAGGCTTAAAGAATGCAAGCGCTTATATAAGCACTCGATTTTTTTCTCCCAAACAAACAAAACAATTCCGGCAAAAACTAATACCATTATTATTGATAATATTGGAATGCTTAACCGTTTATATAAATACGCTACTGTTAGTTATGTTGGCGGAGGGTTTGGCGAAGATGGTGTTCATAATGTTTTGGAAGCAGCCGTTTATGGTAAGCCTGTAGTTTTTGGGCCGGAGTATAAAAAGTACTACGAGGCAATTGAATTAGTTAATGCAGGCGGAGGCATAAGTATAAATAATGCACTTGGGTTAGAAAAAGAATTTAATATCCTGCTTAAAAAAGATCCCGAATACTTAACGGCCTGCGAGGCTTCGAGCCGATATGTTTACAATAAAAAAGGAGCAACTGATAAAGTAATACAGTTTATTCAGGCAAACCGCCTTTTAACCAATTGATCGAACGTTTTTACCAGCTCATCATTGTTATTCCATCCAAGCTTCACTTTCAATTCTCTTTGTATCCAATATTCAGCCTCAGCCGAAATATTGAAACTGTTGATCGTTTTTATACTTCGCTCATACATCGTTTCATCGCCCCTGAACAATTTATGAATAAAGCGGTGACGGTCGTTAATTGTAATGGCCTTTTTAAGATCGCGGATGGGTGTGTCCTGTAAACGCGAGGCCATTTCAGTTTTGTTTTCCTTCAGTTTGTCGTTCAAAGAATTTTCTTTACTAACCATCGAGTCGTTTAATTCATAAACTCTTTCCTGGTGCGCTAATGTGGGCACTTCAAGCATAGGGTCTAACGACCACCGGTTTTTCTCTTCTTTTGCCGGAAACACCCGCTGCCAGGGGTTCTGCTCAACAAAATGAGGAATAGGTTCGGGCTCCGGTTTTGGTGTGGGCGAAGGCGGTTCAGGCACCGGCGAAGGAGGTTCAGAACCAGGCTCATCAATAGGTTGTGGTTCTGGTTCTGGCTTTGGAACCGGTTTGTATTTTTCTTCGCCAATAACTACCTGCCCCGTCATCCCTATTGCACCGGGAACAACAACAGAAACTTTAGGAGCATTGCCATTAGTTTGATTTACCTGCAACAGCAACTCTTTTTGCAATAACTCTACAGTAACCAACATGTTGTGTACATCGGCCTTGCGGAGTAACTGCTCCTGTAATTTATTTACTAAAACACCCACTCTTTCCATGGGATAATATACTTTTGAAGTTAGTACGCTTTCAAAAATTAAAATTACTAACTCTTTGCTGACAATAACAAGTTATATTCATAATGTTTATTGAACCTCACATTTTTGGTGAACGCCGGGGCTGGATTGAAGTGATTTGCGGAAGCATGTTTAGCGGAAAAACTGAAGAATTGATACGGCGGTTAAAAAGGGCTAAAATTGCCAATCTTAAGGTAGAAATATTTAAACCAGCTATTGATGTAAGGTACGATGAAATCAACGTAGTAAGCCACGACTCCAATTACATTCCATCTACTCCTATTGATAATTCGCAAACTATTTTATTAATGGCCGGCGATGTTGACATTGTTGGTATTGATGAAGCGCAGTTTTTTGATGATGAAATTATACACGTATGCGAAACACTTGCTTTGCAGGGGATACGGGTAATTGTAGCCGGACTCGACATGGATTACTTGGGACGCCCTTTCGGACAGATGCCCCGTCTTTTAGCTATTGCCGATTTTATTACCAAACTTCACGCTATATGTGTAAGATGCGGGAACCTTGCCAACATCTCTTATCGCAAAACCAACGCCGAAGGCCAGGTATTAGTAGGTGAAAAAGATATTTACGAACCGAGGTGCCGTACATGTTATAATGAAGGCGGGGAAGCTGTAAATAAGATTATTTAATTTATATAACATTATTCAACAATTGAACTCCCTCAAAACCATCCCCGCTCTTTTTAAAAAAGACCTGCTGCTCGAAATACGACAGCAATACAGCTTTTACGGCATCCTGTTATATGTATCATCTACCATATTTGTTTTGTACTTAGCAATGGGCCGACCCGAAGACGAAGTTTGGAACGGCCTCTTTTGGATGATACAATTATTTGTATGCGTAAATGCTGTAGCTAAAAGTTTTTTGCAGGAAAGCAAAGGCCGCATGTTGTACTTCTACTCTGTTGCCGGCCCGCGGGATTTTGTATTATCCAAACTTCTTTTTAATGCATTGCTAATGCTCATAATGAGCATATTAACTTTATTGCTCTTCCTTTTATTATTAGGTAATCCGCTTCGTCAACCATTACAATTTATAGGTTTAGCAATTTTGGGTGGAATAAGCTTAAGCGTTGTATTTACTTTTTTAGCAGCCATTGCAGCCAAAGCACAACAACAGGCAGCAATGATGGCTATTTTAGGATTTCCTATTATAATTCCCCAACTGTTATTATTAATGAAAATCTCAACTATAGCTTTTTCATCAGTTATACAGGCGGGGCTTGGGCAAATGGTTCTTTTATTAATTGGGTTAGATGTAATGATCGTTGTACTTGCTACTATTCTGTTCCCCTTTCTTTGGAAGGATTGAAGGGATTTAGGATTTCGGTATTTCGGGATTTCAGGATGTAGTATGAGGTACAATGCAATATTTAAAATGTATGATTTTGATGGCATGATAATAATTATAATCAAACACAAACTACTAACCTTCTTCAATACTTTCATATAACATCCGCAAACGTAACCACTTTCAATTTTTGGATTTCCGTCCTTCAAATTTCGCATCTTATATTTCGTATTTCTAATTTCTACTTTCGTACTTCGGATTTCGTACTTCTAACTTCGTACTTCTAACCGCAATTCCCCTATTTTTGCTGTCAAAAATTTATAAAGGCTGATATAAAGAGAGCTTGCCATTGTAATCTTCTTCAGCCTAAAATCAAACAACCATGATTAGAAAATCCTGGTGGAAAATATTGTCTGTTATTCTTTTAGTTTATACGTTTACTGCCGGCTTCCTCATTAAGGTTCCTGTCATCGGTAATCTTTATCAAACCATACGAAACCTGTTTTTTCATGTAACTATGTGGTTTGGAATGATGGTAATGCTGATTACATCTATTATATATGCGATCAAGTATCTTAACAAACCTTCATTACAAACAGATATTTACTCGGCAGCTTATGCTAAAACCGGAATTATTTTTGGCATACTTGGAATGATTACCGGCTCTATCTGGGCAAATTATACCTGGGGCGAACCCTGGAGCAATGATCCCAAACAATTAGCCGCCGCAATAGCCCTATTGGTGTATGCAGCCTATTTTGTTTTACGAAATTCTATCCCCGAAATGGATAAGAGAGCAAAGGTGGCGGCAGTATATAACATTTTTTCTTGCGCTATTCTTATTCCTACTATCTGGATTATGCCACGAATGGTAGAAAGCCTTCATCCCGGCGGACAAGGTGTTGAGGGAAATCCCGGATTGAGCGGAAAGGACCTTGATCCGGGAATGCGATTGGTATTCTGGCCTGCAGTGCTGGGGTGGACTTTATTAGGTGTATGGATAACTACGCTAAAAATAAGAGTAGAGCAATTAAAAGAAAAACAACTTGCAAATGTTTAACGGCAAAAAAATAGCCTTAGTGCTGATGACAACTTTTATGGAAGCTATGGCAATAGCGCAGGACACTGCTTTGCCAGCCGCTAAAGACAAGGACGGGTTTATGCGCAGTGAAGGAAAAATTTATGTAGTTGTCGCAGTTGCATTAACTATTTTGGCTGGTCTGATTTTATATGTAGCAAGGCTTGACAGAAAAATAACCAAACTTGAAAAAAGAGATAACAATTAAAAGGATTAAACGAACAATAGAAACAATTTTACATGCACTTTCATGAAGTTTATAAAGCTCTATGTGTTAGTGCAAAAATTCATTTAAAACTAAAAGCCTTGCCTCTCTCCATCAGATTTACATTCTTTTCCCTTTTCATTGAGGAGAAGGTGCTCATAAGGCGGATGAGGTGAGTTTACATAATGCTAAAGCCATAAAATTTAAAAAAATGCCGGAAACTATTGAATACAGCTTCTTTGAAAGTGTGGTAAAAAGTTTTGATAAAGCAGCTAAATTTACAAAATGGGATAAAGGTATTCTTGAGCAGATAAAAGTATGCAACAGTGTTTACCGTATGAAGTTTCCGGTACGGATTGGGGAGAATGTTGAAGTTATTGAAGCCTATCGTGTACAACACAGCCACCATAAAACGCCTTGCAAAGGCGGCATACGTTTTAGCATGGCCGTAAACCAGGATGAGGTGATGGCACTTGCAGCGTTGATGACCTACAAATGCGCTATCGTAAATGTTCCGTTTGGTGGCGCTAAAGGCGGCATTAAAATAGACCCCAAAAAATATACACTGTTTGAACTGGAGAAGATCACCCGCCGTTATACTTCAGAATTAGTTAAGAAGAATTTTATAGGTCCGGGAACTGATGTACCTGCCCCGGATTACGGAACAGGCGCCAGAGAAATGGCGTGGATACTGGATACTTACGTTGCCATGCATCCCGGCGAAGTTGATGCTGCAGGTTGTGTAACGGGGAAGCCGGTTTCTCAAGGCGGCGTTCGTGGGCGTACGGAAGCCACCGGAATGGGCGTTTTTTTTGGAATAAGAGAGGTTTGCAACATGCCTCATGTTATGCAAAGATTAGGTTTAACCACAGGTGTACAAGATAAAACAGTAGTAGTACAAGGTTTGGGAAATGTAGGCTATCACTCGGCCAAATATTTTAGAGAACATGGTGCAAAAGTGATTGCTATTGCTGAATGGGAAGGCGCTATTTATAATGCAGACGGCTTAAATGAAGAAGAAGTTTTTCAACATAGAAAAGCGAGCGGAACAATATTAAATTTTGCCGGAGGAACCAACCTTAAATTAACAACGGATGCCCTCGAACTTGAATGTGACATTCTTATTCCCGCGGCGTTGGAAAATGTAATAGACGGAGCAAATGCACCACGGGTAAAAGCTAAAATTATAGCCGAAGCAGCAAACGGCCCATTGACCCCCGAAGCTGATGAAGTTTTTGCTGCCAAAGGAACATTGGTGATTCCCGACATGTACCTGAATGCAGGCGGGGTAACAGTTAGCTATTTTGAGTGGTTGAAAAACTTAAGTCATGTACGATATGGCCGCATGGAAAAACGCTTTACCGAAAACATGAATAAACATATTCTTGGCCAGATAGAAGAGCTTACCGGAAAGGAGGTTAGCTCGGGAGAAAAGTTATTTATAGAGCATGGCGCTGACGAAGTTGATCTTGTTCATAGCGGCCTGGAAGAAACCATGATAACAGCAACCCGCGAAATAATGGAAATCTGGAAATCGAACCCTGATATACCGGATATGCGTACTGCAGCTTATGTTTGTGCGATTAATAAAGTTGCTACCAGTTATGCGGAGCTTGGGATATTTCCTTAATAGAAGCATTTATTGTTAAAAAAATCCCGGTTTTTGTACCGGGGATTTTTATTTATAATTGCAAGTATTGAGCATCTTAAGATTAGTCACCCGATTACGCCTGTGCAGTAGGCCCGCCAAAATTAAAAGGTACTTCCACTTGCTCTAAATCCTGGATAGGGCCGTTGGCAGCTTCGTAACGATTTACATTATCCTCTAAAGCTCTTAAAAATCGTTTGGCGTGCATAGGGGTAAAAATGATACGGCTTTTTACTTTACTTTTTGGGGTGCCTGGCATTACGTTTACAAAATCTATTACAAATTCTGCATGGCTATGGGTGATGATTGCGAGGTTTGCATAACTGCCTTCGGCAACTTCTTCGCTTATTTCAATGTTAATCTGGTTATTGGGTTGTGGGTCTGCCATGTATAAAATTGAATGGCGAAAATAGGAAGAAACATTGATTTTGTTGAGCCAAAATATCACACCCTTTGAGTTCATTTTTTGACCCATACTCCCACAAAAAAAAAGTTGTCGAACAAACGACAACCTTTTATAAAAAAGTCCTGCGTATTTTCTTGGCCAGAAAGCTTCATTTGTTTCTCAGGGTTCTGTTGTTGTCTCTAATATTGAATAAGATGTTCCTGCCAATATATCAACTGTACCAGGAATAGTAAAGATAATTGAACTATTTGAACTATTGCCAGTCTGCCAAGAATTAGATCCAAGTAGAAAATACAAAATAGGATATCCTGCAGGTATATTAAACTGCAAAGAATAAACGCCGGAAGGAATATAAACAGGAGAACTGGTGGTACCTGAAATTGTTGGGAAACTAATGCTTCTTACGACCATACCATTCTGTATAAAGTCAACAGATGATGGAGTATTGCATCCCTCCACATTCCTTAGCAAAATCGATGCTCTATTACCAGTAGGCTGATCACCCTCCCTTCGATGATAACAAGCTGGCGCCCATGCGTAAGTTGTTGTTACAAAAATTGCATTTCCAGAAGCATCTGTTCCTACTTGCACTTGCTCAGGATTTATCCTGATTAGTCTTCCGGTAACATCGTGATGACCGCCAGGACTACTCGTAGTAAGGTAGTTGGAGATTTTAGGCATTTGAGCCTTGAATAAATACGAGGGTAACCCAAAATATCCCAAAGCTACATTTTGACCTGATATGTATAAATCCAGATCAGATTGATAGGCAGCAAGGTTAACTGTAACAACGCCACCCATCTCGTAAATTCTTATAACAAACTGATCATCCCTGCCGTTAGAAGAATTATACATCACTTCTGCTGGCGTTGATGATGTTATGTTGAGTTGACCCCAAAAGGGATCACCATCCTGAACCTGGATAGGATTTCCATTATCGTCAAAAGCTTGAGACATAACATCTGAAATCTGAATTGGAACATTTTCAATATATCCTGTTAGTGTTCCATCTGGTTGTGGAATTAAAGGAGAATAATTATAACAATTTGTTCCCCCTGGACCAGAGGCTGTACTAGGTACTTGTTTAACCGATGAGTCGTCCGCAACTCCTGTTATTCCGGATACTTCCTTTAGTTCTTTTTTACAACCCAAAAGGAGTAACGGCAACAAAAAAAGCAATAAATTTTTTTTCATAGTAAAATTTAACAAAATAACTGCAAAAATAGGGCCTCAAATTTATTTCCTAAATGCTTTTTATGTAAGTCTTGCTAAACCAATAAGGAGGGTTTAAATGTCCCGAAAAGAATGACGGCAAGTGCGGCCTGAAATATTGAAAGTAATTTCAACTTGTTCTAAATCCTGGATTGTTCCATTAGCGGCTTCATAACGGTTTACATTATCTTCTAAAGCCTTAAGAAATCTCTTGGCATGCATTGGAGTAAAAATGATGCGGCTTTTCACCTTGCTTTTTGGCGTACCAGGCATTACGTTTTACAAAATCTATTACAAATTCTGCATGGCTATGGGTGATGATTGCGAGGTTTGCATAACTTCCTTCGGCAACTTCTTCGCTTATTTCAATGTTAATTTGGTTGTTGGGTTGTTGGTCTGCCATGTAAAAAGTTGAAAGTCAAAAATAGGAAGATAAAAGCATTAAAAAACAACAATTAGAGCAATCAAAGCATTTACAATTGTTGTAGTAGCAACAAAGTCTTTTTTTCTGCCCCTTTTTTCTACATCTCCACCATAAATACATCTGCACTTGCAAAAGTGTCATTTCCTGCATTTAGTGCAGCAATGTCCGCATTAATTCTTTTAAAAAGATCTGTGAAGATTGGCCTTTTGATACCTGGTATTAGGAATAAAACAAGATTAAAAAAGCCGCCTCAATCTTAACTTTGAAACGGCTTGTACTTTTATAATTGCTAGAAAAATCTAATTAATCCACATCCCAAAAAACCCTGTTTTTGAAAACATCCACAGCTCCCTGAGCTTTTATATTTGCTTCGTTTGAACCTAATTCTGTATTTGGATAATACAATCTTACAGGAGGAGGCTGAGTTGCTGAAGCTGATGCTGAAGCAGGAATTGGAGGATAGTTAGTTCTTCTATATTCACTCCATGCTTCAATACCTTCAAAATTAGCAAGGGCTATCCAATTTTGCAGCCATATTGCTTTTAATTTATCCGGTG